>Ga0209455_1000067_pt1 | contig 311101 bp, 266 predicted proteins | sample AraplaCol_mCL_r2_FD_184275 | JGI IMG/M metagenome (GOLD analysis project Ga0209455, IMG submission 184275) | Arabidopsis root microbial communities from North Carolina, USA - plate scrape CL_Col_mCL_r2 (SPAdes) (version 2) | ecosystem: Host-associated > Plants > Roots > Endosphere | place...
GGCGCCGACCTTCGACACTGCGTAACGGTTACAGCTAGGAAAGAGACGTAGTAAAACCAACCTTAAAACCGGACATTTTTAAATGGCTGGAAGGTGGACATCTGAATCCGGGTATGACATTGATTGTGGCAGCCATATCCTAATGTCGTGTTCTGGCTATTTACAGATGTCGTGTTTTTGACTGCTGGCATGCTGGACGGCTCGTTGAGCAAGCGCGGGAGCCGACCATGCAGCCAGCCGGATTGGTGACACTGACGATGCGCGAGCTGGACCGATTCAAGGCCATTCAGGACGTGGCCGACGGCAAGCTCAAGCCGCGGCGTGCAGCGACGGTTGGAGTTGACGACACGGCAGATTGAGCGTCTGGTATTGCGCCGCTATCGTGCTGCCGGCGTGGCGGGGTTGGTGTCAGGCAAGCGCGGGCGCATCAACTGCCTGCTGGAAAGGCGCAGCGGGCGCTGGCATTGCTACGCGGATTTCGAGGATCGTGCGCCGGCCTGCACATTACTGGTGTTCATCGACGATGCAACCGGACGGCTCATGGCGCTGCACTTCACGGCGAACGAGTCGACCTTCAGCTATTCAGGGGAAGGCTTCAGGCGGATGAAGTTGTGTGCCATGTACCCATCAACAGGGACGGAGACGGAAATCATAGGCGTCACGTGGACGTTTCGGTTGTTACTGCATGACCAACCAACACGTCGACCGTATACAATACATATACCGAGAACCATCTGCGAGACACATGACTGCGCCCGCCCCGACCCATTCCGAGAAACTCGGCGAACTCGCCTACCAAGCGTTGCGCCGCATGATCCTCGACAAAGCGCTCAGAAGCGGCGGCCCAGTCGTCGAAGGGCGCCTCGCCGAGGAGTTGAACATCTCGCGCACGCCGATGCGCGAAGCGCTCCTCCGCCTTGAAGGCGAAGGCCTGCTGGTTCGCTCTGGCGCACGTTCATACTCGGTTCGCCTCGTCAGCGCGCAAGAATACTTTCAGGCAATGAAGGTGCGAGAACTCCTGGAGTCCGAGGCCGTCGCACTCGCAATCGGCAAGATCGACAAAAAGCAGATTCATCAGCTCATCAAGAAAATCAAGTCGCTCAGCAGCGGCCAGCAGGAACAGGCACATTGGGAAGTCGACGACCAGGTGCATACGCTGATGGCCCGCGCGAGCGGCAACGATGTGCTGGCACGAACGATCGAACTCGTTCGAACCAACAGCCGGCTATTCGAGTTGGTCACGCCCTTTAATCGCATCGAGGACGATCGCGCCGAACACCTCGCGATTCTCGAAGCCTATCTGACGGACGACGCACAGGCAGCGCGCGCCGCCGTGCGTACCCATCTTCAAAATCTCCGCCGCTACGTGCTCGAGCGTCTGGCCGAAGGCACCTATGGTTGATTCGACTCGTGCGTCGGACTCGCGAGCAGGTCCTGCAGCGCCAACGCGACCGTTTTCGTCGCGATGCGCAGGTCCTCGATTGCCACGCGCTCGTCGGCACGGTGGCCGTTCGCTTCGAGCAGCGTGCGCGGGCCCGCCCCGTAAATGACCGTCGGAACACCTGCTTCGCAATACAGGCGTGCATCCGTATAGAGCGGCACGCCTTCCGTCGGGATATCGTGACCGAACACCTCCTTGGCCGCCCGCTGGAGTGCAGCGGACAAGCGCTCTGCGCCATCGATGGCGCGCAGCGGCGACGTCACGAGAACTTCGCGAATCTCCACGTCGATGCCGGGCCAACCGGTGACTGCCATGCCGATCAGCGTCTTCAGCTCGCTCACCACGTCGTGAGGCGATTCCTCCGGAATGACGCGCCGGTCGAGCCGGAACGTCACCTTGTCCGGCACGACGTTCGTATTGATCCCCCCTTCGATCAGGCCAACCACGAGCGTCGGATGCGAAATGCCGGGCGTCGTCGAGCGGATCTCGCGCAGTGCGTTCCGATGGGCATAAAGCGCACCGAGTACCGCAGTAGCCGCTTCCAGCGCATCATGGCCCGTATCGGGCCGTGCAGCGTGCGCCGACTTGCCGCGCACCGTCACCTCCAGATGCACCGCACCGTTATGTGCGGTCGTGATCGAATACGAGAAGCCCGCACAGATCGCATAGTCGGGCTCCACGATGCCCTGCTTCAAGAGCCAGGCGGGACCGACCAGGCCGCCGGTCTCCTCGTCGTATGTCAAATGAAGTTCGATCGTACCGGCCAGCTGCGCACCGCTATCGATCAGCGCCTTGAGCGCGAACGCATACGTCGCGAAATCGGATTTCGATACGGCGGCGCCGCGGCCGATCATCCAGCCGTCCCGGATTTCGGCACCGTACGGATCCGCACTCCAGCCGTCGCCCGGGGGAACGACATCGCCATGCGCGTTCAGCGCCACGACCGGGCCGTCGCCGAAACGATGGCGAATGACGAGATTGGTCGCGCTGACCATACCGGCCGCCATGACCTCAGGCGCGGGCACCGAATGCCGCTCCACGGTGAAGTCCAGTGTCTCCAGCCAGTCGGCTGCCATGTCCGCATGTGCGGCGCAGTCGCCGGGTGGGTTGTCCGACGGCTTACGCACAAGTGCGGCAAGAAAATTGACCTGCGTGGCAAAATTTCGATCGATCGTGTCGAGCAGCGCTGCTGAAAGCAACTTTGCATCCATTTGCAATTCCTTGAATGGCAGTGAACTACCGCGCCGCTGCACCAGCGGTGCACGACGCGAACGTGATTTCCGGCGCCGAACCGGCTCAATGGCGCAGAATCTTTCCCACGAATTCGCGCGTCCGTGATTCTTGCGGGGCATCGAAAATTGCCTGCGGCGACCCGGACTCGACCACCTGTCCGCCCGCCATGAACACCACTTTCGTCGATACCTGCCGGACAAAGCTCATTTCGTGCGACACGATCACCATCGTGATGCCGTCTCGCGCCAGCGCGTGGATCGTATCGAGCACTTCGTTGACGAGTTCCGGATCGAGTGCCGCGGTCACCTCGTCCAGCAGCAACAGCTTGGGTTTCAGCGCCAGCGCACGGGCAATCGCGACACGCTGCTGCTGTCCGCCGGACAACTCGTCGGGATAGGCATGCAGCCGGTGAGCGAGACCGACGCGAGTGAGCAGCTCCGTTGCTTCCCGTTCAACCTGCCCGCTCGGTCTGCCGCGAATTTTCGTCGGCGTGATCATCACGTTCTCGAGCGCAGTCATGTTCTGAAACAGGTTGTATTGCTGGAACACGATTGCGACATCCGTGCGCAAGGCGCGCACGCGCTCGCGGCTGGCGTAATCGATTTCGCGCCCATCGAGCAGCACGCTGCCCTGCGCGAGCGGCAGTAACCCGAGCAGCACGCGCAACAACGTGCTCTTGCCCGATCCGGACGGACCAATCAGGCTGACGACCTCGCCTTTCTCGATGGAAAGATTGATGCGTTCGAGGACGGTATGAGCGCCATACGATGCTTTCAGATCAACGATTTCGAGTTGCGGCAAGGCTCTTCTCCAGATGCTTTCCAAAACGCGACAGCGGGTAAGACATGGCGAAATACAGCAACAGAATCGCGCCGTAGACGAGACCAGCGGAAAATCCCTTGTCGTTGAGCACCTTTCCGGCGGACGTCAGTTCCATCACGCCGATCTGCGAGGCCAGCGCGGTATCCTTGATGAACATGACGAAAAAACCGAACGTCGGCGGCACGATCACCCGCCAGGCTTGCGGCACAACCACGTACCGCAGCATTTTCAAGTAGCCGAAATTCAGCGTGACGGCCGCCTCCCGCTGATTGGGATGAACGGATTCGAGCCCGCTTCGAACGATTTCGCCGAGATACGCCGACGCAATCAGGCTTACGCTGACGAGCGCGACCGCAAATGTCGACAGCTTCGCGCCGCTCGACTGGCTCGCGAAAAACACCAGCATCAATGTGACGAGGAATGGTATACGCCGGAACACGAGGCAATACGCGAACAGCAGCGCTCGTGCAGGTGCCAGCGCGCGGGTGCGCGTCACCCGGACCACGGCGACAGCGAACCCGACGGCAAAGCCCGCGGCACACCCGACGGCGGAGAGCACGAGGGTCGCAACGAAGCCTTGTACCAGCAGCGCGGCGTTGTAGTAGGAGAACAGATGGCGCAGTTCCGACGCGGCAGTATCGACCATCAAAACACCTTTATCTTCGCTCGGCAGGCATACCGCCCAAATGCCGCGAGCGCGAACGTCGCAATCAACGTGATCGCGATGTACATCACCGCCGCCACGCTAAACGCCTCGATGGACAGATACGTCTGCGAACTGAGATTGAACGTTCGCCCGGTCAATTCCTCGACACCGAACACCGATGCCATCGAAGTCCCGAGCGTCATCATGATGAACTGGTTCGACAACGGCGGAAACATGACTTTCAACACATGTGGAAAGATGACGTAACGCACTATCTGCGCGGTCGAAAACCCGAGTACCTCTGCCGCCTCGATCTCCGCTCGACGCACCGACGCAAAACCGGCACGCTGGATTTCGCACAGGTAGGCGCCTGCATTGAAGGTCGCGCCGATCAGCACCGCCGAAAACGGGCTCAGCGTCACGCCGACTTCCGGCAGCGCGAAGAACAGGAAGAAGATCTGGACGAGCTGCGGCGTGTTGGTCGCGAACATGACGTAGGCGGCGACGACTCGCCTTAGCGATGCCGGCCCGTAATGCAAAATGGACGCGCATACGACGCCGATCAGCATGCCGAACACGAACGCGAGCATGGCGATCTGCAGGCTCAGCCATGCACCTGCAAGCAGATACGGCCACTGTTCGAGGATCGGGGCGAACTGAAGTGCCATCGTCGTCACTTTGCGGCGGTCATAGGCGCCGCAGTCGGATCGTGCAGCATCGGGCCGCCGAACCAGCGCTTCCAGCTGGCCGCGACGAAGCCCGTTTTATGCAGCGTGGCGATTTCCTTGTTCAAACGTTCGGTCAGCGCAGTATTCCCCTTTCGGATACCGATGCAATCGTAGTCGACCTCGATCGGTGAATCGACGACTCGCCATTTCGTCGGATAGTTCTTCGTATAGCTCAGCATGAAATCGAGCACATCGATCAGCGCATCGGCACGTCCCTGGGCAATCGCACGCACCGCGTCCGGGTAGTTGTCGAGCAACAGCAATTGCGCCTTGGGCAACTGTTCCTGGATCAGCTTTACCGGCGTCGTGCCGCGAACCTGTACCAGCCTGACCGAGGGATCGTTCAGTTGCGTGTAGTCCTTGAACGTGGTGGCCTGCGTCGTCAGGACGCCCAGCACCTCGGTATTCACCGGATCGGTGAAATCGATCACCTTCAACCGGTCCGGGTTGCGGGTCATGCCGCCCATCACGGCATCGATCTTGTCGGCCATCAGGAACGGCACGCGATCGGCCGATCCGACGGGAACGATCTCGAGCTTCACACCGAGCGCATCGGCCAGCTTGCGGGCAACGCTGACATCGAAGCCGTCGATCGTATTCTTCGCGTCGTACAAACCGAGCGGCGGCAAATTCGGATTGATACCGAACACGATCTTCTTTGATTCGAGGATTTCTTGCAGTGAACGCGCGTGGGCCGGGAACGCGCCGATCAGCGCGACAGCGGCGAGGCCGGCGGCGAGAAGACGGCTCAGGATGATCGGAGGCTGCATGGAAAGCTCCTAACGGTACGGGTCGGGTTGCAAGGATTCGGGCTGGAAACGCTCGCCTCGAAGTACGATTTTTTTGGCGATTTTGCGTATACGAATCGTATACGTTAGTATCAAATCATCGCCCAAATTTGTTGTCAAGCAACGCTGTGCAACCGGAGAACGTCATGCGAAACGAGATCGCGGATCAGGCTGCCACGGTCGAATTCTTCTTCGACGAACGAAAGTTCACTGCCCGCGCGGGCGAATGCGTCGCGGCGGCCCTGTTCGCCGCCGGCGTCAAGACGCTTCGCAAGAGTCCCCGCCTGCTTCAGCCGCGCGGCATGTTCTGCTTGATGGGGTCGTGTCAGGAATGCCTCGTCATGGTCAACGGCGAACGCTTGCTCGCTTGCCGCACGACGGTGACGGCGGCACTGCGCGTTCGGTCAGTTCCGGAGGTCTACGTCCATGACTGATTTCGATCTGGTCGTGCTGGGCGGTGGACCGGCCGGTGCGAACGCGGCGCTTGCCGCAGCCGGGGCAGGATTGAAGGTGGCGCTATTCGACGAGAATCGCGCGATCGGTGGACAGGTCTATCGAGCGCCGGTCGATCCGCGACCGGTCGACGGTGACGCGGAGCGCGAGGACGGCGACGCATTGCGAGCAGCCGTCGAAACGAGCGACGTGTCCGTATTCACCGATCATGCGGTGTGGTCGATCGGCGGCAACTACCGTATCGACGCAGTCGGACCGCGCGGCCTGGTTCAATGCAACGCGCGCGCACTCGTCGTCGCAACCGGCACGACGGAACGCGTCGTGCCTTTCGACGGCTGGACGACGCCGGGTGTCATCGGTCTCGCCGCCGCAACCATTCTGCTGAAATCGCAGCACCGGCTGCCCGGGCGAACGACGCTCGTGGCGGGATGTGGGCCGCTGCTCGCCGCCGTCGCGGCGAAAACGATCCTGAAAGGTGGCCTGGTCGTCGGGATAGCCGATCTGGCAGGACATGCGGACTGGTTGCGCACGCTACCATCGATGTCGGGGCGCTCTGGCCTGTTGCGCCAGGGTTTCGACTGGTGGCGTGTCATCCGGCGTGCCGGGGTACCGATTCATTCGCGTCATACCATCGTGCGCGTCGAGCCGCACGGCGAGCGCCTGCTCGCCACGCTGGCCCGATGCGATGCTGCCGGACGTCCGATCGACAACGCGCGCACGACGGTCATCGCCGACTGTGTCGCGGTCGGCCACGGCCTCACGCCTTCCACCGATGTGACGCGCCTGCTCGGCGCGTCGCACCGCTATTCCCGCGACGCCGGAGGATGGATTGCCAGTGCCGACGATGACGGCCGGACATCCCGGTCCGGCCTCTACGTCGCGGGCGACGCGGCCGGGATCGCCGGTGCGGCAGCAGCCGCCATTCACGGAAAACTCGCCGGCAATGCCTGCGCGCTCGACTTGTCGACGCCCGATGTCGCGCGCGGGACCGAGCGGCTCGACAGTTTGCGCCGTGCATATCGGAAAGCGGCACGGGCCGGTCGTGCCATGGCCCGTCTGATGGCCCTGCGGCCGGGCCAGGTAGACGCGATCGGTGCAGATACGATCATCTGTCGTTGCGAAGACGTGCGACGTAGCGAGATCGACGCTGCGATCGACGCCGGTGCACTCGACATCAATCAGTTGAAGGCCTGGACACGCTGCGGCATGGGACCGTGCCAGGGGCGCACCTGCGGCGACATCGCTGGCGAATTGCTTGCAAGCCGTGCGGAAGTCGGAACACGTGAAGCAGCCGGCTGCCTGACCGCGCGCGCGCCGTTGCGGCCCGTTCCCATCGGCGCACTCACCGGGACGTTTTGCTATGACGACATTCCGATTCCGCAGGCTGCACCGCTATGAAAGCGATACCCCATCGTATCTCCGGCCATTACGACGCTGCCGTGGTCGGCGGCGGCGTCATGGGATGCACGACCGCCCTGTTTCTGGCCCGTGCCGGGATGCGCGTCGTACTGCTGGAACGGGATGCGCTGTGTCGAGCCGCGTCGGGCGTCAACGCCGGCACGCTGACGCTGCACATGACGCGAGCCGCCCTCGTTCCCTATGCCCTCCGCGCGTGGGACATGTGGATGCATGCCGATACCTGGCTCGGCGGCGGCGTACTCGCGACGGCTGCGGCGGGACTGTCGCTCGCGTTCACCGATGCCGAATGCGCGCTGCTGAGGAAGCGGGCCGACGCGCGCCGTCAATACGGCGCTGCAATCGATCTGATATCCGCCGCTGACGCGTGCGGGATCGAGCCCGGGCTCAATCCCGCCGTGCGCGAGGCGGCATTCTGCGCGACCGACGGCTTCGCGACCGCCTATCTGACGGGGCGCGCCTATCACGCAGCGTTGCGCGAGGCGGGGGTCGAGATTCTGGAGCAGACGCCAGTCACGCACATTGACCGCGCGAATGGCCGTTATCGCCTGCACGGCCCGGACAGCGCGGTGTCCGTCGATGCGACGCGTCTCGTGATGGCCGGCGGCGTATGGCTGGAGCCCCTCCTCGCGTTGCTCGACATTCACATTCCGGTCAAGACGCTCGTCAATCAATTGATCGTCACCGAACGGATGCCGCCGGTGATGCGCTCAGTGTTGAGCATCGCAAACGGGCTCCTCTCGCTCAAGCAATTCGCGAACGGCACCGTCCTGATCGGCGGTGGCTGGCAAGGCATCGGCGACCGCCGGCGTGGGCCAGTCGAAGCCTTGCCGCAAAACCTGATCGGCAACCTGCGTCTCGCGCAGCACGTCATTCCGGCCCTCGAGCACGCGCGCGTCGCAAGAATCTGGCTCGGCCTCGAGGCCGAAACCGCGGACGCGATGCCGATGATCGGCGCGCTACCCGGGCACGACGATGCCTGGGTAATCGGCTGTGTGCATTCCGGCTACACGAGCGGCCCTTACATGGGCAGGTTGCTGGCCGATGCGATGCTTGGCCGGACACTCGAAATGCCGCTCTTCGACCCCGCGCGGCTGATCGCATCAACGGGTACGCCCACCCTGACCTCACCGGAAGCCACCGCATGATTCCATCGACACCGCACCCGTTCCACGGCGTGTACGCCGCCACGCTATGCCCGCTCGACGCGCACGGTCGCACGCTCGACGAGACCGCGCTCGCCCGCCATCTCGACGATGTCACATCGGTGCCTGGCATCGTCGGCCTCCTGGTCAACGGGCACGCCGGCGAAAACCATGCACTTTCCCGTGATGAAAAACGACGCGTCGTCGAAATCGCGCATGCAGTTTGCGGCGATCGTTCGATCATCGTCGCCGGCGTCAATGCGGAGGACAGCTACGAAGCGCAACGCCATGCCGACGATGCCAAACGCGCAGGCGCCGATGCGCTGCTCCTGTTTCCGCCATTTTCCTGGGCGCTGTCTACCGATCGTGACATCGTCCTCGCGCATCACCATATCGCGAACGCCGCTGCGCGACTGCCGATGATCCTTTATCAGGCAGGCGTCAATACCGGTGCAATGGCGTATCCGCCCGATACGCTCGCTGCGCTCGCCGCTCTGCCGGATGTGGTGGCCGTCAAGGAGGGCAGTTGGGAAACCAGTGCGTACGACGCCAATCGGAGGCTTCTGCGGGAGGTCGCGCCACACGTCGCGGTGATGGCGTCCGGCGACGAGCATCTGTTCACATGCTTTGCCTTGGGAACGGAGGGCAGTCTCGTCAGTCTCGCGGCGCTCGTTCCGGTGCAGATCGTTGCGCTCTATCGCGCGGTGGCGGAAGGTCGGCTCGCCGACGCGCAGCGTGCGCACTCGATGCTCTACCCGCTTGCCAAGGCGATCTACGGCACCACGCCCGGCTCGCGCGCCACCGCACGGCTCAAGGCATGCCTTCACCTGGCCGGCAAGTTTCCACATCCGACGGCACGCCCGCCAGTCACACCGTTGTCCACCGACGAAATTTCACGCCTCGAAGCCGCCCTCGCTCTCGCTCTCGCCCTCGAACCAGACCGGAGTTCCACATGACGCACGCCACACCCCGTACCCTCATCAAGGGCGGCCGCCTGATCACGGCGGTCGACGACTACGTCGCCGACCTCATCGTCGAAGGGGAGCGCATCGCGTGCATCGGTCACGCGCTTGAAGTCGGTCCGGACACCCACGTGATCGATGCCAGCGGCTTGCTGGTATTTCCCGGCGGCGTCGACTGCCATACCCACATGGAAAACACCTTCGGCACATCGACCACTTGCGACAATTTCGCATCCGGCACACGATCGGCCGCGTTTGGCGGCACTACCACGATCGTCGACTTCGCGCTGCAGACACCCGGCACGAGCCCGCTTGAAGCGATCGCGCGCGCTGGGGCAAAAGCGTCGTCCGCCGCCAATATCGACTATGGCTTCCATGTGATCGTCACGCAAGTCGACGAGCAGGTTCTGGCAGACATGCGTGACGCGATCCGGCATGAAGGCGTGTCGAGCTTCAAGATGTTCATGGCCTATCCCGGGACCGTGATGTCCGACGATGCGGCGATCTTCCAGGCCATGCGCATGGTCGGCCAGCATGGCGGGATGATTGCGCTCCATGCGGAAAACGGCACCGTGATCGATCTGCTGATTCGCGAGGCGATCGCTCAGGGCCACACTTCCCCCCGTTATCACGCACTGACTCGGCCGGCCATCATGGAGGGCGAAGCGACCCACCGCGGCATCAAGCTGGCCGAGCTTGCGGAAGCGCCCGTCTACTTCGTGCATCTCTCTGCCAAGGAAGCCCTCAAGCACGTGATCGAAGCGCGCGACCTGGGCATTCCGGTCTTCGCCGAAACCTGCCCGCACTATCTGTTCTTCGACGAGTCCGTTTATGCCGACGACAATTTCGATCTGGCCCGCTACGTGATGAGCCCGCCACTGCGTTCAAAGGAAGCGCAGCATGCGCTCTGGACGGCGCTCAGGACCGACGACCTGCAATTGATCTCCACCGACCATTGCCCTTACTGCATGAAGGAGGGCCATCGCGGAAACTTCAATCAGAAACCGCTCGGCGCGAGCGATTTCTCGAAGATCCCGAACGGCGTCCCTGGCGTCGAAACGAGAATGACCGTCATCTACGACGGCGGCGTACGCGATGGCAAGATTTCGCTGAACCGGTTTGTCGAGTTGATGTCGACCGCGCCGGCGAAACTGTTCGGCCTGTTTCCACGGAAAGGTACGCTCGCGATCGGCAGTGACGCGGATATCGTGTTGTTCGATCCGGACGAACGGCACACGATCAGCGCGCGCACGCAGCACAGCGACTGTGATTTCACGCTGTTCGAAGGGCGTCAAGTGACAGGGCGTGTCAAGAAAGTGATGCTGCGTGGACAATGGCTTGTCGACGATGACGAGTGGGTCGGCCCGACGGGACGCGGACGGTTTGTCGCGCGGGGCGAGCTCGGCGCGCTCGGATGATCACGACATGCCAATGTACGAGTACGCATGTCCCGGCTGCGGCGTATTCGACGCGCGCCGCATGGTCTCCGAACGAGATATTCCTGCGTGCTGCCCTCGATGCGGACAATATGCGCCGCGCGTCAGACTGACGCTCCCGTCGATATGCCGGTCGAATCATGATGCTTCGCACGAGGGCGACGATGGTGCGTACCTAAAGTCCCGACTCGATTGCGCTTGCTGTAGATCGTAGTCTTTAGCCGTTTTCGCCTCGCCCCCTTGGCGTGAAAAAGGGTTGAATCCCCACGCCGACTCACAACAACGTCACCAGCGTCCTGATCCCCAGATGAACGGATTGCCCAACCGCCGTTCGGTACGCAACTCCGCGTCGCCGCGCGCCCATTTCCTCCAACAGTTCGACGTCCATTCGCGCCCCGGAACGTGCCTCCGTCCGCCGTAGAACTGACCTCACCTCGGTCGGCAGCTTGCACCCGTGGAAAAGGCATGGATATTGCCCCGTAGCCTCATCTTTCCGAGCGAAAAACAGGAGAACCGATGAGCGATCCCACCGCACATTCCCGCACGACCGCCAAAGCGGTGCCGCCCCCGCGAGACCCGCATCTGCGCGCGCTGGCGAACTGTATTCGCTTCCTTGCAATGGATGCAGTACAGAATGCCAACAGCGGCCATCCTGGTGCGCCAATGGGGCTGGCCGACGTTGCGACGGTGCTGTTCAAGGAGTTCATGCAATTTGATGCATCCGCCCCCCACTGGATCGATCGGGACCGGTTGGTCCTTTCCAACGGACACGCATCGATGCTCCTCTACAGCTTGCTCTATCTCACGGGCTATGCCGACATGACCCTCGACGAGCTCAAGCGCTTCCGGCAAGTCGGCAGCAAGACGCCAGGTCATCCCGAGTACTCGCACGCCGATGGAATCGAACTGACGACCGGTCCCCTCGGACAAGGCATCGCGGAATCCGTCGGCATGGCGTTGGCCGAGCGCGTCATGAATGCGCACTTCGGCGATGACCTCGTCGATCACTACACATACGTATTTCTCGGCGACGGTTGCCTGATGGAAGGCATCAGCCACGAGGCCATTTCGTTGGCCGGCCACCTCCGGTTGGGCAAACTGATCGCGTTCTGGGACAACAATTCGATTTCCATCGACGGTCCCACCCAGCTCGCGGTCTCGGACAACGAGATCGAGCGCTTTCACTCGGCTGGGTGGCACGTCCTGGAAATCGACGGTCACGATACGGACGCGATACGGCGCGCGATCGAGACCGCCAGGACAACGCATGACAGACCGACGTTGATCGCATGCAGGACGATCATCGGGTTCGGCTTTCCGACGAAGGCTGGCACCGAGAAAGCCCATAGCGATGCGCCGGGCGAGGATGAAATCGCGGGCGCACGCCAGACCCTCGATTGGCATTCGCCGCCGTTCGAAATCCCGGATGACCTGCTGAAAGCATGGCGGGAGATCGGGGCGCGCGGCCGCAAGGCAAGACTCGCGTGGGATGAGCGTGTCAGCCGGGCGCCGCACGCGCTGCGTACCGAATTCGACCGACGTAATGCCGGAAAGCTTCCGGATGACTGGAAGACGGCGATTGCGGCGGCACGGCAGGCGTTTGTTGCCGCAGGCAGTGCAATGGCCACCCGCAAGGCCAGCGGTGAAGTGCTTGATCAACTCTCCGATGCGATTCCGGAATTGCTGGGCGGCTCGGCGGATCTTACGCAGTCCAATAATACGAAGACGAAGAACCAGATCGCGATCGAGCCCGGGCAGTTCAAGGGTTCATATGTCCACTACGGCGTCCGCGAACACGGCATGGCCGCCGCCATGAACGGCATTGCCCTTCACGGCGGCCTCATTCCGTACGGTGGCACCTTTCTTTGTTTTTCGGACTACTGCCGTCCGGCGATCCGCTTGAGCGCGATGATGCGGGTGCGCGCCATCTTCGTGATGACGCACGATTCCATCGGTCTCGGAGAAGATGGCCCGACGCATCAACCCGTCGAGCACCTTGCCGCCCTTCGGGCCATTCCCCAACTCGCCGTCTATCGGCCGGCCGATCCAGTCGAAACGGCAGAGTGCTGGGAGCTGATTCTCGAACAGCCCCGCAGGGCTGCGCTGCTCGCATTGTCACGACAGCCGGTCCCGCTCCTGCGCAACGAGCCCGGAAACGAAAACAAGTCGGCGCGCGGCGCCTATGTCTTGCGGGAGGCCGATGGCGGGCCGCGCCGACTCACCCTGCTCGCGACAGGCTCGGAGGTCGACCTCGCCGTCCAGGCACGCGACATCCTGCAGCAGGAAGGCGTGCCGACGGCCGTCGTATCGATGCCGTGCCGCCTGCTCTTCGAGGAGCAACCACGCGATTACCAGCGGGCCGTGCTGGGCACTTCTCCCGCGAGAGTCGCGGTCGAGGCGGCGGTCGAACTGGGATGGGAGCGGTACCTCGGACCGGAAGGCCGGTTCGTCGGCATGCACAGCTTCGGCGAGTCGGGAAAAATCAAGGACGTGTACAAAAAATTCGACATCACGGTCGATGCGGTCGTTCGAGCGGCGCGTCAGGTGCTGTCCGAAGTGTGACATTGCTGCGATCCACTCGAGAGGCGATGACCTCGCGGGGTTCCTGGTTACGCCTGGAGAAGTGGGCGGCCTCGGTTTTCGGCGAATGCTCGCGTAGCGTTAGAATAGCGCCCCTTCTCATGGGAGACGACAATGTCCTGGTTCGTTTATGAAGTGCCCGAATACCACGAAGACGCCGCGCGCATCGAACCGTTCAGCGAGCTGCGTAGCCGCGTGCTGAAAGCCGGCGGCCCGGCCATGGCAGACGACCTGGAAAGCGTTCGCGAAAACGCCGCGGCGACAGCGGACACGCCGGAGCGCCCGCTGCGTACCCCGGAAAATCCGCAGGTCTTTCCGATTCCTTACGCCGACTCCATGATCCTGGTCGGGTTCATCTTCGACCTGAAGCGCGAATTCCGGCAACTGGTCGTATCGCCCGTGGAAATGCCCTGGCTGAAAGAAGCGTAACGCGTGGCGCAGGCGGGATGTCACACCGGGCGACCTGTTCACGGAGCGTCGTGACGATGCTGTCCCGTTCGGCAAGCGGCAACGCGCCGGCCCGCCGCGCGCCACTCGCAGGCTAGAAGCGATGCCGCAGCCCCGCCAGCACCGCGATCTGGCTGCTACGCCCCGCCCCCGCCGGTCCGAAGAAGTTGATCGCAACGGTGCCCGCATCGCCGGCCCGCCGCTGATAGACCATCGACATGTGCAGATCGGTGCGCTTCGACAGCAGGTAGGTGATGCCCGCATCCACCTGATGCCATCTCGGCCGGTCGCCGGTCGCGAACGACGTGGCGCCGCTGCCGGTATACCCATGGCCATCGGTGAAGATGTAGCCGACCCCCGCGATCAGCACCGGTGTGAAGTTGTAGCGCCCGTTGATCTCGTAGTTGTCGACGCGCAGGCTGTGGCCGCCGCGATAAGCGAGCCGCGTGTCGGTGACGACCAGGTTCACCGCTGCCGCGCCGAACGAATAGCCGGCGCCCAGTGCCGAGATGCGCTGACGCTCGACGAAGCCCGCGTTGTAGAAGAGGCTGGTCGAACCGCTGTACTCGTCGCCGATCGCGCCGTTCGGATTATTCCCCGACGACGCAATCCCCGCCGACGGATTGTTCAGTTGCAGATAGCTCGCGACCACATGCAACGGTCCGCGCAGGTAATCGAGCCCGAAGCCGTACGCGCGGTTGTTGGCGAAGCCTTGGCCGGCGCCGCCGCCCGCCTGGTTGCTGAATGCATAGAGCGCGCCGAGCTTCAGTCCCGCGAGCGGACTTACCTCGTACTTGACGCTGTTGTTCAGGCGAAACGTCTGGAAGCTGTCGTCCACGTCCCCGATGTGCGCGCCGTAGATGCTGCCGAACTGAAGCCATGCCATCAGCGGTGCAACGTAGTCGAACGTGTAGTCATACTGACGGCCGAGCGTCAGCTTGCCGTACTGCTTGCTCGACAAGCCGACGTACGCCTGCCGTCCGAACAGTCGGCCGCCCTGCGACGACGTGCCGTTCAATCCGCTGAACCCCGCTTCGAGCTGGAACACCGCGGAGAGGCCGCCGCCGAGATCCTCGCGTCCGAGGAAACCCAGGCGGTCACCGCTGCCCCAGCCGGTCGCCATTGACCAGCGCGACGCGCCCTGCGCCTTGATCGACGACGCGACCGTATTCGTCCAGGCAATGCCCGTATCGATGATGCCGTACAACGTGACCGAGCTTTGCGCATGGACCGTGAGCGGCGCCGCGAGGGCGCAAGCCACCGCAGCAGTGCAGACTGCTGTTTTCATCGTGCTTCTCCGGTTTCGATGGAATGAGGTGATGCGGATCGAAGGCGGCGGGAACGCGCAGCGGGCGCAAACGCGCAGCATGCATCGCACCGGCGACCGTGCGTGCGCGCGCGCCGCGCCCGGCCCCGCCGCTGCCGCTGTTCCTAGCGCTCCGCTGCGGGTAGCGGCGGTTCGGCGCCCGCGGGATCACACGCCGCGAGCCCGTCGTCGTGCGTGTCGCCGGGCCGGTACATGCGACCGAGCACGAACATCAGCGCCGCGACGGCGACGACCGGCAGCGCCGCGACCTGGAACAGCTCGCGCACCGGCACATGCGCGGCGAGCAGCATCCCGCCGATCATCGGGCCGGAGATCGAGCCGATCTTCGCCACGCCGATCGCGGTGCCGGTGCCTTTCGAGCGGAAGCTGGTCGGATAGACGATCGACGCGACGGCATTGAGCCCTGCCTGGGTGCCGGCGACGCAGAAGCCGACGCCGAACACGGCGGCCGTCAGCCAGGCGGTCTCGAGGTTCATGCCGAGCGCCGCGACGAGCGGAAAGCCGACGAGCGGCAGACACGTGACGAGCCGCACGCCATGGCGGTCGATGAAGCGCATCAGCACGAGGCCGCCGAGCGTGCCGCCGACGGAGAACAGCGTCGTCATCAGCGCGGCGCGATGCGCGGCGACGCCGGTCGCCTCGATCAGCACCGGCAGCCAGTTTTGCAGGAAGAACAGCGCCATCGAATTCGCGATGTACGCGAGCCACAGCGCGGTCGTCACGTAGCGCAACCGGCCGGCGAACAGCATGCGCGGCGAGAACTTCGCGACGCGGCGCTCGTCGGTCACGACGAAGCGCGCCTCCGGCGGCAACGCGAGTTCGGGCCGCACGCGCGCGGCAGTCGCGGCAATGCCGTCGCGGGGCCAGCCCTTCAGTACCTGATAGCGCAGCGACTCCGGCATCACGAACGACAGCGCGGCGGCCACCACGAGCGGCGCGAGCCCGCCGACCACGAATACCGCCGGCCAGCCGAAGTGCGGCACGAGCCACACGGCGACGCCGCCGCCAAAGCCCGCCCCGAGCGTATAGCCGGTGAACATCAGCGTGACCCAGGTCGCCCGCAGCCGCTTCGGCGCGAATTCCGACACGAGCACGAACGCGTTCGGCACCGCGCCGCCGATGCCGATGCCCGCGGCGAAGCGCAGCCACAGCAGGTGGTCGACACTCGACGCCCATGCGGTCGCGAGCGTGACGAGCCCGTACCAGCATGCACCGAACAGGATCGCGCGCTTGCGCCCGATCCGGTCGCCGATATAGCCGAACAGGATCGAGCCGATCATGATGCCGAAGACGTTGGCGCCGAACACCGGCCCGAGCACGCTGCGCTCGATGTGCCAGGCGCGAATCAGCGAAGGCGCGGCGAACGCCAGCGCACTGAGCTCGTAGCCGTCGGTCAGCATCACGAGCCAGGTCGACGCGATCAGCAGGATCGCGAAGCGGCCGATTCTCTGTTCGTCGATCAGGCGCGACACGTCCACCGTGCGCGCATCCGGCAAGGGTTGAATCATCGTCTCCTCCTCAGGTGCCGCGTCGGCGCGCCGGCAGATTCCGGCGCGTCGCGCGTTCCTTCGTTTCGTCTCTGGCCGGCGCGGCAGCGGGTACTGGTTGCGAGCCTCCTGGCGGAGCGCCCGATGCACCTCTTTGGTATTGCCGCGCGGCCGGCGGGTCGTGCGTCAGTGCTTCAGATGCGGTGGATCGATTCGATCGACGTTGTCGGCGAGCCGCTCGCGCAGCAGGCCGCGATCGATGTCATGGACACTGCCGCCATCCGCGAGATCGAACGCGTGCGCGGCCGCCGCGCCCATCGCGATGCACGGCCCCATCACCCGCACGCTCGACAGCGCGGTCGCGTCGGCGTCGATGCAGCGGCCGACCGCGATCAGGTTGTCGGCGTCCTTCACGACGAGGCTGCCGAACGGCACGGTATGCAGATGGTCGTCGCCGAACGGCTTCCATTCGTAGCCCTCGGCGCGATCGTGCAATTCGATCGGCCAGGAGGTGCGTGCGACCGCGTCCGGAAACTGCCGGGCGGCGATCACGTCTTCCGAGCGCAACTGCTGGGCGCCGACGATCCAGCGCGTCTGCCGGATGCCGGGCAGCCCGTAGCTGCGGATGTGCGCGTTGCGATAGATGTGCGGATACTCCGCGCGCAGGAACTCGAACGCGCGGTCCGCCTGGTCGCGGCCGACGAGCGCGGTGCGCGACGCCGCCATCGGTTCGAGCGGCGTCTCGATGTGCGTCATGTTCGCAATGCCGATGTTGCGGCCGCGGAAATAGAACACGAGCCCGTCCTTGCGTTCGAGCCCATACGCGTGTGCCTTTTCCTCGACGCGCTCGCGAAACGCGGGCGGCGTCGGCAGATCGGTCTCGTCGAGGTTCTCGAGCACGATCATCTGCGTGCCGCGAATCGGCGTTTCCGGCTCCTGGCAGTCGAACCCGGCGAGCCACGTGAGCGCGGCATCGCCGCTCGCGTCGACGAAGCCGTCGGCCGCGATGCGTACGTCGCCGTAGCGCGTCGCGACGTCGAGTTCGCGCACCCGCCGCCCTTCGCGCACCACGTCGCGCAACACGGCGCCGAGCACGACGGTGATGCCTGCGTCGAGAATCTTCTGCTCGATCCAGCGTGCGAGCGCGACTTCGTCGTACAGCACGACGGTCGTCAGCGGCCCTTCCTTGTAATGCAGCGCGCCCTTCTCGCCGAGATCGCGCAGGATGCCGTCCGCGATGCCGTGCGTGACCTGGAAGCGCTTCGGCCCGTTCGAGAACAGCCCGCAGAACGTGCCGATGATCGAGTTGACCGCCTGGCCGCCGAGCGCGGGCAGGCTGTCAACCAGCACGACCTTGCGGCCCAGCGCGGCCGCTTCGAGCGCAGCCGAGGTGCCGGCGATGCCCGCGCCGACGATGCACACGTCGGCGTCGAGTGTCCAGCCCGTCGGTTGGCCGTCGCGGCGAACGATACGAGTACCTGTGTTCAAAACATGCTCTCCTTGAAAATCCATCGCGGTGGCGCGCGGACGAAGCCGCGCGCCGGAATCAGGTGCGGCTGCGCTTGAGCACTTCGACGACGCCGCGCTCGGCATCGACGCGCACCCAGTCGCCCGTTTCGATCACGTCGAGCGGATCGACGTCGAAGTCGGTCAGCGACGGCGCGTGGCTCACCACCGCGCCGAGCGCGATCTTCGTGGTCATTTCGTTGAACAGCATCGCGGCCGGCGCGGTGCCCGCGATTCGCGCGATATGGAACTGGCTGGACCATCCGGACGAACCCTTCGCGCCGGGAAACACCAGCACCTTGTTCGCGAAGCTCTGGCCGCGCAGTTCGTGACGCGTCTCGATGATCGTGCCGGTGCGCGGATCGATGCCGCCCCAGCCGGAGATGCGATCGCGCGTGACGAGCGCCTCGCCCTCGACACAGCCGCCGACCACCTTGCGTCCGCGCAGCACGATCGGCGTGCCGGCTTTGTCCGTCATTTCGTGAATTTCGTGATGCGTGCTCATGCCGCCAGCCCTCCGTTCCAGCGGCCGCTCACTGCGGCCTCGATGCAATCGGCCGTGGTGCCGAACCACGCCTGCACGCCCATGATCGCCGGCAGGTAGTGCGCCTGCTTCGCCGAGTCGAGCGCAACGACGCGCGTGCCCTTGGGCATCACGCGACCGATCGCCGAGCACGTGTCGGTCATCAGCACCCCGCCCGCGTCCTCGATCAGCTTCGTATAGCCGGCCTGGTCCGCCAGCTGGCGGGTCGCGCGTGCGGTGAAGATCCACAGCTCGGTATTCGTGCCGATACGGCGCCCTTCGAGCAACTGGCAGACCTCCCAGATCTGCTCGATCGAATAGTGCGGACAACCGAGCATCACGAAGTCGACCTGGGCGTCTTTCGCGGTGGTGTTGACGCGCTCGTACGCGATGCGCCGCTCGGCCGCGCCGTAGCGGATCGTCTCGAGAGGCTTGCGGCCGCGAAACGCTTCGTCGCGCGAGCGCGCCTCCGGCGTCTGGCCGACGATGTGGTACATCTCGACGCCGCCCGACGAAGCCGCGGCCGCGCCGAAGTGCTTGAGCTTCGGCAGGTTCGGCACGTCGCGCAGCCCGTCGATCACCGGAATGCGGTCCTGCACGCATTCGCCGACGTAGTAGCCGAGCAGCCCCCAGTCCTGCACCGTCTTCACGTCGACGTCGAGTTCGATCAGATGCGTGCCGCCGCGGTTTTCGTCGAGGTGCAGGCCCCAGTACGGAATCTTGCCGGTCAGCATCGCGGCGCCGGTGCTCTCGCGCCCTTCGGCATTGGAGCGCGCGCCGAGCACCGCGTTGATGTAGATGACCGCGGACGACTCCATCCATGCGCAATGCTCGCCGCGCACCGGCACGTTGCCGGTCAGGTAAGGCGCGCAGGTATTGAGCGGCTGGATGCCGAGCCGCCCGGTGAACGCCTCGCCCTGGCGGTACAGCTTCACGATCTCGCCGTCGATGCCCTGACGCTGCGCATGCTGCGGATCGAGCCCCTGCTGCAGGTGGCTGCTGAAGACCTTCGCCTTCGGCACCTCGACCACCTCGGGGCTATCGAGGTTGAATTCGGAAAACACCGCGTCGAGGCCGCCGTGCCTGGCCGCGTAATCGCGCAGGAACGGCATCGTCGCGCCGACCGTGCCGCACACGTTGTTCGTGTCCACCAGGCGCGACGCGCCGAGCGCTTCGCCGTAGCGCACCAGCAGATCCATCGCGCGCTGCACGGCCGCGCCGTCGCGGCCGTCGAGCATCGCCCGTTCGTCGTCGTTCAACTGCATTTAGCGTGCTCCCTGTACAGGTTCGAGTGGCTCCGCCGGCGCCGCCACGTATCGGTCGACGTCGACCGTCGTCGCGCGCCGCAGTTCGCGGCGCACCGACAGATCGTGACGGCGGCCGCGGTGCAGCGTGCAGCGGTTGTCCCAGATCACGAGATCGCCGGGCCGCCAGCGATGCGAATACACGAAACGGCGCGCGGTCGCATGTTCGAGCAGATCCATCAGCAACACGCGGCCTTCGGCCAGCGTGCGACCGACGACATGCGTCGCGTGCGCGCCGATGAACAGATGCCGGCGCCCCGACCCGGCGTGCTCGCGCACCAGCGGCCAGCGCACCGGCGGCAGCGCGTTGCGCTGCGCGTCGCTGTAGTCGGTATCGCCGAGCAGGAAGCGCGAGTGCAGCGCGTAGTGCTCCGCTTCGAGCCCGTCGAGTTCGCGCTGCTCGCGAGGGTCGAGCGCATCCCACGCGGCGCGCATGTCCGCGTACTCGGTCTCGCCGCCCCACTCCGGCACGACGACCGCATGCAGCATCGAATAGCGCGCCGCCGGCTGCTGGAACGAACTGTCGCTGTGCCACAACTGATTCGCGAGATTGCCGACGATGCGCCGGTGCGCGCGGTCCGCGATCTGCCCGGATTCGTCCACGTTCGAGATGTCCGCGAGTTCCTGGTGGGCGAGCCGCGCATGCGGTCGCGCCACGCGCTTGAAACCGACATCGAGCGGTCCGAGCGCGCGTGCGAACGCAAGCTGCTGATCCTGCGTGAGCGGCTGAGCGCGGAACACCAGCACCGCGTAGCGGTTCATCGCGGCGTCGATCGCGCATGCGAGCGGCTCGGACACGGGCGCGGTCAGATCGACACCGCTGGCGAGACCGACGAAATCCGGACGCGCGGCGTCAATGGGAACGACTTCAAGCGACATGGGCGGCTCCTGTTTGAGCGTTGTCCGGCGCGGTATCGTCGCCGCGGCGATGCAGGCGGCCGAGCGCGAACGCGAGGAGCGCGACGAAGGCGACCGGCACCGCGCCGAGTAAGAACATCCGTTCGACCGGCAGATGCGCGGACATCAGCATCCCGCCGATCACCGGCCCGGCGATCGCGCCGATCTTCTGGATACCGACCGCCGCGCCCGTGCCTTTCGCGCGCAGCGCGGTCGGATAGACGAGTGCCGCGACCGCGTTCAGGCCAAACTGCGTGCCGACCACCGTGAAGCCGGTCAGGAACACCGCCGCGACCAGCATCGGGGCGGGCAGTCCGGTGCCGAGCAGCGCGACGAGGGGCGTGCCGACGAGCGGCAGCACGGTGATGATGATGGCGCCGCGCGTGTCGACGAAGCGCATCAGCGCGAGCCCGCCCAGCGTGCCGCCGACCTGGAACATCGTCGAGACGAGCGCCGCGTCGCGCGGTGCGAGGCCCACGCTTTCGATCAGCACCGGCAGCCAGCTGCTGAGAAAAAACAGCGCCATCGAGTTCGCGATGTAGACTGCCCACAGCACCGGCGTCAGCGCGCGCAGCCGACCCGCGAACAGCAACCGCAGCGAGCCGTCGCGGCGGTGCTCGTGCGCGTGACCCGGCGAAGCGCCGCCGATCACGAAGCGGGCCTGCGGCGCGACGGCGAAGCCCGGTGCGATCCGCGCGACGATTCGCGCGACTTCGGCGTGACGGCCCTTGAGCGTCAGGAAGCGGATCGACTCCGGCACCGCGAACCACAACATCGCGCTCGACACGAGCGGCGCGAGGCCGCCGATCACGAACACCACCTGCCAGCCGAACTTCGGCACGAGCCACGCCGACACGAGACCGCCCACGCTGCTGCCGATCGTATAGCCGCTGTACATCAGCGTGACCCACGTCGCGCGCCAGCGCTTCGGCGCGAACTCCGTCGTATACGCGATCGCGTTCGGCACCACGCCGCCGATGCCGATGCCCGCCAGAAAGCGCAGCACCAGCAGCTGTTCGAGGCCGGTGGCACGCGACGCGGCGAGCGTGAAGCCCGCGAGCACGACGCTGCCGATCACGATCATGCGTTTGCGGCCAATCACGTCGCCGAGATAGCCGAGCACGAACGCGCCGATCATCGTGCCGAATACGAATGCGCCGAACACCGGGCCGAGCACGCCATGCTTGAGGTGCCACGCGCGGCTCAGCGCCGGGGCCGCGAACGCCATCGCGGCGAGGTCGTAGCCCTCGGTCATCATCATCACGCCCATCGCGACGATCAGCAGGATACCGAAGCGGGTGGTCTGCTGCCGCTCGATCACCGTGCCGATGTCGATTACGGTTTCGCCGCTCATCTCAACGCTCCCGCGCCGGCCGGTCCGCGCCGAGCACCGCGCCTTGCGGCATCGTGCCGACCGTCGCGCGGTAGATTTTCAGCCAGCCGGTGTCGTTGACCGGCGCGGGACGCTGCCACGCCGCGCGACGGCGCGCCAGCTCGGCTTCGTCGACCTTCAGGTCGCAGACGCGCCGGTCCAGATCGATGTCGATCGTGTCGCCGTCCTCGACGAGCGCGAGCGGGCCGCCGGTCGCCGCTTCCGGCGCCACTTCCGCGACCACCAGCCCCTTGCAGACCAGCCCCGACAGATGCCCGTCGGTGAGCATCGCGACCTGCTCGGACAAGCCCGCGCCGTCGATCGCGAACACCACGCGCGACGCCCCGCCGCCCATCGCCGGGCCGCCGCACACGCCCGCGCCGCGCATCACGACGACCTTGCCCGGCTGCACGCGACCGTCCTTGATCGCGGCGATCGCGTCGTCGGAGGTCGAGAAGCAGATCGCGTCGCCGGTGAACGTGCGCTGCTTGGTCGGCGAGATGCCGAATTTGACGATGCCGGCCTGCGGGGCGAGGTTGCCGCGCACCAGCACGATGGCCGGATGGTTCGCGAACGCGCGCTGCGGCGGGCGGATCACGTCGTCGTCGGCGATCGTCGCATCGGCCAGGTTGTCCTTCACCGTGCGCCCGGTCACCGTCAGCGCACCGGTGTCGAGCCACGCTTCGAGCCGCTTCATCACGCCGCGGCCACCGCCCGCCGCCTCCAGTTGCTCGATCATGTGCGAGCCGACCGGACGCACGCCGGTCAGCACCGGGATCTGCGCGGCGAATGCTTCGAACAGCGCGTACACGTCGACGTCGAGCCCGCCTTCGGCCGCGACCGCCTGCAAGTGCTTGACCGTATTGATCGAGCCGCCGACCGCGAGCACCGTCTTCACCGCATTCGCGAACGCGCCGTGTGTGAGGATGTCGCGCGGCTTCAGGTCGTCGCGCACCATCTCGACGATGCGCGCGCCGGCTTCGCGCACGAACGCGAACATCCGCTCGCTGTTGGCGGCGACCGGCGTGCTGCCGGGCAACGACATGCCGAGCGCCTCGCTGACCATGTGCATCGAGTTCGCGGTGCCGAGCCCCGAACACACGCCGGGGCCGCGAATCGCGTTCTGGCTCATGCCGATCAGGTCCTCGACGGGCAGCTTGCCGGTCAGCGCATGCATCGCACCGACGAACACGTCCTCGATGTCCACGTGCTCGCCGCGATATTCGCCGCTCGGCTGATAACCGCACGCGACGACGATGCTCGGGATATTCAGCCGCGCGGCGGCCATCAGCTGGCCCGGCACGGTCTTGTCGCACGACGCCAGGCACACCATGCCGTCGAGCTGCGCGCCCTCGACGGCCACTTCGATGTCGTTCGTGACGAGGTCGCGCGCAGCCAGCATGTAGGCGCCGCGAGCGCCCGCGCCGGTGATGAAGTCGCTCGGCGCCGCGGTGCGGATCTCGAACGGCAGCGCGCCCGCGGCGCGGATCGCCTGTTTCAGTTGCGCGGCGATGCCGTCGAGATGGCTGAAGCAGGTGGCAAGTTCGGACGAGGAATTGACGATGGCGATCTTCGGCTTGTCGAGGTCTTCCTCGCTGATGCCGAGATTGCGCCACTGCGCGGCGCGCACCGCGCCGAGGTAGGAACCGCGCGGAAAATTGCTGCGCAACGGGCGTTGCGGCTTGCGTCCATCGGACATGGTGTCTCACTCCTTTGTTGTGGAAACGATGGTAGGAAGCCCGATAAAATCCGTCAATTATGTGAAATCGATAGGTATCATCCAAACCATGGATATTCGTCAGGTCGATCTGAATCTGCTGAAAGTGTTCGATGCGCTGCTGAAAAAGCGCCATGTGACGCAGGCGGGCGTCAGCATCGGGCTCAGCCAGCCGGCGATGAGCTATGCGTTGTCGAAGCTGCGCGAGCTGTTCGAGGACCCGCTGTTCGTGCGCACGGGCCGCGGCATGGAGCCGACGCCGCGCGCGCAGGCGCTCGGCGAGCCGGTCGCGCGGCTACTGGATCTGGTGCAGACCGAAATCCTGCCGATGCCCGAGTTTCGCCCGGCCGAGTCGTCGCGCAACTTCGTGCTGTGCATGTCGGACATCGGCGAAATGGTGTTCCTGCCCCGCCTGGAGAGCTTTCTCGACAAGGCCGCGCCGCACGTGAGCATCAAGACGGTCGCGCTCAGCATGCCGGAGCTGGAGGAGGGGCTGGCGAGCGGCGACGTCGACCTCGCGATCGGCTACTTTCCGGGGTTGAACAGCGAATCGCTGAAGCGCAAGGCGCTGTACCGGCATTCGTATGTGTGTATCGCCCGCGACGATCATCCGGAAATCGGGGACACGCTGTCGCTCGATCAGTACCGCGCCGCCGCGCATGTGATGGTGCATCCCGAAGGCCGCGAGCAGGACGTGCTCGCCCGCACGCACGAGCGCCTCGGGATTCGCGTCAACGTCCGCTTCAGTACGCCGCGCTTCATCGGCGTGCCGTTCGTCGTCGCCGGGTCGGACATGATCGCGGCGGTGCCGCAGGCCGTCGGGCGGCGCTTCGCGGAGTTCGTGAACGTCAAGCTGCTGCCGCTGCCCTTCCCCGCCCCCACGTACGAGCTTTATCTGCACTGGCATCCGCGCTTTCATCACGAGCCGGCCAACCGCTGGATTCGCGACGCGATGAGCGAACTCGTCAAGGGGCCGATGCAGCACGAGCCGTTGCCGAATACGAAGCGGAAGCGTTCGGCGGCGGCGCGGTAGGCCGGCCAGGCGGAAATGGCTAGCGGGGCCGATCGCGAAGCAGCAGGCGCGACCCGACCTCCACGATCGACGTAATCGCCGGCAGCAGTTCCTGGCCCAGCGACGTCAACTCGTATTCCACCGACGGCGGCGACGTCGGCAACACGCTTCGCCGGATCACGCCCCGCTCCTCGAGATCACGCAGCCTGCCGGTCAGCACCTTCGCGGTGATGGTCGGGTTGTCGCGCCGCAACTCCGAAAACCGACGCGGGCCATTGCTCAGGCACCAGATCAGTTCGGGCGTCCACAGGCCGCCGATCAACGCCATGCATTTCGACATCGGGCAGCCGGGAAGCGGCTCCACCTTCTTTCGCATTCTCAAGCCCATCGTCGTCCCGGGATGGTTTCCATTTGGTTACTTGAAAATGATGGTAACCGATGGATAGGTGGTTTCCAATGGAAACCTTCATCCCTACACTGGGAGCCTCACCCACCGATTCACGGAGAGAATGAACATGTATGCAATAACGGGAGCATCCGGGCAACTCGGGCGCCTTGTGATCGATGCATTGCTTGAAACCGTTCCGGCCGACCGGATCGTCGCGGCGGTCAGGAATCCCGCGAAGGCACGCGACCTCGAGGCGCGCGGCGTGGTGGTGCGCGAGGCCGACTACAAGCGGCCTGAAACGCTCGCCAGCGCGTTCGTCGGGGTCGACAAACTCCTGCTGATCTCGTCGACCGAAGTCGCCGGGCGCCTGCCGCTGCATCGCGCGGTGATCGACGCGGCCCGGCGGGCGGAAGTCTCGTTGCTCGCCTATACGAGCATGCTGCACGCCGACACCTCGCCCGCCCGACTCGCGATCGAGCACCGGCAGACGGAAGAAATCATCGCGGCCGCCGGCCTTCCCGCCGTCATTCTTCGCAATGGCTGGTACACCGAGAACCATCTGATGGCCCTCCCCGCGGCCCTCGAGCACGGCGCGTTCATCGGGGCCGCGAAGGACGGGCGCTTCTCTTCCGCCGCGCGCAAGGACTATGCGGCGGCCGCGGCCGTGGCACTGGCGACGGACGGCCATGCAGGAAAAACGTATGAGCTGGCGGCGGACGATGCGTTCACGCTCGCGCAACTGGCTGCCGAGGTTTCGCGGCAGTCCGGCAAGACCGTTGTCTACAACGATCTCGCGCAGGATGCTTATGCAGACGCGCTGACGAGCGCCGGGCTGCCGCCCGAGTTTGCCAGCGTCCTGGCCGATGCCGACGTGGCCGCGTCGCGCGGTGCGCTGTTCGACGAGGGCGGCGCCCTCGCGCGACTGATCGGTCGACCCACGACGCCGTTGGCGAGCGTCGTCGCGACCGCGCTGCGCGGTTAAAGCGAGCAGGTTCCTGGGCGGCGGCCCGCGCCGCTCGACGGCGCGCAGTGTGGCCGGCGCCGATCCAGCCGGCCGCCCTGCTGCGCCTGGCCCGTCGGAGCCGGCGCAAGCGTACGTTGCGGCGCGGTGCGAATCACGCCGACCGGCGACGCGCGGAGTGCACGTCCGTTGGCGTCCACGGTGACACGCGGCTCACAATCGGTACGTTCGCAGCGCATTGTGGACGAACAGCGCCTCGCGCTCCTCGTCGCCGGCGCCCGCGACGATCGCCGCGTAAGCGTGCCAGAGCGCCCGATAGCCGGCATGGAGTCGATCGACCGGGAAGTTCGACGCGAACATGCAGCGCGCCACGCCGAACACGTCGATGGCCTCGAGCACGTACGGGCGGAAACTTTCGACCGTCCAGCGATGGTCGAACATCGCGAGCCCGGACAGCTTCATCGTCACGTTCGCCCGCCGCGCGAGCCCGCGCAGTCCGTCGCGCCATTCGCGCCAGCCGTGCACGCTGCTTCGGTCGACGAACATGCCCGTGTGATTGACGATCACGGGCGTGTCGGGGTGCGCGTCGATGACGGCGAGCGCGGCGCCGACCTGGGCGGGGTACAGCTGCAGGTCGAACGACAAACCGAACTCGCTCAGCATCCCGAAGTTCTCTCGCCAGCGCGGCTCGGCCAGATAATCCACGTCGACGTAGTTGTACCAAGGGTCCGGATGCCGGTTCAACACCTGCCGGATGCCGCGCACGTTCGGATGCGCCGCCGCGCCGGCGAGCCGGATGCGTGCGTCCGGCGCGAACAGGTCGACGCCCGCGACGATGCCGTCCGGCATCCCGTCGCTCGCCGGCGCATCGGCAAGCGCCTGCAGCCAGTCGACTTCGCTCGGCGTCGTCCACGCATCGTGGATTGCCTCGACATGCACGACCTTCAGCACGTCGATATCCGCGCCGGCGTCCGCGCGCAGGTCCGCGGGCAGGTACCGGCGCGGCAATTCCGCCACCGCACCCGAGAACGCCGGTCGGGCGCGATCGAGCCAGCCGTAGCTCAGCGCGTCGGCGTCCCAGAAATGGACATGGGGATCGACAACCTGCATGTGGGCTCCATGAGTTGATGCGCCACGATGATCCGCTGCCACGGGTCGGTACACGTCGAACGTGGCCGCCCGTTGAGCGGCCGGCCTCATTCCAGATGAAACATCGGCTCCAGCGCTTTCTCGACCGGGCGCCCGTCCGGCCCGGTCGCCATCAGGTCGGCCATGTACGCCCACCAGCGACGCATCACGTCCGTTTCGGCGAGTTGCGCGATCCGGTGATCGGCCGGCCGTTTGAGCACGGCGAACAGGTGATGGGTGTCGTCGTCGAGAAAGATCCAGTAGTCCGAGATACCCGCCGCGCGAAGCGCGTCGGCGAGTTCCGGCCAGATCGCATCGTGCCGGCGCCGGTATTCGTCCCGCTTGCCGGGGTGCAGGTGCATCCTGAAGGCGATCGTTTCCATGGCCATGCCTCGCGGTTTCACTGAAGGTTCACGTACATGCCGCCGTCGACGAGCAGCGCGGCGCCGTTCACGTAGCGCGCCATGTCGGACGCGAGAAATACGACGCAGTCGGCGACGTCGTCCGGCTCGCCGAGGCGACCGAGCGGAATCCTGCGCTCGAAGTACTCGGTCTTGCCGGGCGCGGCGAGATCGTCGTCGTTGATTTCGGTCCGGATCGTGCCGGGCAGCACCGAATTGCAGCGAATCCGGTGCGGCGCGAGCGCGACCGCGCACGACTGCATCAGCGCATGGACGCCAGCCTTGGTCGGCGTGTAGTGCGTCTGCATGCCGCCGCCGACCAGCGCGCTGATCGAGCTGGTCGCGACGATCGCGCCGCCGTGCCCTTGCGCGGCCATTTGCCGGGCGACGGCCTGGGTCATGTAGAACGCGCCGTGCAGGTTCACTTCCATCGTTCGTTGCAGCAGCTCGGGCGGTAAGTCCAGGAAGCCGTGGAACGGGCAGATTCCGGCATTGCTCGCCAGCACGTCGATCCGGCCGAATCGCTCGACTGCGGCCGCGACCAGCGCGCGCGCCGTGTCGGGCTGCGCGACGTCGCCCGGCACGGCCAGCGCGTCGCGCCCCGTCGCGCGGATCGCGTCGACGAGCGCGTCGATCTCGTGCTCGGCCTGCGCGGGCAGCAGCGGGTTCGTCCAGTAGTTGACGACGATGTCGGCGCCATGCCGCGCACACGCCAGCGCGATCGCACGGCCGATCCCGCGCGATCCGCCCGTCACGACGACGATCCTGTCTTCGAGCAACTTCGTCATTGCGCTCTCCTCTGCCTCGACCATCGCGCGCGCCGCAGCGGCTGCCGCGCCGTTCGAGCCGGCCGCATCACGATGCGGATGCACGCATCCGCGCGCTCAGTGTTCGTACGGGCGCTGCATGCGCACGTCCGGATTCAGACGCACGCCGAACCCGGGGGTGTCGGGCACCTTCATCCGCCCGCCGACCGGCACCGGTTCGTCGAGCAGCAGCGGATCGAACATCGGTACGACACGATCCGCCTGCGGCGCCATCATCAGGAATTCGGCGAACGGGCTGTTGTGGCGCGTCGTGACGAAGTGATAGCTGTAAACCGACGAGCCGTGCGGAATCACCAGCACGCCGCGCGCATCGGCGAGCGCCGAGATCCGCATCAGCTCGGTGAGCCCGCCGCACCAGCCCACGTCCGGCTGAATGATGTCGCAGCACTCCATCTCCAGCAGCATGCGGAAGCCCCAGCGGGTCGCCTCGTGCTCGCCGGTCGTGACGAGCATGCCGCGCGGCACGTCGCGGCGCAGCTTCGCATAGCCCCAATAGTCGTCGGGCGGCAGGCATTCCTCGATCCATTTCAGGCCGAGCGCGTGCGCTTCGTGCGCGAGCCGCGTCGCATACGGCACGTCGAGGCTCATCCAGCAGTCGAGCATCAGCCAGAAATCGGCGCCGACACGCGAACGCATGTCGGCAAGCGCGTCGAGATTGCGGCGCAGGCCGGCCTCTCCCTCGGCCGGGCCGTGATGCAACGGCAGCTTGCCGCCGATGAAGCCCATCTCCTTCGCGAGATCGGGCCGGGCGCCGGTCGCGTAGAACTCGAGCTCGTCGCGCACCTTGCCGCCGAGCAACTGGTGCACGGGCTCCCGCCGAACCTTGGCAAGCAGATCCCACAGCGCGAGATCGACGCCGGAGATCGCATTGAGCACGACACCCTTGCGCCCGTAGTACAGCGTCGCGTGGAACATCTGATCCCACATCTTCTCGATGTCGGTCACGCGCTGCCCTTCGATGAAGCGCGCAAGATGCCGCTCGACGATGAACGCGCCGATCTCGCCGCCGGTCGTCACGGCGAAACCGACCGTGCCGTCACTGGCCTCGACCTCGATCACGAGCGTGCCGAGCACGTTGATGCCGAACGACTGGCGGCTTTGCCGGTATTCGGGGTAGCGCGACATCGGCGTCGCGATGTGGTCGTCGATCCAGTGACCGGCATCCTGATCGTGGTAGTCGGCACCGCCACCACGCACCGTCAGCGCGCGGACCGCGCGTATCGTCGGCATGCTCATTCTTCGGGTTCCTTGGTTGGGTCATCGAGTACGGCGGCCGCGCGTACGCGTCGTGCGCACGGACCGCGGCGGAAATCGCAAGGTCGTGCTGCGAGGCGGCCGCGTCAGCGTGCCCAGCGCAGCACCCGCGCGTCGAGCCGTCGCGCGATCTCGATCAGGCCCGCGCGCGTGGCCGGATGCAGCGGCGCGAGCGGACGGCGCGGCGCGTCCGATGCGATCACGCCGCCCTCCTTCATCAGCGCCTTCGCCGCCAGCAGGCCGGCCTGACGATTTTCGTAATTGATCAACGGCAGCCATTGCTCGTACTGGGCGACCGCCTCGTCGCGCCGCCCGGCGAGATACGCGGCGAGAATCGGCCGCAGCCCGTCCGGATAACCGCCGCCGAGGATGCTGCCGGTCGCGCCCGCATCGAGATCGGCGAGCAGCGTGATCGCTTCCTCGCCGTCGAACGGCCCCTCGATCGCGTCGCCGCCGAGCGCGATCAGCTCGCGCAGCTTCGCTGCCGATTGCGGCACCTCGATCTTGAAATAGCGCAGATTCGGAATCGTGTGCGCGATGCGCGCCAGAAACGCGGCCGATACTTGCGTGCCGCTCATCGGCGCATCCTGGTACATGATCGGAATCGCGATCGCGTCGGAAAGCTCCGCATAGAACTGCTCGATCGCAGCCTCGCCGCAACGAATCGTCGCGCCGTGGTACGGCGGCATCACCATCACCATCGACGCACCGGCCGCCTGCGCGGCGCGGCTGCGCGCCGCGCAGATCGCCGGACTGAAATGCGTGGTCGTCACGATCACCGGCACGCGCCCCGCTACGTGCTCGAGGATCGCCGCGATGAGCCGCTCGCGCTCGTCGTCGGTCAACGAAAACTGCTCCGAGTAGTTCGCCAGGATGCACAGGCCATCCGCTCCCGCGTCGATGATGAAGTCGACACAGCGCTTCTGGCCCGGCATGTCGATCTCGCCCGACTCGGTGAAGATCGTCGGCGCGACGGAGAACGCGCCTGTATAGCGGCGGTGAATCGGCGTAGGCAAGCTCATCTGGAACCCTCTCTTATAATCAGTGATCCGAATTGTATGGCGCGTTCGTCATGCGCCGATACCGCGATAAATCACGCGTCACACGCGCCCGTACCGCCCTCGCAGCCCGTCCGTCACGCCGCAATAGATCGCCTTCAGCTTCAGGCGCTTGTTACGCGCATGCAGCAACACGAACGCGACGTGCTTGAGCGTGATGAGATTGATTAGCAGCATCGCCGGATAGCGCCGCCAGTAGTCGCGCGCGACGAGGATGCAGTTGCGCGCCGCATAGTAGTGGCGCAGCGCGCTCTGATCGAAGATCTCGACGCGCGGCCAGTGCTGCTGCGCGGACGGGCTGCCGAGTTCGTGGGGCAGCGACACGTCGGCGTTGACGCACACCGGCACGCCGTGCGCCTGCGCGCGCATGCAGTATTCCGCGTCGACGTGGTCGATGAAGAAGTCCTCGCGGAAGCGGCCGAGCGCACGATACGCGTCGAGCGAGATCGCGGTGCCCGACGAGATGATGACCGAGCACGACAGCAGGCCGTGCGCGCCGCCGTGGATTGGTGTGATCTGCGCGGACCAGCGGCGCACCGTGAACAACGGCAGGTCGCGCTGAAAATTGCGGTTGAAGATCCGCGGGCCGACCAGGAAGCGGCTGTCGCCCACCCGCGCGCAGCCGGCCAGCATGCGATCGAAATAGTCGTCCGGAACGTGTGAATCCTGGTCGAAGATGAAGAAGACGTCGCAGCCGCGGCCGATCAGGAATTCGACGCCGGCGTTGAACGCACCGGCGATACCGCCGCGATTGTGATTCGGGATCACGTCGACGCCGCCTGCGGCGAGCCGTGCGTACAGCGCGGGATCGGCGGCGGGCGAATTGTCGACCGCGACGACGGCGGGGCTTTTCGCGGGCAAGGTCAGCAAATGCTCGATCTGCGCGGCGGAGGGTTTATACAGCGTGACCAACGTACCGTGTGGCATGACGGCACCTCGTGACGATCAAGTAGCGATGCGCCGCGCCGGTCGATCCGGGCGGCCCGTCCTCCTTTGCACGACTGCTTGTCTCGTCGACCGGCCGGTCCTGCCCGTTCGCGTGCGGCACGCGAACGTCGCACGCGCCGCGGCCGGTCTTTCCTTATTTTGCGTACAGCTTGACGACGCTCGCCTGGACGACGCGCGTGATCTCTTCCATCCGCCAGCGGATATGCGTGTCGGTCAGCGTCGTGCAGCGCGCCGCATCGCGTTCGGCGAGCGCGTCGAGAATCTCGAGATGCTCGGTAAACGCCTCGTTGCGTCGCTGATCGACGTCGACCCAGCGCACGTAGTGAATCCGCGCATTGATCCCTTGCAGCACCCGGCCGATCTCGGCATTGCCCGACAACGCGGCGAGCTCCAGGTGAAACTGCTCATCCTTGACAACCAGCTCGGCCGACGACATTCGCGCGGCATTCTTCATCACCTGCTTCCAGAAGCGACGCAGCGCCTTGATGTCGTTGTCCGACGCACGCTCGCACGCGAGCATCACCGCGGTCGTCTCGATCGAGCGACGCAATTCGAACAGATCGAACACATCCTTCCCCTCCAGTTCCCGAATGAAGAAACCGCGGTTCGGCACGAACACCAGCAAATTTTCGGCAACGAGCCGGTTCAGCGCCTCGCGAATCGGCGTACGACTCACGTTGAAGCGCTCGGCAAGCTCCAGCTCGTTGAACCGTTCGCCCGGCCGGATCTCGTACAGCACGGCCATCTGTTTCAACTGCTCGTAAATCTCGTTGACCGTGAGGCCCGTGCGCGTGGGCGCCGCGGTCTCCCGGCCAGCCATAACGGAAGTCGACATCTCGTCTCCTGGTTCCACCTGTTGTCACCGCGCGTCATTATCCATCGGCAATTTGCCCGCGCGCGTCTTTTTACCTGTACGAGCCATGGGTCAGCGCATCAGCAGGCTGCCGAAGCCCGGCACGGGATCGTCGATGCCCGCGAGCCGCAGCGCGTGCCATGCGAGCGCGTGATTGCTCGACAGCACGGGTTTGCCCGCCCGCGCCTCGATGTCGGCCAGCGCATCGACGATGCGCAGGCTCGTGCACGACACGAATACCGCATCGACGGCCGGATCGGCGGCGAGCGTCAGCACCGCGTGCTCGATCGACGAGCGCTCGATCCGGGCGACCTCGTTGTCGTCGCGGTGCTCGAACGAGCCCACCCGCACGATATCGACGCCGCGTGCACGCAGGTACGCGGCCATCGCATCGTTGATCGCGCGCTCGTATGGCGTCAGCAGTGCGACGCCGCGCGCGCCGAGCGCCGTCAGCGCGACGCGTGCCGCGGTAATCGGCGTGGTGCACGCGACGCCGGGCCGCGCCTCGCGAATGCGCTCGAAGACGCGTTCCTCGCCGAGCACCATCGACGCCGACGTGCAGCCGAACGCCACGACGTCGAGGCGCTCGCCCGGCCGGATCAACTCGACCGCCGCGCAGATGCCGCCGTCCATCCGCGCGAGCGTTTCGGCCGTGATCTCGGCCGAATTCGCGATCCGGCTTTCGTAGAACGCGACGCCATCGATGGCGAGCAGACGTCGCCACTCGTATTCGATCGTATGATCGGTCGCCAGCACGACGAGGCCGATCGCCGCGCGCCGCGCGATGCCGGCGTCGAGCGAGAAATCGAAGCGGGCGTACGCATCGCGCGCCGGGCCGGCGCCGACACCCGGATCGGACGTCTGGGGGGTAGAGAGAAGTTCGCTCATTGCAGGGTCATCCCGGTGATGTCGATGTCGGGCCGCTTGCCGTGAATCAGATCCGCCACGATCTTCGCGGTGCCGCACGACATGGTCCAGCCCATATGGCCGTGGCCGGTGTTGAAAAACAGGTTGCGGTGCCGGGATGCGCCGATGATCGGCGTGCCCTCCGGCGTCATCGGCCGCAGCCCGGCCCAGTACGACGGCTTCGCGTAGTCGGCGCCGTTCGGGAACAGTGCCTGCGCGGTCGCGAGCATGTGCGCGAAATCGCCCGGCGAATGCGTGGTGTCGTAGCCGCTGAACTCGGCGGTCGCGGTCAGCCGCAGCCGGTCGCCGAAGCGCGCCCAGGCGACGAGCTGGTTCTCCTCGACGCCGCCGAGCGCCGGCGGCTCGTGCGTATCGCCGATCGGCAGCGTGACCGAGTACCCCTTGACCGGATAGATCGGCAACCGGTAGCCGAGCGCGCGCGCGACGCCCGGCGAATACGCGCCGAGCGCGAGCACGTAACGATCGCCGCTCACGCGGCCCTGCGACGTCTCGACGTAGTCGATCGCGTCGGCGCTCGCGCGCACGCCGTCGATCGACGTGCCGAAGCGAAATTCGACGCCGAGCGCACGGCAGCGCTCGGCGAGCGCGCGCGTGAACAGATGCGCGTCGCCGCTCTCGTCGCTCGGGCAATGGATCGCACCCGCGATCCCGGCCGCCGCGTGGCGCAGCGCCGGCTCGCGTTCGACGGTGGCCCGCGCATCCAGGATATCGAGCGGCAGGCCGTTGTCGGTCAGGATCCGCATGTTCGCGACGCCGCGCTCGAACGACGCCGGATCGCGATACAGGTACAACAGCCCGCCGCTCGTGCGGTCGTACTCGAGCCGTTCGTCGCGCGTCGCCTGCTGAAGTCGCTGCTGCGCATAACGGCACAGCCGCACCTTGATCGACGTGTTGCGGCGCGAGCGCTCGGCCGTGCAGTTCTGCAGGAACAGCGCGCACCAGGCCCACATGCGCCAGTCGGGCGTCCATTTGAGCCGCAGCGCCTGGCCATCGGCGAACAGCGACTTGAAGAGGATCTTCGGCGCACGCGGCGACGCCCAGGTATACGAATGGCCAGGCGCGATCAACCCCGCATTCGCGAAGCTGGTTTCGAGCGCGACGCCGTCGCGACGCTCGATCACCGTCACCTCGTCGCCGGCCTTCGCGAGAAAATATGCAGTGGTCACGCCGACGATGCCGCCGCCGAGCACGATCGTCTTCATCGTCCGGTTCTCCTGTACTAGCTCGCGGCAATCGCCGCGATCTCGACCGTGTACTGGGGAAACGCGAGCTTCGATTCGACGCACGCGCGTGCCGGTGCGTCGCCCTGCGGCACCCACGCGTCCCACACACTGTTCATCTCGGCGAAGCTGCGATAGTCGGCCAGCCAGATGCTCGCGGATACGATCCGGCGCTTGTCGAGCCCCACGCCTTCGAGCAGCCGGTCGATCTTGTCGAGAATCTGACGGGTCTGTCCGGCCACGTCGAGCGACGTGTCGTCCGCCACCTGACCCGCGACGAAAGCCAGCCCGCCCGCGACCACCAGTTGGCTCATCCGTTCACCCACGCCGTATCGCTTGATCTCCACCATCTGACTGCCCTCCGAGGCCGTGTCGAGTTGGGCAGATTTAAGCACTGCAATTCACCTCTGTATACACTTTTTTCAGAAATATTCTCGATTGCTCCACATTGGAGCGCGCGTGCACCACGGCTATTCGCGATCTTTATATGCGTGCATAAATGCATGAAAACAGGGCGATTTTTCTATAATTCACAGGGCTTTTACGATTCTTCACAGCCATTCGAAAATTTATTTGCAAACGATTTTTGATCTGTGATTCTGTCGACACTTCTGTATATCAAACCATGCCGCCAGCCGTGCGGCCGACCATGCGACAGGAGAACGAAGATGAAGGCAAGTCAGTGGAGTGTCGGTATCTGGATCGCGCTCGGTGCGGTTGCGTCGGGCGCTGCACAGGCCGACGTGAGCGTGGGCGCGGTGCTGCCGCTGACCGGCGCGAGTGCGTCGATCGGCGAAGACCAGCGCCGCGGCATCGAGCTCGCCGTCGCGCAGATCAATGCGAAAGGCGGCGTGCTGGGCCAGAAGCTCGCCGTGCGCATCGAGGATTCGGGCGGCTCGGCCAATACCGCGCTCGACGCCGCACGCAAGCTCGCGACCGTCGAGCACGTGCCGGTCGTGCTCGGCGAGTTCTCGTCGTCGGTGACGATTCCGGTCGGGCAGTTCCTGGTGCGTCAGGGCGACGTGCACATCAACATCGGCTCGTCGAGTCAGCAAGTGCGCAAGATCGGCGCGGGCTCGTTCAGCGTGATCGGGCTGGACGACCTGTCCGCGCGCTTCGCCGCGCAGGACGTGTATGCCCGCAAGCTGCGCCGCATCGCACTGATCGCGCCGAACAACGGCTATGGCCAGGGCATCGCGGGCGAATTCAGGAAGCGTTTCGAGGCGCTCGGCGGCACGGTGGTGTCGACGGTGCTCTACACGGAAGGGCAGTCGACCTATCGCCGCGAGCTGGAGCAGGCGTCGCGCGCGCAGCCCGACGCGTACGTCTACAGCGCCTATGGCCAGGAAGCCGCGACGCTGAACCGCCAGGCGTTCGAGATGCGGCTCAACCAGCATCCGTGGTACGGCATCTATCTGACGATGTGCACGAGCGACACGCCCGCGCAGATCGCGCAAGGCCAGATCGGCCTCGAGGTCGCCGCGCTCGGCGCGGGCGCGAAAGCGTATGCGAGCGCCTATCAGGCCGCGTACAACGAGGCCCCGCGCTCGGCGTTCGGCAGCTATGCGTACGACGCGACGCTGTTGTCCGCCGCCGCGATCGGCCGCGCGCAATCCATCGAACCGGCGAAGATTCGCACGGCGCTCGCGGCATTGGGCAAGTCGTATACCGGCGTGACCGGCGCGATCGCGTTCGATGCCGACGGCCAGCGCGAAGTCCAGCCCTACGAGAAGGTGATCTACCGCCAATCGGTCGTCGCGCAGCAGTGAGCGACCGCCCGCCTGGATGAACCCGAGGACCTCGCCATGCTGTCATTCATTGTCGACGTATTGATCCGCACCGCCGATCTGCTGCTGGTGTCGGTCGGCTTGTCGACGCTCTATTCGCTGATCCGCTTTCCCAACATCGCGCATGTCCAGTACGCGATGCTCGGCGCATTCGCGACGCTCTGGCTGGAGCGCGCGGGGATGCCGTTCGCACTCGCGACGGTCGTGTCCTGCGTGCTGGTCGGCACGGCCGCGACGCTGCTGAACCTGTTCGTGTTCGCGAGACTGCTGCGCTCCGGCAGCGCGGTGGCGATGATCGGCTCGCTCGCGATCTCGATGCTCGCGGTCGCGCTGGTGCTCGGCGTCGCCGGTTCGCGGCCGCAGCAGTATGCGCAGGACGTGCACCCGCCGATGGTGATCGCCGGCGTCGCGCTGTCCGTGCCGCAGTTGGGCTCGATCGCATGCGGCGCCGGCGCGCTCGCGATATTCGCGGCACTGCTGTACCGCACCGGCCTCGGCCGGGCGATGCGCGCGCTCGCGTCGAATCGCGCACTGGCGCTCGCGACCGGCATCGACGCGACCCGCGTGACCAACGTGATCACGTTCGCGAGCGGCGTGCTGGCGGCGCTCGGCGGCACGATGCTCGGCGCCACCGAGAGCGTGCACGTGAATCTCGGCTACGGGCTGTTGATCCCGGTGTTTTCCGCGGCGATCCTGGGCGGCCTCGGCAATCCGCTCGGGGCGGCAGCCGGTGCGCTGCTGATCGCGGTGGCCGAAACCGTCGCGTTGAACGTCGATTTCGGCGGGCTCGTCGACCGGCCGATGCAGTTCTTTCCGGTCGAGTACGTCGGCGCGGTGTCGTTCGCGATCCTGCTCGTCGCCCTCATCTTCCGGCCCTACGGCATCTTCGATCGGGAGGTACGGCGTGTCTAGTTTCGTCATCCATCTGCTGACCGTCGGCTGCCTGTACGCGACGATGGCGCTCGGGCTGAACCTGCAGGCCGGCTATGCGGGGCTCGTCAATTTCGGCTTCATTGCGTTCAGCGGGCTCGGCGCGTACGCGGCCGGCATCGCGTCGCAGCTCGGCTGGCCGTTGCCTTCGGCGCTGGCGCTCGCGCTGGCCGCCGCGGGGGCGCTGGCGATCGTCGTCGCACGGCTCGGGCGACAGCTCTCCGCCGACTACTGGGGGATCGCGACGCTCGCGATCGCCGAGATCCTGCGCACGATCGCGCTCAACGAAAGCTGGCTGACCGGCGGCGCGCAAGGCATCGGCGGCATCGCGCCGCTGTTCCCCGGGCTGCGGGCGCCGTGGGCCGATCTCGCGTTTCTCGCGGTCACGGCCGGCTGCCTCGCGCTCACCTACGCGACCTACCGGCGCCTGACCGCGAGCCGCTTCGGCCGGGCGCTGAAGGTGATGCGCGAAGAACCCGCGCTCGCCGTCTGCTTCGGCTACGATCCGCTCGCGCTGAAGACGCGCGCGAGCATCGCGGGGGCGCTTCCCGCCGCGCTCGCCGGGGCGCTCGCCGCGTGGTACATCGGCTACGTCGGGCCGGACGCGATGATCGCGTCCGAGACCTTCGCGCTCTGGACCGTCGTGATGGTCGGCGGCCTCGGCAGCCACGTGGGCGTGCTGGTCGGCACGCTGATCGTGCAGGCCGTCTACGCGCTGGCGCCGTTTCTCAAGGACTGGCTCGGGGTCGGCAGCGACCTGACCGGCGCGGTGCGGCTGGGCCTGGTCGGCCTGATGCTGCTCGCGTGCGTGCTCTGGCGCCCGCACGGGCTCGTGCCGGAACGCCTGGAGGTGCGGCCATGAGCGCGCTGCTCGATCTAGACGGCGTGACGATCCGCTACGGCGAGAACGTCGTCTTGTCCGGGATCACGCTGTCGGTCGACGGCGGCGAGATCGTCGGACTGCTCGGCCCGAACGGCTCCGGCAAGAGCACCGCGCTCAACGCGATCACCGGCTTCGCGCCGCTCGCGGCGGGCGCGATCCGCTTCGACGGCCAGCGTATCGACGCGCTGTCGCCGCACAAGATCGCCCGGCTGGGGGTGCGCCGCACGTTCCAGTTGCCGTCGATGCCCGCGCGCATGTCGGTGCTCGAACTCGCGATGGCGGCTTCGTCCGCGCACCACGGCATCGCCGCCGCCCTCTGGCGCGGCCGGGCGACGCGCGCGCTCGATGCCGATACCCGTACGCGCGCCGCCGCGCTGCTGGACGAGCTGAAACTGTCGGGCGTCGCGCACCTTTCCGCCGCGTCGATCTCCGGCGGCCAGAAGAAGCTGCTGGGCATCGCGTGCGCGATGATGACCGAGCCCAAGCTGCTGCTGCTCGACGAGCCGACCGCCGGCGTGCACCCGAACCTGCGCGGCGAATTGATCGACGCGCTGCAACGGATTCGCGAACAGGGCGTCACGCTGGTCGTCATCGAGCACGACATGCATTTCATCCGCGAGCTGTGCGACCGCTGTGTCGTGCTGGACCGCGGCGTGACGATCGCGAACTGCCGCCCGGCCGAGCTGGAGCGCAACCGTCGCGTACTCGATGCGTATCTCGGGCGCGCCCATGCCGCCCCTCGCCCGCTGGAGGCGTCATGATCGACGTGCGCGAACTCGTCGCCGGCTACACACCCGAAGTCGACATCCTGCACGGTGTGTCGCTCACGGTTGGCGCGATCGACATCGTGACGATCCTCGGCCCGAACGGCTGCGGAAAATCGACGCTGCTGAAGGCGATCGCGGGCTTCGTGCTGCCGCGCGCCGGCAGCGTGACGATCCAGGGCACGGACGTGGCGCGCGTGCCGGTCCATCGCAAGATCCGCGAGTACGGGATCGGCTTCGTGCCGCAGACCGACAACGTGTTCGCGTCGCTGACCGTGCGGGAGAACCTGATGCTCGGCGGCCAGTCGATGTCGGCGTTCCCGCGCGAGGCCCGCATCGACGAGCTGTGCGAGCAGTACCCGGTGCTGCGGCGTCGCCACCGGTCGCTGGCTGGCGCGTTGTCTGGCGGCGAGCGGCAAATCGTGTCGCTCGCCCGCGCGCTGATGCCGCGGCCCGTGTTGCTGCTGCTCGACGAGCCGTCGGCGGGCCTGTCGCCGAAGATGGTCGACGAGGTGTTCGACGCGATCGTCCGGATGCGCGACACCGAGCATATCGCCGTGCTGATGGTCGAGCAGAATGCGATCGAGGCGCTGCGCATCGCGGATCGCGGCATCGTGCTGACGATGGGGCGCGTCGCGCTCGAAGGCTCCGCTGCCGAGTTGCTCGACAGCGACGAGATGCGGCGCCTGTACCTCGGCGGGAGGGCCGCATGAACGGCGGGCGTGCCGCGCCGGCCGCCGGCGCATACGCATCCGCGGCGGCGCGCCCCGTGCTCGTGATGGTCGCGCTCGCGTGCGGCTTCGTGATGGCCATGCTCGACGTGACGATCGTCAACGTCGCGCTGAAGGCGATGGAAACCAGCCTGTCGATGTCGTTGACCGCGCTGGTGTGGGTCGTCGATGCGTACACGCTCAGCTTCGCGGCGCTGCTGCTGCTCGGCGGCGCGCTCGCGAACCGCTACGGGTCGAAAGCCGTCTACGTCGCGGGGCTCGCGCTGTTCGTCGGCGCGTCGGTGCTGTGCGCGGCCGCGCAGTCCAGCGGCGCACTGGTCGCGGCGCGCCTCGCCCAGGGTGTCGGCGCGGCGCTCTTCATGCCGAGTTCGCTGAGCCTGCTCACGCTCGCGTTCCCGCCGGGACCGACGCGCACGCGGATGATCGGCATCTGGGGCGCACTGGTGTCGGCCGCGATGGCGCTCGGGCCCTGCGTCGGCGGCGTGCTGGTCGACGCGATCGGCTGGCGCGGCATCTTCTGGGTGAACCTGCCGGTCGGGGCGGCCGGCCTGTGGCTCACGTACCGGCATATCGCGCGGGCGCCGCGTCATCCGGGCCCGTTGAACGCGCTCGGCCATCTGTTCGGCGCACTCGCGCTCGCCGCGCTGAGCTTCACGCTGATCGAAGGGCCCAGCGCCGGCTGGCGTTCGCCGTCGATCCTCGCCGGCGTGGCCGCGACGTTGGCCGCCACCGCGGCATTCGCATTGCGCGAGCGCTACGCGACCTCGCGCATCCTGTCGCCGGCGCTGCTCGCGAACCGGCGCTTCGTCGCGGGCAGCACGCTGGGCCTCGCGATCAACTTCGGCATTCTCGCCGAGATCTTCTTGTTGAGCCTCTATTTGCAGAACGTCCGCGGCGCGAGCGCACTCGTCGCCGGATTCGAGCTGTTTCCGCTGATGGCGATGTTCGGCATCGGCAATCTCGCGTCCGCGAAGGTCAGCGCCCGGCTCGGCGCGCGCCGCACGCTGCTCACCGGGCTCGCGCTCGCCGCGCTCGGCAGCGTGGCGCTCGTCGGCGTCGCGGCGATGCCGTATCCGGTGCTGGCGCTGGCGGTCGGCCTCGCCAACTTCGGTGCCGGCCAGGCCATTCCGGCGATGAATCTCGTCGTGATGCAGTCGGCCGATGCGGCGGACGCGAATCTCGCCGCCGCGTCGCTGAACGCGAGCCGGCAGATCGGCTCGCTCGTCGGCATCGCGATCGCGTCGGTGATCCTGCACGTGGTCGACGATCCGGACCGCGCGACGGCCGTCGGCTTCGCGGTGATCGCCGCGCTGTACGCGCTCGGCTTCGCGATCGTGTTTCGTGCGATTCACGCCGGGCCTGCCGAGCAGTCGTAGCCGGGCGCGCACGGGTATCGCCGGCAATCGGGCGCGATCGGCGCATTCGGTGTATTCCGCGTATCACGCACGCATTTTTCCTCTTGCAGCGAGGGACCTCATGCAAACAGCGATTGGCCGTAAAGGACTGATTCTGGCGGGCGGCTCGGGCACCCGGCTCCATCCGCTCACGCATTCGGTATCGAAGCAATTGATGCCGGTGTACGACAAACCGATGATCTATTACCCGCTCAGCACGATCATGCTGTCGGGCATCCGCGACGTGCTGATCATCTCGACGCCGCGCGATCTCGACGCGTTCCAGCAACTGCTCGGCGACGGCAGCCAGTGGGGCATGAGCTTTTCGTATGCGGTGCAGCCGAGCCCCGACGGGCTTGCGCAGGCGTTCGTGATCGGCGCGCCGTTCATCGGTCGCGACGCGGCGACGCTCGTGCTCGGCGACAACATCTATCACGGGCCCGCGCTGTCGTCGCTGCTGCAGCAAGCCGCCGCACGGACCGCCGGCGCGACCGTGTTCGGCTATTACGTGCGCGATCCGGAGCGCTACGGCGTCGTGTCGTTCGATGCGGATGGCCGCGCGATCGACCTCGAGGAGAAACCGCGCGAGCCGAAGTCGAACTACGCGGTCACCGGCCTCTATTTCTACGACAACGACGTCGTCGAACTGGCGAAGGCCGTGCGACCGTCCGCGCGCGGCGAGCTGGAAATCACCGACCTGAACCTCGCGTATCTCGCGCGCGGCACGCTGAACGTCGAGCTACTCGGGCGCGGCTACGCATGGCTCGACACCGGCACGCACGAATCGCTGCTCGACGCGGCCAATTTCATCCAGGTGATGCAGGCGCGACAGGGTCTGCAAATCGCGTGTCCCGAGGAAATTGCGTACCGGCTCGGCTGGATCGATGCGGAGCAGCTCGAAACGCTCGCGCACAAGCTCGCGAAAAGCGGTTACGGCCGCTATCTGCTCGATCTGCTGAGCAAGGAGGTCGCGGCATGACACGGGTGATCGAGACACCGTTGCCGGGCGTGCTGCTGATCGAGCCCGGCGTGTTCGGCGATGCACGCGGCTTTTTCGTCGAAAGCTTCCGGGCAAGCTGGCTGCGCGATGCGGGCGTTGACGCCACCTTCGTGCAGGACAACCAGTCGCGCTCGCGGCGCGGCGTGCTGCGCGGGCTGCACTACCAGCGGGTGAATCCGCAAGGCAAGTTGGTGCACGCGTCGCGCGGCGCGGTCTACGACGTCGCCGTCGACATCCGGCGCGGCTCGCCGTCCTTCGGCCGCTGGTTCGGCGCGCTGCTCGACGACGTATCGCACCGGATGCTATGGATTCCGCCCGGCTTCGCGCATGGCTTCTGCGTGTTGTCCGACGAGGCCGACTTCGCGTACAAGTGCACGCAGTATTACGATCCCGATTCGGATGCGGGTGTGCGCTGGGACGATCCGGCGATCGGCATCGACTGGCCGGATTCCGGCGCACCGTATCAGTTGTCGGACAAGGATCGTCGGCAGCCGCCGCTCGCCGAACTCGCCGCCGGCGCGCCGGGGATGCTGCCGGCCTACGGGAGCGCGCGATGACGATCGTCGTGACCGGCGCACTCGGCCAGGTCGGCCGCGAACTGGTGTTGCGCGCGGGCGAGCAGCCGCTCGTCGGGCTGTCGCGCGCCGCGCTCGACATCGACGACGCAGACGCGGTGCGCCACGCGCTCGACGAACAGCGCGCCACGCTCGTGATCAATGCCGCCGGATGGACCGCCGTCGACCGCGCGGAGGCCGAGCCCGATGCCGCGTGGCGGGCGAACCGCGACGGCCCCGCCGTGCTGGCCGACGCATGCGCCGCGCGCGGCATTCCGTTGCTCCATCTGTCGACCGACTATGTGTTCGACGGCCGCCTGCCTGGCCCGTACGCGGAAGCCGCCGCCGTCGGGCCGCTCGGCGTATACGGCCGCAGCAAGCTCGCGGGCGAGGAAGCGGTGCGCGAGCGGTTGCCCGACCGTCACCTGATTCTGCGCGTCGCCTGGGTATTCGGCGCGCACGGCAGCAATTTCGTGCGCACCATGCTGCGCCTGGCGCGCGAGCGCGAGGTCGTCGGCGTCGTCGCCGATCAGTACGGCGGCCCGACGCATGCCGGCGCGATCGCCGACGCGCTGCTGACGATCGCGGCGCGCTACCGGGCCGGTGAAGCGCTGCGCTGGGGCACCTATCACCTGTGCGGCACGCCCGTGACCACGTGGCACGGCTTCGCCGAAACGATCTTCACCGAGGCGCGGCGCACCGGCCTCATCGACCGCGTGCCGCTGGTCCGGCCGATCCGGACCGACGCCTATCCGTTGCCTGCGCCGAGACCGGCGAATTCCGCGCTCGACTGCAGCCTCCTGCGAGAACACTTCGGGGTCGAATCGCCTTCGTGGATCGCGGGTCTAACCGACGTGTTTGCCACCTGGAAGCGAAACCCATGAGCTATCGACCGAAACATGTTCTCGTGACGGGCGGTGCCGGTTTCATCGGCGCCAATTTTGTGCGTCATCTGCTCGAAAGCGACCCGCAGGTCAGCGTCACCACGCTGGATCTGCTGACCTATGCGGGCAGCCTCGACAATCTCGGCGACGACCTGCCGGGTGCCGATCGGCATCGCTTCGTCCTCGGCGACATCTGCGACCGACCGCTCGTCGAGTCGCTGCTGCGCGACCATGCGATCGACACCGTCGTCCACTTCGCGGCCGAAAGCCACGTCGACCGCTCGATCGACGGTCCCGGCGAGTTCGTCCGCACGAACGTGCTCGGCACGTGGACGCTGCTCGATGCGTGCCGCCAGATCTGGCTGAACGATCAGAAACTCGGCCGGGCCGACGCCCACGCGCGACGGCGCTTTCACCATATCGGCACCGACGAGGTGTACGGTTCGCTGGGCCCCGACGACCCGCCGTTTTGCGAAACGACGCCGTATGCGCCGAATTCTCCGTACTCGGCCACCAAGGCAAGCTCGGATCACCTCGTGCGAGCGTATTTCCATACGTACGGCCTGCCCGTCACCACGACGAACTGCTCGAACAATTACGGGCCGCGCCAGCACGGCGAAAAGTTCATTCCGACCGTGATCCGTCATTGCGTCGAAGGCACCGACATCCCCGTGTACGGCGACGGAGCGAACGTGCGCGACTGGCTGTACGTCGACGACCATTGCCGCGCGATCGACGCGGTCATCCGGCGCGGGACGATCGGCGAGACCTACACCGTCGGCGGCTGCAACGAATGGCGCAATGTCGACATCGTCGCGCTGATCTGTACGCTGCTCGACGCGCGACGGCCCGAACACGCGCCGCATGCGCGGCTCGTCCGGTTCGTCACCGATCGCGCCGGTCACGACCGGCGGTATGCGATCGATGCGGGGAAGCTCGCTCGCGAACTGCAATGGCGGCCGGCGGAGAGCTTCGAAACGGGGATCGTGAAGACGCTGGATTGGTATCTATAGGCGGCCGCGCTCATCCGGTGTACGTTGCGCCGTGCCGAGGGCCGAGGTCAATCGGCAAGCCGTGGTCGCTGACGGTGTCGCGTGAACCTTTCTATTTGAAAGTTTCACGCGGCCCGCGCCTTGCTCACCTGCAACGTGCGCAACATCCCAGGTTGCGACCAAGGAGAGCAAGATGACACGTCAACAGCCACAGGCAGACAAGCAGACAGGTAACGAGAAGCCCGCGGAGAAACGCGACGATGGGCAGCAGACCTTCGAAACCGATATTTCGGAAACCGGCGACGACGGCACCACGGTGCGTCAGGCCGAGGTTCGCGAGGACGACTTGTCCGAAGTGAAGCCGCCGTCCGGGCCGTCGCGCTGAACCGATGGACGCGACGCGACGGCGCAGGTACGCCGCCGCGTCTTTTCCAGCGTGCCGTTGCAAATTCCGCCTTCTATCGCCGTGCTTTGATCCGCGCAGCGCCGGACATGTCGGCCCCCGCCATCGCGACGCCGATCATGCCGTCGCCCCGACGATGAGTCTCCTCCAGGGCACCCGCACGTATCGACAGAATGCCGTCGCCCTCCCCCTTGAAATTCACTCGACGTATCCTATTTTAGGTATCGCTCAAGGCAGTCGCGGTTGACGCGCTGCGTGTTTCGATTTGTTAGTCAGCGACCCTGTCGCGGATGGACGAACTGGAGCGCGTGGTCCGGTTCGTCCCTTCGCACAGGGCAACAGGAGCCAATCATGAGCGATATCTTCTTCCCCACTGATCTGCTGGCGGAATTCGACCGCCTGCAACGGCAGATGGCCAGCGCGTTCACGGGCTTTCCGGCCAGCCTGCGCGCACCGCGGCCCGGTACGTTCCCACCGCTCAATATCGGCAGCACCGACGACACGATCGAGATCGTCGCGTTCGCGCCGGGTCTCGACCCCGCGAAGATCGACATCTCCGTCGATCGCCGGCTGCTGACGATCAGCGGCGAGCGCACACCCCCGGACGACGGCGCGACCGACGACGAGCGGCGCATCTACGCGAACGAGCGTTTCATGGGCACGTTCCGCCGCGTGGTCGAGCTACCGCAGCATGCGGACCCCGACAAGATCGAGGCCCGCTATGCGAACGGCTGCCTGACGATCAGCGTCGGCAAGTCGGAAGCCTCGAAGCCGCGGGCGATTACCGTCCAGTAAACAGTACGACGTCACGAACGCATGACGGAGGACATCATGAGTGACACGAACACGACCGAACTGACCACCCGTCCGGCCGAGACGCGAACGGCCGTGACGAACCGCGAAGCGGCTCAGCGCGACACGCCGCGCACGCGGATTGCGCCCGCCGTCGACATCGTCGAGGATGCGCACGGCATCACGTTGTACGCGGACCTGCCGGGCGTACCGCGCGACAAGCTCGACGTCCGCGTGCACGACGGCAGCCTCGCCATCGAAGCGGAGGCCGTCATTCCGACGCCACCGGGTTTGCGTCTGCAGCACGGCGAAGTGCAGCATCCGCACTTCTCGCGCGCCTTCACGCTCAGCCCGGATTTCGACGTGTCGCGCATCGACGCGCAACTGCGCGACGGCGTGCTGAAACTGAGTATCCCGCGGCGTGAAGAAGCGAAGCCGCGGCGGATTCAGGTGGTGGCGGGGTGAGTGGACGCGCCGGGTGCGTGTGATCGCCCCGGCGCGATCCGCAACGCTTCGTACGCCGGATGTGGGCATCCCGCGCTCACGCTCGCGGCGTGAAGGGCTGGCGCCCCGCTTGCGCGGCGGCGCCAGCGCGTCGACACACCTGTCGCATTTCCCTGCAGGAGGCATCCGATGCATACCAACAGGACGATCGAACATGGTGGATATACGGTCCGGGCCGTGGTGACCGACACGGAGACGGGCCGCTATTCGGCGGCGGCGATCCTCACGGATCGCGACGGTGAAACCCGGACGCTCGGCGTCGACGGCGACTTCGCCGATACCCGCGAAGCCAGCGACCAGGCGCTCGAACTCGCGCTTGCGTGGATTCAGCGACGGGCCGTCGTGTCGGACCGGTACGTCAGACGAAATCGCACCGGGCCGCGCCGCGATTCAGACAGCGTACCGCGTGCACGACGGCAAGCGTGATCTAGATCGCGCTTGCGACCAGTGACGGCCCGGCGGCCACGCCAGGCGAATGGGTTCGCCGTGCGCAGGCAGCCGGGTCGATCACCGACGCGCAATCCGCCACGCACCGGTATGTGACGGCCCGGTGATCGTCACCCGAGCCACGACCGGATATTCGCGCGCATCGCGCCAGCCGAGATCCCGTAGCGCTCATGCAACGTCGGCAGCGCGCCCGCGGCGAGGTACGCGTCCGGCAGCGCGATCTGCCGGAACGGCACCGTCACCCCGGCCCCGAGCAACGCGGTCGCGACCGCTTCGCCGAGCCCGCCGATCACCGTATGGTTCTCCGCGACGACGACCATGCGCCCTTTCCGTGCGGCCTCGCGGACGAGGGTCGCCGTATCGAGCGGCTTGATCGTCGGTACGTGCAGCACGGCGACATCGACGCGATCGGCTTCGAGCGCCTTCGCTACCTCGAGCGCACGCATCGTCATGATCCCGGACGAGATCAGCAGCACGTCGTTGCCGTCGCGCAGCAGCTTGGCCTTGCCGAGCTCGAAACGGTAATCGTATTCGTCGAGCACGGCCGGCACGTTGCCGCGCAGCAGACGCGCGTACACCGGCCCCTTGTGCGCGGCGATGGCCGGCACCATCTGTTCGATGTCGAGCGCGTCGCACGGGTCGATCACCGTCATGTTCGGCATCGCACGCATCAGCGCGAGATCCTCGGCGGCCTGGTGGCTCGGCCCGTAGCCGGTCGTGAGCCCCGGCAATGCGCAGATCAGCTTCACGTCGAGGTTGTCCTCGGCGATCGCCTGGTGAATGAAGTCGTACGCGCGGCGCGTCGCAAACACCGCATAGGTCGTGACGAACGGCTGCGCGCCTTCGTGCGCGAACCCGGCGGCGGCCCCCATCAGCAGTTGCTCGGCCATGCCCATCTGGTAGTACCGCTCCGGGAACGCCTTCGCGAAGATGTGCAGGTCGGTGTACTTACCGAGATCGGCCGTCATGCCGATCACGTTGGCGTTCGTGCGGGCGAGTTCGGTCAGCGCATGGCCGAACGGCGCGGAGCGGGTCGCCTGCCCTTCCGCGGCGATGGAGGCGATCATCGCCGACGTCTTCAGGCGCGGCTTGTTGTCGGCGGTGCTCATGCGTGTCTCCCTGCTTCGAGTGCGTCGAGCGCGAGTTGCCACTCGTGCGCATCGACCCGGATGAAATGGCTCTTCTCGCGTGCTTCGAGGAACGGCACGCCGCACCCCATCTTCGTGTCGCAGACGATGATGCGCGGCTGCGGCGCGTCGTGCCGGCGCGCATCGTCGAACGCGCGTTTCACCGCGTCGATGTCGTTGCCGTCCACCCGTTGCACGTACCAGCCGAACGCCTGGAGCTTGTCGACCAGCGGCTCGAACGCCATGACCTGGGTCGACGGGCCGTCGGCCTGCTGGTTGTTCACGTCGACGATCGCGATCAGGTTGTCGAGCTTCCAGTGCGCGGCCGACATCAGCCCTTCCCAGATCGCGCCTTCGTCCAGCTCGCCATCCGAGAACAGCGTGTAGACGAACGCATCGGAGCCCTTGCGCTTCAGGCCGAGACACCGGCCGACCGCGATCGTCAGCCCCTGCCCGAGCGAGCCGCCGGACATTTCCATTCCGGGCGTGTAGCTCGCCATGCCGGACATCGGCAAGCGGCTGTCGTCGCTGCCATAGGTTTCGAGTTCCGCGGCCGGCAGGATGCCGGCTTCGAACAGCGCCGCGTACAGCGCGATCGCATAGTGCCCGTTCGACAGCAGGAAGCGGTCGCGCCCTTCCCAGTCGGGATCGTCGGCGCGATAGCGCATCGCGCCGAAATAGGCGACGGCCAGCACGTCGGCGATGTCGAGCGCCTGGCCGACATAGCCCTGCCCCTGCACTTCGCCCATCAGCACGGCGTTTCTTCGGATGCGGTACGCGCGCTCGGCGAGCGTGACCGCTTCATGGATGGTTTCGGTTTCCATCGATCACTCCAGTATCGGGTCGGAAGGAATGCAAATGAATCGGCGGTGATCAGCGGTTCACGGATCGGGGCACGAGGAACACCAGCAGCGCGCCGGCCGTGATCGCGACGGAGATGAACACGAGCCCCGCGGTGGACTTGCCGGTCAGGTCGTTCAGCCAGCCGACGATCGCCGGCGAGAAGAAGCCCGCCAGGTTCGCGAAGCAGTTGACCGCGGCGATGCCCGCCGCCGCCGACATCCCGCCCAGCAACGCGGTCGGCAGCGACCAGAACTGCGACGACGACGCGAGGATGCCGGCGGACGCGATGCTCAGGCACACGATCGATGCGCCGACGCTGCCGAGCATCGGCAACGTGGCGAAGCCCGCCGCCGCGACCAGCATCGGCACCGCGAGATGGAAGCGTCGCTCGCGGCGACGATCCGCGCTGATGCCGATCAGCGGCAGCGCAACGATCGCGCACGCATACGGGATCGCGGTGAACAGACCGACCCACAGCGGATCGGCCACGCCCGCCTTGCGAATGATCGTCGGCAGCCAGAACGTGAGGCCGTACTGCCCGAGCACCACGCAGAAGTAGATCGCGGCCATCAGCCACAGCCGGCGGTCCGCGACGAAGGTCCGAATCGACAGGTGGGCGGTGGTGTGCGCGGCGTCGGCCGACACGTTGCGCGCGAGCAAGGCTTTTTCGGCGTCGGTCAGCCATTTCGCGCCGGCGATGCCGTCGTCGAGATACAGCAGGATCGCGAAACCCAGCACGAACGACGGCAGCGCCTCGAGCAGGAACAGCCACTTCCAGCCGGCCATCGACATCGCGCCGTGCAGCGAATGCATGATCGCGCCCGACAGCGGCCCGCCGATGATCCCGGCGAGCGGAATCGCCATGAAGAACAGCGACAGCGCCTTCGCGCGCCGCGCCGACGGGAACCAGTACGTGAGGTACAGGATCACGCCCGGCGCGAAGCCGGCTTCGGCGACGCCGAGCAGAAATCGCAGCACGTAGAACGCGGTGGGCGACTTGACGAACACGAAGCTCGCCGAGATCACCGCCCAGGTCAGCATGATGCGCGCGAGCCAGCGACGCGCGCCGACGCGATGCAGGATCAGGTTGCTCGGCACCTCGAACAGGAAATAACCGAGGAAGAAGATGCCGGCGCCCATCCCGTAGACCGTCTCGCTGAAACGCAGGTCGTTGAGCATCTGCAGTTTCGCGAAGCCGACGTTGACGCGGTCGAGATACGCGCCGAGGTAGCACAACATCAGGAACGGGATCAGCCGTCGCGCGACCTTCGCGTAGGTGGCCGCTTCGAACGTCCGCGCGTCGTCCCGTTGCAGCATCTCGCCCTCGACGGGCGGTGCGGGGTACTTTGCTCTCATCCTTGTCTCCTGCCATGGCCCCGGGTTGTCCCGGGTGCATGATGGTCGGCGCCGCGCATCGGGCGGCGCCGTTCTCAGTGAATCAGCATCCCGCCGTTGACGTCGAGCGTGATGCCCGTCAGGTAGCTCGACAGGTCGCTCAGCAGGAACAGGCACGCATGCGCGACGTCGGCAGCCTCGCCGAGCCGGCCGAGCGGAATGCCCTTGATGATGTCCTCGCGCATGTCGGGCGTCAGCTTGTCGCCGGTGATGTCGGTCTGGATCAGGCCCGGCGTGATCGAATTGACGCGGACCCGGTCGGCGCCGAATTCGCGCGCCATCGCCTTCGCGAGGCCGAGCACGCCGGCCTTGGCGGCGCTGTAGTGGGGGCCGCCGAAAATGCCGCCGCCGCGTTGCGCGGAGACCGACGACATGCAGACGATGCTGCCGCCGCGCTGCGCCTGCATCGCGGGCAGCACCGCTTGCGACATGTACAGCGTGCCGCGCAGGTTCACGTCGACGATCGCATCGAAGTCGCGCGCCGAGATCTCCAGCGTGCGCACCGGCTGCGTGATGCCGGCGTTGTTCACGAGGCCGTCGATGCGGCCGAAGTGCTCAAGCGTCGCGCGGGCGGCCGCCGCGCATGCGTCGCGATCGGTCACGTCGCAGGCGAGGCCGAGATGGCCGGCGCCGAGTTCGGCGGCGGCCGCTTCCGCGTCGTCGCGGCGCAGGTCGAGGATCGCCACGCGTGCGCCGTGCGCGGCCAGCGCGCGGGCCGTGGCCTTGCCGATCCCGCGCGGCGACGCGGCGCCGGTCACGATGATGGTCCGGTTGTCGAGCAACATCGCTTGTCTCCTGTGTTGATGTGTTGTCCGGAGTGTCGGCTCACCGGGCACCCGCATCAACGCGGAAACGCTCAGCCATAGTTGAGAAAATTTCAGATGACGGCAAGTAGCCGGTGCTGCAGCGCAATATCGCGGGGCGTGCCGCCGGATGGTGCGGTCAACCCGCTTGCCGATGAGCGGCGACTTCTCGCTCGATCCACGCCAGGAAGCGCTTCACGCGCGGCAATTCCGCGTTCTGCCGCGGGTAAACGAGATGATGAGCACCGACTTCGACCGCATGGCGCTCGCCGAACACCGGCACCAGCAGCCCTTGACGGATCTTCACCGACGCGAGCATCAGGCTTTCGAGCGCGATGCCGAGGCCGAGCGCGGCGGTTTCGAGCGACATGTACGAGCGGTCGAACGAGAAGTCGAAGGTTTTCTGCGCCGCCAGCGGCACGCCGGTGCGGCCGAACCACTGCTTCCACTGGACCAGCGGCGTTTCGGAATAGATCAGACGATGGGCGAGCAGGTCTTCCGGCGCGCGCACCGGATGCCGCTCGAGGTACTGCGGCGACGCGAGCGGCGCGATGAACTCGCCGCGCACCGTCTTCACCTCGAGGTTGTCCCAGTTGCCGTAGCCGTGCCGGACGTCGATATCGTAGAAGCCGTTCGAGAACGACACGTTTTCGTACGAGCACGCGAGGTTCAGCTGGATATCGCCGTTCGCCTCCTGAAACGACGACAGCCGCGGCAGCAGCCACATCAGCCCGAAGCTCGGGCTCGAATGCACGCGCAGGATATCGACTTCGGTGCGGCTCGACGCGCGCTCGGTCGCGCGGCTGAGGTCGGCCAGCGAGCCGGTGACGTCGGCCAGGTAGCGTTCGCCGGTCGGCGTGAGGACGAGGCCGCGCCCCGAGCGCTGAAACAGCGGTTGACCGATCTGCGCTTCGAGGTTGCTGAGCTGGTGACTGACGGCGGACGCGGTCAGGCCGAGCTCTTCCGCCGCGCGGTTGACGCTTTTGGTCCGGGCGACGCTTTCGAACGCGATGATGGCCTTGAGCGGCGGAATGCGCATGCTGGAATCCGTTGAAGAGAGCGGGCTCGCGCGGCTGGCCGGCACTGGCGGCAGCGCGGCAGCGCCGGAGCCCTGCCCGCCCAAAAGCGATACGGTACATCAGGAAGCGGCACCGGGACGATCGATTCGCGGCGCGGCCCGCGCTATCCCGGCGGCCCGGAGGCACGCCGAGCCACGCCGACGCCGCCGCACGGGCGACGCGACACGCATGACGCCGGCGGAATCATGCAAAATGCTGCGCATCTGAGTGGCGGAGAGTGACCGGTGGGCATCAATTTCGATTTGACGGACTTGCAGGCGTTTCGCGCGGTCGTGGAAACGGGCAGTTTCCGCAAGGCCGCCGAAGCGGTCAGCCTCTCGCAGCCTGCGTTGAGCCGCCGGATCGACAAGCTCGAGGACGCGCTCGGCGTGCGGCTCTTCGAGCGCACCACGCGCCGCGTCGCGCTCACCACCGTCGGCCGCGTGTTCGCGCAGAGCGCCGAACAACTGCTCGACGATCTCGACGCCGCGCTGCTCGGCATCCGGGACGTGTCGTCGAGCCGCCTGGGCCATGTGACGATCGCCTGCGTGCCGTCGGTCGCCTACTACTTCCTGCCGCCCATCATCGCCCGCTATCATCAGCGCTTTCCGCGCATCCGGGTGAAGCTGCTCGACGCCGGCGCCAACGAGGTGCTGGGCGCCGTCATCAGCGGCGAAGCGGATTTCGGCGTGAGCTTCATCGGCAGCCAGGAGGCGGAGGTCGAGTTCAAGGTGCTGCTCCAGGAGCGGTTCGTCGCCGCCTGCCGCTGCGACCACCCGCTCGCGCGCAAGAAGCGCGTCACCTGGAACGAGCTTTACGAGCACGACTACGTGTCCGTGGACAAGACGTCCGGTAACCGCCTGCTGCTCGACCAGGCCTTGGCGGCCGTCGCGCCGCGCACGCCGAGCGTGTGCGAGGCGCGCCACGTCACGACACTGCTCGGGCTGATCGAGGCGGGGCTCGGCGTCGCCGCGGTGCCGTCGATGGCGATGCCGGGCCATGACCACCCTGTCCTCACGAGCGTGCCGCTCGTCGAGCCGGCCGTGAAACGGCGGGTGGGCATCGTCAAGCGGCGCGGGCGCTCGCTGACGCCGGCCGCCGAGGCGTTTCACCGGATGATCGTCGACGCGAAGCGCGGCGACGCCGCCGGCAACGGCACATCGGCATGACGACGACGGAACGGAAACGAAGGAACACCGCATCGTGAGGGCGGCCCGGCTGTTCAAATCGCTTTACGTGCAGGTCCTGCTCGCGATGATCGTCGGCATCGGCATCGGTCACGTGTGGCCGGCGGCGGGCGCGATGCTCAAGCCGCTCAGCGACGCGTTCGTCGCGCTCGTGAAGATGACCATCGCACCGATCGTCTTTTGCACGATCGTGTCGGGCATCACGTCGTTGTCGAACGGGCAGGCGATCGGCCGCACGATCGTGCGTTCGCTCGCGCTGTTCTATCTGTTGACGGCCGCCGCGCTCGCGTTCGGGCTCGTCGTCGCCTACGTGCTGCGACCGGGCGCCGGCATGCACATCGACGTCCATCATCTGGATGCGAGCATCCTCGCACCGTATGCGAAGCATGCAGAGCCGCGCAGCCTGGTCACGTTCGCGCTCGGCATGATTCCGGACACGATGCTCGGCGCATTCGCCTCGGGCGAAGTGCTGCCGGTGCTGCTGCTGTCGCTGCTGTTCGGCTTCTCGCTGAATGCGCACCCGCGCGCCGCGCGGCCCGTGCTCGCGCTAATCGACGGCATCGCCCAGGTCGTCTTTCGCGTGCTCGCGATGATCATGCGGCTCGCGCCGCTCGGCGCATTCGGCGCGATGGCGTTTACGGTGGGCCGCTTCGGCATCGGTTCGGTCGGCTCGCTGGCGAAGCTGATGGTGTCCTTCTACGTGGCCTGCGCGCTGTTCGTCGCGCTGGTGCTCGCCCCGCTCGCGCGACTGCACGGCTTCGCGCTGTGGCGGCTGTTGCGCTACCTGCGCGAAGAGTTGCTGATCGTGCTCGCGACCTCGTCCACGGAGCCGGTCCTGCCGCGCCTGATCGTCAAGCTGGAAGCGCTCGGCTGCGACAAAGGCGTCGTCGGGCTCGTGCTGCCGGCCGGCTATTCGTTCAATCTGGACGGGACCGCGATCTACCTGACGCTCGCGGCGCTGTTCATCGCGCAGGCCTGCGACGTCCCGCTTTCCGCGCCGCAGGTCGCGACGATGCTCGCGATCATGCTGGTCACGTCCAAAGGGGCGGCCGGCGTGTCCGGCAGCGGACTCGTCGCGCTGGTCGCGACGCTCGCCGTGACGCCCGACCTGCCCGTCGCCGGGGTCGCGCTGCTGGTCGGCATCGATCGCTTCATGTCGGAGGCGCGCGCGCTGACCAGCGTGATCAGCAATGCGTGCGCGGTGATCTTCGTGTCGTCGTGGGAAGGTGCGTGCGATCGTGCGCGTCTCGCGCAGCGGCTCGCGGCGGCCGGGCCGGCGTTGACGAACGGGGCCGATGAAAACGGTGCCGCGGCAGACGGCGGCGGTGACAGCGACGGGAAGACGGTCTGATACGCGCCCGCCCGTCGCTCGGGCTCAATGCGCGGAAACGGAATCCAGGCCGGTCGATTTCACGTCGGCCTGCACGTCGGGCGACGCGAGATAGTCGAGCAGCGCCTTCGCTTCCTTCGGATGCTGGGCGCCGACCGGGATGCCGGCGGCGAAGCGCGTGACGGACTGCAGCGATTCGGGAATCTTGCCGACGAAAGTCGCCCCCTTGACGGGCAGCAGCTCGCTGACCTGCTGGAAGCCGATTTCGTAGTCGCCGTTCGCGACGACCGACGCCACCGGAATCCGCGGAATCATCTTCGCCTTCGACTTCACCTGCTCCTCGACGCCGAGCTTCTTGAACAGCTCACGTTCGATGTACACGCCGCTCGCGCTGTCCGAGTAGGCGATCGATTTCGCGTGCAGCAGCACCTGCTTGAGCCCTTCCGCGGTGCTGATGTCGGGTTTCGCCGCGCCGTCGCGCACGACCATGCCGATGCGCGAGTCGGCCAGATCGACGCGGGAATCGGGGATGACCTTGCCCTGCTTGATCAGATCGTCCAGCGCGTAGCCGACCATGATCACGGCGTCGGCGGGCTCGCCGCGCGCGAGCCGGTTCGGAATCGCTTCGGGCGACTTGCCCATCGACGGGCCGAGCGCGGTCGCGAGCGTATTGCCCGTCGTGGACGCGAACCGCGGGCCGAGCACCTTGTAGGCGGCGGTGAAACCGCCCGAGCTCATCACGTGCAGCTCGGCGGCCTGTACGTTGGCCGCCACCGCCGCGGTGGCGACGAGCGCGGTCGCGCAGCATTTCAGGAACAGATTTCTCATGGTCGTGGTCGTGCGAATACGTGGGTGGGGATGAACGTTCCGGCCGGGCCGGGCCTCAATGCGCCGGCGTCAACGTCGCGGCGCGGCGACGATAGAGCGCGAACGTCGCGAGCAGCGCGCACACCGCGGCGAAGCTCATCCAGTAGCCCGGTGCGGCCTTGTCGCCCGTCATGTGAATGAGCCCGGTCGAGATGGCCGGCGTGAAGCCGCCGAACACGGCCGTCGCGAGGCTGTAGGCGAGCGAGAAGCCCGCGACGCGCACCTGCACCGGCATCACTTCGGTGAGCGCGACGACCATCGCGCCGTTGTACATGCCGTACATGAACGACAGCCAGAGCAGCACGAGCAGCATGTTGACGAACGACGGCGCATGCGCGAGGAACGACAGCGCCGGGTAAGCGGTCACGACGGTGAGCATCGTCATGCCGACCAGCAGCGGCCGGCGGCCGATCCGGTCGGACAGCGCCCCGCCGATCGGCAACCACACGAAGTTCGACACGCCGACGCAGAGCGTGACGAGCAGGCTGTCGGCGGTGCTCAGATGCAGCACCGTCTTGCCGAAGGTCGGCGCGTAGACGGTGATCAGGTAGAAGCTCGTGGTGGTCATCGCGACCAGCATCATGCCGGCGACCACGACGCCCCAGTTCTGGACCAGCGTGCCGAACACCTCCTTCATGCCCGGACGATGCTTGCGCGCCTTGAACTCCTGGGTTTCCTCCAGATTGCGGCGCAGCATGAAGATGAACGGCACGATCATGCAGCCGACGAAGAACGGCACGCGCCATCCCCACGCCGCGATCTGCGAGGCGCTCAGCCACTGATTGAGCGCGAAGCCGAGGGCCGCCGCGATGACGATCGCCACCTGTTGGCTCGCCGATTGCCAGCTCGTGAAGAAGCCCTTGCGGCCCGGCGTTGCCAGCTCGGCGAGATAGACCGACACGCCGCCCAGCTCGGCGCCCGCGGAGAAGCCCTGCAGCAGCCGGCCGATCAGCACGAGCACGGGCGCCAGCAGCCCGATCGTCGCGTAGCCCGGCACGAACGCGATCAGGATGGTGCCGCTCGCCATGATGGACAGCGTGACGATCAGGCCCTTGCGGCGGCCGACCTCGTCGATGTACGCGCCCAGCACGATCGCGCCGAGCGGCCGCATCAGGAAGCCGGCGCCGAACACGGCGAAGGTCATCATCAACGATGCGAATTCGCTTTGCGCGGGGAAGAAGACGTTGGCGATCTGCGTGGCGTAGAAGCCGAACAGGAAGAAGTCGAACTGCTCGAGAAAGTTGCCGGCCGTGACGCGAAAGATCGCGGCGGCCTTCGAGCGTTCGGCCGGAAGGCTGGACGAGGGGTGCATCTGGGTGTCTCCTGAAAATCCTGGAATACGCGGGAGGGGCTGATCGATTGTCGTTTTCCGGCATGTTGGCGCGGTATCGATCAAACGATAAGTGCGATTTTCGGAACGATTGATGCAGGCTGGTTATCAATCGAAAGCGACCCGCGCGGGTCCGGACGGTGAGCGGGCCGTATCGCGGCATGGCCGCACACGTTTGCGTCGCCGCGCCGGGCCGATGCCGTCGACGGGCGGTCGATGAGCGGTCATGTCGGCCTCGATTTTTTGTTAACCGTGCCGTTAACCCTGACTGGACCCGCGCCGGCGCAAATGCAGCCGGCATCTCAAAACGAGCGCGAGCATGCCCGCATTCACTTCGATCGAGAAAATCGCCGACTGGGCCGGACGCCACCCGTTCGTCGTCGGCGCGTTGGGCACGCTGATGTCGCTGGCGGCACTCGGGATCAGCGCGGTGACGCTGTGGGTCGCGCGCAGCGAAGTCATCGAGCACGCGCATGAGACGTCGCGCAACGTCGCGGCCGTCCTGGCGAGTCAGATCGCGAGGACGGTCGAAACGTCGAACAACGCGCTGGTCGCGTTGGCCGCCGATCTCGGCAAGCCGGCGGTACAGCGGATGGACGTCGGGTTGCGGCACGACCTGCTGTTCGAGCGCACCGCGGCGCAATACATGACCGGCATGGGCGTGACCGACCGGCGCGGCCGCCTCATTGACGGGTGCTGCAGCACGACCCATCGCTGGGACTTCGCCGATCGCGACTACTTCAAGGTCCATCGCGATGCGGACAACGTCGGGCTCTACGTCTCCCAGCCCTATCGCGCGCGCTCGCGCGGCGGCAAGGAATCCATCGCGCTGTCGCGGCGCATCGAGCGGCCGGATCATACGTTCGACGGGATCGCGGTCGTCGCCGTCGATCTCGCTTACTTCGAGCAGTTGCTGTCCCGCCTCGATGTCGGGCCGAACGGCGTCAGCGCGATCGTGCGCGCGGACGGCACGATCCTCGCGAGAAACCCGTCGTTGAACGACGGCCAGATGAACCTCCTGCGCCGCTCGAAATCCTTCCAGCGGATGGTGAACAGCGAATCGGGCTTCTATCCCGCGCGTTCGAGCATCGACGGCATCGTGCGGCTGTACACCTACCAGCGGATACCGGGCACCCCGCTGATCGCGGTCGTCGCGCCGGCCGAAAACGACGTGCTGGCCGGCATTCGGCGCCTGTCGTGGACGGTCGGCGTGTCGGCGTCCGTGATCGGCGCGTCGTTCTGCGCGGTGGTCTGGCTGCTGGCCTTCGCGTTGCGCGACAACTTCCGCAAGCAGACGCTGCTCACCGATCTCACGCGTACCGATCCGTTGACCGGATTGCGCAATCGTCGCGCGCTCGATACCGCACTGGCCGACGAATGGGAGCGGCTGCAGCGCGGCAGCGGCGGCAGCCTGTCGGTGCTGTTCATCGACGCCGATCACTTCAAGCAGTACAACGACCAGCACGGGCACGCGCAGGGCGACACCGCGCTGCGTTTTCTCGCCGAATGCATCCGCGCGCATACGCGGCGGCGCGGCGACCTCGCTGCGCGCTACGGCGGCGAGGAATTCGTCGCGGTGTTGCCGGATACGGACGAAAACGGCGCCGCGCAGGTCGCCGAAGCGATTCGCCGGGAAGTCGAAGGCAACCGGCTCGTCGGGTTTGCGGAAACCGTGCCGCCTTTCACCGTCAGCATCGGCTGTGCGACCGGTCGGCGCGCGCGGCACGCGTCCATGCTCGCGCTGTCGCACCAGGCGGACATGGCGCTCTACCGCGCGAAGCGCGAAGGCAGGAACCGCGTGTGTTGCGCGCAGCCGGACGCGGTGTGAAAGCCGCGGTTCGATCGGGACGGGTGGCGTGGCATGCGCCCTTGCCGATCGCGACGGCCGCCCGCTCGGGACATCGCGATGCGCGCCGCCGTGGCCGTTTCACTGCCCGGGTTCGATATACGCGGCCAGTTCTTCCGGCTCGCCTGACGGAAACGCGTCCTTCAGGTGATCGAGAAACGCGGACACGCGTGCGCTCAATAATCGCCTGGACGGATACAGCGCCCACAGGGCGATATCGGACCCCGGTACGTCGCCCCAACTGACGAGCGTGCCGGCAGCCAGATCGCGGCTCACGAGCGAGATCGGGAGGCACGCGGCGCCCAGGCCGAGGCGGACCGTATCGCGCACCATGCTCAGCGACGACAGCCGCGCCACCGGTTCGACCGGGATGCGCGCCGTGCCGGCCGGGCCGGTGACTTCCCATGCAGTGCGCGTATCGTTCGCGCCGCGCACCACGGCCGGTGCCGGCGTGGGCACGTCGCCGCCGGGCCGCGCCAGCCCCGGCTTCGCGACGACGACCAGCCGGTCGCGCAGGATCACGCGCCCGATCAGGCTCTCGTCGGGGTCCGGGTTCACGCGGATCACGAGGTCGTACCCTTCCTCGATCATGTCGACCGGCCGGTCTTCCGTCGTCACCTCCAGCCGGACGTCCGGGTATCTCAGCGCGAACGTCGCCACCAGCCTCCCCATCGCGAACTGGGAAAACAGCATCGGCGCGCTGATACGCAGCCGGCCGCGCGGCCGCTCGCTCCCCGCTGCAATCGCCGACGCGCTGTCGGCCAGTTCCGCGAGCAGCGCGCCCGTGCGCTCGTAGAGCGCGCGCCCTTCCTGCGTGAGCTTCACGCCGCGCGATCCGCGCTCGAACAGGCGCAGCGACAGACTGTTCTCCAGTTCCGCGACGCGGCGCGACAGCGTCGCCTTCGGGCGAGCCGCGACCCGCGCGGCTTCCCCGAAGCTGCCATGGCGGGCGACGAGATTGAAATCGGCGAGAGCGAGCAGGTCCATGCGTTCCACCAGTGAGACGACATGTCTATTTATCACATCTTCCGGATCGTGTGTGGATCACTTAACTTAGGTAGGCAGTCAACCCGACCATTACCTCAGGAGTGAACATCATGACCATTCTCGTTACCGGCGCCACCGGCCGTATCGGCCGCCAGCTCGTCCGTCAACTCGTCGATCGCGGCGCCGACGTGCGCGTGCTGGTGCGCGATCCGGCCAAGGCCGATTTTCCGGCGGCCGTGACCGTCGCGCAGGGCGACATGCTCGACGTCGACGCGCTGCGGGCGGCCTTCTCCGGCGTGCGCACGCTGTTCCTGCTCAACGGCGTGGCGGGCGACGAATTCACGCAGGCGCTGATCGTGCTGAACCTGGCCCGCGAAGCGGGTATCGAGCGCGTCGTCTATCTGTCGGTCCTGCACGCCGACCGCTTCGTGAACGTGCCGCACTTCGCGGTGAAATTCGGCGCGGAGCGGATGATCGAGCAGATGGGCTTCAGCGCGACGATCCTGCGGCCCGCGTATTTCATGGACAACGATGCGACGGTCAAGGACGTGATCGTCGGGCACGGCGTGTACCCGATGCCGATCGGCGGCAAGGGCATCGCGATGATCGACGCGCGCGACATCGCGGAAGTCGCGGCGCTCGAGTTGATCCGCCGCCACGATGCGCCCGGCAAGCTGCCGGTCGAGACCCTCAATCTCGTCGGGCCCGACACGCTGACCGGCCCGCAACTGGCGTCGATCTGGTCGGACACGCTCGGCCGCCCGGTTGCCTATGGCGGCGACGATCCGACGCCGTTCGAAGACAATTTCGCGACATTCATGCCGAAATGGATGGCGTACGAAATGCGGCTGATGGCCGAACGCTTCGTCAGCGACGGGATGGTGCCGGAGGCCGGCGACGTCGAGCGGCTGACCGCGATCCTCGGCCGCCCGCTGCGGACGTATCGTGACTTCGTGGCGACGCTCGTGCGTTGAGCGGGATGCGACGCACTCATGCGCCGCGCGGCAGTGCAGGGAGTCGCCGAGCGGTTGAACCGGCGGCGTGCGCGGCCGGTTCGCCGCGACCGCCATACTGTTGCCGGCGACAGCGGTCACGCGGCCGCGCCCCTGGCGTCCGGATCGGGCGGGAGCCGGACACCAGGTCGGGCCCGCTACAACATCGCCTGACTGACCAGCCCGTACAGCCCGACTACCGGGTCGGCCGCGCCCTCGTGTGCCGCGGCCGGCGCATTGCGAACCATCTTCGAACAGGTATCCACCTGCTTCAGTCCCTGTTCGCTCAGCCACGCCGGCAAACTGCTCCCGTCAGGCACATCGATCCGCACGAATTCGCCGTCCCGTTTCGTCAGCCAATAGCCGATCAGCGCCTTCGCATGCGCATCGTCGCTCGAACGCGGCGCAACCACCGGGCCGACCACGTAACCGCGGCCGAAGCGCCGCAGCACCGAAAACCCGACGACCTCGCCGTCGCGTTCGAGCACGACGCTTTCTCCCCGCGCCTGCAACGCGGACAACAGCGCTTCGCGCTCGAGGCCGGACGCACGCGCGTCGAGTTCGACGAGACGCGGCCAGTCGGCCGGCGATCCGGCGCGCAGCCGCTCGCCATCGGGCACGCCCACCGCGGCGGGCCGATCCACGTTCCCCTGATACTGGCTCAACGATCCGCACACGTTGAATCCCAGTTTCTCGTAGAGCGGCCGACCGGCCGGCGTCGCATGCAGAAACGTGATGCGCGGCCCCAGCTCATCGAGGAGCGTCTCCATCAGTTTGCGGCCGATTCCCCGGCCCTGATGCGCGTCGGAGACGATCACGTGCCCGATCGCCGCGCGGTCCGCACCGTACTTCCAGCACATCGCCGTGCCGATGACCACGCCGTTTTCCTCGGCCGCGAACGCGATCGACGTGTCGGCGGAAAACTGCCAGTCTTCCGCCCGGAACGGCCAGCGAAGCGCCATGGAAAGCGCATGGGCAGCGGGGACGTCCGCTGCGGTGAATCTGCGGTAGTGAAGCGCCGACGTCACGTCGCGCTCCTTCACTTCATGTTCCTGGGTCATCAAGCAGTCCTTTCAAATGATGTTCTCGTGCGACACGGCACGTCAGAAAAATGCGCGACGACGACATCGAAGCAGCGACAAATTAATTGCACGATGCTCTCGGCTGGCGCAGGTGCCCGACGACCGGGAAACACGCCGTTCCCGGACCTGACGCCCGACCAACCAGACGTCAATCGGCTTCAACGCTGCGCCGAAGCATCACGCCGATCGCGTGAAGTAATGCTGCGCCAACGCGACCCAATACTGGACGCCGGCTGGAATGATGTCGTCATTGAAGTCGTATTTCGGGTGATGCAGCGCCGGTGAGGCTGCGCCATCCTGCGCATTGCCGATCAGCACATAAGCGCCCGGCCGCTCCTCCAGCATGAAGCCAAAGTCCTCGGACGTCATGTTCGGCGGCACGTCGGGAGACAGGCGCTCGTCGCCGAACGTATCGCGAATCACCGCTTCGCACAGCGCCGTCTCGGCCGGCGTGTTGACCGTCGCCGGGTAATACTGGAAAAACTCCACGTCGACCTGCGCGCCATAGGCCCCCGCGAGCCCTTCGCACGCGAGCCGCACGTCGCGCTGCAGCTTCTGCTGCAAGGCCGACGACAGCGTGCGGATCGTGCCGCGCAGCTCGGCGGTGTCGGGAATCACGTTGTCCGTCGTGCCCGCATGGAACATGCACACGGAAATGACCGCCGGGTCGACGGGGTCCTTGTGCCGCGCGGCGATGGTCTGACACTGCAGCACCATCGAGCACGCGAGCGGCACCGGATCGATGCCCAGATGCGGCTGCGCCGCGTGCGCACCCTTGCCCGTCACCGTGATCCTGAAGCGCGAGCCGGCGGCCATGATCGCGCCGGTGCGCAACCCGAAATGCCCGGCCGGCAACCCGGGCCAGTTGTGCATGCCGAATACCGCTTCCGTCGGGAATTGCTCGAACAGCCCGTCGTCGATCATCCTGCGCGCGCCCGCGCCGCCCTCTTCGCCCGGCTGAAACACGAAATGGACGGTGCCGGGTAATTGCGGCAACTCCTTGAGCACGCGCGCGGCGCCGAGCAACATCACGGTATGACCGTCATGGCCGCACGCATGCATGATCCCGTGCGAGCACGACGCATGCGCGAAGTCGTTGGCTTCGTGGATCGGCAACGCGTCCAGATCAGCGCGCAGCACGATGCCGCGGCCCGGATCGGCGCCGGGCAGGCTCGCGACCACGCCCGTTCCCCCCAGCCCGCGCGACACCGCGTAACCGAGCGCTTCAAGCTCGCGGGCGACGACGTCGGCCGTCCGGTGTTCCTCGAATCGCAACTCGGGATGCGCATGCAGGTCTCGGCGCAGCTTCGCCCAGTGCGCACGGTGCGCGTTCAACGACGTGTCGGGGATGATGGCGTTTTCCAATCTCGGCACCCTTGCAAAGCCAACCGGTTCAAATCACGACTGCCGCATCGCGCGCGGCAGCCGCCTCAATCATAAAAGCCCAGGACAGACTTGACCTCCATATACTCCGCCATTCCTTCGATCCCGTACTCGCGGCCGTTGCCCGACTGCTTGTATCCGCCGAACGGCGCCTGAGGGTCCCATGCCGGGTAGTTCAGATGCACCTGCCCGGCCTGGATACGCGCGGCCACCGCCCGCACGCGCGCCATGTCGGTGCCCTGCACGTGCGCGCCGAGCCCGTACACCGTGTCGTTCGCGATCGCGACCGCTTCTTCCACGGTGTCGTAAGGCAGGATCGCGAGCACCGGGCCGAAGATCTCCTGCTGCGCGATCGCCATGTCGGTGCGCACCTCGGAGAAGATCGTCGGCCGCGCATAGAAGCCCTTGTCGAGGCCCGCCGGCCGGCCGGGGCCGCCGGCGATCAGCTTCGCGCGTTCGTCGATGCCCACGTCGATCATCTGCGCGACCCGCCCGAACTGCGCGCGATTGGCGAGCGGCCCGTGCGTCGTGGCTTCGTCGAACGGATCGCCGACGACGAGCGTTTGCATCGTCGCGACGGCCAGTTCTTCGACCGCGCCGAGCACGGCGCGCGGCACGATCATGCGGGTCGGCGCGCTGCACGACTGACCCATGTTGCGGAACGCGGCGACCACGCCCGGCGGGATCGCCCGCGACAGGTCCGCATCCGGCAACACGATATTCGGCGACTTGCCGCCCAGTTCCTGCGCGACGCGCTTGACGGTCGTTGCCGCCGCCTGCGCGACCAGCACGCCGGCCCGCGTCGATCCGGTGATCGACACCATGTCGACCTCCGGATGCGACGAAAGCGCGGCCCCCACCGTTTCGCCGCTGCCGCTCACGAGGTTGAATACGCCGGCGGGCACGCCCGCGTCGGCGACCACTTCCGCGAACAGCAGCGCGCTGAGCGGCGACAGCTCGCTCGGCTTCAGCACCACCGTGCAGCCTGCCGCGAGCGCCGGCCCGACCTTCGCGGTGATCTGATAGATCGGCCAGTTCCACGGCGTGATCAGCGCGCATACGCCAATCGGCTCGCGCACGACCGCGGTCGTCCCCCGCCGCTCGACGAACGGGTAGCGCGCGAGGTTGTCGCGTGCGACGCGGATGTGTTCGGCCGCGAGCGGCACATGCGCGCCGCGGGCATAGCCGATCGGCGCGCCCATCTCCAGCGCGAGCGCCATGGCGAACAGCTCGGCGCGTTCCAGGATCAACGCATGGATGCGATCGAGCAGCGCCGCGCGTTCCTGCGGCGACGTCGCGGACCAGCGGTCGAACGCATTGCGCGCGGCCTGCACCGCGCGGTCGGCGTCGCGCGCGCTGCCGAGCGGGATCTCGCACAGCGTGTCCTCGGTGGACGGGCTGATGACGGCAAACCGCTCGCCGCCTTCGGGCAGCACCCAGTCGCCGTCGATGAAGAAGCGATCGAGCCTTCCGGCTTGCATCAGGTGAACAACAGGGGAATTCATTGCAAGGGGTCCTTGAGTCGATACCGTGCGCCGACGCACGGCGAAAGCCACGATGGGCCGAGGCAGCGGCCGGAGCGCGTCGCAGCCGCCCCGCTAGAAATCCGCGACCTTGCCCCAGGCGGACTCGCTGAACCGGCCGGGCCGGTACGGCGTCGGGTCCACGAACGGCTCCGCACCGGACGCGAGATCGGCGATCAGGTGCCCGGCGCCCGGGCCGATCCCGAAGCCGTGCCCCGAGAAGCCCGCCGCGAGGATCAGCCCCGGCACGCCCGGCACTTCGCCGATGCCCGGCACGCCGTCCGGCGTGCTGTCGACGAAGCCGGCCCATGCGTGCGTGATCGTCGCCTCGCGCAGCTCGGGCAACAGTTCGGACGCGCGGCGGTACGTTTCGGCGACCGTCGACATGTCGGGCTTCGGATCGAGAATGCGCACCGCTTCCATCGGCGTCGGCGCATCGAGGCGCCAGCGCTTCAACGTTTCATGACCGCCGCGTACGCCTTCGAGGCCGCCCGGCAGCAGGTTGCGCCAGCGCTTCGCGAACATCGGCACGAATTGCGGCGCGAAGCGCAGGAACTGCGGCGTCGGGTCCACGCGTGCGCGGCCGCTGATCGCCAAGGCATAGCGTCCGTCGCAGCGGCGCGTGATGGATACGCCAGACGTGTACATCGCACCCGGCAGCGGCGTGTCGACGGGCGACACGCTCAGGATCGACTGACGGATCGACGCCTGCGGAAACCGGATGCCGAGCTGGCGGCAGAACGACGACGCCCATGCGCCGCCGGCCATCACGGCCGTCCGGGTCTTGATGACGCCGGCCTCCGTGACGACGCCAGCGACACGGCCGCCTTCGAGCTCGATGCCGCGCGCCGCGCAGTGCTGGTGGACGCTGCCGCCCAGCTTGATCAGCGCGGCGGCCACCGCCGGCGCGGCCTTTCCTGGGTCGGCCGTGCCGTCGGTCGGCGAGAAGACGCCGCCTTTCCACTGCCGCCCCGTCGCCCGTCCGCGCTCTGCGGCCTGCTTGCTGTCGAGCATGTACGTGGTCACGCCCGCGGTCTTCGCGAATTCGCCCCAGCTGGCCCAGCGGGACAGCTCGGCTTCGTCATTGCTGAGATACAGCAGCCCGCAGCGATGAAAGCCCGTGTCTTCTCCGGATTCGGCGGCAAATCGTTCCCACAGATCGATGCTCTTGCTCGCCATCGGCAACTCGCGGGCATCGCGGTTCTGCTGCCGGCACCAGCCCCAGTTGCGGCTCGACTGTTCGGCGCCGATGCGCCCCTTCTCGACGAGCGCGACCGACAGCCCGCGCCGGGCCAGATAGTAGGCGGTGAAGACGCCGATGATGCCGCCGCCGATCACGACGACGTCGGCCGCGGCCGGCGGCGTGGACAAGGTTTCGATATGACGCAGCGGAGGGGACATGCTCAGTCTCGTTCGGTGGTGGAGGGTTTGACGTTCTGCATCACGTAGAACTTCGCCACGCGTTCGCTGCTTTCCCACCCGATCGACGCGCCGCGCGGCACGAACAGCGCATCGCCGGCACCGCCCGACTGCACGCTGCCGTCGGGCGCCGCGAAGCGGACGCCGCCGTCCAGCAGGAACATGAACTCGTTGGCGCGATGCGGCCGGACGATCCGGTGATACGGCGTCGAATCCCACGTGCCCGCGCAGTATCCGGCTGCGTCGTCGGTGAACACGTTGTCGCTGCGGCATTGGGGCGCGGGGCCGAGCAGCACCTCGGCCGGCAGCGTGGCGGACGGCTTGAAATCCGCGTCGACGTACAGCGCAAAGACGCCTTGCTTCGTCGGGGTCTCGCACGCTGCCGAGCAGAACGTCAGCAGCACGGGCGATGGCGCCGCGATGCGCAGCGCGGTGCCGCAACCGATCACGGCGCCTTGCCCCGGGCTGACCACCAGCGGTGCGGCCCCGGCCGCTTCGAGCGTCAGCTCGCCTTCGACGACGACGAGGGTTTCGATGTGCGGAAAGCTCGACACGTCCAGCTCGCCGGCGAAGCGGATACGTCCCGCGGCCATCGCGTCGGGGCCTTCCCACGCGATCTCGCGATGCGACGCGAACGGATCGCTCGCGCCGAACGCCTGCTTGCGGAATGCGGTGGAAGAAGGTGCGCCGTCGGCCCGGTGCAACACGAAAACTGCGGTCATTTCTGCTCCTGTGCAGTGCGTGGCGGCCTGGTTCAACGCCGTCACGCGATATCGGAAATCGTCGTTCGCCGGCTCTCCGGCCGGAAAATCGTCAGCGGGGCATGTCGTCCATGCGTGCGCTTACGCCGCGTGGCACGACGCTTCGCGGCGTTCGGTGCGCAGGCGCGTCGACGGTGTTCGTACCGGTGCGCCGCCGGTTCGGGCAACCACGTAATCGCGCGGCGTGATGCCGAGCACGCGCCGGAAATGCCGGCACAGATGGCTCTGATCGAAGAAGCCGACGTCGGTCGCGACGACCGACGGCGCGAGACCGGCGCGCAACAGGTCCTGCGCCCGCCGTATCCGCACGAGACACAGATACCGGTGCGGCGACAGCCCGGTTTCGCTGCGAAAGCGCGCGGTGAAACGCGACACGCTCAAGCCGGCCACCGCCGCGAGCGTGTCGAGGTTCAGCGGCTGCGCGAACGACGCGTCGATCGTGCGCAGCACGTCGCCGATCGCCGGCGAGACGGGCCGCGCGACACGCGGCGAACCAACGAATTGCACTGTCATATCGAGTTCTCCCCGCGCTCGCTTCAATGCAGGAAATCCTGCATCCGGTAATACGCGCCGACGAGCGGCAGGAACCACGCGTGTCCGAAATGGCCCGGTATCGCCGGCCATTCGAGCTCGCGCCACGGGTTCGACGCGGCCGCGCCATACAGCACGTCGGCCATCACGCGGCCCATGTGCACCGACATCTGCACGCCGTGGCCGCTGTAGCCCATCGAGTAATAGAGTCCGTCGTGCTGGCCCGCGCGCGGCAGCCGGTCGGCGGTGATGTCGACCAGCCCGCCCCAGCAGTAGTCGAGGCGCACGTTGGCCAGCTCGGGGAAATAGCCGGCCATGCCGGCGCGCAGGATGTCGCCGCTCTTCGCATCGGAGCGCGGGCTCGACATCGCGAAACGCGCGCGTCCGCCGAACAGCAGCCGGTTGTCGGGCGTCACGCGGAAGTAGTTGCCGATCTGGCGCGACGTCACGTACGCACGGCGATGCGGAAACAGCCGGTTCAACTGCGCGTCGGGCAGCGGCTCGGTCACGACGATGAAGCTGCCGACCGGCGCGATGCGTCGCCGGAACCACGCGAACGGCCCGTGCTGCGACGCACCGGTCGCGACCAGCACGCGGTCGGCGACGATCGTGCCGCGGGCGCAGGTAATTCGGTGGCGCTCGCCGTCGAGCCGGTCGAGCTGCGTGACGGCCGCGTGCTCGTACACACGTGCGCCGGCCCGCACGGCCGCTTGCGCGAGGCCGACGCCGAACTTGCCCATGTGCATCTGCGCGCCGTTGCGCTGCAGGAGCCCGCCGTAGAAACCGTCGGACGCGATTTCATCGCGGATTCGCGACGGCTCGATCAGTTCGATATCGGGATCGACGTCGCGCCGCAACGCGTCGAAGGTCTTTTCGAGCCCCGCGAAATGCTGCGGTTTCGCGGCGAGCTTCAGCTTGCCCGCCCGCCGGAAATCGCAATCGATCGCCTGTTCGGTCACGATCGTCTCGACGCTCTTCACCGCGCTTTCGTAGGCGCGATAGAACTGCTTCGCGGGCTCGGCGCCGATGCGCGCGGCCAGCGACGCGTAGTCCTGCGCGACGCCCGTATTGCACTGGCCGCCGTTGCGGCCGGACGCTTCGCCGGCGACTTGCGCGGCTTCGAGCACGACCACCGAGACGCCGCGCTGCGCGAGCGCGAGCGCCGCCGACAAGCCGGTGAAACCGCCACCGATCACGACCACATCGGCCCGCCCCTCGACGGGCCCAACGCTGCCGTCGCGAAACGCGGGGCGGGTATCCAGCCAGTACGATTCCAGTTTCATCGGATCCTTCTTTTGCATGCCTGCAACGACGATCGGCGACCGTTCAATGAGAATCATTTAATCACCGTCAAAAACCGCAGTTGCCGCGTATTCGCGCGCGGCACGCGTACAAATCGCCGTTTTGCGCGACCGCCGCAGCAGACTATGCGGCGGCCCGTTCACCGCACCGCGCGATGAACGGTTCGCGCGCCACGCACTACGGTTGCACCGGCGTGACGCCGGCCGGCACCGGCTCCGCCTGGAAACTCGCGAGATCCTCCTCGCTGCGATGGCACAGCACCTGCGCGCCGTTGCCGAGCGTGCGCAGCGACGGGGCCGTCCGGTTGCACACGCCGTCCACCCGCATCGCGCAGCGCGACAGGAACGGACACAGCTCGTCCTCGTGCTCGCGCTCGCCGATCGGCACCAGCGGCCGGTGGCAACGCTCGGCCGCATCGTCGAGCCAGCCCGCGCGCAGTTCCGGCGCGGACGACACCAGCAAGTGCGAATACGGGTGATAAGGCGGCGCGCACAGCGCGTCGCGACTGCCCGTCTCCACGCGGCGGCCCGCATACAGCACGACGATGTCGTCGCTGATCGCGCGCACCTTCGCGATGTCGTGCGTGATGAACACGTACGACACGCCGAGCTTCGCCTGCAGGTCGCGCAGCAGCTCGATGATCGCGGCGCCGACGACGGTGTCGAGCGCCGACGTGACCTCGTCGCACAGGATCAGGTCGGGCTCGGCCGCGAGCGCGCGCGCGAGGTTCACGCGCTGCTTCTGCCCGCCCGACAGTTCGCCGGTACGCCGCGACGCCACCGCCGGCGGCAGCCGCACGAGCTCGAGCAGTTCCGCGACGCGCTGGCGTGCACGCGCGCCCTTGATCCCGTGATAGAACGCCAGCGGCCGCGCGAGCGTGCGCTCGACGGTATGCACCGGGTTGAGCGCGGTATCGGCGTTCTGGAACACGATCTGCACGCGGCGATGCTGCTCCTTCGTCCGTTTGCCGATATCGCGCGCGAGCGGCTCGCCGTCGAGCAGGATCGCGCCGCCGGTCGCCGGCACGAGGCCCGCGATCACCTTCGCGAGCGTCGTCTTGCCGGAGCCCGATTCGCCGATCACGCCGACCGTCTGCCCGCGCCCGATGCGCAGGTCGACTTCATGCAGGATCACTTTCGCGGGCCAGCCGTTCGCGGCGCGGCCGCCGTAGCCGGCGATCGCGCCGCGCACGTCGAGCAGCGGCGCCGGCGCGGCCGGCTCGCGTGCCTGCGCTTGCGTGTCGCGTTCGGCATCGTTCGGCGTGACCGCCGCGATCAGGCTCTGCGTGTACGGGTGCGCCGGCGCATGCAGGATCTGTTCGGTCGCGCCCGCCTCGCGGATCACGCCGTCGCTCAGCACGACGATCCGGTCGGCCATCTGCGCGACCACGGCCAGGTCGTGCGACACGTACACCGCACTCATCCCGTAGCGCTGGATCACGCTCTTGAACGCCTGCAGCACGTCGATCTGCGTGGTCACGTCGAGCGCGGTGGTCGGCTCGTCGAGAATCACCAGCTCCGGATCGGTGATCAGCGCCATCGCGGCCATCAGCCGCTGCAGTTGACCGCCCGATACCTGGTGCGGATAGCGCTTGCCGATCGTCTCCGGCTCCGGCAGCGCGAGCGCGCGAAACAGCTCGATCGCCTTCGCCTGCGCGTCGCGCTTCGTCATCGTCTTGTGGATCAGCGCGGCCTCGATCACCTGGTCGAGAATCGTGCGCGACGGGTTGAACGCGGCGGCGGCGCTCTGCGCGATATACGCGACCTTGCGGCCGCGCAGCGCGGTCAGCGCCGCAGCCGAAAGCGTGCACACGTCGGTGCCGTCGAGCTTCACCGAGCCGCCGGCGATCCGGCATCCGGTACGCGCATGGCCCATCAGCGACAACGCGATCGTCGTCTTGCCGGAGCCCGATTCGCCGATCAGCGCGAGCACCTCGCCGCGCCCGATGTCGAAGTCGACGCCGTGGACGATCGTCGTTTCCTCGCCGCCCGGCCGGCCGCCGACCACGCGCAGCCCGCGCACCTCGACGAGCGGGTTCGATTCGTGTCGCATCAGTGTCCTCCGGCGGCGCCGGCCGCGCCCTTGCGGCGGCCGCGATGCGGCAGGCCGTCGATCATCAGGTTGACGCCCACCGTCAGGATCGCGATCGCGACCGCGGGAATGATCGCGACGGCCGAGCCGTCGCCGAGGCTCGCGATGTTCTCGCGCACGAGCGAACCGAGGTCCGCATACGGCGGCTGCACGCCGAGCCCGAGAAAGCTCAGGCCGCTCAGCAGCAGCACGACGAACGTGAAGCGCAGCCCGGTATCCGCCAGCATTGGGTGGATCATGTTCGGCAGCATCTCGACGCACGCGATGTACAGCGCGCTTTCGCCGCGCGCCCTGGCCACCTGCACGAATTCGAGCGTGCTGATGTTGACCGCCAGCGCGCGCGCGATCCGGTACGAGCCGGGCATGTAGCTGATCGCGGCGGTGAGCACCAGCAGCGGCAGCGACGAGCCGAACGCGGCGACGAGCATCAGCGCGAACATCTTCGACGGAATCGACGTGAGCGCATCGAGCAGCCGGCTCATCGTCTCGTCGACCGCGCGGCCCGACACGGTCGCGAGCAGCCCGAGCGTCGTGCCGGTCACCGCGGCGAGCAGCACCGCGGCCAGCGCGAGCAGCACGGTCAGCCGCGCGCCGTACAGGATTCGGCTCAGCATGTCGCGGCCGAGGAAGTCGGAGCCGAACGGCAGCTTCGCGCTGAACGGCGCGAACACGTCCGGCGTGACGATCGCGCCGACGTCATGCGGCGCGATCAGCGGTGCGAACACCGCGACGAACAGCATCAGGCCGACCATCGACAGGCCGACGCGGCCGCCGGTCGTCAACGCGATGCGCGCGCCGCGGCGCTTGCGCGGCTGGTCGGGGGCCGGGGCGGCAGGCGGCATGCTGCCCCGCCCCAGGGGCGGGTCGCCGGAGGGCGGCAGCGCGCTGCTGCGTTGTACGGGTTCGATCGGTTGCATGGGCGGCATCTCGGAAGAAAGACGAAACACTCAGGTGCGCAGTCGCGGGTTCGACACGATCGAGCACAGGTCGGCGAACAGCACGAGCGTCAGGTAAGCGACGCAGAAGATCAGCGTGCACGCCTGGACCAACGGGAAATCGCGATTGCTGACGGCATCGACCATCAGGCTCGCGAGGCCCGGATAGTTGAAGATCGTCTCGACGACGATCACGCCGCCGAGCAGATACGACAGGCTCAGCGCGATCGCGTTGGCGATCGGGCCGATCGCGTTGGGCAACGCATGGCGTAGCACGACGCGCGCGGGGCTCGCGCCCTTCAACGTGGCCATCTCGACGTACGACGCGCTCAATTGCTCGATCACCGCGGCGCGCGTCATCCGCGCCATCTGCGCGATCACGACCGCGCACAGCGTCAGCACCGGCATCGCATACGCACGCAGGAAATCGTGCAGGCTTTCGATCGGGCCGCTGTACGACAGCGCGGACAGCCAGTGCAGCTTCACCGCGAACACGAGCACGGCGACCGTCGCGATCAGGAATTCCGGCGTCGCGACGAGCGACAGCGTGCCGAGGCTGATCACGCGGTCGACCACCGACTCGCGCTTGACCGCCGCGAGGATGCCGAGCAGCAGCGCGATCGGCACCGACACGGCGGTCGTGATCGCCGCCAGCGCGAGCGACTTCGGCAGGCGCCCGCCGATCAGCTCCGACACCGGCATGTCGCCGGAAAACGACCGGCCGAAGTCGCCGTGCAGCAGCCCGGCGAGCCAGTGCAGGTAGCGCACGTGCGCCGGCATGTCGAGACCGAACTGCTGGCGCAGCGCGGCGACCGTCTCCGGCGTCGCGGACTGGCCGAGCGCGGCCTGCGCGGCGTCGCCCGGCAGCAGGTTCGTGATCGTGAAGATGATCGCGGACACGATCAGCAGCGTCAGCGCGGTGACCGCGATGCGCCGGCCGATCAGCCCGATGAGAATTCGGTTCATGGAGCGACACTCCCGAAAAAACCGCGCGTGGCCGGCGCGGGGGTCCGCACCGGCCGCGCGGCGGCGGCCAACCACAACGTCATGCGTTCCACCACACGTTCTCGGCGAACATGAAGCCCATCATCCCGCCGGTCGGGATCGAACCGAGGCCCGCGAGCCGCTTGTCGTACCCGTCGAGGAAGCTGATGAACGCCGGAATGCCGACCCGGCCCTGCTGCGACACGATCACCTGCATGTCGCCGTACATCTGCTTGCGCTTCGCGTCATCGGTTTCCGAGCGCGCGGCGAGCAGCAGCTGGTCGAACTTCGCGTTCTTCCAGCCCGATTCGTTCCACGGTGCATCCGACTTGAAGAACTGCGTGAACAGCACGTCGGCGCTCGAGCGCGGGTTGATGTTGCCGAACGTGAGCGGGTGCTTCATCCAGTGGTTCGACCAGTAGCCGTCGGGCGACGCGCGGTTGACCTGCAGGTTCAGCCCGATCTTCTGGCCGGCCTGCTGCAGCAGCACGGCCATTTCGATCGACCCGTTCGCGTCGGACGTCGCATAGATCGGCGGCAGCGTGGCGCCGAGCGCCCCGGCCTTCTGGAGCAGGAACTTCGCCTTGTCCGGATCGTGCGCACGCTGCGGCAGCGACGCGTTGAAGTAACGATGCCCCGGCGGAATCGGCTGGTCGTTGCCGATCACCGAGTAGCCGCGGAACACCGCCGTGCGAAGCTGTTCGCGATCGAACAGGTACTTCATCCCTTCGACGAAATCGGGGTTCGCGACGATCGGGTTGTCGCTGCGCATGATCAGGTCGGTGTAGAGGCCCGACTTGGTTTCCTTCAGCGCGTAGCCGGGCGTCGACGAGACCCGCTGCGTCGAGCGCGGATCGATCGCGTTGATCAGGTGCACGTCGCCCGACAGCAGCGCGTTCAGGCGCGCGGCGCTGTCGCTGATGCCGATCAGCTCGATCTCGTCGAGATACGGCTTGCCCGGCTTGAAGTAGCTGTCGTTGCGCACGCCGACGGTCGACACGCCCGGCTTGAACGACTTGAGCTTGTACGGGCCGCAGCCGATGCCGGTGCTGAAGTCGGTCGTGCCGTCCTTGACGATCACGAGCTGCGGCGTCGCGAGGATCACCGGCAGGTCCGCGTTCGCGCTGGCGAGCGTCAACGTGACTTCGTCGGGGCCGGTCGCCTTCGCCTCCGCGAACTGTTCGGCGAGCGGCTTGACCTTCGATGCGGTGGCCGGGTTCTTGTGGCGCATCAGCGAATACACCACGTCGGCCGGGCCGACCGGCTTGCCGTCGTGGAACGTGACGCCCTTGCGCAGCTTGATGATCCAGGTCTTCGCATCGGTCGTCTGCAGCGACTCGGCGAGGTTCATCTGCGGCGTCAGGCTCGCATCGAGCTGCGTGAGGCCGCTGTAGAACATGAAGAAGCGGGTATAGTCCGCGCCCGTCGAACCCTTGGCCGGGTCGAGCGTATCGGCCGTCGAGCCGGCTTCGTTCGCGACCCTGATCTTGCCGCCGCGCTTCGGCGCGGGCGCGGCGAAGGCGGAGTCGGGGGTCATCAGCAGTCCGCCGGCGCCGGCGGCCATCATGCCGCCCGCCGCCATGACCTTCATCATGTCGCGGCGCGTGAAGCCGCCCTTGCCGCCGTTGTCGATATCGTCGCTCATCCGAACTGCTCCTGACTGTGGAAAGTGGGTCCAAGGGTCCAGCGTGGTTGTTCAATCCCGCTGCGTCCGCTTGCTGGTGGCGGACGCGACGTCGTACACATGCAATTCATTTAAGCATCGCCAAAATGCGGTTTGTCGCGATTCGGGCGGCCCGCACGATACGAATCGACCGTTTTGAGCCGCCCGCGCAGCATGAATTGCTGCATGCGCATCCGTGTCGCCGTGTGCCCGGCGGTGTGTCGCGGCGGCTGCCGAACCCGTGTCGATGCAGGAAATCGTAAGGCCGCAGCCGCCGCAGATTGCGTCGACAAAATTGCCCGTTCGGCATCCGGCGCGCGTTTGGCTCGCGCAAACCGCACGTTTGTATCGAATGGGGGCTTGCATGCCGACGACGGCTGAAACGCGCGGCGCGCTGCGGCAGATCGCCGCATGCACGGGCGTCGGCGACGGCACGCCGCGGATGAAAGTTCAGAAGAATGCCGCTCGATAGGAGCGGCTTGGCGATAAGGCGGGAAGAGGACGGGACTGCCCGGGGAGCGGGCGCACGCGAGCCGTGCAGCCGTCAGGAACCGTGGTGACCCCGTGCGGCGACGCGTCCGTCACCGGCATCCCGGCGCGCACGCCGGGCGTGCGCCGGCTCGGCGTGAAGGAGGTTGAATGATGCGCCGGCTGCCAGCGAGCGGCACGAAGCCGTCACGCAGCGAGCCGGAATACCGACACGGCGGCCCGCAGGCGCGCCGCCTGCTCGTCCAGCGACGATGCGGCGGCGGCCGCCTGCTCGACGAGCGCGGCGTTCTGCTGGGTGACTTCGTCCATTTGCGCGACCGCCAGCCCGATCTGTTCGATACCGGTGCTTTGCTCGACCGATGCCGCCGAAATCTCGCCCATGATGTCGGCCACCCGGTCGATCGACCGGACGATCTCCGTCATGCGCTCACCGGCCGTCTCGACGAGCCGGCTGCCGCTGCCGGCCCGCTCGACCGACGCGTCGATCAATCCCTTGATGTCCTTCGCGGCCGCGGCGCTGCGTTGCGCGAGCGAGCGGACTTCCGATGCGACGACGGCGAACCCGCGCCCCTCCTCGCCGGCCCGCGCGGCTTCCACCGCGGCGTTGAGCGCCAGGATGTTGGTCTGGAATGCGATGCTTTCGATGACGACGGTAATGTCGGCGATCCGCACCGATCCATCCGAGATCTGCCGCATCGTTTCGACGACCGCCTGCACGGCGGCGCCGCCCAGTTCGGTCGCATCCTTCGCCTGGGTCACGAGCGCATTCGCCTGGCGTGCGTTGTCGGCGTTCTGTTTGACCGTGGACGTCATCTGCTCCATGCTGGCGGCCGTCTCCTGCAGCGACGCGGCCTGCTGCTCCGTGCGCTGCGACAGATCCAGGTTGCCTTGCGCGATCTCGCCGGTGCCGGTGGCGATCGAGTGGGTCGTGGTCTGGATTTCGGCGATGGTGTCGGTCAGCCGCGCCTTCATGTCGCCCAGCGCGACGAGCAGGCTGCCGGGCGCGGCATGCGCCGTATCGAACTGCACGTCCAGTTCGCCGGCGGCGATGCGGGCCGCGATCTGCGCCGCCTGCGCGGGCTCGCCGCCCAGCGTGCGCCTGACGCTGCGCAGCACACCCCATGCAATCGCCGCGAGCGCCGCGGCAATGACGAGCGTGACGACGCCCAGCACCGTCGCGAGCCGGGTAAACGCCGCATTGATGTCATCGTAGAAGAATCCCGTGCCGATCCACCAGTCCCAGTCCGGAATCGCGACCACGCCCTGCAGCTTCGGCTCGAGGTCCGCGTCGGGGCTGCGCTTGATCAGCACGTCGACGAGCGCGAAATGCGCCTGCGCCATGCCCGCGCGGTACGCCTCGCTGTCGGTCATGCCGCTGGTCGTGCGGTTGCCCTTCGCGCGCGTGCCGATGAACTTCGCGTTCGGATGGACGAGGTTGACGCCGTCGGACGTCGTGACCCAGAAGTAGCTCTTCGAATTCGCGTTGAGCGCCGCCAGCGCGGCCTTGGCCTGCTGCTGCGCCTGCTCCTGCGTGAGCGTGCCGCTCGTCTGCATCGCGCGATACGAATCGACCAGGTGCTCGGCCTTGGTCAGCAGAATGACGATCTCTTCGCGGCGGCTGTCGATCAGCGCGTCGCGCAGCGTGTGCAGCGACAACGCGGCGAGCAGGACGATACCGAGCAGCGCCGCGACGACGAGCATCAGCAGTTTGGTGGACAACTTCATGCGGGGGCCTCGCAATATTAACCGTTCGGTACATATATCGGCCTGGGCAGCCCGGCCTTGAACGATTCAATATCGGTAATTACCCTCGCTCCGTGCGCTGATCGAACGCGCGCCGGGACGCGACGCGACGGGCCCCGGCGGCCTCGCGGCCGCGTCCCGTCACGTCATGGCGATCGACGAACCGGCTTACAGCCCCAGCTGCGTCGCGAGCTGGCCGATGTCCGACACTTCGTAATAGTTGTAGAACGGCGTGCCCGGCTCGTGGCCGCGGTTCACGAACGCCTTGTGCTTGATCCCCAGATCCTCGGCCGTCATCAGGTCGTAGCGCAGGCTCGACGATACGTGCAGCACGTCCTCGGGCTTGCAGCCGAGCTTGTCGAACATGTATTCGAAGCCCTGCATCCGCGGCTTGTACGATTGCGCCTGCTGCGCGGTGAACACCGCATGGAACGGCGCGCCGAGCTTGTCGACGTTGCTCATGATCTGCTCGTCCATCGCGTTCGACAGGATCACGAGCTTGTACTTCGACGCCAGCCGCGACAGCCCGGCCGGCACGTCCGGATGCGGGCCCCAGGTCGGCACCGCATGATAGAAAAGCTCGGCCTCGGCTTCGTCGAACGTCACGCCGAGTCGCGCACAGGTGCGGCGGACCGAGTTGACGACGACGTCGCGGTACGGCTTCCACGCGCCGAGCACCTCGTCGAGCCGATAGGCGGCGAACGCGCGCACGAAGGCCTCCATCGTGGCCGGCGACAGCCGGTCCGCGTAGATTTCGCGCGCCGTCTCGGCCATCCGGAAATGGGTCAGCGTGCCGTAGCAGTCGAAGGTGATGTACTTCGGTTCAAACTGGATCATGGTCGGGTCCTGTCGGTGTGAAGCCCCGGCAGGGCCGGGGATGGGCTGGGTTCAACGAAATTGAATCAGGGCAAAAAGTCGTTCGCGCATCGTTCGGCGCCGCTCAAAACGCAGAATCGCCGCGTGTTGCCTGGCGCATGCAGCACGATCTGCGGTGCGATCGGGCGTGGCGCCGCGGCGCCGGCCAATGAGCGCCGCGCCACCGCGGCGGGCGCGCCTGCCGGTGCGGCCCTTCGGCAGGCGGCAGCGCCGCCGTGCATGCATCGTAGAGGCATTCCCACAGCAGGAGTGGCCGGATTGGCCGGCCGCGCCGGCACGATCCGCGCGTTCGTGCGCGCCGATCATGCGGGTTTGCATCGATCGTGCGCGAGCGGCCGCCGCACCTCGAAAACAGGCGAATCGTCCTATCCGCGCCGCACCCGCGCTGGCAGAGTCGACCTGTCATTTCCACCCATCCGGAGTCCGGCGTGTCCGACCTCAATCCTTCCCGCACGCTTACCTATCGCCCGTTCACCGAAACGGACCTGCCCGCTGCGCATCGTCTGTCGGAAGCCGTCAAGTGGCCGCACCGCATCGACGACTGGCGCTTCGCGTTCCAGCTCGGCGGCGGCTTCGTCGCCGAGGATGAATCCGGCGTCGTCGGCACCGCGCTCGGCTGGCGCTTCGACGACGCGCATGCGTCCCTCGGCATGGTGATCGTGTCGCCCGAGCGCCAGGGCTGCGGCATCGGCCGCGAGCTGATGACCCGCGTGGTCGACAGCCTCGGTGAGCGGACCGTGTTTTTGCATGCGACGCCGTCCGGCGAACCGCTCTACGCGAAGTTCGGCTTCGCAGCGATCGGCACGGTCGATCAGCACCAGGGCGCCGCGTTCCAGCCGCCGCTGATCTCGCTGCCGCCCGGCGAGCGGCTGCGCCCGCTCGGCACCAACGACGGGCCGCGCCTCGCCGCGCTCGCATCGCGCGCGGCCGGCTACGAGCGCGGCGCGGTGATCGACGCGCTGCTCGACGTCGCGAACGGCATCGCGCTCGATCGCGACGGCGAGCTGCTCGGCTTCGCGCTGTTCCGCCGCTTCGGCCGCGGCCACGTGATCGGCCCGGTGGTCGCGCCCGATGCGCTGCGCGCTCAGGCGCTGATCAGCCACTGGCTCGCGCTGCACGAGGGCATGTTCGTGCGGCTGGACGTGCCGGGCGACAGCGGGCTGTCCGACTGGCTGCAGGGGCTCGGGCTGCCGCGCGTCGACACCGTCGTCGCGATGGCGCGCGGCACGCAGCCGGCCCGCGACCCGGCGCTGCGCCCGTTCGCGATCGTGAACCAGGCGCTCGGTTGAGGGGGCGCGCACGATGAGCTTTCTCTACAAGGCCGACCCGGTGCGGGGCGCGCAGTGGGCGGCGCGCTTCGCGCAACAGGCGCCCGATCTGCCGTTCCGGATCTGGCCGGACCTCGGCGACGCCGCAGCCGTCCGCTATCTCGCCGCATGGCAGCCGCCGGACGATCCGGTCGCGCTGCTGCCGAATCTCGAGGTCGTGTTCTCGGTCGGCGCCGGCATCGACCAGTTCGACCTGTCGCGCGTGCCTTCGCACATCCCCGTCGTGCGGATGATCGAGCCGGGCATCGTCGAAGGGATGGTCGAATACGTGACGCAGGCCGTGCTGACGATTCATCGCGACCTGTTCGACTATGCGGCGCAGCAGCGCGACCAGGTGTGGCGCGAGCATCCCGTGCGCGCGGCCGCATCGCGGCGCGTCGGCGTGCTCGGGCTCGGCACGCTCGGCCAGGCCGTGCTCGACACGCTGCGGCGCTTCGGTTTCCCGTGCGCCGGCTGGAGCCGCACGCCGCGCACGCTCGACGGCGTCGACTGCTACGCGGGCGATGCGGCGCTCGACGCGTTCCTCGCCCGCACCGACATCCTGATCTGCCTGCTGCCGCTCACCGACAGCACGCGCGGCCTGCTCGGCGCGCGCGTGTTCGACGCGCTGCCGGCCGGTGCATCGCTGGTGCAGGTCGGGCGCGGCCCGCAGCTGGATTCGGCGGCGCTGCTCGCGGCGCTCGCGAGCGGCCGCCTCGACAGCGCGATCCTCGACGTGACGGACCCCGAACCGCTGCCGCCCGGCCATCCGTTCTGGACGCACCCGCGCATTCGCATCACGCCGCACATCGCCAGCGCGACGCGGCCCGACACCGCGGTCGACGCGGTGCTCGCGAACCTCGCGCGCCATCGCGCGGGCCAGCCGATGATCGGCGTCGTCGACCGCACGCGCGGCTACTGACCTGCTGCGCGCCCCGGCCCGCCGGGCGCGCAGCAGAAAATGCCGAAGCGCCCCGTGCAAACGCCGCGCGCATACGTTTCGGGCCGCAAATTGAAGACGCATGCGGAATTCTCGCCCGTTAGCATGAACTCACCGCTGACACCTGACGAGAGTCCCGCCTTCCCATGAACCAAGCCGCGCTGATCGAAGCCGATCGTCAACACCTGATCCATCCCGTCGTCAATTACCGTGCGCACGAAGCGCGCGGCGTCACCGTGCTGGAATCCGCGGACGGCGTGTTCCTGCGCGACGCCGCCGGTCACACGCTGCTCGACGCGTTCTCGGGCCTGTGGTGCGTGAACGTCGGCTACGGCCGCGACAGCATCGTGAAGGCCGCCGCCGACCAGATGGCGAAGCTGCCCTACGCGACCGGTTATTTCCATTTCGGCTCGCAGCCGGCGATCGAGCTCGCCGAACGGCTCGCCGCGCTCGCGCCGCCGTCGCTGAACCGCGTGTACTTCACGCTCGGCGGCTCGGACGCGGTCGATTCCGCGGTGCGCTTCATCACGCACTATTTCAACGCGACCGGCCGCCCGTCGAAAAAGCAGATGATCGCGCTGGAGCGCGGCTATCACGGCTCGTCGTCGTTCGGCGCCGGCCTCACCGCGCTGCCGGCGTTCCACCGCCATTTCGACCTGCCGCGCGCGGACCAGCACCATATTCCGTCGCCCTACCCGTACCGCCATCCGCTCGGCGACGATCCGCAGGCGCTGATCGCCGCGTCGGTCGCCGCACTCGAAGCGAAGGTCGCCGAACTCGGCGCGGACAACGTCGCCGCGTTCTTCTGCGAGCCGGTACAAGGCTCGGGCGGCGTGATCGTGCCGCCGGCCGGCTGGCTGAAGGCGATGCGCGACGCGTGCCGGCGCCTCGGCATCCTGTTCGTCGCCGACGAGGTGATCACCGGCTTCGGCCGCACCGGCCCGCTGTTCGCCTGCGAGGCCGAACAGGTCGACCCCGACCTGATGACCGTCGCGAAGGGATTGACCGCCGGCTATGCGCCGATGGGCGCGGTGCTGATGTCCGACGAAATCTACGAAGGAATCGCTGGCGACCGCGCCGATGCGCCCGTGGTCGGCCACGGCCATACGTATTCCGCGCATCCGGTGAGCGCGGCGATCGGCCTCGAGGTGCTGAAGCTCTATCACGAAGGCGGGCTGCTCGCGAACGGCCAGGCGCTCGCGCCGCGCTTCGCCGCGGGGCTCGATGCGCTGCGCGCGCATCCGCTCGTCGGCGACGCCCGCTCGGTCGGCCTGCTCGGCGCGCTCGAACTGGTAGCCGACAAGGCGCACAAGACGCGCTTCGACGCTGCGCTGAACGTGCCGGACAAGATCGCGGCCGCCGCGTACGCGAACGGTGTGGTGTTCCGCGCGTTCGGCGATGGCGTGCTCGGCTTCGCGCCGGCGCTGAGTTTCACCGCGGGCGAGTTCGACCTGCTGTTCGAACGCGTGCGCAAGACGCTCGACGACGTGCTGGCCGATTCGGGCGTGCAGCGCGCGCTCGACGCCGCGCACGCGCAGCCGGCCTGACTGGCCAAGGGAAAGCCGGGCTTGTGGCCGCCATCGTTCGACTCTAAAGTAACCGGACATTCCATTTTTGCCTTCTCACGTGAACATGACGGACAGCAAGCTGGATCGCATCGACCTGCGCATCCTCTCCCAGTTGCAGAAGCGCGGCCGCATGACCAACGTCGAGCTGGCCGATGCGGTCGGGCTGTCGCCCAGTCCATGCCTGATCCGCGTGAAGCGGCTCGAGAAGGCCGGTTACATCGGCGGCTACGGCGCGCACATCCAGCTCGAGAAACTCGGCGACGTGCAGGTCGTGTTTACCGAGGTCACGCTGGCCGACCATCGGCGCGAGGATTTCGACCGCTTCGTCGCGGCGATCCGCAACGTCGACGAGATCGTCGAATGCCACCTCGCGAGCGGCGGCTACGACTACCTGCTGAAGTTCATCACGCGCAGCGTGAGCCATTACCAGACGATCGTCGAAGGGCTGCTCGAGCAGAACATCGGCATCGAGAAGTATTTCAGTTACGTGATCATCAAGTCGCCGTTCGTCAAACGGCACTACCCGCTCGAATCGCTGTTCGGCGAACGTCACTGACACCCGGTGTGCGTCATCCCGTCACGCGGCAGCCCGCTGCCCGCGCGGGGGGAGTCGCGCCTGCTCCGTCGTCGTTGTCGAACCGCTTCATTCAAGGACCTGTCATGCCGCTTACGCTGTCCCGAACCGAACTCGTTCGCACCGCCAACCTGATCGACGGCGCCTGGCGCGATGCGCTCGACGGCCGCCGCTTCGCCGTCACCGATCCCGCCACGCTCGAGACCGTTGCCCACGCACCCGACAGCGGCGCCGCCGACGCGCGCGCGGCGACCGACGCGGCGGCCCGCGCGCTGCCTGCGTGGCGCGCGACGCCCGCGCGCGAACGCGCCGCGATCCTGCGTGCCTGGCATGCGGCGATCGTCGCGCACACCGACGATCTCGCGAAGCTGATGTCGCGCGAACAGGGCAAGCCGCTTGCCGAAGCGCGCGGCGAAGTCGCGTACGGTGCATCGTACGTGCTGTGGTTCGCCGAGGAAGCGACGCGCACGTACGGCGACCTGATCCCGCAGCAGCAGCGCGGCAAGCGGTTGAGCGCGGTGAAGGAGCCGATCGGCGTCGTCGCGGCAATCACGCCGTGGAATTTCCCGCTCGCGATGATCGCGCGCAAGATCGCACCCGCGCTCGCGGCCGGCTGCACGGTGGTCGCGAAGCCGGCGGAGGACACGCCGCTGACCGCGCTCGCGCTCGCGTTGCTCGCGCAGGAAGCCGGCGTGCCGGCCGGTGTGCTGAACCTGATCACCGCGTCGCGCGAACGCGGCATCGACGCGGCGGCCGACTGGCTCGCCGACGGCCGCGTGCGCAAGATCACGTTCACCGGCTCGACGCCCGTCGGCAAGCTGCTCGCGCGCGAATCGGCGGCGACGTTGAAGAAGCTGTCGCTGGAGCTCGGCGGCAATGCGCCGTTCATCGTGTTCGACGACGCCGAGCTCGATGCCGCGGTCGACGGGCTGATGGCCGCCAAGTTCCGCAACGGCGGGCAGACCTGCGTATCGCCGAACCGCGTGTACGTGCAGGCCGGCGTCTACGACGCGTTCGCCGCGAAGCTCGCCGCACGCGTCGCCGCGTTGAAGGTCGCGCCGGCGACCGACCCGGCCGCGCAGATCGGCCCGATGATCAACGCGCGCGCGGTCGACAAGATCGCGCGCCACGTCGGCGATGCCGTCGAACGCGGCGCACGCGTGCTCGCGGGCGGCAAGCGCCTGACCGAGCTCGGCGCGAACTACTACGCGCCGACGGTGCTCGCCGACGCCACCGCCGACATGCAGCTCACTTGCGAGGAAACCTTCGGCCCGGTCGCCGCGCTGTTTCGCTTCGATACGGAGGACGAAGCGGTCGACGCCGCGAACGACACGCCGTTCGGGCTCGCCGCGTATTTCTACACGCAGGACGTGCGGCGCATCGCGCGCGTGTCGGCGCGGCTCGAAACGGGCATCGTCGGCATCAACGAAGGCGCGCTCGCGAGCGAGGCCGCGCCGTTCGGCGGCGTGAAGGAATCGGGCTATGGTCGCGAAGGTTCGCGCTATGGGCTCGACGATTATCTGTCGATCAAGTACCTGTGCCAGGGCGGGCTCGACTGAACGGATGAATCCGGGCCGTCCGCGAGGACGGCCGTCGCCGTGTCCGGTCAAGCTACGCGCATTGACATCGGAACCGATCGGTCCATATAATGAATCCAACTTCAGGCACCGCATCGTTTGCGAAACCGATCAATGGCAAATCCGGCTGGCGTGGGCCGTCCGCGCGAATTCGAACTGGGCGATGCCGCGCGCGACGCGATGGACGTTTTCTGGGATCGTGGCTATGAGGGCGCGTCCCTGCCCGACCTGATCGCCGGCACCGGCTTGTCGCGCGGCAGTCTCTACAAGGCATTCGGCGACAAGAAGGCGCTGCTGCTGGCGGCGCTCGACCTGTATATGGCCGACGGGCTCAAGGCGACCGCCGACATCCTGTCGCAACCCGGCCCCGTGAAGGACGCCATTCGCGACTCGCTGTTGCGCTATGCCCGGCTGTCCATTGGCGAGGCCGGCCGGCGCGGCTGTCTCGCGGTCGCGATGACCACCGAGCTGGCCGCGCGCGATGCCGATGTCGCGGAACGCACCGGGCGCATGTTCCGGCGCCTGCAGCAGCTCTATGCGGGCGCGATCGTCCGCGGCCAGGCGAGCGGCGAGATCCCCGAGCAGGACGAACAGGTGCTGGCGCGTTTGCTCGTCTGCCAGGTCGAGGGCATGCGCGTGCTGGGGAAAACCGGCGTCCCCGAGCACGACATGCTTGCGCTGGTCGACCGCACGATGCGCATCCTCGACTGATATTTTTTACCCAATTTGGAACCGATTGGTTCCGTATGGAGAGCCATCCATGTCACGGAATGACCCCGTATCACCCGACCCGCGTCGCTGGGCCATGTTTTCGGTCCTGCTCGTCGGCGCGTTCCTGCCGCCGCTGGATTTCTTCATCGTCAATGTCGCCCTGCCGTCGATTCGCGCGGAACTGGGCGCCTCGTCGTCGGCCGAGCAACTCGTCATTTCGTCGTATGCGGGCCTGTACGCGGTGACGCTGATCACCGGCGGACGATTGGGCGACCTGTTCGGCCGCGGGCGCGTGTTTTTCCTCGGCTTGATCGGCTTTGCGATCGCCTCGACGCTGTGCGGCCTCGCGAGTTCGCCGTGGACGCTCATCGTCGGCCGCGCGTTGCAGGGCGTGACGGCCGCGATCATGGCGCCGCAGGCGCTCGCGTCGATCCAGGCGATCTTTCCCGAATCGGAAAAGCCGCTCGCGCTCAGCCTGTACGGCGCGGTATTCGGCCTCGCCGCCGTGGTCGGGCAGGCGCTGGGCGGGATCCTGATCTCGCTGAATCTGTTGAACCTCGGCTGGCGCACGATCTTCCTCGTCAACCTGCCGCTGGCGATTCTGGTCGTCCTGTTCGGGATTCCGCTGCTGAAGGAAACGCGTGCACAGCATGCGCGCAAGCTCGACCTCGGCGGCACCGCGCTATCGATGCTGACACTGGGCGCGCTGATCGTGCCGCTGATCGAGGGGCGCGAAGCGAGCTGGCCGGCATGGGCATGGGTGTCGCTGCTCGCGGTGCCGGCCCTCGCGTGGGGCTTCTGGCGCTACGAGCGCCGGCTGGGCAGCCGCGGCGGCGCACCGCTGCTCGACCCGACCGCGCTCCGAGCCCCGGGGCTGGGCCGGGCGTTGCTGATCGCGCTGCTGCTGTACTCGATCGGCACGTTCTTCCTGCTGTTCTCCGTGTATCTGCAGAATGCATTGCACGTCGACGCGCTGAGCGCGGGCCTCGTGTTCCTGCCGTTCGGCGTGGGGTTCCTGCTCGGCCCGCTGTCGACGCCTGTCTGCTCGCGTGTCATCGGCGCTTACGTCAATCCGTTCGGCATGAGCCTGGAGATCGTCGGGCTCGTCGGCCTCGCGTGGTTGATCGACGTCACGCCGGTCGGGATGCCGCTCACTGCCGTGCCGCTCACCGTCGTTCTCTTCGTCATCGGTTTCGGACAAGGCCTCGCGCTGCCGACCCTGATGCGCATGGTGACGGGGCGCGTCGCACCGGCGCTGTCCGGCATGATCGCCGGCATCGTCAGCTCGACGCTGCAGGTCAGCACGTCGCTCAGCGTGGCGATCATCGGCGGAATTTTCTATACGGTGCTCGGCACGCGCCAGGACCCGGCGGCCATCGCGCATGCGTTCATCGTCGCACTCCTGTCGATCTCGTCGTTCCTCGCCATCGGCGCCGCGCTGGGCCTCTCGCTCGCTCGTGCACCCGCCGCGCCCCCCTCGCTGCCGGCCGCTGCCCGGCCGACCTTCGGCCCGGCGCGCAAACGGCCGTGATCGCCCGTCATCGCCAGTCGTCTCCCGTATCGACATTCGCCGCCGTAGCAGTCCGACCTGGAGGTCATTCATGTTTTTCGTCGTTTCCTATCGCCGAGCCGCGGGCACGCGGTTCGATTCCCGTTACTACGTCGAGCAGCACATTCCGCTGGTGGAAAAATCCTGGAAACCGTACGGACTCGAATACGTCGACGCTTTCTTCCCGGCACGTGAGGATAGCGAACTGATCGTCGTGGCGATGTGCCGCTTCAAGGACAGCACGACATTGGACGCCGCGCTCGCGTCCGCGGAGACGGCTCACGTCATGGCCGATATCGATGCGTTCACCGATATCGAACCCGATCGGCACATCGCGGATATGTTCTCGCGCATGTCGTAGCGGCGGTCACGCGGTAACGGCGATCGCGCGCCGCCACGCATCGGTTCCGGCGAGCGCCATCGGTCACTTGTCCGATGGCGCCGCGAGCGATCGGGTGTCAGGATAGGCAACGTCACGCGACTACCCGAACCGGGAGGATGACTGCAATGTCGGTACGTCAGCTGTTCATCGTCGAACTGGCGAGCGGCCTGCCCCGCGCGTTCGGCGTGCTCGCTATCCTGTCGGGACTATTTCGGATCGGCATCGCGGTGCGTCGCGGCAAGCACGCCGGCACGCCGTCGCGAACGATCCCGGATGGGGCGCGAACGGCGCTGGCCGGCGCGCTGCTTTCCTGCGAAGCCGTCGGCGCCGTCTACTTCGCGATCGCGACGTTGGGGTACGGCTGGGCCGACACCGACGCAACGGCCCCGGATCGCCGGAAACGGGTGAGCGACTGGCCGTCTTGAACGGCACGACCGCCATTTCCGACAAGCGGGACAAACCACTGCACGGACGGAGTGTCAAAGGCCGCGCAGGCCGGGCCGTCCTTCCGCGCACGAAGGCGAATCCGCAGCGCGGAGCGCGTCACAGCAACCCCAGCGCCGACGCCTTGAGGGTCGCCGCGGCACGCGTCGAACATTCGAGCTTGCGGAACGCCTTCTCGACATGGGTTCGCACCGTGCTCGGACTCATCGCGAGCGCCTGCGCGACTTGTTTGTTGCTCGCGCCGCGGGAGATCGCCCGCAGGACGTCGACTTCCCGTGCGGACAGGCGCGGGCCAGCGGGCGACTGGCGCGTGGCGGTGCGCCGAAGCAAGGGCGCGCCACCCGTCACGAGCGCGGCCACCGCTTCGCCGCACAGCCGGCCGCACGCCGCTTCTTCCTGCAACTGGCCAGCGGCCGCGGCATCGCTCAGCGCCGCGCGCCACGGACGCGCCGAGCGCAACGCGACCCACGCCAGCGACGCCGCCAGCACGCGCGCCTCCAGCGTCAACGCCGCCTCGCGCGCGCCGCGAAAATAACCCGAGCCGTCCAGCCGTTCATAGGCATACGACGCGAGCACCGCGGCTTCGCCGAGCGCGCCGGTCTGCCGGCCGGCGCGCTCGGTCCAGTACGGCACGAGCCGCACCTTTTCCCAGGCGCTGGCAGGCAGCCGCGTCGGCAGATTCCACACGTCGTTCGGCACCGCGGCCCGACCGATGCCATGAATCAGTCCGGCGCGGTACACGCGTTCGCGCGCCGCCTCGTCCGGCGAGAGACGGCCGTAACACGCGGCCGCCGTCGCGGCGACCGAACGCGAAAAACCCGTCATCCACGGCAGTTTCAGATCGATGACGTCCGCAATCAATTCCGCGGACGTCGCGCCCTGCATGTCCGGTGTGGCCAATGCGGCGTCCAGGTCGGCGGGCGCCATGTGCTCGAGCGCCGCCAGCCAGCGCGGCGCCTCACGCGCAGCCGTCTCGACGAGCATGGCCGGGTAGCGTGACCCCGCGCGTTGCCCGATCAGTTCGACGGCCCGTTCGATGCCGTACGTGCGGCTGAACACGTCGAGGTCGCCCGCGAGCGCGACGATCGACACGGCGGGCGGCACCTGTTCGTGCACGAGCCGGGCGGGCAGCCCGTTACCGTCCCAGGTTTCGAAGATATGCCGCAGCGCGGTTTCCGTCGCGCTGGACAGACCGAGTATTCGCGCCACCTCGCCCGAGACTTCGCAATGGATCTGTGCGAGCGGGATCAGCGCGACGCCCGCCCCGCCGATCGCTTCGGCGATGCCGGGCCGGCCCTCGAGCATCGCGGCGCGGATCGCGACGTCGTCGCCGAATACCTGCGCGAAACCCGCCGCGTTCGCCGTGCAGCCCGACCAGCGCAACAGCGCCACTTCGCGCGCCGTGTCGCACACCGATGCGTCGAATCGTGCCGCATGGGCGAGCTGCGCCGCCAGCCAGCCGGTGCGCGGCGAATGGTCGGTCGGCTGGCCCATGCTGAGGTCGCCGATGAAGGCCAGCGCGCGTACGGCGTCGAATATGCGCAGCGGGGCGTGACGGGCTTGGGCGTCGGACATCGGGCGGGGCCGGGACGTTTGCAAGGATGGGAAAACGATCATACGCGACGGCGTCGCGGCGTGCATGAGCATGAGCATCGGGGCTCGGGGTTCGCCGCGGCCGGCCCGGCGCGAAGTCCCCCCGCCTCGGTGCAGGCAACCGGAGGACGTCGCCATCGGACATCTGACCGATAGCGGCAAGGCCGGGCGATTGCGATACTCGGCGCACTGGAGATCCGGGCGGCACCGCATCCGCATGGCGGAAGCCCTGCATGCCGGCCGGAACGACGATTCAATGTACGAAGGAGTGCAAATGGCTGACCGCTACCCCGAATTTCGTCCCCCTGCCGACGAACAATGGCTGAAACGGTACTACTTTTCCCGGGCGATATTCTCGCTGATCTGGGTCGCGCTGGCGTTTGCCGTCGGCCGGCAGAGCGCGGCCGGCGCGGCGGTCCTGCTGGTCGTTTATCCGGCCTGGGATGCGCTCGCCAATTTCGTCGACCTGTCCCGTAGCGGCGGGATGGCGGCAAACCGCACGCAGGCAGTCAACGTCGCGATCAGCGCCGTCACGACGCTGGCGGTATTTCCGGCGCTGAATGCGGGCATGCATGCGGTGCTCACGGTGTTCGGCGTCTGGGCGATTCTCTCCGGCGTGCTGCAGCTCGGCACCGCCGTGCGACGCTGGAAGCTTGCCGGCGCACAGTGGGTGATGATCCTGAGCGGTGCGCAATCGGCACTGGCCGGCCTGTTCTTCATCGTCCAAAGCCATGCGCCGATGCCGCCCGCGATCGTCAAGATCGCGGGCTACGCGGGAGTCGGTGCGCTTTATTTCCTGATATCCGCGATTTGGTTGCAGGTGCGAGGGATGCGACGCAGCGTGTCGTGAGCGCCCGGATGCGATGCCGTAGCCAGCGGTGTCGTGCCGGCCACTCTCCGCGTGGCGCATCCGTTGTACCGGCCTCGCACCGCGACCTGGCGTCGTGCGAATGCCCTACCGCCCCACCGGCGGCTGCAGGATGTCGCGCGGAATCGCCGCGATCAGCACGCAACTGACCAGCAGGCACGCGCCCAGTGCGTAGGTCCCGTTGTTGATGTTGCCGGTCATTTGCTTGGCGACGCCGGTGATCATCGAGCCCGTGAAGCCGGACAGGTTACCCACCGAGTTGATCAGCGCAATGCCGGCGGCCGCGGCCGTGCCGGACAGGATTTGCCCCGGAAAGGTCCAGTAGATCGGCATCAGCGCGAGGATGCCGCACGTGGCGATGGTCAGGAATACGATCGACAGCGCCACGTTGTGGGCGAACGCCGCGCTCAGGATCAGGAAGACGCCGCCGATCAGCGCGGGAATCGCCGCATGCAGGCGGCGCTCGCCGGTCCTGCGCGAGTGCGAGGCGTTCCACACCATCGCGAAGATGGCGGTCAGGTACGGAATGGCCGTCAGCACACCGATATGCAGCGGGCTCTGCACGCCCGACGCGCGGATGATCGACGGCAGCCAGAACGCCAGCCCGTAGAAGCCGGTATTGAAGGTCAGCAGGATGAAGGTGAGCAGCCAGACGCGCGGGCTGCGCAGCGCGGCGCCGATGCTGTGCGACTTGTGCGCGGCCTCGGCTTCGAGGTTGCGCGACAGCACCGCCTTTTCGTCGGCGGACAGCCACTTCGCCGACTGCGGGCCGTCGCCCAGGCACGCCAGCACGATGAACGCCACGACGATCGACGGCAGCCCTTCGAGCAGCAGCATCCATTGCCAGCCGCTCATGCCCGACAAGCCGTGCGTCTGCTCCATCAGCCAGCCGGACAGCACGCTGCCCAGCGTCAGGCTCAGCGGGATCGCGACCAGGAAGCCCGACATCGCCACGCTCTGGCGCCGCGCCGGGAACCAGTAGTTCATGTACAGGATGACGCCCGGGAAAAATCCCGCTTCGCACAGCCCCAGCAGAAAGCGCAGCGTGTAGAACATCGTGGTCGTCTGCACGTGGAAGAACTGCGCGAGCGGCACGATGAACGCCATCGACGACGACACGATGCCCCACGTGATCATGATCCGTGCGATCCAGAAGCGCGCGCCGTAGCGGTGCAGCAACAGGTTGCTGGGCATCTCGAACAGGAAATAGCCCCAGAAGAAGATGCTGGCGCCGAGCGCATAGACGCCGTCGCTCAGGCTCAGGTCGTCGAGCATCTGCAGCTTGGCGAAGCCCACGTTGACGCGGTCCAGGTAGGCCACGACGTAGCAGAGCAGCAGCAACGGCAGGATGCGCCGCATGACCTTGCGATAAAGGGCGTCTTCGGACGAGTCGGCCGCGGCCGGTGCGGCAGCGGCCTGCGTGAGGGATGGCATCGGTCTGTCTCCTGTTTATGTCGATCTTCTTCGTACCGGCGAGTGCGTTTGACGCATCGATGTTACCGATAACATCCGGTGGCAAAAAAAAGCCGGCGAGGCGACGGGAGCGATCAGCACGTTGATACCGGTAACAAAATCGAAGGTAGCACGTCGCGACAGGCACGTACAAGTGTCGCCGGACGCGTGGTTTCCCTAGTACGGCCCTCACCGCGACGGGCACGCCGCGACCGTGCCTGGACGATATGCCGCACCGGTATGATGTAGCCTTTCCGGCTCTCTCCCGATCGCGATTCCGATGCCCAGCCCCACCGCCGTCCGGCCCGCCGGGCCGCCCCGCATGTCCGACGTAGCGCGCCTTGCCGGCGTATCGAAGATGACGGTATCGCGCGTGCTCGCGGGCCACAGCGTGGCCGCCGAGACGCGTGCACGGGTCTGCGAGGCCATCGACCGGCTCGGCTACGTGGCGGATGCCGCCGCGGGCGCGCTGTCGTCGGGGCGCTCGGAATTCGTCGCGGTACTGGTGCCGTCGCTGTCGAGCTCCAACTTCTCGGACACCGTGCGCGGCCTGACCGATGCGCTCGAACCGCACGGCCTGCAACTGCTGCTCGGCGACACCGACTACGACCTCGAACGTGAAGAACGGCTGGTCCGTTCGATGCTGCGGCACCAGCCGCGTTGCATCGCGCTGACGGGGTCGCAGCACACCGACGCGACGCGCAAGGTATTGGAGCGCTCCGCGATTCCCGTGGTCGAGATGTGGGACCTGCCCACGCACCCGATCGACACCGCCGTGGGCTTCTCGAACGTGCGGGCCGCCCGTGCGATGGTGCGTCATCTGGCCGAGCGCGGTTACCGGCGCATCGGCTTTCTCGTCGGCGCGAGCGAACTGGATCGCCGCGGCTTGGACCGGCTCAAGGGCTACCAGGCGGAGATCAAGGCGCTCGGGCTGGGCAAACCGCGCGTCGTGCGGCTCGGCGAATCGCCGATCACGATGAGCCACGGCGGGCCGGCGATGGCGGCGCTGCTGGAGCGCTGGCCGGACACCGACGCGGTGATGTGCGTGAGCGACATGTCGGCGTTCGGCGCGATCATGGAATGTCACCGGCGCGGGCTGTCAGTGCCTGCCGACATCGCAGTGGCGGGCTTCGGGAACTTCGAAGTGGCGACCTGCTGCCACCCGACCATCACGACCGTGTCGGTCGACGCGTACGGCATCGGGCTGCGCACGGGCGAGGCGTTGCTGGCGGTGCTGCAAGCCCGTGACGGCGGCGAGCCGACCGAGTCGAAAAGCATCCGGATCGACTACACGATCATCGCGCGGGAAAGCGCCTGACGGGCCGACGGCCGGGCGTGCGCCGACGCGCGACATGCGCGGCCTCCCATCGGCCCCCTGGCCTGCATCTGCGCCACGCGCACACGAAATCCCTTCCGCTACGCAAAAAACCCGTGCTAACATCCCATCGATGTTACCGGTACCATCCGGCATGCAAAATCAAGAAGGCCCTTCGGAGACAGCCTGCCATGTCACACACCCCTCGCCGTCTGCGCAGCCAGGAATGGTTCGACGATCCCGCGCACGCAGACATGACCGCGCTCTATGTCGAGCGCTTCATGAACTACGGGTTGACGCGCGAGGAACTGCAATCGGGCCGCCCCGTCATCGGCATCGCGCAGACGGGCAGCGACCTGGCGCCATGCAACCGCCACCACATCGAGCTGGCCGAACGCACGAAGGCCGGCATCCGCGATGCGGGCGGCATTCCGATGGAGTTCCCCGTGCATCCGCTGGCCGAGCAAAGCCGCCGGCCCACCGCCGCACTCGACCGTAATCTCGCGTACCTCGGGCTGGTGGAAGTGCTGCACGGCTTTCCGCTGGACGGCGTGGTACTGACGACCGGCTGCGACAAGACCACGCCGGCCTGCCTGATGGCCGCGGCGACCGTCGACCTGCCCGCGATCGTGCTGTCGGGCGGCCCGATGCTCGACGGCTGGCATGAGGGCAAGCGGGTCGGCTCGGGCACGGTGATCTGGCATGCACGCAACCTGCTGGCCGCCGGCGAGATCGACTACGAAGGCTTCATGCAGCTGACCACGGCTTCATCGCCGTCGATCGGCCACTGCAACACGATGGGCACCGCGCTGTCGATGAACAGCCTGGCCGAGGCGCTGGGCATGTCGTTGCCGGGCTGCGCGAGCATTCCCGCCGCGTACCGCGAGCGCGGCCAGATGGCTTACGCGACCGGCAAGCGCGCGGTCGAGCTCGTTCGCGAAGACCTGCGCCCGTCGACGATCATGACGCGCGCGGCGTTCGAGAATGCGATCGTCGTGGCCTCCGCGCTCGGCGCATCGACCAACTGCCCGCCGCACCTGATCGCGATTGCGCGCCACATGGGCGTCGAGCTGAGCCTGGACGACTGGCAGCGTTTCGGTGAAGCCGTGCCGCTGCTCGTCAACTGCATGCCGGCCGGCGAATACCTCGGCGAAAGCTTCCACCGCGCCGGCGGCGTGCCCGCCGTGCTGCGCCAGCTCGATGCGGCGGGGCTGTTGCGACGCGACTGCCTGACCGTGTCGGGCCGCGCGATCGGCGAGATCGCCGACACCGCGCAGGACGCCGACCGCGACGTGATCCGTACGCCCGACGCGCCGCTCAAGCATGGCGCCGGCTTCATGGTGCTGTCGGGCAACTTCTTCGACAGCGCGATCATGAAGATGTCGGTGGTGGGCGACGCGTTCCGCCGGACCTACCTTTCCGAGCCGGGCGCGGAGAACACGTTCGAGGCCCGCGCGATCGTGTTCGACGGCCCCGAGGACTACCACGCCCGCATCAACGATCCCGCGCTGAACATCGACGAGCGCTGCATCCTCGTGATCCGCGGCTGCGGCACGGTCGGCTACCCGGGCAGTTCCGAAGTCGTGAACATGGCGCCGCCCGCCGAGCTGGTGAAGCGCGGCGTGACGTCGCTGCCGTGCCTGGGCGACGGCCGCCAGAGCGGCACGTCGGCCAGCCCGTCGATCCTCAACGTGTCGCCGGAAGCGGCAGTGGGGGGCGGCCTCGCGCTGCTGCGCACGAACGACCGCGTGCGCGTGGACCTGAACCGCCGCAGCGTCGACGTGCTCGTCGACGAGGACGAACTCGCGCGCCGCCGCGAGACCGCAAGCTTCACCGTGCCGCAGGCGCAAACGCCGTGGCAGGAACTCTATCGCCGCTTCGTCGGCCAGCTGTCCACCGGCGGCTGCCTCGAACCGGCCACGTTGTACCTGAAGGTAATCGAGCAGCGCGGCAACCCGCGCCATTCGCATTGACCCCACCGCCTCCGACTCTTGCCGAGCTGACCATGCGTACTCCTTCCGTTTCCGATTGCCTGCCGCACGACCTCGACCACGCGCTGCTGATCGGCCGCGTCTGGCGGCACGACGGCGCCCACGCGGGCCCGAGCGTCGTCGCCGTGCGCGGCGGCGAAGTGTTCGACATCACGCGCACCGTGCCGACCACCGCGGACCTGTTCGACCGGCCCGACGCAGTCGCGCTCGCGCGCACCGCTTCCGGCGAATCGCTCGGCCGCGTCGAGCCGCTGCTGCAGGCGGCGCTCGACGGCACGCCGGGTGCCACGCACTTGCTCGCGCCGTGCGACGTGCAGGCCGTCAAGGCGTGCGGCGTGACCTTTGCGGTCAGCCTGATCGAGCGCGTGATCGAGGAACAGGCCGGCGGCGATCCGGCCAAAGCACGGGAGGTACGCGACACCATCGCCGCGACCATCGGCACCGACCTGTCGAAGATCGTGCCCGGCTCGGAAGCCGCGCTGCGCCTGAAGGCGGAACTCGAGCGCCGCGGCGCGTGGTCGCAATACATGGAAGTCGGCATCGGCCCGGATGCCGAGGTGTTCTCCAAGGCGCAGCCGATGTCCGCGGTCGGTTTCGGCGCGGACGTCGGGCTGTTGCCCGTGTCGGTGTGGAACAACCCGGAACCGGAGATCGTGCTGGCGGTCGCCGGCGACGGCAGGCCGGTGGGCGCGACGCTCGGCAACGACGTGAACCTGCGCGACATCGAAGGCCGCTCGGCGCTGCTGCTCGGCAAATGCAAGGACAACAACGGCTCGTGCGCGATCGGCCCGTTCGTGAGGCTGTTCGATGACGGCTTCACGCTCGACAGCGTGCGGGCATGCAGCGTGTCGCTGCGCGTCGAAGGCGCGGACGACGGCTTCGTGCTCGACGGCATCAGCCACATGCGCGAGATCAGCCGCGACCCGGCCGACCTCGTCGCGCAGACCTGCGGCGCGCATCACCAGTATCCGGACGGCTTCATGCTGTTCCTCGGCACGATGTTCTCGCCGATCCAGGATCGCGACGCGCCCGGCGGCGGATTCACGCATCACCTGGGCGACCGCGTGACGATCTCCACGCCCGCGCTCGGCACGCTCGTCAACACCGTGCGGCTTTGCACGGAGATCGCGCCGTGGACCTTCGGCGTGCGTGCGCTGTATGCGAATCTGGCTGCACGCGGGCTGCTGGCCTGACCGGAACGACGGCGATACGGCCTCCCCACCCGCGATCGATTGCAGTCAGCTGCGGCGTGGGCGGCGCACCCGCGGATCGGCGCAGGATAGAGGCGCGATCCGGCCCGCCGTCGGCGGGCATGCAGCCGGCCGGCTTCGCGGCCGCGTGCTGCTCCGCCGGCCTCTCGCAGGAAACCGGGGCCTGCCCGCCCCGTCAAGCCGCCCGTCACGCCGGCACCGCACGCTCCGCCAGCTTGAACTCCCCGACCGTCTGCGCGAGCCGCGCCGCCTGCTCGCGCAGCGACGTCGCGGCCGCCGCCGATTGCTCGACGAGCGCCGCGTTCTGCTGCGTCGTATCGTCGAGCTGCGACACCGCCTGATTCACCTGCTCGAGCCCCGTGCTCTGCTCCTTCGCGGCGACGCTGATTTCGGCGATCACGCTGGTGATGTTGCGCACGCCGTCGACGATTTCGTCCATCGTCGCCCCGGCCGTCTGGACCAGCCCGGAGCCGCCCTCGATCTTCTCGACCGACGAATGGATCAGCTGCTTGATTTCCCGCGCGGCCTGCGCGCTGCGCTGCGCGAGCGCACGCACCTCCCCGGCGACGACCGCGAAGCCGCGGCCGTGCTCGTTCGCGCGGGCCGCCTCGACGGCGGCGTTCAACGCGAGAATGTTGGTCTGGAACGCGATGCCGTCGATCACGCCGACGATGTTGGCGATCTCTGCCGACGCCTGCGTGATGTCGCTCATCGTCGACACGACTTCGCGCACGACCGTGCCGCCCCGCAGCGCGACATCCGACGCCGATTCCGCCAGACGGTTCACCTGGCTCGCCGCATCGGCCGAATTGCGGGCCGTGCCGGCGATCTCCTCGAGCGCGGCGGCCGTTTCCTGCAGGCTCGACGCCGCGTGTTCGGTGCGGGCCGACAGATCCTGATTGCCCTGGGCGATCTCGGCGCTCGCGAGGTTGACGGACGTGCTGAACGCGCGGATCTGCAGCAGGATCGCGCTGATCTTCTCGGCGAATGCGTTGAACGCCCGCGCGATCTGCGCGGCTTCGTCCGTGCCGTCGGCAGGCAGGCGCTTCGTCAGGTCGCCGCTGCCGCTCGATACGTCCGTGAGCGCATCGCGCACCATCAGGATGCGCTTGAAGGCCGCGTTCGTCATCGCGCCGACGAGCGCGGCCGCGATGATGGCGACGATCACGATCGCCAGCAGCGTCGTCGTCGCGACCGCGCGCATGCCGGCCGTCACGTCGCCCTTGTCGAGCGCGAGTACCAGCGACCAGTCGGTGCCGACGATCGGTTGCGCGCGCATCAATTTGGCGGCGCCGTCGATGTCGACTGCGACGGGTGCGGATGCCGTCTGCAGCGCGCCGAGGTGGTCGGCATCGAGTTCCGGCGAGAGACCGGTGGCCGGCTTCATGATCAGGTCGGTCTTGGCCGACGCGATCACGCGGCCGCCCTTGTCCACCAGGAATGCAAAGCTCGCCGGGGTCGGGTGAACGGAAGTCACGATCGAGCTCACGTTCTCCATGAACAGGCTGGCTGCCAGCACGCCCTTCACCGCGCCGTCGCGCACCACGGGCACCGCGAACGCCACGGCCGGCCTGCCGCTCGTCGCATCGCGATAGAGCGCCGTCACGACCAGACGGCCCGCGCCGACGGCCTGCTTGTACCAGGGCCGCGCGGTCGGATCGTAGCCGGGCGCGAGCGGCACGTTGGAAAACGCCGTCTTGTCCGGCAGGCCGAGCGTCAGCACCTCGAAGCCGCCCGACTTGCCGAGCAGCTTCAATGCCGGCACCGGGTCGCCCTCGCCGATCGCGATCGTGTCCGCGAGCGCCTGGGTTTCGCGCGCGCGGCTGGCCACCCATTCGTCGATCGCGAGCGCATGCCCGGCGAGGATCGACTTGTGATTCTGGTCGATGGCCTCGTCGTTGTGGGTCTTGACGACGTAATAGACCAGCCCCCCGGTTACGGCCAGCGCCGTCACTACGATGGCGACACACGTCGCCAGTATCCGTGCGCGAATTGATGACAGCATGATGACTTCGGTCTCCGTTACCGCGTGATTGAACTGGATCGGTGAACAGGCTGATCCTGATCCATTTAACGGCACCGGGGGCGGGAAGTTGAGCGACGCCGGAAGGACGGCGACCGAAACGGGCACGCAGAGGGCGACACGGCACGCTATCGCGAGGAGCGCACGGGCCTGGGGCGTCGTGCGGAAAACGGCGCCGTTCGCCCGTTCGTCGTGACAAATGCGGATCGCGGCCGGATTTTTTTGACGACAGGCAACACGCAAACGATTGCCCCGGGGAGCGATCCTAAATTGTTCATTCACCGTTCCGATAATGAGGAAAGCTATTTGATATCAACCACTGGACTTTTCCCATGAATGATCGACGGTTAACGGTTCGTACGAAGCTGCTGATGGCTTTCGCACTGCTTACGTGCATGGTCGTGCTCGTCTCCCTCCTCGGCATCGTCTCGCTCGGCAACGCGAACGCGGCATTCGACGACTATGTCAACGGCACCAACGCCCGTGCGACCCTGGCGGACAAGATCCGCTTCGCGGTCGACCGGCGCGCGATCGCCGCCCGCAACCAGGTGCTCGCGGCCAGCCCGCGCGACGCGGACCTCGAGAAGGAGGCCGCACTGCAGGCCGACCGCGAAGTCGGCGCGCTGATGGGCGAACTGACGAATGCGGTCCGCGAGGGAAGCGGCGCGTCCGACAAGTCTCGCGAACTGGTTCGGCAAATCGGGGCGGTCGAGGCGCAGTACGGCCCGGTGGCGCGCGCCATCGTCGACGCAGCGGCGAACAACCGGCGCGACCAGGCGATCACGATGATCAACGAACAGTGCCGACCGCTGCTGGCCCAGCTCGTCGCGGCCACCGACGCGTATGCGACGTACACGCGGTTGCGGGCCGGCCAACTGGTGAAGGAATCGGACGATCGCTATACCTCGCGACGGCTCATGCTGATCGCGATCTGCATCGCCGCCGCCGCGGCCGCCGCGATCTCGGGCCTCTTCATCACCCGCGGCCTGCTGCGCGCACTGGGCACGGAGCCCGCCGCGCTCAGCGAGATCGCCGGCCATATCGCCGCCGGCAACCTCGCCGCCGAATCCACGACCGGCGCCGCGCCGACCGGCAGCGTGCTGGCTTCCATGCGGGACATGCAGGCGAACCTGATTCGCCTGATCTCGGAAGTCCGTACCGCATCGGGCAACGTCGCGACCGGGGCCGGCGAAATCGCGTCCGGCAACCAGGATCTCTCCTCCCGCACGGAACAGCAGGCGGCCTCGTTGCAGGAGACCGCGTCGAGCATGGAGCAGTTGACGTCCACCGTGCGCCTGAACGCCGACAACGCGCAGCAGGCGAGCGGCCTGGCCAACAATGCATCGGAGGTCGCCCAGCGCGGCAGCACGGCGGTCGGCCTGATGGTCGACACGATGACGGACATCAGCGCGAGCTCCGCCAAGATCGCCGAGATCACCGGCATCATCGAAGGAATCGCATTCCAGACCAACATTCTCGCGCTCAACGCAGCTGTCGAGGCCGCCCGCGCCGGCGAACAGGGCCGCGGCTTCGCGGTGGTGGCAAGCGAAGTCAGGAGTCTGGCGCAGCGTTCGTCGAGCGCCGCGAAGGAAATTCGCGAACTGATCTCGCAATCGGTCCAGAAAATCCAGGATGGCTCGCATATCGCGAACAACGCGGGCGATACGATGAGCCAGGTCACGCATGCGATCTCGCGCGTGACCGACATCATGGGCGAGATCGCCGCGGCGTCGAGCGAGCAGAGCCGCGGCATCGAGCAGGTCAATCTGGCCATCACGCAAATGGACGAAGTCACGCAGCAGAATGCGGCACTCGTCGAGCAGGCCGCCGCCGCATCGAAGTCGCTCGAGGAACAGGGAAACCGGCTTGCCGAGGCCGTCTCGCTGTTCCGGCTGGACACGCGCACGGCCGGCGCGTAGGCCGGCGCCCGCCGCCCTGTATCGATGACGGACGCCATGGATTCCGGCGTCCGTCATGTTAAGCATCGGAAATTAACCAGATAGTGGGAATTTTCGCCGGCCGCGTACGACGCGAAACAATTCCGTAACGACCGCGTAACGATCGCTCACCACAATCCTCCATCTTCTACCATCAGGATGGAGTCTTGCATGTTTGCGTCACGAAGCCGTTTCCCGCTGCACGTCGCGGCATTGTCGAGTGCGATCGTACTGGCTGCCTGCGGCGGCGGCGACGACGTCACGTCGACCGGCACGATCGCCGCGGCCGTTCCCGCGCCGCCCGCCGACCCCGGCTTCGTCGACAGCGCGCCGATCCCGAGCGCACCCGCTTTCGTCGACAACGTCGCGACCAACCAGCGCGGCGATGCGCGCTATGCGACGCTGTCGACCAACGCCGCGGTGCGCGTGTTGAGCCGTTTCCTCGATCTGTGGCAGCCGGCGACGATGCTGGTCGACGCGGGCGTGAGCGCGCCGGCGAACGGCGCGTTCCCGGCCATCTCGCCGTCGACGTGCTCCGGACTGCCGAACAGCGGCGTGCCGTGCGGCACGATCCTGAACGATGCGGTGCTGTCGGCCAACGTGCAGTACGTGATCAACGCGACGACCGCGCGTACGCCGCAACAGGCCGATGCCGCGTACTACGACGACCGGCGCGGCAAGGGATACAGCGTGACCGACGGCATGGGCCCGCTCACCGCCGCGTGGCGCACCGCGGCCCAGCAGACGACCAGCATCACCAGCGTGCCCGCCGATGCGACGACCGTGCTGTACAACGATTCCGGCAACAACGTCGGCGTCGGCAGCAGCAGCGGCAACGCCAGCTTCGGCAAGGTCGTCGACCTGCTCAACGAAATGGGCAACAACGCGTCGACCGAGCCGTCGAAGCGCTTCTTCAAATACGCGCGCCCGTACCGCTGGAGCACGAGTGTGGTCGTCGCGCCGACGCTCGTGCCGGCCGAAAGCACGACGCCCGCGACCGACGGCGGCTTCGTCAGCGGCCACACGGCCGAGGCTGTGCGCGATGCGACGACGATGGCGTGGCTCGTGCCGGAACGCTTCCAGGAAATGCTCAGCCGCGGCCTCGAACTGGGCGAGAACCGGATTCTCGCCGGCATGCATTCGCCGCTCGACGTGATCGGCGGGCGCATGCTCGCGCTGGCCCTCAGCGCAGCGAACCTGACCGCGTACGCCAGCGACGCGCAGGCCGCCTACACGCAAGCGCATCAGACGCTGCAGCAACTGACCGGAACGAGCGCCACGACCTTCTCCGCATTCGCGCACTCGGGCACGACGGCCACCGACCGGTTCGCCGACTACACGGCGAACAAGACCGCGTTCCTGCGCCGCATGACCTTCGGCTTCGGCGCGATCGAATCGACGAACGCACCGCCGGTCGTGCCTAAGGGCGCGGAGATCCTGCTGCAGACGCGCTTCCCGTACCTGAGCGCCGACCAGCGGCGCGTCGTGCTGAAGACGACCGAGCTGCCGTCCGGCTATCCGGTCATGGACGACGCGGAAGGCTGGGGGCGCCTGAACCTGTTCGCGGCGGCCGACGGCTACGGCGCGTTCAACGGCAACGTGATCGTGTCGATGGATGCGTCGCAGGGCGGGCTCAATGCCGCCGACCTGTGGCGCAACGACGTCGCGGGCGCCGGCAAGCTGACGCTGCAAGGCAGCGGCACGCTGACGCTGGCAGGCAACAACGCCTACACGGGCGGCACGCAGGTGAGCGGCGGCACGCTGGCGGCCGCGTCCGCGACGGCGTTCGGCAAAGGCGACGTGTACGTCGGCCCGGGCGGCAGCGTGCGAATCGCGGCCGCCGCGCCGGTGACGATCGCGACCCGCTACACGCAGCTCGACAACACGACGCTCGAACTCGACATCGACGGCAACGGCGGCGGGCGGCTGCGCGTGGGCGGGCCGCTCACCGTCGCGGGCGGCACGCTGCACGTGAAGTTCGTGAACGGCTACGCGCCGAAGGCCGGCGATACCATCGCGCTGATCGACGGCGCGGCGGCGGCCGCGAAGTTCACGACGGTGACGGTCGACGGGTTCAAGGCCACGCCGGTGTACACCGCGACGGGCGTGTCGATCACGTTGTCGGCGGCATAACCGGCGCGGACGATCGATCCTGCAACGGTGCCGCCCCCGGGCGGCTTCGGCTTCGGCTACGCGAAGCGACCGGAGGCTGCCATGCCGGCGCCGTCCGGGCCAGATCGCGTACCGAAGCGCCGTTGCAACTCGATGATCGTCGGCAGGTTGAAATCGTGGACGTCCGGCGTGGCGCCGCCCTGCCGCCGGCTCACCTCGACACAGAGTTCCAGCGCACGCGCGCGCGTCTCGGCGAGCAAGCGCAGCGCCTCGCCGAGCAAGCCCTTCTCCAGTTCCGACAGCGAGCCGTCGTGACCGGTTTCGCCGATCGCCGGCTCGCTCATGCTGGTTTCCATCGCGGCTCCTCCTTCGCTGTCCGATTGCGCACGCGGTCGCACGCCGCCTTTCGCGTCACATGACCGCGCCGCGCAGCCACGGCACGAACTCGCGTTCGCCGATGCCGTTGTCCTCGCTGCGGGATCTGCGTCCGGAGGCGACGTCGAGCATCAGCCGGAACAGCCGCTCGCCCGCTTCGCCGACCGAGAGCGAACCGGCGACGATCCCGCCGCTGTCGAAATCCATGTCCGACTGCATCCGCTCGAACAAGCCGGTCGTCGTCGCGATCTTGATCGTCGGTACCGGCTTCGAGCCGAACACCGAACCGCGGCCCGTCGTGAAGCACACGAGATTCGCGCCGCCGGCGATCTGCCCGGTGGCCGACACCGGGTCGTAACCGGGCGTATCCATGAACACGAGCCCGGCTTGCCGCACCGGCTCCGCATAGTCGTAGACCGCGCGCAGCGGCGAGCGGCCGCCCTTCGACACCGCGCCGAGCGATTTCTCGAGAATCGTCGTGATGCCGCCGGCGAGGTTGCCGGGCGACGGGTTGTTGTTCATTTCGCCGCCGTTGTCGGCGACGTAGCGCTCCCACCACTGCAACCTGCCGAGCAAGCGCTCGGCCACGTCGCGCGAAGCTGCCCGCGCGATCAGCAAATGCTCCGCGCCGTAGATCTCGGGCGTCTCGGACAGAATCGCGGTGCCGCCGTTGCGGACCAGCAGATCGACTGCCGCGCCGAGCGCCGGATTCGCGGTGATGCCCGAGTAGCCGTCGGACCCACCACACTGCAGGCCGACCGTCAGCCGCGAGGCCGGCACGGCGCTGCGACGCGCGCCTTCGGCCCGCTCCAGCAACTCGCGCACGATCGACACGCCTTTGGCCACGGTGTCGCGCACCCCGCCCTCGTCCTGGATGACCAGCGTGCGCACGGTGCCCGGCGATGCCGCATCGAGCCGTTGCGCGAGCGCGCCGACCTGGTTGACCTCGCACCCGAGGCCGACGAGCAGCACGCCGGCGAAATTCGGGTTGCGCGCATAGCCGACGAGCGTGCGCCGCAGCAGTTCGATGCCGTCGCCGGTCGCCGACATGCCGCAGCCGCTCTGATGGGTGATCGCGACGACGCCGTCGACGTGACCGAACGCATCGAGCGCGCCGTGCCGGTATGCATCGGCGATCGCATGACACACGCTCGCCGAACAGTTGACGCTCGCGATCACGCCAACGTAGTTGCGGGTCCCCACGCTGCCGTCGGGCCGCACGAATCCGTCGAAGGTATCGCGGCGATCCGCGGCAACGTCGTGCGTGCCGCCGACCGACCCGTCATCGTGCGCATGCCGCTCGGGCATCCCGACGTTGTGCACGTGAACATGCTCGCCCGCGGCGATGTCGCGCAGCGCGACACCGATCGGCTGCCCGCATTTGACGATCGTGTCGCCGCGCGCGATCGGCGCGGTGGCGATCTTGTGGCCGGCCGGTATCGCGGCCGCCGGCCGCAGCGGTGCGCCGTGTACGTCGACCGGCACCTCCGGCGCGAGCGCGTCGAGTGCGACGGCGACGTTGTCGTTGCGGTGAAGAATCACGATGGTCGGTTGCTTCACGATGCATCTCTCCCTGTCATTGCGATGGCCGCCGGCTCATAGCGGGCGACGAGTTGCCGTAACCGTGGCTGTTCAGTCTGCACCGCCAGCGAATCCGCGAGCGCGAGCAGCGGCTCGATCCGCCGCGCCACCTTCTCCCGATGGTTGATTGCGATATCGGCGATGCGATGCGCAAGAAACGGATTGAGAAAGCGCTCGCGCACGCTGTCGACGTAGCGTTCCGCCGTGTCGCGCAAGCCCAGCGCGACGAAAACCGGCGCGACTTCATCGCGCCACACGGCTTCGAGACCGTCGCGCAGCCGCGCATCGTTCATCGCGTCCAGCACCGTTTCCGATGCGTCGCGCCCTGCCGCGAGCCACTGCTCCGCGAGCCAGCTGTGCCCGAGATTGAGGAAGAACAGCTTCAGGCGCTCGTGGCCGCGCAAATCGTCGGTGACGACGATCTGCGCATGCGTGCACGGCAGCGCCATATCGGCACGCCGTTCGATCGCCCATAGCGCGTAGGGCTCCGCGATCGCGCCGACCGGATGCAGCGGCTCGGACACGATGCGGTCGACGAGCGAGTTGACCCATACGCAGCGGTTGCCCAGATAGTCGGCGAACGCGTCGGGCAGCCGCCACTGGCGCGCGAGGCCCAGCACGATGTCGCGCAGCGTGTCGCCGTTGTTCGTCACCAGTTCGCAAGGCAGCACGGTGACGCCATCGCCGGGCCGCACCTGCCAGCGCGCGTGCAGCAGCGCGAGCAGCTTCGCCGGAAAGCCGTGCGGTGCGTGCGCCGGTTGGGCCAGCAGGTCCACCGTGTCGCGCGGATCGGGGCGATACCCTGCGTCGCCGGTGTTCGACACGATCACGCGCACCGTCTCGATCGCGGCACCGCGGATCTCCGCCCAGTCCCGCTCGGCGTCCCACGCGCGCTGCACGGCGCGGCACTCGACGACTTCGTCGACCACGACGCCGTGCTCGCGCCCGCGAATCCGCACCGGATAGCGACCGGTGGCGCGCAGCGCGTCGATGCGGGCGCGGCTGGCCGGATTGCCGGTCGTCTGCACGATGCCGATGCCGCCCATCGCGTTGCCGTCGTCCAGCGCCTGGGACACGAACAGGTCGACGTGCGCCAGCAGGAAGCGGCTCGTGCCGAACTGCAGGATCGGCGGCATCATCGCGTGCGCTCCGCGTGCCGGATTCGATCGTTCAGCATTCGACGAGCGCCTTCACGACGGTCTGCCCCGCCTCCAGCAGGCGCGGCAGCGCATCCGGCACCTCCTCGAGCCGCATCCGGTGCGTGTTCAGCGCGCGGTCCGGAATGCGCCCCGCACGCATCGCGTCGAGCACTGTCGCGAAATCCTCGGCGGTCGCATTGCGGCTCGCGAGCAGCGTGGTTTCCCGCTTGTGGAATTCCGGGTCCGAAAACGCGACATGCCCGCGCACGATCGAGATCAACGTGTACTTGCCGCCGTGCGCGACGAACTCGAAACCGCGATTCATCGCATCGAGGTTGCCGGTCGCGTCGAATACCGCATCGAAATACTCGCCGTTCGTCAACGACGCGAGACGCGCTGCGTCGTCTTCCCCCACCTCCACCGTCGCATCGACCGTGAGATGCTGCCGGCAAAACGCGAGCCGATCCGCCCGCGTGTCGAGGCATGTGACGTCGGCGCCGCGCAGCTTCGCGAAGATCATCGCCGCCATGCCGATCGGCCCGGCGCCGACAATCAGCGCCCGCTGTCCGGCACGGACGTCCGCGCGCCGCACCGCATGCGCGCCGATCGCAAGGAATTCCAGCATCGCCGCCTGGTCGAGCGAAATGCCGTCGGCCTTGTGAACGAACTGCGCGGGCACGCTCAGGTATTCGGCGAGCGCGCCGTCGCGATGCACGCCGAGCACCTTGATGTTGACGCAGCAGTTCGTGTTGCCGTGGCGGCAGGCGACGCAGTGTCCGCACGACAGATACGGCATCACGTACACCGCGTCGCCCACGCCGAGACCCGACTCCGGTTCCGCCTCGACGACGACCGCGGAAAGCTCGTGCCCCATCACGCGCGGATAGTCGAGGTACGGCTGGTTGCCGGTGAAGATGTGCAGGTCGGTGCCGCAGATGCCGACCCGTTGCACGCGCAACAGCACTTCGCCGCTGCCGCGCACGGGCAGTTCGCGCTGCTGCACGCGCAGCACGCCGGGGGATTCGCAGATCACGCTGAGCATGTCGGTTTTCCTTTCGTTCGGTTTCATTCGTCGTGGCGTGCGGTGTCGATCCGGTAGAAGCGCCGTGCGTTACCGCCGAAGAGGTCGGGCAATGCCGCGGAGCCGAGCAACCGTGCGCAATCGTCCTCGCACGCAGCCAGCCATTCGCCGTAGCCGCCGCATGCCGACGCCAGCCGCAGCACCGGCCAGTCGCTGCCCCACATCAGGCGCGTCGGCCCGAACAGTTCGGCCAGCGCGTGGACATACGGCCGCGTGCGCGTGCGGACGGCATCGGGGCCGGCCGACGGCCCCGCTTCGGTCCAGAGACCGGACAGCTTGCAATGAAGGTTCGGCAGGCTCGCGAGCCGGCTCATCGCGGACAGCCACGGCTGCAATTCGCCGCGCTCGATGAACGGCTTCGCGCCGTGGTCGATCACGATCGGCAGTTCGGGATGGCGCCGCGCGAACGCGTATAGCGCGTCGAGATGACGCGGCATCACGAGTGCATCGAAACGCAGCCCGTGCTCGAGCATCGCGGCGACCGCGCGATCCAGGCGCGGATCGTCGATCCACGCGTCGTCGGGCAGATCCTGCAGCATCGGTCGCAAGCCGCGCGCTTTCGGTGCCGCCGCGAACGCCGCGATCCGCGCCGGTGCGTCGTCGGCCTTCAGGTCGACCCAGCCGACCACGGCGCCGACGGTCGGCGTTTCATTCGCGAGATCGAGCAGAAAACGCGTGTCGGCTTCACTCGGCAGCGATTGCACGAGGACGGTGGTATCGATGCGCGCGGCGTCGAGCAGCGGCGCCAGATCGGCGGGGCCGAAATCCCGGTGAATCGCATCGAGTTCGGCCGGCGGCCAGCAGCCGGCCCGCGCGCCGATTCGCCAGTAGTGCTGATGGGCGTCGATCCGCGCGGTCATGCGCGGGCTCCCGGAACCGGCGCGTGCGCCGCGATCAACCCTTCGTCGCGCAACGCATCCCACAGTTCGGCCGGCGCGGGGCGCTCGAACCAGTCGATGTTCTGCTTCAACTGGCCCACGCTGCGCGCGCCGATCACGCACGACACGACGGCCGGATGGCCGAACGGGAACTGCAACGCAGCGGCGGGAAGCGGCACGTCGAAGCGCTTGCACAGCGCGCCCAGCCGCGTCGCCTTGTCGATCACGTCGGCGCTCGCGTCCGCATAGTTGAACTTGCCGTTGCCGGCGAGCAGGCCGGAATTGAACACGCCGCCGATCACGATCGCCGTCCCTTCCCGGGCGCACGCGTCGAGCAGCGGTTCGAGCGCCGTCTGTTCGAGCAGCGTGTAGCGGCCGGCCAGCAGCACGGCGTCGAGCGCCGCTTCGTTCAACGCGTCGGCCGCGACTTCCCATTCGTTCACGCCGAGACCGAACCCGCCGATCTCGCCGCCCGAGCGCAGCGCCTCCAGCGCGCGAAACCCGCCGCCGCGGGTCAACTGCGCCCAGTAGTGCGCGTGACGATCGCCATGCGTCATCGCGCCGATGTCGTGCACGTACAGCATGTCAATCCGCGCGAGCCCGAGCCGTTGCCGGCTGTCGTCGTACGAGCGCATGATGCCGTCGTAGCTGTAGTCGTAGACCGGCCGGAACGGCAGCGGCTCGGCCCAGCCGTCGTCGCCCGGCCGCACGCTCGCGTCGGCGCGCATCAGCCGCCCGACCTTCGTGCTGAGCGTGAAGGCGCCGCGCTCGCGCGCGGCGAGCCCCGCCCCCACGCGCCGCTCGGACAGCGTGTAGCCGTAATACGGCGCGGTGTCGAAATAGCGCAGGCCGGCCGCCCACGCGGCATCGACGAGGGCTGCGGCATCGGCGGCCGACATCGGCCGATAAAGGCCGCCGAGCTGCGAGCAGCCGAGGCCGAGCGCGGACACCGTCAGCCCGCTGCGCGGCAAGGTGCGCGTATCGTTTGCGTTCATGAGGCGTGACTGGTTGCGGGAAAGAGACACGGCGATCAGTACAGGACGTTCTTCGCCGCCTGCGAATCGAGGTTCTGCTTGTCGACCATCACGACGCCGGTATCGATCAGCTTCGGCGCGGGCTTGCGCTCGATGACGTCGAGCGCCGTGCGCACGCCCTGGTTCCCCATCTGCCACGAGCCCTGCACGGCGATCGCCTGCACGGTGCCGTCGCGCACGAAGCCCTGCAGGTCCTCGTTGCCGTCGAACCCGATCGCCACCACCTTGCCCGCCTTACCCGACTGCTTCAGCGCGCGGCCCATCCCGACCGCGGTCGGCTCGTTCGCGCCGAAGATGCCCTTCAGGTCCGGGTTCGCCGACAGCACGTCGGTCGTCTGGTTCAGCGCGGTCGCCATTTGCGATTGCGAGTAGTACGGGCCGACGACCTGCAGCTTCGAATGGCTCTCGATGTACTTGCGGAACCCGCCGACACGGCTGACCTCCGACCCCGCGCCCGGCACGTACGACATGATCGCGATCTTGCCAGACTGCCCGACGCGGTCGATCAGCGCCTTCGCGCACAGCGCGCCCGCCTTCTCGTTGTCGGTCGACAGGAACGCCTGGTAGTACGGTTTGCCGGCGTCGGCGATGGCCGAGTCGATCAGCACGACGGGAATGTGCGCTTCCCACGCCTTCTTGATCGCGGGCACGAGCGCATCGGGATCGGACGGCGCGAGCACGATGCCCGCCACGTGACGCGTGACCGCGTTGTCGACCATGTTGACCTGCCCGCTGATGTCCGACTCGGCCGCCGGCCCCTGGAACGTCATCGTGTAGCCCTTGGCGCCGTCGAGCGCCGCCTTCGCGCCCTTCTGCACGTTCTGCCAGTAGTTCGAATTGACCGTCTTGACGATCACCGCGATTTCGCCGCCCGCCGCATACGCACCGCTGCTGCATACCGCGAACACGCACGCCGATGCCGCCAGCAGGATGGATTTGTTCATGTCTCGCTCCGCTTCTCGTTGGTAGGGACTGCTTGCTGCCGGTCAGGGCCGGCGATTGCGCAACTGGTCGATCCACACCGTGCCGAGGATCACGACGCCGATGATGATCTGCTGGATGAAGCTCGACACGCCGTTCATGTTCAGGCCGTTGCGCAGCACGCCGATCACGAACGCGCCGATCGCCGTGCCGGAAATCGTGCCGACGCCGCCCATCAGCGACGTGCCGCCGATGACCGAGCTGGCGATCGCGTCGAGCTCGTACATCACGCCTTCGTTCGGTTGCCCGGTGACGAGCCGCGACATCAGCACGCAGCCGGTCACGCCCGCGAGCGCGCCGGACAGCACGTAGGTGAACAGCTTCACGCCCTGCACGTTCACGCCCGACAGCCGGGCCGCTTCCGCGTTCGACCCGACCGCATAGATATGACGGCCGAGCGACGTTCTCGACAGCAGGACCGACACCACGACGAACAGCACGACCATGATCACGACCGGATACGGAATGCCGGGAAAGGTCGTGTCGGGGAAGCCGTCTGCGCCGATCCGCGAGATCCGCAGCAGCGCGCCGTTGCCGAGCGCGCCGAACGCGTCGCCGAGATCCGATACCGGCCGGGCGCCCGTGATCTGGAGCGCGATGCCGCGCGCGACGAGCATCATGCCGAGCGTCGCGATGAACGGCGGCAGGCCCATCTGCGTCACGCAGATGCCGTTGACGAGCCCGCACAGCGCGCCGACCAGGATGCCGGCCGCCATCGCCGCGGGCACCGGCACGCCGGCCTTGACCAGCAGCGCGGCGCACACGCCGGCCAGCGCGAGCACCGAGCCGACCGACAGGTCGATGCCGCCGGTGATGATCACGCAGGTGGCGGCCACGCCCAGATAGGCGATGGACGTGACCTGCAGGCCGACGGTCATCAGGTTGTCGACCGAGAAGAACGCCGCGCTCGATATCGAGAACGCGAACACGAGCACGACGAGACTGCCCAGCGCCGCGAACTTCTGGATCAGGTCGCGCCGCCGCTGTCGCGCCGCCCGTTCGTCGGCCTGGCTTCGATCGGATGTCATTTCAAGCATGGGAACGCCCCGACGCGTAGTGCATGATCTCCTCCTGACTGGTGTGTTTCGTATCGAGAATGGCGGTCATTCGACCTTCATGAAAAACGGCGATCCGGTCGGTCATGCCGAGCAGCTCCGGCAGTTCCGAACTGATCAGCACCACGCCGACGCCGTCGGCGGCGAGCCGGTCCATCAGCCCGTAGATCGCGAATTTGGCGCCGACGTCGATCCCGCGCGTCGGCTCGTCGAAGAACAGGATCTTCGAGCCGCGGTACAGCCATTTGCCGATGACGACCTTCTGCTGGTTGCCGCCGGACAGGTTGCGCACGCGCTGGTGCACGGACGGCGTGCGAATCGCCAGGTCCTGCACGTAGCGGCGCGCCACGTCGATCTCGTCGTCGAAACGCAGGAATCCGAAGCGCGACGCGATGCCGCGCACGTTCGCGAGCGTGAGATTCGCCGCGACCGGCATCGGCAGCGCGAGCCCCTCCTTCTTGCGGTCCTCCGACAGGTACGCGATGCCGTGCCGGATCGCCTCGCGCGGCGAGCGGATCGTCACGGGCCGGCCGTGCAGCGCGATCGTGCCGCCGTCGGGACGATCGGCGCCGAAGATCGCGCGCGCGATCTCGGTGCGCCCGGCGCCCATCAATCCCGCGAAACCGAGGATCTCGCCACGGCGCAGCGCGAACGACACCGGCCCGAACACGCCGTCGCGACGCAGGTCCCGCACGTCGAGCAGCACGTCGTCGGTCGGCACCGATTGCCGCGACGGATAGGCGTCGTCGAGCGTCCGCCCCACCATGCGCGCGACGATGTCGTCGATGCTCACGTCGGCGAAATCGTCCGTCGAAATGTGGCGCCCGTCGCGCAGCACCGTCACGCGATCGACGATCTGCGCCATTTCGTCGAGCCGGTGCGAGATATACAGAATCGCCACGCCGTCGGCGCGCAGCTCCTCGATGATGCGAAAGAGTTGCACCGTTTCCGCTTCCGTCAGCGACGACGTGGGCTCGTCCATGATCAGCACGCGCGCATCGTGCGACAGCGCCTTCGCGATCTCGACCATTTGCTGCTGCGCGATGGACAGCACGCCGACCTTCGTCGTCGGCGCGACGTTCAGGCCGATGCGCGCGATGCAGCGCGCCGCCTCCGCGTTCATGCGTTTCGTATCGACGAACGGCCCGCGCCGCGGCTCGCGCGCAAGGAACAGGTTCTCCGCCACGCTCAGGTGCGGGACGAGATTGAGTTCCTGGTGGATGATCGAGATGCCGGCCGCCTGCGCTTCGGAAGCCGAACGAAACCGCACCGGCGCGCCGCGATAGTGAACGGCACCCTCGTCGGGCAGGTATTGGCCGCTGATGATCTTCATCAGCGTCGATTTGCCCGCGCCGTTTTCGCCGCACACCGCATGCACCTCGCCGCGGCGCAGGTCGAGGCGAATCCCGTCGAGCGCGAGGACGCCCGGGAAGCGCTTGCGAATCCCGTCCAGGCGCAGGATCTCCTGGTCGGCTTCGTCGTGCGCGGCCTGACCGGGCAGATTGCGAGGCATTGCCATTGCGTCTCCTTGGGATGGATCGACCTCGACACTACGTGGTCAGTCCAATTTGGCTGAATTACAGCAATCAAACTCATTTTGGTCAAGCCAATTTAACTATTCACATCTGATCTTACCAATGGTGAAAACCCGGACATCCGAATGAACGCGCCGCCGCACGGGGCGATGCAGCAAGCGTGATAGACTCCGCGACACGCGCTTGCGCCCAAAGCGCCTTGATCCCGATCCATCGAATGAAATCGACAGAACCCAAGCGGCTTTACCAATCGGTCGCGGCCCAGATCGTCGCGCTGATTCGTCAGGGCGAATTCGCGATCGGCGAGCGGTTACCGCCGGAGCGCGAGCTGGCGCTGACGCTCGGCGTATCGCGCCCATCGCTGCGCGAAGCGTTGATCGCGCTGGAAATCGGCGGCCAGATCGAAATCCGGATGGGCTCCGGCGTCTATGTGCGCGACACGGCGGCCGACGACGTCGGCCCGATGGCCACGCTCGGCGACAGTCCGTCGGAATTGATGCAGGCCCGCGCGGCCGTCGAAGGCAGCGTCGCCGCGCTGGCCGCCGCGCGGATGACGGCCGCCATGCTGGAACGCCTGCGCCGCACCGTGCAGCGCATGAAGCGGCTCGCGGAGGCCGGCAAATCGCCGGTCGAAGCCGACCGGCAGTTCCACATGCTGATCGCGGAAGCCGCCGGCAATTCGGTGCTCACCCGCTTCGTCGGCGAGCTGTTCGACAGCCGCCACGACCCAATCGCGGCCGCCATGCGCGGTCACGCGGAAAATCCGCAGACCTGGACCGCCGCGGTGCGCGAGCACGAGGACGTGCTGCTCGCGCTGCAGGCCGGCGACCCGATTGCGGCCCAGACGGCGATTCGCGCGCATCTTCGTGCGTCCGAAGCGCGGTGGATCGAGGGTGGCCTGAAAGCCGATCCGGATTGACCGCGTGCCGGCGCCGGCACGCGTTGGCGAGCACGGGCGCCGGCAACGCGCTATTCAACGCCCTGCAACGCGGCCCGTTCGCTGGCCGTGCGGCGCGCCGGCAGCGTGCGCGGCACCAGGCTCGTCACCAGCACCGCGCCGACCACCAGCAGCCCCGCCACCACCCCGAACCCGGCATACGGCGCGCCGGTCCGCGCAAACAGGACGCCGACCAGCCACGAACTGAACGCCCCGCCGAGCGAACCCAGCATGCTGATCACCGCGATGCCCGCCGCCGCCGCCCGGCCGGTCAGTTGGGCAGCCGGAATCGTCCAGAACACGATCGGCACGGTGAACGCGCACAGCTGCGCGATCGCAAGCAAGGCCACGGTGATCCATACGTGACCGACCGAGAAGCGCAGGAGCAGCAGACTGCAGGCGGTGACGAGCATGCACACCACCGCATGCCACCGGCGCTCGCCGTATCGGTCGGAACTCCATGCGATCGCCACGTTGCCGATCATCGTGAACACGGAAATCAGTCCGGACAACCAACCGATTCCGGTGACGCTCGCCACCCCGGCCGCCTTCAGCACCGTCGGCGACCAGAACGTCACCGTACCCATGCCGACGTAGACGCAGAAATAGATCGCCGCAAGCCCCAGCACCCGACCGTTGCGAACGATGTCGAGCACGCCCACCCGGCCATGGCCGACCACGGCCGAGGCCCGCTCCGCGTCCAGATCGCGCAAGAGCGCCTGCCGCTCCGGCGGCGACAGCCATGCCGCCTGCTCCGGCCGGTCGCTCAGCATCCGCGGCGCGACCAGCCCGAGCGCGATGGCCGGCAATCCCTCGATCAGGAACAGCCATTGCCATCCGCGTAACCCCATCGTGTCCTGCAGGTGCGCCATGATCCAGCCGGACAGCGGTCCGCCGATCATCCCGGCTACAGGAACGGCGAGCAGCAGCACGCTGTTGACACGGGCGCGCACCGTATCCGGAAACCAGTACGACAGGTACAGGATCAGGCCCGGAAAGAAGCCGGCCTCGGCGGCGCCGAGCAGAAAGCGCACCACGTACAGCGACACGCTCCCGGTCACGAACATCTGCGCCACCGTGCAGAGGCCCCACAGCACCATGATTCGCATGAGCGTGCGGCTCGCGCCGATGCGCGCCAGCACCAGATTGCTCGGCACCTCGAATGCGGCGTAACTGATGAAGAAGATGGCCGTCGCGGAGCCGAATACGGCTTCGCTCAAGCCGAGGTCCTGCAGGAACTGCAGCTTGGCGAACCCGATGTTGACGCGATCGACGAAGTTGATCACGTAACAGACGAACAGAAACGGAATCACGCGCAGCGCGATCCGACGATACAAGACGGCAGGGGGTGACTCGGACATGGACCGCTCCCGGTATGTGGACATGCGTCACGAGCAAGCGAGGCGTTGCGAAGCAATTATACGAATCCCGTATTTCGGGATTTATTGGTAGTTAACACGAGAGAGGGCGCTGACCCGTGAGACACCACGTCGCCAAATCCGCATTCGTCAGTTTTGTAAGAAAACAGCAACATATTACGATCTTATTGGCCGCTTTCCCCTCGTTGCAAGACCTCGCGCAACACCATGTGTAAACCCGACCTTATAAATAAATACAATCCCTTATAATGAGATTTTAAAAAACACGATCGCCAACGACGGTCGCTTGTCGATATTGTCCAGCACCCCCGCATTTCTTTCGGTTCGGTTACGCTCCGTCGCCCTCCGCGACGTGCTCGCTCGACGAGGGTCAACGGGTTTTCGATCGGGTCACCCGGTGTTTTTTTCTGGATATGATCGTCTGCAGGACGAGCCGCGCTGCCCGCGCCCGGGCAGCATGAGCCGGCTTCGGCCGGGATCGAATTTGAAACGGGATGCATTCGCCACGCCATGAACCTGCGCGCTGAAACACTGTGCTTCTCGGATGTGTTCCTCCATTCCCAGGCGATCGTGAACTGGTCGCAGCACTACGACCAGATCAGTCCGGGCACCGCCACGACCACGCTGCGCCAGGTCGCCGGCCAGCGTTTTCACGTCTTTCGCGAACGCATCAACCAGCGCGTGATGCAGCACGGCCTCGCGCCGCGCAACCGGCTCTGCTTCGCGCTGCCGATCGCCAGTGCGGTCGCGCCCGTGGTCCAGGGGCGCGCCGTCGAGTGTCCGAGCCTGCTGACCCTGCGCGGCGGCGAGGAGTTCGTCGCCCACCTGCCGTGCGACACCGAGGTGCTCGCGTTCACGATCGACCGCACGCTCACGGCCGACCGCGAACTGGACGAACTCGCGAACCTCCCCGCCCGCATCCTGAAGCAGCCGGTGCTGCCGATCTCGCCCGCACGCTACGGCAATGCACTGAACGGCCTCGAGCGCGTGCTTTGCCAGGCGCTCGACAGCGGTTCGCTCACCGCACGCGATGCGTTCGACGAACGCGTGCTCGCGCACAGTGTGGTCGGCATCCTGCTCGATCTCGTACAGTCCGACGACCCGGATGCGGGGGCGCTGCCGTCGGCATCGACGCAGAGCTACATCGTGCGCCGCAGCCAGGAAATCGCGCTGGAATCCGACGACGTACCAACGGTCCTCGATCTCTGTCACCACCTCCGCATCAGCCGCCGCACGCTGCAATACAGCTTCCAGAACGTGGTCGGCACCACGCCGACCGCCTATCTGCGCTCGATCCGGCTGAACGCCGTGCGCCGCTTCCTGATGACGACACCCGAGACGATACGGATCGGCGACGCGGCAGCGCAATTCGGCTTTTGCCACTTCGGACGCTTCTCCGCGTACTACCAGCAGCATTTCCACGAGCTGCCGTCGCACACGCCGCGCCTGAGCTGAGCCTGCGGCAGACGCATGGCGGCGCCGCATCCGGGTAATCCCCCGGCCGGCCGACACGTGCGGATTGCCGATAACGGACAACGACCGTTTTTTCGCCACCGTAAATTTTGTCGTCGGCCGGCTCGCATGCGCTGCACCGCATCGAGCGGCCGTCCAAGCGCACACCCGTGGCGTCGGCGAACGTCGACATCGCTTGCCGGCTCGTCAGGAGCGGCGCGCGGCACGGGGCTATCGATCAGGCATGCCGGTGTCGACTCCTGACGCACGATCCGGCCAGCGGGACTACTCATGAACGAATCGTCACCCCGGTCCGAAGCGGGGCTCAGCAAGAACGCCGTCGGACTCTCACACATCGTCTTCTTCGTCGTCGCCGCGGCCGCGCCGCTCACCGCGATGGTCGGCGCGACACCCGCGGCGTTCTCGCTCGGCAACGGCCCCGGCGTGCCGGGCGTATTCGTGCTGGCGGGCGTGATGTACCTGATTTTCAGCATCGGCTATGCCGCGATGAGCCGGCACATCTCCAATGCGGGCGCGTTCTACGCATACATCGCGAACGGGCTCGGGCGCCCTGCCGGCGTGGGCGGCGCATTCGTCGCGATCGTCGCGTACAACGCGGTGCAGATCGCGATCTACTGCATGTTCGGCTTCTTCCTGAACGACAGCATCCAGCGGCACTATGGCGTCGACGTGCCGTGGTGGGCGTTCGCGCTCGCGTGCGTCGTCGCGGTCCACTTCTGCGGCGCGCGGCGCATCGAGTTCAGCGGCCGGCTGCTCGGCATGCTGATGATCGGTGAAATCGCGATCGTGATGCTGCTCGATCTCGCGATCGTCGCGCACGGCGCGAGCACCGGCGGCTTCAGCGCGAAACCGTTCAGCCCCGCGATGGTGTTCGCGCCCGGGCTCGGCACCGCGCTCGTGTTCGTGCTCGGCTCGTACATGGGCTTCGAGGCGACGGCAATCTTCTCCGAGGAGGCGCGCGACCCGAAGCGCACGATTCCGCGCGCCACCTACCTGGCCGTGATCCTCATCATGGCGTTCTACGCGCTGTCGTCGTGGGCGATCGTCGAGGCGTGGGGCGAGCACGCGATCGCCGCGCAGGCCGCGCGCGATCCGGCCAATCTCTGGTTTGCCGTCAGCGGCCGGCTGCTCGGCGGCATCGCGACGGACGCGATGAACGTGCTGCTCGTCACGAGCCTGTTCGCGGCCATCCTGTCGTTCCACAACACGATCACGCGCTATTTCTACGCGATGGGCCGCGAACGCGTACTGTGGCGCAAGCTCGGCCATACGTGCCCCGTGCACCGTTGCCCGGACGTCGCCGGCAAGGTGCAGACGCTGATCGCGCTCGCGGCCATCGCCGGATCGGCGGCCTTTCGCCTCGACCCGTTCGCGGTCGTGTTCTCGTGGATGAGCGCGCTGGCCACGATCGGCATCATCGCGGTGCAGATCCTGGTGGCGGCCTCGGTGATTGCGTTCTTCGCGCGCGACCGTCGGGACGCCGGCGTCGTGCACCGCCTGATCGCGCCGCTCGTCAGCGTGATCGCGCTCGGCGCGTGTCTCGTGCTGGTCGTGCGCAACCTGTCCGTGCTGAGCGGATCGGATTCGACCTTCGTCGCGATGTTTCCGTATTTCCTCGTCGCCGTCGGCGCGCTCGGCATCCGCGCCGCGCTGCGATTGAAGCGCAGCGACCCCGACCTGTATCGCGAACTCGGGCGCGCCGCCCAGTAGCCGCCGCCCGGACGGTGCCGCGCCGCACCGTCGTCTCGTTGTTCACTCCCCGAGCATTTCCCGCTGCCGACGCGCCCCGCGATGCGTCGCGCCGGCACGGGTATTCCCTAGCCCGATCGCGCGGCAACGATTGCCGATAGCGGACAAGGCTCCCGATTTCATCGACATACAGTGAATGCGACGTCGAAGCAGCACGGTGGCGGCCGCCCTCGCCGCCGCACCGTTCGGCCCGACGATTCGCCCCTGGGAAACACGGACACCATGATGAAAATTCAGAATCTGATCGGCGGCAGGCATTGCGACGCAGCGGCCGGCCGCACCTTCGAAAAACTGGCGCCGGCGACCGGCGACTACGTGGCCGCCGTGCCCGCATCGACCGCCGAAGACGTCGATCGCGCGGTGCGCGCCGCGCACGCCGCGCTGCACGACGACGCCTGGGCCCGCGCCGGCGGCCCGGCCCGCGCGCGCTGGCTGCTTCGGCTGGCGGACCTCGTCGAGCGCGACGGCAATGCGCTGACGGAATTGCTGGCCGTCGAACAGGGACGTCCGCTTGCCGAGATGCGCATGATGGACCTCCCGATGTGCATCGACACGCTGCGCTACTTCGCCGGCTGGGCCGACAAGCTCGAGGGCCGCACGATTCCGACCGACGGCTTCATGGGCCGCCCGACGCTCAGCTACACGCGGCGTGCGCCGGTGGGCGTCGCCGGCCAGATCATCCCGTGGAACGCGCCGTTGATGATCGCGGTATGGAAGCTCGCGCCGGCGCTGGCGGCCGGCTGCCCGGTGGTCGTCAAGCCGTCGGAAGACACGCCGCTGGCGATCACCCGGCTCGGTGAGCTCGTCTGCGAAGCCGGCCTTCCCGCCGGGGTCGTCAACATCGTCCACGGCATAGGCGCGGAAGTCGGCGCCGCGCTGGTCGCGCACCCGCTCGTGAACAAGATCAGCTTCACCGGCAGCACCGAAGTCGGCCGCGCGATCGCGGGAGTGGCTGCCAAGACCTTCAAGCGCGTCACGCTCGAACTGGGCGGCAAGGCCGCGCAGATCGTCTTCGCGGATGCCGATCTCGACCGTGCGATTCCGTCGCTGATGGCCGGCATGTTCGCGAACCAGGGACAGACGTGCGCGGCCGGCTCGCGCGTGCTCGCGCACCGCTCGATCGCCCAGGCACTCGAGGAACGGCTTGCCGACGCGGCCCGGGCGATGCGCATCGGTCCGCCATCGGAGCCCGGCGTGCAGATGGGTGCGCTGATCAACCCGCGTCACCTCGCGCGCGTGCGTACGCTCGTCGACGGCGCGCTCGCCGAAGGAGCGGTCATGCTCGCCGGCGACGAACAGGTGCCGCCGCGCGGCTGCTTCATGCGCCCCACGATCCTGGGCGGCGTCCATCCGGGCATGCGGATCGCCCGCGACGAAGTGTTCGGCCCGGTCGGCATGGTGATGCCGTTCGAGACCGAGGACGACGCCGTTCGCATCGCCAACGACACGCCGTTCGGCCTGTCCGCTTCCGTGTGGACGCAGGACGTCGGCACCGCGCACCGCGTCGCCGAGCGGCTCGACGTCGGCGCGGTCGCGATCAATGCGTGGAGTCCGATCGACGCACGCCTGCCGTGGGGCGGCACCAAGCAAAGCGGGATCGGGCGCGACCTGTCGAAGGCCGCGCTCGATTCGTACCTCGAGGAAAAGATCGTCACCGCAGCCCTGTGATCCCGCGGCGCGCACCGCGCCGCAACCTGTTCAAGCACTTCGCAAGAGAAACGAGAGACACCATGGACTATCAAAAGCGTCAAAAACGATTCTGGCATCCGATGAGCTCGGCGGCCGCCGGACATACGACCCCCACCGTGATCATCGAGCGCGGCGACGGCAACTACGTGTACGACGTCGACGGCCACCGCATGCTCGACGGGGTGGGCGGCCTGTGGAACGTCAACGTCGGTCACAACCGGCCGGAAGTGAAAAGCGCGATCGCCCGGCAGATGGACGAGCTGTCGTACTACCAGACCTTCGACGGCGTCGCCCATCCGCGCGTCTACGATCTGGCCGACCGCCTGTGCGCGATGTTCGCGCAGGAGGACATGCAACGGGTGATGTTCGGCAGCGGCGGGTCCGACGCGATCGAGACCGCGCTCAAGATGGCGCGCCAGTACTGGGTCGCCGCGGGCGAGCCGTCGCGCACGAAATTCCTGTCGCTGCGCAACGGCTATCACGGCGTGCACATGGGCGGCACGTCGATCGGCGGCAACGGCGTCTACCATTACAATCACGGCCCGCTGCTGCCCGGCTGCGTGCTGCTCGACACGCCGTGGCTCTATCGCAATCCGTGGAACTGCGACGACCCGCAACAACTCGTCGAGCACTGCATCCGGCAGCTCGAGGAAACGATCGCGTTCCACGGCCCGCAGACCATCGCCGCATTCGTCGCCGAACCGGTGCAGGGCGCCGGCGGCCTGATCGTCCCGCCGGCCGATTACTGGGCGCGCGTGCGCGCCGTATGCGACCGCAACGGCATCCTGCTGATCGCGGACGAGGTGGTCACCGGCTTCGGCCGCACCGGCAGCCTGCTCGGCAGCCGCGGCTGGGGCGTCGCCGCCGACATCCTGTGCGTCGCCAAGGGCATTTCCGCCGGCTACGTGCCGCTCGGCGCGACGCTGTACAACGGGCGGATCGCCGACGCGATCGAACATGGCGCGGGTTTCTCGCACGTGGTCATGCACGGCTATACGTACAGCGGGCATCCGCTCGCCTGCGCCGCGTCGCTCGCCGTGCTCGACATCGTCGAGGCCGAGGATCTGCCGGGCAACGCGGCGCGGGTGGGCCAGCGCCTGCTCGAGCAATTGCTGCCGCTGAAGGCCGACTTCGAGACCGTCGGCGACGTGCGCGGCAAGGGGCTGATGCTGGCGCTCGATCTGGTGACCGACAAGGCCAGCCGCACGCCGCTCGATCCGGGCCTGGGGTTCGCCGCCCGCGTGGCCGATGCCGCGCGCCGGCGCGGCGTGCTGGTGCGGGCGATCGCCAACAAGGTGGTGATGTCGCCGCCGCTGACGTTGCAGCAAGGCGAAGCCGACTTCATGGCCGTGACGCTGCGCGAGGCATTGCAGGAGTGCTGCGCGGATTCGCGGGCGATCGCCTGACCGCAGGAAGCAGCCCGGCGCACGGACTTTTCGTCGAAGGTTCGTGCGCCTCGCCATCCGGCCTCGGTTCGACGAAGATCGCCACGGGACGTCGAAGTCGACGATCGGCATCCCGCCTGTCGCAATGTCGTTTCAAAGGAAGACAAGTCAAATGGACAACCAGGCCATTGCATTCCCCGCGGAGAAATACCCGCTCACGCTTCGGCTGCTGCACTGGGTCAGGGCGATCCTGATCGGCGCGCAGCTCTGGACCGGCTGGACGATGGTCCGGCTCGACGACAACCTGCCGGCCAAGTTCGACTGGTATTACCCGACCCACAAGGAATTCGGCGTGCTCACGCTGCTGGTGGTCGTCACGCAACTGGCGATTCGTTCGATGAAGCCGTTGCCGCCGCTGCCTTCCACGCTGCCGACGCTCGACCGCAAGCTTGCCAAGATCGGCCACTACCTGCTGTACGCGCTCGCGATTATCGTGCCGCTGATGGGTTATTCGATGTCTAGCACGTTTACGCAGAGCGACGGCGTGCCGTTCTTCTTTTTCCGCGTACCCGAGCTGCTGCCGAAGAACGACCACTGGTTCGAGGCGTTTCAGTGGTTGCATAAGACGCTCGCCTACACGTTGCTCGCGCTCATCGTGCTGCATGTACTCGGCGCGCTGAAACACCGGTTCTTCGATCGCAATCCGGAAAACGACGTGCTGCGGCGGATGCTGTAACGCCGCCGCCACGCGGAACCTCGCGCCCGGCGAGGTTCGTCATTCGGTCCGCCGCGATCGCGGCGGGCCGATCTTCTTCGCATTTTATATTTCGTTTTACTAACGACAAGCGGACTTGCCACACGTGTCCGGTGCCGCCGCATGCCGTCGGAAACCGCGCCGCGTGGGCCGTCCCCACCTGGAGATCGACGATGAAGAAGATGATGGCGGCCGTATCGGCCGCGAGCGCCATGGGATTCGGCCTGACGGCCCATGCGCAAAGCACCGTGACGCTATACGGCCTGATCGACGAAGGCGTCAATTTCACGAGCAACGCGGGCGGCAGCAAGGCTTACCAGATGGTCAGCGGCGATACCGTGGGCAGCAACTGGGGGCTGAAAGGCACCGAGGACCTCGGCGGCGGGCTGAGAGCGCTGTTCCAGCTCGAGAACGGCTTCAACGCGAGCACCGGCGCGCTCGGCGTGACGTCGCGGATGTTCGGCAGGCAGGCCTACGTCGGGCTTGATTCCGACCGGTTCGGCACGCTCACGTTCGGCCGCCAGTACGACCCCACGCTCGACATGTGGAGTCCTTTCACGGCCACCGGCAACTGGCTCGGCGACTTCGGCGCGCACCCGTACGACAACGACAACGCCGACTGGGACTACCGCATCCAGAACAGCGTCAAGTACGTGTCGCCCACGTATGGCGGCTTCAAGGGCGAAGTGCTCTACGGGCTCGCGAATCAGGCGGGCGGCTTCGCGCGAAACCGCGTTTACAGCGCCGCCGTGCAGTACCAGGCCGGCGCATTTTCCGCCGCCGTCGCGTACCTGAAGGCCAACAACGGCGGCGCAATCGCGGGCGGCGCATTGTCGAGCGACGACACGGTCTTCAGCGGCCGCTCGCAGCAGAACATCGATGCCGGCGCATCGTACAAGTTCAGCGACAAGCTGACGCTGTCCGCCGCGTATTCTCACGTCGACGTGACCAACCCCGAGTCGAATCTCTACTTCACGAACCAGCCCGCGGCAGGCTCGCAGAACGCGTGGAAATTCGACAACTTCGAGGTCAACGGCCAGTATTTCTTCCGGCCGGATCTCTGGCTAGGCGCCGCCTATACCTACACGCATGCGCATGTCGCGACGGCGGCGGGCGATGCGTCGCCGAGCTGGCACCAGCTGTCGATGATGCTCGACTACGATCTCAGCAAGCGGACCTCGACGTACATCCAGGGCGCGTACCAGCATGCGACCGGCAACACCGGCACCGACTTCGACTACGCGCACGTGCTGGGCACGGCCGGGCAGTCGTCGGGCCGCAACCAACTGGCGTTGCGCGTCGGGATGATGCATCGTTTCTGAATCCAGTGGAAAAACACGGACTCGCGCGTGGCGCACGCGCCAGCCCGTGTGTTCCCGCGTCGTCAGAACTGATGCCGCAGCCCGAGCCGAACGGCGGTCTGCGTCGAGCCGGACGCCGCCCCGCCGAGCGCCGCTTCGACCTGCGCGCCATACGCGCTGTCGTGCCCGCGTGCGAATACCGCGTAAAGGCCGGTACGTTTCGACAGCGAATAGTCGGCGCTCAACGTGACCTGGTTGGCCGAGCCGATATCGCCGCCGCGCTGCTGGTACTGGAAACCGCCGCCCAGCTGCAACGACGGCGTGACGGCATAGGTCAACCCGGCGTCATAGGTGGTGGCCCGCAACGGCGCGGCGGCGCTGATCCGGACGTCCGACACCATCCCGAAGACACGAAACGGCCCGACGTTGTAGCCGGCACCGCCCGAAAAGTTGCGCAGATTGCCGCCGGCGGTCACGTCATGCTGGCCGAAATACGCGAGCGCGGCGCTGAACGCGCCTTGCGTGTAGGACAGCATCGCGCTTTGCACGCTGCTGCGTGCGACCGTGCCGGGCACGTTGCCGAATCCCCACATGCCGCCGAACGCGACCCCGCCGAATGTCGGGCTCACGTACTTCACCGCATTGTTCACCTGGACGCCCCACACGCGGTTGTCGAGCGCACCGCCCGCCGACGCGTTCGTCGGCAATCCCCACGCGAGCAGGCCAGCCGGCGTGTTTGCGCCAATCGCGAAGGCCGGCAGCAGATCGCCGACGAAATCGAACTGGCGCCCGAGCGTCACGGTCCCCCAGTCACCGCCGAGCCCGACGTACGCTTGTGAACTGAACGCGGAGCCCGGTACGGTCAGCGCGCCGTCCGACGTCTGGAACTGGCTCTCCAGCCGGAACACCGCGAAGTTGGCGCCGCCGAGATCCTCCCTACCCGTCAGGCCCCACACGTCGTTGCGCGACACGCCGGCCTGCAACGCGAGCTGACGCCCGCCTCGCGGGGCGGACGCCACGTCGCTCGTATAGGTCACGCCCGTGTCCAGCGACCCATAGAGCGTCATGCTCGATTGCGCGAACGCCGGTGCGACGGCACTGCAGCCGCACCATGCCGCCATCCGGAACCACCCTTTCATCTGCTTCTCCTCATCGAATTTTCCCGGCCGATGCGCCCGTGAACCGACCGGCGCGGCAGCAACATCGATCCAGCTTGATTTCATCTCTTAAAATAGGAATCCGTATGATTTACAGTGAAGTGATCCAACCCGACACGGCCGGCCCGCTTCCCGCCCATTCGCCAATGCGGTTCCGGTTGCCGCCCGCACGACTTACGTTAGACTACGGCCTGTCGCCCGCGGCGCCGCATGCCGTGCCGCAGCCCGACGGGCCGAGCCGCGTTCGTCCTTCCCGTTCCATAGCCGTAAGCCGCCTGATCCCGGATCACGTCATGTCGAGCCTCACCAAAATGCTGTCCATCCTCGACGTTTTCTCTTCGTCCGCGACGTCGATGACCGCCGAGGAAATCGCCGAACACATGGGCTTTTCGCGCACCACGTGCTATCGCTACGTGAAGGAACTGGCTTCCGTCGGCCTGCTCGTCGGCACCAACGGCCGCTATACGCTGGGCCCGCGCATCATCCATCTCGACTACAACATGCGGCAGTCGGACCCGACGCTCACCGCCGCGAAGCCCGTGATCCAGAAGCTGGTTCAGGTCACCGGCGGCGATGCGCTCGTCTCGACGCTGTTCGACGAGCAGATCATCAACGTGATGCACGAAACCGGCGCCGAGAACCTGCAACTGGGTTTCGGCCGCGGCCGCATCATGCCGCTGTTCCAGGGCGCTTCGTCGAAAGTGATCGTGGCCGCGATGTCGCGCGCGCGGCTGAAGCGCCTGCATGAGCGGCACAACGCCGAGCTGGGCGAATTCGCCGCCGACTGGACGCAGTTCTGGCGCGCCTGCCAGCAGATCGTCGACGCGGGCTACTGGATCTCGCGCGGCGAGCTCGACGCCGGGTTCGTCGGCATCGCCGCACCGATTCGCACCGCCAGCAGCGGCGAGGTCAACAGCAGCCTGTCGCTGATCTTTCGCGCCGAGCACTTCGCACTGTTCGACGAACACGTACTCGGCAAGCTCCTGATCGACGCCACCGCCCAGATCGGCAACGCCACCTGAGCATTCGCGCGGCGTCGCGAACGAGGCCGCGCCCGATCGTCTACCGGCGCCCGATCAATTCATCTGCGTGATGAATTTGGTGACCAGATAGCCGTCGAACGTCTCCGTGCCGCCCTCGCTGCCGAAACCGCTGTCCTTCACGCCGCCGAACGGGATCTCCGCCGGCCCCATGCCGAAGTGATTGATGTTGACCATGCCGGCCTCGAGCGCACGGCCGATCCGGTGCGCATGGCGCGACGACGTCGTGAACGCGTACGACGCGAGGCCGAACGGCAAGCGGTTGGCTTCGTCGAGCGCATCGTCGAGCGCATCGAACGGCACGATCCCGACGATCGGGCCGAACGGCTCCTCGTTCATCAGCCGCGTGTCGCGCGCCGGGCCCAGCACGACCGTCGGCGCGAAGTAGTGCCCCGGCCCCGCGCCCGCCAAGCGCGCCCCGCCCGCGGCAATCTCTGCCCCTTTTGCCTTCGCGTCGGCGACGAACGCGTCGATCGCGGATACGCGTCGCGCATGCGCGAGCGGGCCCATCGTGGTCGTCGCCTCCAGCCCGTAGCCGACGCGAATCTTGCCGACCGCGTCGAGATACGCGGCGACGAACCGGTCGAACACCGGGCGTTGCACGAAGAAACGCGTCGGCGATACGCAAACCTGCCCGGCGTTGCGAAACTTGTACGCGGCCAGCATCGTCGCCGCGCGTTCGATTTCCGCGTCCGCGCAGACCAGCACCGGCGCATGCCCGCCGAGCTCCATGGTCATGCGCTTCATGTGCGACGCGGCAAGCGCCGCCAGTTGCTTGCCGACCGGCACCGAACCCGTGAACGAGATCTTGCGCACCAGCGGCGACTCGATCAGTTGCCTGGACACGTCGGCCGGCACGCCCCAGACGATGTTCAGGCAGCCCGCGGGCAAGCCGGCATCGTGAAAGATGCGCGCGAGCGCGACGATCGCGCTCGGCGATTCCTCCGGCCCTTTCAGCACCAGCGTGCACCCCGATGCAAGCGCGGCCGCGATCTTGTGCATCGCCTGGCTGAACGGAAAATTCCACGGCGAGAACGCCGCGCACACGCCGATCGGCTCCCGCAGCACCGTCTGGGCAACATCCGGGGAGCGCGACGGCACGACGCGGCCGTACGTGCGACGCCCTTCCTCCGCGTGCCATTCGAGCTGTTCGGCGGACGACACGACCTCGGCGATCGCCTCGCGAAGCGGCTTGCCCTGGTCCATCGTGATGTGGCGGCCGATCGCCTCGGCCCGCTCGCGCACCAGCGCGGCCGCGCGGCGCAGGATGTCCGAGCGCGCGAGCGGCGACTCGCGGCGCCACGTCGCGAACGCGCGATGCGCGGCGCGCACCGCTGCATCGATATCGTCCGACGTCGCATGCGGCAGGTCGCCGAGCACGCCGCCGGTGCCCGGATCGAGCACGGGCTGCGTGCGCCGGCCGTCGGCCTGAAGGAACCGGCCGTCGATATACAGATGGAGCGACGCGTAATCGCGTTGCGCGTCGGGTGTCATGCGGGAAGTCAGGGGCGTAAACGGGATCAAGACGGATACCTCGGTAGAGACGGCGCGATGCGTGATGGACAGGGCGACGGTCGCATCACGCGGCCGATGGCGGTGCATGCAACAGGCCGCCGATTTCCTGTCGGAGGATCTGGTTGTCCTGCCGGACGAGCAGATGCCGGACCTTGCCGCGAAACGTCCTGAATTCGGGATCGGCCATCAGCACCGCGCGACGCCGGGCGCGATCGTCCAGCGACTCGAACGCCCACAGATAGACGAGCTGGTTCAGCGGCCCGATCTCCGTCGCAAAACAGCCGACCATCGTGCCGAGTGCGTGCTCCTGCGGCGCGCGACCGCATTCCGCATACAGCCGCAGATACTCGGCGACGCCGCCCGGCACCAGCGTGTAGGTGCGTTGCTCAACAAACATCCGCGGTCTCCCGTTGTCGCGCTGCAAACGCCTGGAACGCCGCGGTCACGCCGGCCATGCCGGCGGCGTCCGTCTGCGCCGCCACATAGCGGTCCGGACGGACGACGACGAGCGGCGCCGCGTGCCGGTCGAACCATTCGGCCATCGCGTTGTCGACGTCCTCGACGCACACGCTGTCGTGCGCGCTCGCGATGCGCTGCTCACGGCACGTTCCGCTGCGCGACCGTACGATCTGCACGAATTTCGCGCCCAGCGCGGTCCAGAACGCGCGATCGTCGTCGCTCAGGCATGCCTGTGGATCGCATCGCCAGCCGATGATCGCAAACCACGGGCCGAGCACGTCGTCGAGCTTGCGACGTGCACCGTCGGCCGTCTCGACGTCGGGTTGGACGATCATGCGCCCGACGGCGTCCGACGTGCCCGTGACCACGACCCCGTGCGTATAGCTGGGCATCGGCTTGAAGCGCATCTGCAGCACGTAGTCCTTCAGACCCGGCGCATACCGCGCGAGCCCGAGGAACCGGTCGCGCAGGAACGCGACCAGACGGCTGGTCGGCATCAGCATCGCGCCGAACGTGTCCGCGAGATCGATCATCGCTTTCGCATGGTCGCGCCGCTCCGATTCGTACGTCGAGATCACGCGCCGGTGCAACGTGCCGTTCACGACCCCCGCCAGCTTCCAGGCCAGATTGCCCACGTCGCGCAGCCCCGCGTTCAGCCCCTGGCCGATCCACGGCGGGCTCAGGTGCGCGGCATCGCCGATGAGCGCCACCCGGCCGGCGACGAAACGTTCGGCCACACGAGAGTGATGCGTGTAGGTCCGCGCACGCACGATCTCGATGCGATCGACGTCGTCGACGTACGGCGCGATCAGCGCGCGGATCGACTCCGGTTGCGCGATCGCCTCCTCGTCCTCGTGCGGAAACACGAGAAATTCCCAGCGTCGATAGTTGAACGGCAGATAAATGCAGACGTTCGGGCGGCGCGGATCGCAGTTCAGCGCGGTACACGGCTGGTCGAGCCGCGCGTTCTTCACGTCGACCACGACCCACTTCATTGGATGCGTCGTACCGGCCAGCCTGATGCCGAGCATCTCGCGGACGGGGCTGCGCCCGCCGTCGGCCGCCACCACGTAGTCGGCATCGAGTTCGTATTGCTGCCCGTCGGCGGCGCGTACCTGAAGCGTCACGCATTCGTCGTCCTGTTCCAGACCGACGACCTCTTCCCCCGTACGCAGCGACACGTGCGGATAGCGTGCCAGTGCATCGCGCAGCGTGCGTTCGGCCAGGTGCTGCATGAAGATGTTGCGGCGCCACCAGCCGAACTCGCGTATCGACGGACGGATGTCGGCGAAACATTCGCCGTTCGCCTTGAACATGCGCAGCGGCACGTTCTGGATGATGTCGCGGCTCAGTTCGTCGGCCAGGCCGGCCGTCTGAAACAGCCGCAGCGCCTCGTCGTCGATGCCGACCGCGCGCGGGAATTCGACGATCTGCGGCGCCCGTTCGACGACGATCGTATCGACGCCATACAGGCCGAGCAGGTTCGCCATGGCCGCGCCGTTCGGCCCCGCGCCGACGATGGCGACCGAGGTCCGGTTCCGGTTGTTCGCTTTCATTCGCCCGCGCCTCCCACGCGCCATGCAGGATCATCGAGACGATCGAGCCAGGTGCGCAGCGCGCGATTGAACGCATCGGGCTGATCGTCGTGCACGTAATGCGTCGCGCCGGGAATGTCGATCCGCTCGATTTCCGCATGGGCGGCCGCCATTTCGGCCGCCACGTCCGCGGACAGGAAATCCGAGTCGCCGCCGCGCAACAACAGCGTGGGCACGTGCAGGTTGAGGATCAGCGGCCACAGATGGACGAGCTGCTCCGGCGTCGCGGCCAGCCGTGCCACCGCGATCCCTTGCGCATCGTGACGCCAGACGATCCGGCCTTGCTCGCCCTCTTTCAGCGAATGTGCGAGGCGCGAATCGAGCGCGGATTCCGTGATGTTCGGCCGCTGGCGTCGCCAGAATGCGCGCGCGTCGTCCCACGACGCGAACGCGTCCGGGGTTTCCTGCAACTCGCGCTTGATGCGCTCGGAACCCGGCGAGCCGGCCGACGCACCGGGGCCCATGTCCTCGATCACGAGGCCGGCGAGCCTTTCGGCGTGCCGTTCCGCTTGCGACGCTGCGTAGACGAACGCATTGGCGCCGCCCATCGAGTGCCCGACCAGCACGAATCGTCGCAGGCCCAGTGCGCGCACCAATGCGTCGAGATCGCGCACGTAGGCTGCCGCGTAGTAGTCCCGCCGCGGATCCCAGTCGCTCAGCCCGCGCCCGCGCTGATCGAGCGCGACGACCCGGTAGCGGTCGACCAGCGCATCGGCGACGGGCGCCCAGGTATGCGCGTAACTGCGCAAGCCGTGCAGCATCACCACGGTCGGCGCATCGTCGCGCCCCCAGCTCACGTAGTGCAGCCGCAGTCCATCGCTGTCGACCCATCCATCCTTGACGGATGCCGTGTTCATGATGTGCTCCCCGATCGGCATGCGCGCTCAGACCAGACCGTCGCGACCGACGATCTCGCTCGCCTTCAGGCCGCCGAGCCGTGCGTGCAGCCGGCCGCGCGTCGCGAACGCGAAGATCACCAGCACTTCGTCGTCGTTGGGTGCATCGGGAAACAGGCACGTCACCGTGTCGTAGTGCGAGCGCACGTAGAGTGCATCCTTGTGCGCGAGCGGCACGTCGATCACGGTATTGATCGGGCCGCGCTTGCCGCTCGACGGCACCCACGATTTGCCGCCGCCCAGCGCCGCGCGGATCGGCTCCGCGAAGATCGACGTGAGGAACGCGTTGCCGTGTTCGTATTCGCCGGCCGAGCCGACCAGGCACGCCTTGCCGTAGCTCTCGATCCCGCGGCCGTCCGCGAGCGACTCGATGCGTCGCGCAAACTCCTTGCCGAGCGCGGGCGACGGGCGCACGAGATCGTCGAGGTTTTCGCTGAATCGCCCCGCGTACGGGTTGTGAACGGCCGCGGCGATCACGATCTTGCGCAGCGGCTCGCCATCCGCGAGCTGGCCGGTTTCGTTCGCGAGCGAATCCTCGATCTGCGTGTACCACTTGCGGATGTGAAAGCCTTCGAAATTGGCGGTCTTGCTCATTTGCATTCCTATATAAGACGTCGATGATGCGGATTGAAAGGCGGCGTTTCAGTCGAACAGCGGTTCGAGCTGGACGGGATCGCTCGGCGCGTTGTATCGATGCAGCACGCGCTTGCCCTCTTCGTCGTCCGTGACCATTTCGCAGAAGAATTCGAGCCGGTTGCCGTCAGGGTCCGTGAAATACACACCGATCCCGACCTTGTGATCGGTGATCTTGACGATCGGCACGTCGCGGCGAATCAGCATCCCGTACAGGCGGCGCAATTCGGTCAGCCCGCCGGCGATTTCGAGGCCGTAGTGCTGCAGGCCGATCGTGCCGAGCTCCGCATCGGATGCCGCGCGAATCAGCGCGATGTCGTGGTGCTTCTGGCCGAACGACATGAACACCCACTGCGCGTCGCGCGCGGTTTCCGTCATGCCGAGCACGTCGGCGTACCAGATGCTCGAGCGGACGGGGTCGCGCACGAACAGCGACAGGTGGGTGCGCTGCACGCGCGGCGTCGGCAGCGGCAGGCCGCTCGCGTTCGCACGCTCGGCGCGTTGGCGGATATCGGACAGTGTCATCGTTCGCTCCGCTCAATGGGTCGACTGCGCGTGGGCGGCCAGCGGCGCCTCGAACGGCGTCCACGCGACCGCCGTGATCTCGCTGAACTCGCGCCATTCCTTGGTCCAGTTACGGCCGCCGTCGCGCGAGCGGAACAGGTGCCCGTACTTGGTGCCCGCATAAACGAGCGCCGGCCGGGCCGCATGCGCGCCGAACGCCCAGAACGTGGAGTTCGGCGGCGTGTGCAGATCCGTCTCGTGCCACGCATGGCCGCGGTCGGTCGAGCGATAGATGCGGCTGCGGGTGCCCGGCGTACCGTCGCCGATCGCCATCAGCAGGTCGCCTTCCGGTTCCGGCAGTTGCACGACGGTGCGCGTGTAGTACAGCCCGTCGAAGCGGTCACGCGACAGCTTGCCGTCCCACGTCAAGCCGTCGTCCTCGCTCACGTACACCGCGTTGACCGTCAGCAGCACCGTGGTCTTCGGGCGGCCTTGCATGGCGGGCAGGATGGCGATCGCGTGAATGTCGCTGTTGCGGATCGCGGTGCCGGGGCCGTCCACGCGCGTCCAGCTCGCACCGGCATCGCGGCTGCGCCACGCGCCGCCCTCCTCCACGCCGTACCAGACGTTGCGGCTGTCGTCCGGATCCACGCAGATCGTCAGCAGCCGCGGACGATTGACGCCCGAGCAAAACTCCGGAAACGCGGGTGCCGTTCTCTCCCAGGTCACGCCCGCGTCGCTCGACTTGTAAAGCGCGGCGCGCGACGGCGCGCCGGTGCCCGCGTAGAGCACCGCCGGGTTCGCCGGATCGATCGCGATCGACCAGACCGTCTGCCCGTTCAGCAGGTTGTCAGGCCGGAACCAGTGCGCGCCGCCATCCTCGCTGATGCACAGGCCCGAATCGGCGCCGGCATAGATCCGCGACGGCGTCGCGGGGCACACCGCGAGCGCGCGCACGATGCCGTCGAACTCGATCGGTTCGGCGAGCCCGAGGCGATGCCAGGTCTTGCCGTCGTCGTTCGAGCGCAGGATGCCTTGCCCGGCGGTGGCGACCAGTACGGTTGCGGTCATGAAATGCTCCTTGTGTCAGAGAAAAATGCCGCGCGTGAGCCCGCCGTCGCAGCCGATCGACTCGCCGGTGATCGAGCCGGACTTCGGCGACGCGAGAAACGCGACGATCCACCCCATTTCTTCCGGCTGCAGCACGCGACGGATCGGCGTGACCTTCACGTAGTTGGCCGCGACCTCCGCGGCCGTGAGCCCTTGCTTCTGCGCTTCCTTCTCGTAGAGCTCGTGGATGTGCGGCGTCTCGACGACGCCCGGGTGAATCGTGTTGACCGTGATGCCGAACGGACCGAGCTGGTCGGACAGCGTCTTGGTCAGGTGCACGATCGCCACGTTGCGCATGCCGGACAGCTGCTTGCTGCCGCGGCCGGTCAGGCCGCCGATATTGACGATCCGGCCGAAGCCGTTGCGCCGCATATACGGCGCGGCCGCCTTCGCACAACGCAGGTAGCCGACCACCTTGATGTCGATGTCCTGCAGCAGCCCCTGCGGATCGGCGTGCTCCAGCTCCGCGCGCACGAGCCCACCCGGATGCGCGGCGCCGTTCAGCAGGACGTCGAGCCGGCCGAAACGCTCGACGCTCGCGGCCATCGCCGCTTCGATCGACGCCATGTCGGTCGTGTCCACCGTGACGGGCAGGATCTCGCCGGCCGCGTCGCCGAGCGGCGCAAGCGCCGTGCGAATCTCGGCGGCGGCCGCTTCGAGGTGTTCGATGCGGCGCGCGGCGATCGCGACGTTGACGCCTTCGCGCGCCAGTTCGAGCGCGACCGCCTTGCCGATGCCCATGCTGCCGCCGGTGATGAACGCGGCTTTTCCGTGCAGTTGCAGATCCATGTCGATGAAAGGTGAGAGTCGGGATTGAGGAAAGGAGCGGGTTGCGCGATCAGGACAACTGCATTTCGACGAGCGTCGGCCCGTCGGTGCGCGCAAGCGCATCGTCGAGCGCTTGCACCAGCGCACGGGTGTCGCTCGCGCGTTGAGCCGGCACGCCGTAGCCGCGTGACAGCGCGAGCCAGTCGATCGGCGGGTCGTCCAGTTGGGTCAGGCGGCTGGCATGCGGCGTATCCGCCGGCAGGCCGCTGCGCGCGAGTTCGGTCTGCAGGATGCCGTAGCGCCGGTTCGAGGCGATCAGCATCACGATCGGCAAACGCTCGCGCGCCATCGTCCACAGCGACTGGATCGTGTACTGCGCACTGCCGTCGGACTGCAGCGCGAACACGCGGCGGTCCGGGCACGCGACGGCGGCGCCCAGTGCCACCGGCAGGCCCTGGCCGATCGCCCCGCCCGTGTTCGTGAGAATCGTGTGGCGACGCGCGCGCGCCGATGCGGTCACGAACGGATAGCCGCACGTGCCGCCCTCGATCGACACGATCGCGTCGTCGGGCAACGCATTCGCGAGCACGCGGCCGACGGCCTGCGGCGTGAGCGGGCCATCCTCCACGCGCCAGCGCTCGACGCGTACACCCGCGTCGTTCGTCGACGCGCCGATGCGATCGGCCAGCGCCTCCAGCGCGTCGTCCGCCGCGTCGCCCGGCGCGGCCAGCGTGACGATGTCCTCCGGTCGCGCGAGTTCGCCGGGAATGCCCTCGTAGCCGAAGTAGGTGACGGGCGCAAGCGCGCCGGCCAGCACCACGCGCCGGCCGGCCAGCGCGGCCAGCGCCGGCTCGGGGAAATAAGGCAGGCGGTCGATGTCCGGCAGGCCGCCGCCGCGCTCCGCGCGCGCGGGAAACGTCTCGCTGAAGCAGGTCGCGCCGGTCGCGGCCGCGATGCGCGCCGCCGCACGCTGCCCGCGGGCCGACAGCGCGCGCGCGCCCATCAGCAGGACGGCGCGATGGCCACTGAGCAGCAGATCGGCAACCCGTTCGACGCGAGCGGCATCGAACGACACCGCGGCCGGGCGCACGACGGCGGGCGACGCCGCGCCGCGCACCCTGGCCGACTGGAGATCGACGGGCAGCACGAGGGTCGCGACGCCGCGCTGCGCGCCCATCGAGGCCGAAATCGCATCGGCCGTATCGGTCGCGAGATCCGTGTCGCGCGCCACGCTGCGATACCACACCGACACCGGACGGGCGAGCGACTCGATGTCGGACGTCAGCGGCGCGTCGTACTTCAGATGCTCCCGCGTGTGATCGCCGACGATGTTCAGGATCGGCGTGCGGGCGCGGCGCGCATTGTGCAGGTTGGCAATGCCGTTCGCGTGGCCGGGCCCGAGGTGCAGCAGCGTCATCGCGGGCTTGCCGGCCATGCGGCCATAGCCGTCCGCGGCGCCCGTGCACACCCCCTCGAACAGCCCGAGGATCGAGCGCATGCCCGCCACGGTATCGAGCGCACCGACGAACGGCATCTCGGTCGTGCCGGGATTGGCGAAACAGACGTCGACGCCGGCGTCGCGCGCCGTGGTGAGGACGACGCTCGCCCCGCTGCTTGTTTCGATATCGCTGTCCGACTGTGGGATGTTCATGCGGCTGCTCGACGGGTTTGGCTGAAGTGGTTTTAATGTAATCCCGAATTACGGTATTTGTCAAACGACCCACTCCGTTTTTCCGATCCACGACGGATCACGTCTACCCGACATTTCTCGCAATTTCACCGTACGAACGAGATGGAGGCACTATCCGATCCCCTCCACGAAACGATTAATTTCCCACAATTCGGTATTTTGCAAAACCCGCACACCAGATCGACCGCCTCCGTGCCGTGCACCCTTCCCCTCCCCATCAATTCTCAAAATTACGATTGCAAATGCCTCTCATTTGCATTAAATTGCCGCGCAAATGTACTGTTTGGAACACAGATGTCGACGCGAGGCCGCCCGCCGTGCCCGAACGCACCGACACAGCACGGGAGGAGTATGAGCAGGAGGAACTGGGCGGCCGCACCGATGGCCATCGTCGTCGGCACGACCGGCATGGGCGCAGCCGACGCGCAGGAAACGGCGCTGCCCACCATCGAGGTCTCCGCGCAACGCGCGACGGCGCCGTTTCGCACGCGCGAATCGACGAGTGCGACGCGCAGCGAGGCGGACGTGATGGAGATTCCGTTCGCGGTCAGCAGCGTCGACACGAAGCTGATCCAGACCGTGGCCGCCACGCGCGGCGACGATCTTTACGACTGGGTCGCGGGCGTCTCGCGCCAGAACAACTTCGGCGGCCTGTGGGACAACTACGCGGTGCGCGGCTTCGCCGGCGACGGCAACACGTCCGGCACCGACTACCTGGTCAACGGCTTTTCGTGGAATCGCGGCATGAGCGTGCCGCGCGACACCGTCAACCTCGAGCGCATGGAAGTGCTCAAGGGGCCGGCGTCCGCGCTGTATGGCCGCGGCGATCCGGGCGGGATCATCAGCTATACGACGAAGCAGCCTCAGTTCGCCCGCGCGAACACCATCGGCGTGTCGGCCGGCAGCTACGGCGCGTTGCGCCAGACACTCGATTCGACCGGCCCCGTCACGAAATCGCTCGCGTACCGCTTCGTCGCGATGAACGAGAACAACGGCAGCTTTCGCGACACTGTGTCGAGCAAACGCTACCTGTTCTCGCCGTCGTTCACGTGGGACATCGGCGCGGACACGACGCTCCACTACGAATTCGAGAGCGCGCGTCAGCGCGCGCCGCTCGATCGCGGCGTGCTGGCGGTCAACGGGCAGTTGGGCGTGATCCCCGCGTCGCGCTTTCTCGGCGAGCCGCGCGACGGCGACTACGACGTGCGCAACACGGGTCACCAGTTCACGCTCGAGCATCGCATCGATTCAAGCTGGTCGATCAATGCCGGCGTCGCGCAACGCAACACCGACCTGACGGGGCGCTCGTCCGAGGCCTTCGCGTTGCAGCCGGACGGCCGCACGCTGTGGCGCCGCTACCGGCAGGTCGCGTTTCACTCGAACGACCTGCAAGGCCGTCTCGAAACCACCGGCGCGTTCCGCACGGGCAGCATCGGCCACACGCTCGTGATGGGCGTCGATGCGTATCGCTTCAACTACGACCAGTTCGTCACGCGCTCCACGCCGAGCGCTTCGGTGCCGTATGCGATCGACATCTTCGATCCGGTCTACGGCCAGCCCGCGCCGACGCCGCGCACCGCGACCAACCTGCTCGAACGCGACGACGGACAAGGCGTCTACGCGCAGGACACGCTCGCGTTCGGGCCGCACTGGAAAATCCTGGCCGGGCTGCGCTGGGATCGCTTCCACCAGTCGATCGACAACCGCCTGAAGGGCATGACGACGAGCCAGCTGCAGACCGCGGTGAGTCCGCGTATCGGCGTCGTGTATGAAATGAGCCCCGCGTGGTCGTTCTATGCGAACACCGCGTATTCGTTCCGGCCGAACAACGGTGCCGACATCAACGGCCGCGCGTTCGATCCCGAAAAGGGCCACGGCTACGAAGCCGGCGCGAAATGGGCCGGCGCGCGCTCGCTCACGACCGTCTCGGCGTTCTACGTCACCAAACGCAACGTGCTCACCGCCGATCCAGCGAATGCCGGCTTCTCGCGCGCGGCCGGCGAAGTGCGCAGCCGCGGCATCGAATTCGAATGGAGCGGCGACCTCGGTCACGGCCTGCGCGGCATCGCGAACCTCGCGTACGTCGACGCCGAGGTCACGCGCGATTCGGTGCTGGCGCCCGGCTCGCGCCTCGTCGACGTACCGCGGCTGAGCGGCAGCGCGCTGCTGATGTACGAGACGACCCTGCCGTTCGCGGACAAGGCCGGCGCGGGTGCCGGCGTGATCTACGTCGGGCGCCGCGCCGGCAACACGGCCAACACGCAGGACGGCTTCGAGCTGCCGGCCTACGCGACCGTGCAGCTCAACGGCTACCTTCAGGTCAACAAGCACCTGCGTGCGTCGGTCGTGCTGAACAACCTGTTCAACCGCACCACCTACGTCAGCTCGTACAACAGCCTGTGGGTCACGCCGGGCGCGCCGCGCAGCCTGTTAGCATCGCTCGCCTACTCGTTCTAGCGCGGCCGGGCGGCTGACGCGACCGCCATCGCGCGTCAGCCGCCTACCACGAAGCGCGCCCCCAGCGCGAGCAGCAACGCCGGCAGCATCACGCACGCCCCGACCGCGAGGAATGCGCGGAAACCGACCTGCAGCCCTTCGCGCCGGATCGCCGCGAGCCACAGAATCGTCGCGAGCGAACCGGTGATCGACAGGTTCGGGCCGAGATCGACGCCGATCAGAATCGCGTCGACCACCGTTTGCGGGCTGTGCGCGGCCTGGATCGTCGAACTCGCGATCAGCCCGGCAGGCAGGTTGTTGACCGCGTTCGACACCAGCGCGACCGCGACGCCGGCCACGGCCGCGGCGACGTGCTCGCCGCTTTGCATCAGCGTATGCAGCAGCCCCGCCAGTACGCGCACCGCGCCGGTCCGGTCGAGCGTCTCGACGACGACGAACAAGCCCGCGACGAGCGGCAGCACGCTCCATGAAATCGCGCGAACGATCGGCACGCAGGCCGCGCGATCCCGCATCACCACGCACGCGACCGTGACGACACCCGCCAGCGCGGTCGGCAACCCGAGCGGGCGGTCGAACACCGACACCGCCATCAGTGCGACGGCCGTTGCGGCGATGCCCGCGAGCGCGATGCGTCCACCGCTCGTCAGCGGCTGCACCGGCAGCCCCGACTCGCAACGGCCGGCAAGCGCACGTCGCTGCACGATCCTCAGCATGACGAACGTGCACGCGATCGACGCGACGGACGGCGCCGCGAAGTGCGCGAGCCAGACGCCGAGCGCCGGCATGTGCGCGCCGTACAGCACCAGGTTCGCCGGATTCGAAATCGGCAGCACGAAGCTCGCGGCATTGGCGACGAGCGCGCAGCTGTACAGCAGCGGCATCGGGTCGGCCTTCGCGCGACGCGCGGCGGCCAGGATCGCGGGTGTCAGCACGACGGCGGTCGCGTCGTTCGACAGGAACACCGTGGTGACGACACCGACGCCGTAGATCAGCGCGAACAGCCGCCGCGGCGAGCCCTGCGCGAGATTGACGACGTGCGTCGCGACCCAGTCGAACAGCCCCTCGCGACGGGCCGCCTCGGACAGCAGCATCATGCCCGTCAGAAAGAGGTACACGTCGCCGCCTTTCGCGACGGCGTCCAGCGCCTGCGCGACGGGCAACAGGTTCAACACGACCAGCAGCAGCGCGCCGCTCACGGCCCAGATGGCCTCGGGCCAGCCGAACGGGCGCGTGATGACGCCCGCGGTGGCGAGCGCGGAAATCAGCCAGGCAAGCGAAACAGGATTCATGGGCAAGTGGATGGAGGCATGGGAATCGATATCGCTTTCACAATGATGTCGCCGACAGATCGGCCGGCTTGCCGCATACGCTGCTCAGCGAGCGCGCGTGACCGAGCCACAGCGCGAGCGAGCCCGTCGACACGGCGCCCAGTACGACGAACGCGGCCGGATAACCGAAGTGCTGCGCGAGCACGCCGCCCAGCACGGGGCTGAGCGCCGCGCCGATGCCCTGCGCGGTCGCGACGGCGCCCTGCCCGGCATTCACGCGGCCAGAGCCATGCAGCAGCCGAACCACGAGCGCGGGCACGACCACGCTTTGCAGGCCGGCGCCGATGCCGTCGAGCACCTGCACCGGCCACACGCCCGCTTCGCTCATCCACGCCGCGGCGACCACCCCGCGCACCGGCAGCACGAGGTACGAGAACAGCAGCACGCGCCAGTAACCGTGCGAGCGAATCAGACGGGGCGCGAGCCACGCCGCCGCGACCATCACGAACTGCGCGATGACGATGGTCTGTGCGGTGAACGCGCTCGGGTTGCTGCGATGCGTGACGACGACACCCATCCCGTAGAGCGGCAGCATCGCTGCATTGCCGAGGTGAAACAGCGCGAGCGACGCGCCGAGCAGCACCAGCGGCCGGTTTTCGGCGAGCGTGCGCAGACCGCTGACGCGCGACGTCGGCGCCGCGCCGACCGCATCGGGATGCGCGGCATCCGTGCCCGGTGTGACGCCGGCAGGATCGAGACCACGGGCGGACGCATGATCGATCGCCTGCCCGGGAATCGCCAGCGTGCTCACGATGGCGAGGACCGTAAACACGCCGACGAGCGCGAACACGGCGTCGAATCCGGCATGCCAGCCGAGCCACCCCGCGAGCGCCGCGCCGGCGACGTTGCCGGCATGGTTCGCCATCTGGTTGCGCCCGAACTGCCGGTCGAACCCCTGCCGCCGCACGATGCCGAGCGTCACGCCCGCGACGGCCGGCGCGAGCGCCGCGCCGCTGACCGCCGCCAGGATTTGCGACGCCGCCACCGCCGGATAGCCGTGGACGAACATCAGCGCGAGCGAGGCCAGTGCCGTCGCGGCGGCCGCGACGACGATCAGCGCCCGCTTCGCGCGCACCGCGTCGACGAGCGCGCCGGCCAGCGGCGTCGCGGCCATCGCGGCGAGCCCGGCCAGCGTCATGACCGAACCGATCGCATCGGCGCCCCAGCCGCGCGACAGCAGGATGACGCCGATGAACGGGCCGATGCCGGCCTGCACGTCGGCCAGGAAGAAGTTGAGCGCTTCGAGCGCGCGTGCCGGCCTCATGGTCGCCTCACCGTCGCACGATCATTCGGCATCCGCATCGACGAGCTCGGCGATCTCGCTCACGTCGAGCGTCGTGCCGTGCGGCGTGACGACGCCATGCCCCCACGCCTGCACATGAACACCGGGACGCAGATAATCGTGCAGCGCTTCAGCTGCATGCGGCGGCACCCGCAGCGCGACGCCGCTCGTCAGCAACGCGCCGTTCAATTCGCCTTTCGGCCCATGCAGCCCGAACGCGACTTCGCCGTTCGATTCCATCGGCTGTCGAGCGGCGTGCGTCGGCTTCGGCGGCGCAGCGTGCGCGGGCCCATCGTCGTTGATGTCGACGCCGTCGCGCCCGGTCAGTTGCACGGCCGCGACCATCGCGGCACGACGCGGCTTGACGCCCCGCACGCGGATGCGGTCGCCGACCGCGACACGGCGCACCAGTTCGCGGCCCAGGTGCGGCGGCACGTGAACCTGCAGGTCGCCGTTCAGGATCAGGCCGTCGATTTCTCCGTGCGGATTGAGCAGGAACTGCGTGACGCGGCCGCGCGTTTCGGGCAGGCAGGCGGGATCGATCCAGTGCATGGCAGGACTCCTTTCGATGGATTGAGGAACGACGTCGCGCGATCAGTGCGCGACATCGTCATAGAGATTCACGACATGGCCCGGCGCGCCGAACGCCGTCGCCTGCAGCGCTTCACCATAGGCGTTGCGCGTGCCGTAGCCGACCGCGGCCACGCGCTCGCCGGGCGCGAGCAGCGCGCCGAATTGCTGGGCGGCCGGCACGGTCAGCTTGACGATCGCTCCGCTGTCGAGCATCACGCCGTCCGGCTCGCCGCGCGGCGCGCGCGTCACGCGGCGCACGACGCCGGACACGCTCAGGCGGGCAAGGTTGACCCCGCGCAGCGTGGGCGGCACGGGCGCGACGGGCGCGGGCGGCTGATCGGACAGCGACGCGCCGGTGCCGTCGTTGCGGACCACGCGTGCGCGGATTTCATCGTCGACGCGTCGTTCGCCGGCTACCGTCACGCGGTCGCCCGTTTTCACGAGCGCCGTCAGTTGCGAACCGAGATGCGGCGGCAGGAGGACGAGCGTGCCGTCGGTCAGCACGAAGCCGTCGACCGCCCCTTCCGGATTGATCGTCAGGCGCGACAGCGTGCCGGACACCAGCGCGTCGGAGGCGGTGTCGTTTCCGGGCATGGCAGGCACAAGCGCACGAGGCCGAGGCGGAGGCGGCGGAGGCGGCATGGCGCCGGCCGGGTCTTCCGCGCGCGGCGCCGGCGGCACCTGCGCCACGCTGACCGTTGCGACGGCAACGAGCGCGGCAGCGCAGAGCATGCGATACGAGCGGCGAACGGCAGCGCGGCACCGCGGCCGCGATCGGACGACAGGCAGGCACGAGTTCATGGCGGGCTCCGGCGACGGGTTGCGATGCATCGGTATCCGCAATACCCGTGCCAACCTGCGGCGCACCGCGTGGCCGTGCGCCGAACGACGACGCGCGCCAAACGTGTCGGATTTCCCGACACGTCGATTCACCGCATGTCGGCATTCCCGACAGTCGAAACAACGCGACCAGCGGCCCGCTCACACCGATAACGAGCTGGCGCTGGCCCTATTCGTCGCGCTCGATCCCGAGATTCGCCATGCGCGCATAGAGCGACTGGCGGCCGATCCCGAGCTGCCTCGCGGCTTCCGCGCGATTGCCGTTCGCGCGCTCGAGCGCGTGCAGGATCGCCGCGCGCTCGACCGTCGCGAGCGCATCGGGCAGCGGCATGTCGAGCAGGTGCGCCGGCACCGCATCGGCGCCCGACTGGCGCGCCGGCACGGCGCCGAGGCCGAGATCGGCCGCGCTGACGGCCGGCCCGGGGGCGAGCGCGGCCGCCCGCTCCATCACGTTGCGCAGTTCGCGGACGTTGCCCGGCCAGCGGTGATCGAGCAGCGCGCGCTGAGCGTCGTTCGTCAGATGCAGCGCGCGCATGCCTGCCGCGCTGCCCAGGAAATGCGCGGCCAGTGGCAGGATGTCGGCTACACGCTCCGCGAGCGGCGGCAGGTGCAGCGGAATGACGTTCAGCCGATAGAAGAGATCTTCGCGGAACGTGCCGTTCGCGACGGCCGCGGCGAGATCGCGATGCGTCGCGGCCACGACGCGAATGTCGATCGTCGTCGCGCGGTCCGCGCCGAGCGGCATCACCTGGCGCTCCTGCAGCGCGCGCAGCAGCTTCGCCTGCATCGCGGCGGGCATGTCGCCGATCTCGTCGAGAAAGAGCGTGCCGCCGTCGGCCTCGACGAGGCGCCCCGCGCGATCGGCATGCGCGCCGGTAAACGCACCGCGACGATGCCCGAACAACTCGCTTTCGAGCAGATCGGCCGGAATGGCCGCGCAGTTGACGGCGACGAACGGCCCCGCATGGCGAGCCGATGCGGCATGCAGCACGCGCGCCGCCACCTCCTTGCCCGTGCCCGTCTCGCCGGTCAGGAGCACGGTTGCGTCGCTCATCGCGGCCCGGCCGATCTGCTTTTGCACGTCGCGCATCGCGGCGCTCACGCCCAGCAATCGTGGTCGGTCCGCGGAAGGTTCGCCCGCGAAACCGCTGTCGGATGGCGCCGGCGCGGGCGGCTGATTCGCCGACACGATACGTTCGAGCAGTTGCGCGATGTCCCGGCGCCCGATCGGCTTCGTCAGGTGATCGAATGCGCCGAGCCGCATCGCTTCGATCGTGTTGTCGCTGGTCGCGTGGGCCGTCAGCATGACGACCGGAATCGCGGCCAGCGCGGGATCGTCACGCAGTTGCGCGAGCACGGCCAGCCCGTCCAGATCCGGCAGGCGGAAATCCAGAAAGACGCATTCGATGCCGCCGCCGTCGCGCAGCGCGCTGAGCGCGGCCCGGCCGGATGCGGCCTCGACGGCCCGATGACCGAGATCGGCCAGCGTTTCGGCGAGGCCGTCGCGAAAGGCCGCGTCGTCGTCGACTATGAGGATGTTTGCCATGGAATTTCAATCACGAATGCGGCGCCGCCGTCGAGGCGCGCGTGTCCGCCATGCGCCGCCGCCACTTCACGGACCACGGCAAGACCGAGGCCCGTGCCGTCCGCGCGACCCGTCACGAACGGCTCGAAGATCCGCTCGCGCTGCGCGGCCGGCACACCGGGGCCGCTGTCCGACACGGTGATACACAGCCAGTCGCGCCCGGCGACCGCGCGCCGCTCGGCGGTGAGCGTGACCGCGCCGCCGTCGCCCGCATGGTGCAGCGCGTTGAGCAGCAGGTTATCGAGCGCCCGCCGCATCTGGTCGGGATCGAAGGCCGGACGATCCGATGGCCACGCGAGCCGTTCGCCCTGCCCCGCGAGCGACACCGTCAGGTCGATCGCTTGCCGCTGCGCCAGCTCGCGGTGCGCGTCGACGACTTGCGCGAGCCACGCGTCGACGTCGACGAGTGTCGCATGGGGGCGCACCGGCTGCGTCAGCGCGAGCAGGCTCGACAATTGCGCATCGATGCGCTCGATCTGCGCGAGGATCACGCGCAATGCGTCCTGCTGCCGCCGGCCGTCGCCGGCCAGCGCGTTTTCCGCCTTCAGCCGCATCGCGCCCATCGGATTGCGAATCTCGTGCGCGACCTGCGCGGCAAGCTTGCCCAGCATGCCGAAGCGCTCGGCCTGCGCGAGCCGCGTACGCAGTTCGTCGGCCTGCTGTTGCAGCCGGTCGGCGCGGCGCGCCCGCTCGTTGAACGCATCGATGACGCGGTCGAGATCGGGTTCGCCGACGTACGGCAGGTGATGTTCGCGACCGTCGGGCCCCAGCCCGCTCTCGATCCGCGCGAGATTGCGTTTCCAGCGGCGCAGCGCCACGGCCAGCGCCGCCGCGATCGCCAGAATCACCGCGAGCACGGCGGCGAGCCCCGTGGCCAGCAATTCCCCGTGCCGGCCCAGCGGCGGGCGCGCACGCGTCAGCATCCACACGTACAGCCCCGCACCGCCGCGTACCGGACAGGCCGCCGCGATCACGGCATCCTGCGCGCCTTCGACGACGTTCGTCGTCGCGGCATGCGTCGCGGCCGCGGCATGCAGCGTGCGGAGGATCAGCGGCGTTTCCGCTTCCGGAACGTCGCGTTTGACGCCGCTGCCCTGATAAGTGGGAAAGGAATACGCGAGAAAGCCGCTCGCGTCGGGTGCGGCGCCGGGCATCCAGAACCCGCCCTCCATGTCCGGCGCCCGCGAGAGCACGATGTCGAGGATCGCGTGCATCAGATCCGGAGCGGGCCCGGCGCCCGCGGACGCGGACGACGCGCCGTAACGCGACGCGACCGCTTCGCAGGCCGACGCGCCGGCGGCCTTGGCGCTGGCCACCTGCTGACTCTCGGCGGAACTCGCGGTGACCCAGACGACCGCGACCAGCGTCGCGCACAACGCCGCGACGAGTGCCCAGAGCATGACGAGTTGGGTGGAGAACGACGGACGCTTCATCGGATGGGGCTGGCGGTTGAGGACGACAGAATAGCGCATTGCATGCCATGCGAAGCCGCCACGACCGCCATGCGTCGCACCGACGGCCGGCAGATCGGAACGGTAACGGCTCGCCGTGGAAAGCCTGGCGAAAGCCCCGGGGGCTAGACTGCCTTCGGTCCCGATTCCGGTTTGCTGCGGGTACGCGAAGGCATTCGCGACATCGGCCCGGACGGTTCGCTCGCGCGCGAGGTGAAGCGCGGCGACCGCGCGCTCCCCTATCACACCTTCGCGCTGCTGCCGCTCGTGTTCGCGGCCGAACTCGTTCAGCGGCGCAACATCGATCTCTACCGCGAGAACGACGGCGCGATCGGCCGCCTCGCGAACCTCGTGATCGACGCGGTGGGAGATCCCGCGAGTTTCAGGAAAATCACGCCGATCAGGCAGGACCTGTTTCCGTGGATGTTCCGCGACGAACGGAGCTGGGTCGAGCCGTACTACGCACGCTTTCACGATCGCCGCCTGCCGGCGATCATCGCGCCGCGCGACCGGGCCGCGCGTCACCGCCGGTTCGAGCGCGACACCACGTCGATCCACACCGCCAGCACCAGCACCGCGCCCTTGACGATCATCTGCCAGTACGCGTCGACGTCCAGCATCGACATCCCGTTGTCGAGGCTCGCCATCACGAGCGCGCCGATCAGCGCGCCGTAGACCGTGCCCGACCCGCCGCGCATCGAGGTGCCGCCGATGAAGCACGCGGCGATCGCGTCGAGCTCGCCCATCGTGCCGGCGGACGGCGACCCGGCCGCGAGCCGCGCCGTGTTGACGAGGCCGGCGAACGCGCACATCAGGCCCATCAGCGCGAAGATCGCGAGTTTCACGCGATCGGTGTCCACGCCCGACAGCCGCGTCGCCTCCAGGTTCGACCCCACTGCATAGATGCGCCGGCCGAATACCGTCTGCGTCGCGATCCACGAGAACACGCCGAGCAGCGCGAGCAGCAGCAGCACGGGCACCGGAATACCGCCGTAACGGTCGAGCGTCGCGACGAACGCGAACAGCACCGCCCCCGCGCCGACGATCTTCGCGACGTCCTGCCACAGCGGGGCGACCGCGAGCCGGTAGCGCCGCCGCGTGCCGCGCTGCCGCACCACCAGCAGCGTCGCGACCACGAACAGCAGGACCGCGAGGCCGTCGCCGGCCACGCGCGGCAGATAGCCCTGCCCGATGAACACGAAGCCGTCCGACACGGGCGCGATCGTCGAGCCGCCCGTCACGCCGAGCAGGATGCCGCGAAACGCGAGCATCCCGCCGAGCCCGACGATGAACGACGGCACGCGCCGATAGGTCGACCACCAGCCGTTGAAGAGCCCGATCAGCACGCCGAGCGCGAGCACGGCCGGGACCGTCGCCGCGACCGGCCAGTGGCGGTTGACGTCGAGGATCGCGGCGACGCCGCCGAGCAGCCCGAGCAGCGAGCCGACCGACAGGTCGATCTCGCCCGCGATGATGACGAACACCATGCCGCACGCGAGCATGCCGGTGATCGACATCTGCCGCAGCAGGTTCGATACGTTGCGGGGCGTGACGAACGCGCCGTCCGTCAGCACCGAGAAGAATGCCCAGATCGCGACGACCGCGAACAGCAGCGCGAGCACCTTGTAGCGCGTGAAGACATGGCGCAATGGCAGCCGCGGCGCGCGGCCGGCGCCTGCATCCGGCGTCGCCGGGGTCGAGGAAGAAAGTTCGGAATTCATGTCGCACTCGCTGCGGTGGGTTCGGCGGCCAGCCGCGCGGGCTTCAGCGCGGCGCCGAGGATCTGTTCCTGCGTGAGGCCCTGGTTGACGAAATCGCCGCGCAGCTCGCCCTCGCCGATCACCAGCACGCGATCGGCCAGGCCGAGCACCTCCGGCAATTCCGACGACACGACGATCAGCGCGACACCGCGCTGGGCCAGCGCGAAGATCAGCCGGTAGATCTCCGCCTTCGCGCCCACGTCGACGCCGCGCGTCGGTTCGTCGAGGATCAGCACCTGCGGCTCGGTCAGCAGCATCTTCGCGAGCACCGCCTTCTGCTGATTGCCGCCCGACAGGCTCGCGATCGACAGGAACGGGTGCGCTGCGCGCACCGACAGCCGCTGCATCTCGGTGCGGATCGTATCGAGCTCGGCGGCCGCGTCGATCCGCCCGCGCGCCGCGAAGCGCCGCAGCACCGCGAGCGTGATGTTGTGGCCCACGCCGAGCTGCGGCACGATGCCGTGGCGCTTGCGGTCCTCCGGCACCATCGCGATACCGGCGCGGATCGCGTCGGCCGGCGAGCGGATCGACAGCGGCTTGCCGTTCATCGTCACGCTCGCCGTGCACGCGCCCGGATACGCACCGAAGATCGCCTGCATCAACTCGGTGCGGCCCGCGCCGACCAGCCCGGCGACGCCGACGATCTCGCCGCGCCGCACGCTGAACGACACGTCGTCGACGCGCTTGCGGCGTGCGTTCGTCACGTCTCGGCACGTCACGTGGCGCACGTCGAGCACGACGTCGCCGATCTCGTGCGGCTCGCGCGGATACAGGTCGCGGATCTCGCGGCCGACCATCATCGCGATGATCCGGTCGGTGGTCAGCGTGGCCATCGGCTCGGTCGCGACGTGGCGTCCGTCGCGGATCACGGTGACCGTGTCGCACACGGCCGCCACCTCGTCGAGCTTGTGCGAGATGTAGACGCACGCCACCCCACGACGCTTCAGGTCGCGCACGATGTCGAGCAGGATGCGCGTCTCCGACGCACTCAGCGACGACGACGGTTCGTCGAGGATCAGCAGCTTCGCGTGCTTGTTCAGCGCCTTCGCGATCTCGATCAGCTGCTGGTGGCCGCCGCCGTAGTTCATCACCGGCTGCGCGACGTTGATCGTGTCGATCCGCAGCTCGCGCAGCAGCTCCTCCGCGCGCTGAACCATCGCCGCGAAGTTCATGCGCCCGCCCGGCAGCGTGATCTCGTTGCCGAGGAAGATGTTCTCGGCCACCGACAGTTCGGGCACGAGCATCAGTTCCTGGTGGATGATCACGATGCCCGCGCGCTCGGTGTCGCGCACGCCGGACGCCGCGAGCGGCGCGCCTTCCCAGCGGATTTCGCCGTCCCACGTGCCATGCGGGTACACACCCGACAGCACCTTCATCAGCGTCGACTTGCCGGCGCCGTTCTCGCCGCACAGCCCGACGCATTCGCCGGGGCGCACGGTCAGGTCGATGCCGTCGAGCGCCTTCACGCCGTCGAATGCCTTGACGATGCCGCGCATCGTCAGCAAGGGTTCCGTCATTCGTTCATGCCTCGCAGGATACGCGCGGGCGGCCGGTGAGCCGCCCGCGCGTCGTGCCGTTACTGGCTCGCCAGCTGGGCCTGGGTATAGAAGCCGTCCTTCACGACGACGTCGACGTTGCGCTTGGTCAGCAGCGTCGGCTGCAGCAGCACCGTGTCGACCTTCTTCTTGCCGTTGTCGTATTGCGCGTTGAACGCGGGCTTCGTGCCCTTCGCGAGATCGACCGCGAGCTTCGCAGCTTCGCTCGCGATCAGCTTCAGCGGCTTGTAGACGGTCATCGTCTGCGTGCCGGCGATCACGCGCTTGACCGCGGCCAGATCCGCATCCTGCCCGGACACCGGCACCTTGCCGGCTAGATGCTGCGCGGCGAGCGCCTGGATCGCGCCGCCGGCCGTGCCGTCGTTCGACGCGACGATCGCATCGATCTTGTTGTTGTTCGCGGTCAGCGCGTCCTCGACGATCCGCAGCGCGGTCGAGGCGCTCCATTCGGGCACCCACTGCTGGCCGACCACCTTGATGTCACCGCGGTCGATCGCCGGCTTGAGCACCTTCAGTTGTCCTTCGCGCAGCATCTTCGCGTTGTTGTCGGTCGGCGCGCCGCCCAGCAGGAAATAGTTGCCCTTCGGCTTCGCGTCGAACACGCCCTGCGCCTGCAGCTCGCCGACCTTCTCGTTGTCGAACGAGATGTAGGCGTCGACGTCGGCGTCGAGGATCAGGCGATCGTACGACACGACCTTGATGCCGGCCTTGCGCGCTTCGGCGACGACGTTGCCGAGCGTCTTCGAGTTGAACGGCACGATCACGATCACGTCGACGCCGCGCGAGATCAGGTTCTCGATCTGGGAAATCTGCCGCGCCTCGTTCGCATCGGCCGACTGCACCGACACCTTCGCGCCGAGCTTCGTCGCGGCCGCGACGAAATAGTCGCGATCGCGCGACCAGCGCTCGACGCGCAGGTCGTCGATACAGAAGCCGATCTCGGGCTTGTCCTTGCTCGCGTGGGCGAGCGGCGAGCCCAGCGCGAGGATCGCCAGCGCGGCGGCGCCGGCAAGGGAATGCAATACGGTACGACGCGTCACGGTTTTCATGTCTCCAGACTCCTTGTTATGGAACCACCTCACGAACCGCGGGCGGCCGCCGGATTGCACCGCCCGCATCGAGTCACTGCAATGTGCGTCAGGCGCCCGTCGCAAACACCGGTTCGAGCGCACGGTACAGCGCGCGAAACGTCGGCCGCCGCACGTCGCGATACCACGCGTGCCGCTCGGGATCGGGCTCGCGCACCGCGACGACGGGCGGCTGCGGGCACACGTCGCCGAGCCGCGCATGCGGTTCGAGCGCGAGATGCGCGAGGCGCGCGGCGCCGAGCGCCGGCCCCACTTCGCCGCCCGCGCGCAGCGTCAGCGCACGGCCGCTCAGGTCGGCGAGCATCTGCGTCCAGTACGCGCTGCGCGAGCCGCCGCCGATCACCGTGATGCTGTCGGGTGCGAGCCCGGCCGCATGCAGCGCGTCGATGCCGTCGAGCAGCGCGAAGCCGACGCCTTCGAGCGTCGCGTTCGCGAGATCGGCGCGCCGCGTGTCGGGCGTGAGCCCGTAGAACACGCCCTTCGCGTTCACGTCGTTGTGCGGCGTGCGCTCGCCGCTCAGATACGGCAGGAACCACGGGCGGCTCGCGCGTGCGTTCGTCTCGGCGTCGTCGAGCAGCGCCGCGACGCCGTCGTAACCGGCCAGTTGCGCGGTGAAGTCGACGCAGCCGGCCGCGTTCAGCATCACCGACATCAGGTGCCACGTGTCCGGCAGCGCATGACAGAAGCTGTGCACCGCCGATTCGGGATTCGCGCGAAACCCGTCCGACACCGCGAAATACACGCCCGACGTACCGAGCGACAGCAGCGCGTCGCCGGGCCGCACGATCCCGACGCCGACCGCGCCGGCCGCGTTGTCGCCGCCGCCGGCCACCACCGGGATCTCGCGCAGGCCCAGCGCCCGCGCGACGGCCGGCAGCAGCGTGCCGGTAATGCGGTTGCCTTCGAATACGGGCGGCATCTGCGTGCGCGACAGCCCGCAGGCGGCGAGCAGCGTGTCGTCGTAGTCGCGCTTCGCGACGTCCAGCCACAGCGTGCCGGCGGCATCCGACGGATCGGTTGCGAACGCGCCGGTCAGCCGGTAGCGCAGATAATCCTTCGGCAGCAGCACGTAGGCGACGCGTGCGAACACGTCGGGCTCGTGACGACGCACCCACAGCAGCTTGGGCGCGGTGAAGCCCGGCATCGCGATGTTGCCGGCCACCGTGCGCAATGCGGGCGCGAGCCGTTCGAGTTCCGCACACTCCGCGTCCGCGCGGCCGTCGTTCCACAGAATCGCGGGGCGCAGCACGTCGCCATGCGCATCCAGCAGCGTCGCACCGTGCATCTGCCCGGTCAGCCCGAGTGCGTCGATGTCGCGCGGGTCGATGCCGGCCGTGCGCGCATCCGCGACCAGCGCAGCGAGCGCGCCGCAGGCGGCGTCCCACCAGTCGCGCGGCGCCTGCTCGGACCAGCGCGGCTGCGGCCGGCTCACCGTCAGCGGGCGGCTTGCGCTCGCGCGCACCGCGCCGTCGCGGTCGAGCAGCACCGCCTTCACGCCCGACGTGCCGAGATCGAGTCCGATGTACATGGCGTCAGCGCAGCCCGTAGATCGCCTGGTTCACGATGTTCTCCAGCCGCTCCTGCGCGCCGCTCGCATGCCGCGGGTTCACCCCACGCGCGAGCGCGTCGGCCGCCAGCGATTCCAGCGTATAGCCGCCGGACAGGATCTTGCGGCCGAACGCGTCGTCCCACTGCGCGTAGCGTTGCCGGCGCAGCGCGTCGAGCCGGTCGTTCTCGACCAGCACCGCCGCGCGTTCGAGCGCGAGCGCGAGCACGTCGATCGCGCCGACGTGGCCGTAGAACAGGTCTTCCGGATCGATGCTCTGGCGCCGCACCTTCGCGTCGAAGTTCATCCCGCCGGTCGTGAAGCCGCCGTGGCGCAGGATCTCGTAGAACGCGAGCGTCAGCTCCTCGACGCTGTTCGGGAACTGGTCGGTGTCCCAGCCGTTCTGCGGATCGCCGCGGTTCGCGTCGACGCTGCCGAACACGCCGAGCGCGAAGGCGTTCGCGATCTCGTGATGGAACGAATGACCGGCGAGCGTCGCGTGGTTCGCCTCGATGTTCACGCGAATCTCGTTCTGGAGTCCGTACTGCACGAGGAAGCCGTGCACGGTCGCGACGTCGTAGTCGTACTGGTGCTTGGTCGGCTCCTGCGGCTTCGGCTCGATCAGCAGCGCGCCCTTGAAGCCGATCCGGTGCTTGTGCTCGACGACCATCGACAGGAAGCGGGCGAACTGGTCGCGTTCGCGCTTCAGGTCGGTATTGAGCAGCGTCTCGTAGCCTTCCCGTCCGCCCCACAGCACGTAGTTTTCGCCGCCGAGCCGGTGGGTCGCGTCGAGCGCGTGGCACACCTGGGTCGCCGCCCATGCGAACACGTCGGGGTTCGGGTTGGTCGCGGCGCCGGCCGCGAAGCGCGGGTGCGAGAACAGGTTCGCGGTGCCCCACAGGAGCCGCACGCCACTTGCCTGCTGACGCTCGCCGAGATAGTCGACCATCCGCGCGAAATTGGCTGCGTAGTCGCGCAGGCTGTCGCCTTCCGGCGCGACGTCGGTGTCATGGAACGTATAGAACGGCGTGCCGAGCTTCGTGAAGAATTCGAACGCCGCGTCCGCCTTCTGCCGCGCCCGCTCGAGCGCGTCGCCCGGCTGCTGCCACGGCCGCTGGAACGCGCCCTGCCCGAAGATGTCGTGGCCCGGCCATACGAACGTGTGCCAGTAGCAGACCGCGATCCGCAGATGCTCGGCGAGCGTCTTGCCGAGCACGCGCTTGTCGGGGTCGTAATGGTGATACGCAAGCGGGTTGTCCGACTGCGGGCCTTCGTAGCGAATCGCGGGAATGTGCTCGAAATACGACATGGCGTCTCCGTAGGGGTTCTTGTTGCAGCGCAACGCGCGTCGCGACGACGCACGCGGCCGAATTCGGTTGACTGGATCGTGCCCGCGCGCCTATCGGCCGGCAATTGCGAAATTGCGCAGCGCGCTTGATGTTTCTTGCCAGCCGCTACGTGCGGCACACGTTCCGTCCTACAATCGCCGTACACCACGTACACCAGATATCGCGCGCCGCCGTCCGGGCGCGCCCCGGAGACAACGGCACCGCGCCCGCTAGGCGCGCGCCCCGACACCCAGATGACACGCGCCCCTTCCGCCCAGACACCGCACCGCATCGCGCTGCTGTTCAACGCGAACAAGGTCTACGACCGCGAGATCATCAGCGGCATCGGCCAGTACCTGCACACGACGCGCGTCGTGTGGGACCTGTTCCTCGAAGACGACTTCCGCTGCCGGCTCACCGGGATCGAGCGTTTCGACGGCGACGGCATCATCGCGGACTTCGACGACCCGGCCGTGGCCGACGCGCTCGCCGGTTCGCCGCTGCCGATCGTCGCGATCGGATCGTCGTACGAGGACCCGACGCAGTACCCGGACGATGTCCCATATATTGCGACGGACAACCCGAAGCTCGTGTCGCTCGCCTATACGCACCTGATCGGCGCCGGACTCGCGCACTTCGCGATGTACAGCCTGCCGGTCGCGCAGGAGAACCGCTGGGCGCAGCAGCGCGAACTCGCGTTCGACCGGCTCGCACGCGCGGACGGGCTCGATGCGCCGATCTACCGCGGGCTGTCGACGAGTGCGTCCGGGTGGAATCACGCGATCGAGCAACTGATCGACTGGCTGCATGCGCTGCCGAAGCCGGTCGGCGTGATCGCGGTGACCGATGCGCGCGCGCGGCACCTGCTGCAGGCGTGCCTGATCGCCGGCCTCGCGGTGCCGGAACAGGTCGCGATCATCGGCATCGACAACGATCCGCTCACGCGCACGCTGACGCGCATTCCGCTGTCGTCGGTGATCCAGGGCACCGAGGAAATGGGCCGCACCGCCGCGCACCTGCTGCACCGGATGCTGCGCGGCGCGCGCTTTCCCGGGCAGCGCATTCTCGTGCCGCCGGTCGGCATCAACGTGCTCGAATCGACGCGGCACCAGCCGCTGGCGAGCCCGCACGTGATGCGTGCCCGGCATTTCATCCGCCAGTACGCGTGCCAGGGCATCAAGACCGAACAGGTCGCCGACTATGTCGGCGTGTCGCGCTCGCTGCTCGAGGAGCACTTCCGGCGCGAACTGCAACGCACCGTGCACCAGGAGATCCTGCGCCACAAGCTCGAAGCCGCGCAGGCGCTGCTCGCCGGCCGCCAGGCGTCGAGCGCCGAAGTCGCGATCCGTTGCGGATTCACGTCGCTTCAATACATGTACGCGGTGTTCCGGCGCGAACTCGGCTGTACGCCGCGCGAATACCAGGAACGCGCGGCCGCCTCCCACTGACACCCGCCGCCCATCCGACCTCCACCCATGCATATCGATACCGATTCCTCATACCTGACGCCCGGCGCGGCACGCGTGCTTTCCGAGCCGTGGGGCACGTTGCCCGACGGCGAGCCCGTGCGGCGCTATACGCTGCGCAACGCGCACGGGATGCGCGTCGTCGTCAGCGACCTCGGCGCGACCGTCGTGTCGTGGCTCGCGCCCGATCGCACCGGACGCCTGGCCGATATCGTGCTCGCGCACGACACGCCGGCCGAGTACCTCGAATCCGGCGCCTATCTCGGCGCGACGGTCGGCCGCTGGGCGAACCGGATCGCCGGCGCGCACTTCACGCTCGACGGCGTCGACTACCTGCTCGACCGCAACGAGAACGGCAACCTGCTGCACGGCGGTGCGAACGGTTTTCATCGCGCGCGGTGGGACGTGCTCGACGATGGCGGCGGGCTGACGCTGCAACTCGATTCGCCGGAAGGCGACGCGGGATTCCCCGGCAACGTGCGCGTGCAGGTGCGCTACACGCTCGACGACGACGGCACGCTGACCATCGACTATTCGGGGTGGACCGACGCGCCGACGCCGCTGAACCTGACGAATCACAGTTACTTCAACCTGAACGGGCGCGCGGGCAGCGACGTGCGCGGCCATCTGCTGCACATCGACGCCGATGCATTCCTCGAAGTGGACGACGCGCTGATCCCGACCGGCGCGGCCGACGTGACGGGCACGGCGTTCGATTTCCGGCAAAGCGCGCCGCTCGGCGCGCGCCTCGACTGGCCGCATGCGCAACTGGCGCGGGCGCGCGGCTTCGATCACTGCTACGTCGTCGGCAACGGCGCGCGCGAGGTCCGGCCCGTGGCACGGATCTACGATCCGGAAAGCGGCCGCGAGTTGATCGTGTCGACCGACCAGCGCGGCCTGCAGCTCTATACGGGCAACTATCTCGACGGCTTGCGCGTGAGCGGCGGCACGCGTTGCGTGCCACACGCGGCGCTGTGCGTCGAAGCGGGCGGCTTTCCGGATCAGGTCAACATGGACGGCCTGCGCGACGACGTGATCGTTCGTCCGGGCGACGTGTACCGGCAGACCACGCGGTATCGGGTGGGCGTGCAGGCATAGCGCGCGTGCCGTATCGTCGGCACCCGGCCAGCGCCGCGCGCATCCCGGCCGAACGCCGGGCCGCGCCGCCTCGCGAGACATTGCGACGGCAGGAAAATGCTTTCTACGATTCGTTGGTTTGAGCGGCGCGGCGCAGCCCGTAGCATGGGCGCGTCACCCATCCTCCAGCATCGGAATGTCCGCGCAAACAGACAAGGTCGTCCATTGGCTGCTGTCCAGCCTGGAGCCGAAAAGCCAGCTTTTTCACGTCGGCCAGTATTGCGGCGACTGGCAGGCGTCCACCGCCGGCCGGGCGAAAGCGAGCTTCCACGTCATCCTGCATGGATCGGCGTGGCTGCATTTCGCCGACGGGCGCGACAGCATTCCGGTCGCCGCGGGTGAAGCCGTGTTTCTGCTGCGCGACGTGCCGCACGGGTTGTCGCCGAGCCCGGTCAACCCGCAGGCCTGCGCGGTCGCGGGCGGCCATCCGCTCGAGCGGCGCGGGTCGATGCAACCGCTCGATCCGTCGGTCGACGGCAGCGTCGGGCTCGCCTGCGGCTTCATCGAATTCCACTCCACCGTGTCGCGCGCGATCGTGTCGCTCTTTCCCGAGTATCTGATCGTGCGGCGCGGCGACGACGCGTATCGCGGCATCCACGGGCTGTTCGACCTGATTCGCGCCGAAGGCCGTCACGGCGTCGACGCGCCGTCCCCGCTGATCGACAAGCTGGTCGAACTGCTGCTGTTCTATGCGGTGCGGGATGCCGCCGGGCACGATACCGTGGCCAGCGGGCTCGCCATGCTGATGCAGCGGACTGGGTTCGGCACGCTGGTTGCCGCGATCATCGACGCGCCCGCCGACGCATGGACCACGGAATCGATGGCCGCGTTCGCGAACATGTCGCGCACCGCGTTCTGCAAGCACTTCAGCGAAGCGTCCGGCCATCCGCCGATGCAGTTCGTCACGATGGTGCGGATGCGGCTCGCGGCGGACCTGCTGCAACAAGGCCTGCCGATTTCGCGGGCGGGCGAACTCGTCGGCTATCAGTCGGAATCGGCGTTTGCGCACGCGTTCAAGCGCACGATGGGCATGCAGCCCGGCGCATGGCGCCGCGAGCGCGACGACGCGTCGCGATCGGCGGCGCGCTTGCACTAGCGAGCATCGCGACACCGCGGCGCGCGGCGCGGGACGAACGCACAGGAATCGCGGATGTTCGCGCATTGTCCGGCGGCAGCAGCGCCTCGACAATGATCTCACTGCCCTTTTCGGAGAATCCTGTGAGCCGCCTGCCGTTGCCCACCATCGAGACCGCCCCCGCGGCCAGCCAGCCCTTCCTCGAAAAATCGCAGCGCGCGAACGGCTTCCTGCCGAACCTCGTCCGTTCGCTCGCGAATGCGCCGGTCGCCCTCGAAACCTATCTGACCGTCGCGGAGATCAACGGCCGCGCGGGCCTCACGTTCGCCGAGCGCGAAGCCGTGCAGATCACCGCGGCCGCCGTCCACGGCTGTGCATTCTGCGTGGCCGGCCACACCGCCGCCGCACTGAAAAAAGCCCAGGTCGAGCGCGCCGACGTCGATGCGCTGCGCGACGGCGAGCCGGTCGCCGAGCCGCGGCTGGAAGCCGTCGCTGCTTTCACGCGCGCCGTGATCGCGACGCGCGGCGCCGTGACCGACGACGCGCTCGACGCGTTCCTGGCCGTCGGTTTCACCGAAGCGAACGCGCTCGAAGTGGTGCTGGGCGTGAGCCTCGCGACGCTGTGCAACTTCGCGAACAATCTGGCGCGCAACGAACTCAACCCCGAACTGGCGGCATACCGATGGGAACCCCGGACACAAGCCGCCTGACGGCGCCCGCGCTCGACGCATCGCTCGTCGACTGGCTCGACGCGAACGCCACGCAGCTCGACACGAGCGCCGCGTTGAAAGCGGAAATCGTGCCGCGCCTCGCGGACGCCGGACTGTTCCGGACCGGCGTGCCGGCGAGCCTCGGCGGCGCGGGCGGCACGACCGCGGACGCCATTGCCGGCATCGCCGCGGTGGCCGAGCATTCGCTGACCGCGGCCTTCGTGCTGTGGGGCCAGCGCAGCTTCATCGAATACCTGCTGCAAAGCCCGAATACCGCGCTGCGCGAGCGATGGCTGCCGGCGCTGCTCGACGGCCGTTGTGCCGGCGCCAGCGGCTTGTCGAATGCGATGAAATATCTGTCCGGCATCGAGTCGCTTCAGATCGACGCGACGCCGCACGCGGAACGCGCCGACGACTGGCGGATGACCGGCCGGATGGCGTGGGTGACGAACCTGCGCACCGAACGGTTCGTGGTGGCGGCAGCGGTGGCATTTGGCGATGGCCGGCCGTCCGCGATCGTCGCGATTCCGGATGACGCGCCCGGCCTGACTCGCAGCCCCGATCTCGACCTGATCGCGCTGCGCGGCAGCAACACCGCCGCGCTGCACCTCGACGCCGTACCGGGCGACGCCGCGTGGCTGATCCATCCGGACGCACAAACCTTCCTGTCCGCTGTGCGACCGGCATTCCTCGGCTTGCAGTGCGGGCTGTCGATCGGGCTCGCGCGGCGCTCGCTGGCCGAAGCGCGACGCGCGGCGGAAACGACGCGCGGCATTCTCGGCCCCGAAGTCGAATCCTGCGCGGCCGAACTGGCTGCCGCGTGTGCGCAACTGTCCACCGGCATCGCGGACGGCAGCCTGCGCCTGCATCCCGACCGCCTGTTCGAGTTGCGCATCGCGCTCGCGACGCACGTGGGCACGGCCGTGAACCTCGAACTCGAGGCGAGCGGCGGCCGCGGCTATCTGCGCGATGCGGGGCTCGGCTTCGAGCGACGCTGGCGCGAAGCGGCGTTCATTCCGATCGTCACGCCGAGCGTCGTGCAGTTGAAGGCGCAACTCGCCGCACGGACGCGGAGCATCGCCGCATGACGCGCCCGCTGCTGGACGCCCGCCATCTGACGCTCGGCTACGACGGCGAGCGGCGCAATACCGTGCTCGCCGATGTCTCGCTGTCGGTCGGGCGCGGCGAAATCGTCGCGCTGATCGGCCCGAGCGGCACCGGCAAGTCGAGCCTGCTGCGCGCACTGGCCGGGCTGGAGCGACCGCAATCCGGCACCGTGTCGATCGACGGTACGACGCTGCAGGGCCCGCACCCGAGGATCGCGATCGCGTTTCAGGACCCGTGCCTGCTGCCGTGGCTGTCGACCGAACGGAACGTCGCGTTCGGTCTCGCCTTCGAACATCAGGAGCGCCTCACGCGCGATCAGCAACGCGAACGCGTTCGCTCGGCGCTGCATGCGGTCGGGCTCGAAGCCGCCGCGTCGCTGCGCCCGGCCCAGCTTTCCGGCGGCATGGCGCAGCGCGCGGCGCTCGCCCGCGCGCTGGCGCGTCAACCGCACGCGCTGCTGCTCGACGAGCCGTTCTCGGCGCTCGACGAAGTCACGCGCGCCGCGATGCAGCAGTTGCTGGTGAACATCGTCGCGACGACGCGCTGCGCGACGGTGCTCGTGACCCACGATATCGACGAGGCGCTGCTAGTGGCCGATCGCATCGTGCTGCTCGGCACGCAGGGCCGCTTCATCGACGCGTGGCACGTCGATTATCCGCACCCGCGCGACGCGTTCGTCAGCGAACTCGGCACGATGCGCATCGACATCCTGAAGGCGTTGCAGGCCGGCATGAAGCGCCCGCACGCGTCCGAACTCCATCCCTTGAACTGACCTCCCTATCCATGTGCCAGATTCCGATGTCGCGCCGCGAATGGCTGAAGCTCGCGGCCCTGTTCACCGCGACGGGCGCCGCCCCGTTGCTGTCGATGGCAAATGCGCACGCCGCGGCCGAACCGGATGCGCCGGTTCGCATCGGCTACCTGCCGATCACCGACGCGGCCCCGCTGCTGGTCGCCCACAACAACGGCTATTTCGCATCCGAAGGGCTGACGGTCGAGCAACCGAAGCTGCTGCGCAGCTGGGCGCAGCTCGTCGAAGCGTTCTTGCCCGGCCAGGTCAACGTCGTGCACCTGCTGTCGCCGATGACGCTGTGGGCACGCTACGGCAGCCGCGCGCCGGCGAAGGTGGTCGCGTGGAACCACGTGAACGGCTCCGGGCTGACGGTCGCGCCCGACATCGATTCGCTGCGCGATCTCGGCGGCAAGACCGTCGCGATTCCATTCTGGTACTCGATTCACAACGTCGTACTGCAGGACCTGCTGCGCCAGCAGGGGCTTACGCCGGTGCTCAAGCGGCGCGGCACGCCCGCGGCGAACGAGGTCAACCTGGTCGTGATGGCGCCGTCGGACATGCTGCCCGCGCTCGCCGCGCGCCAGATCGCCGGGTACATCGTCGCGGAGCCGTTCAACGCGACCGCGGAATTGATGAAGATCGGCAAGATCCTGCGCTTCACCGGCGACGTGTGGAAGAACCATGCGTGCTGCGTCGTGTTCATGCACGAGAACGATCTGACGCAGCGCCCCGCGTGGTCGCAAAAGGTCGTCAACGCGATCGTGAAGGCGCAGCTCTGGGGGCGCGCGCATCCGCAGGAAACCGCGCAACTGCTGTCGAAGGACGGCACGCACCGCTATTCGCCGCATACACTCGCGTCGCTCGATCGCGTGCTGGTGCCGTCGGCGTCGCTGGCCGACACCTATCGGGCGAGCGGCGCGATCCGTCATGCCGACTGGCACGCGAAGCGGATCGACTTCCAGCCGTATCCGTTCCCGAGCTATACCGAGGCGCTGGTTCAGCGGCTGAAGCGGACGGTGGTCGACGGCGACAGCACCTTCCTCGCATCGCTCGACCCGGCGTTCGCGGCCCGCGATCTCGTCGACGACCGGTTCGTGCGCAAGAGCATCGACGCGGTCGGTGGCTTGGCCGCGTTCGGCCAATCGGGCGCGTTCCAGCGCGAGGAGATCATCGTTGTCTGACGCGCTCGCCACCCGTCGCTCGTCCGCACCCGACACGCGCCGGGCCGGCGGCGCCCGCTACCCGGCACGCGTTGCCGCGGGCTGGCTCGGCGTGGCCGGGCTCGTGGCGACGGTCGCCGTCTGGTGGGCCGCGATCCACCTGTTGACCGAGCCCGGCTCACTTGGCCGGCAGTTCGCGCCGGACAGCGCGTTCGCGAGCCTGCGCGCGCTGTGTGCGGACGATCAGCTGCTCGAACACGCGCTCGTCAGCCTGCGACGCATCGGCGTCGGGCTCGGCACGGCGCTGCTGATCGGCGTCCCGCTCGGCCTGTTGCTCGGCCGCGTGCGATGGGTCGAGCGGATGCTGTCGCCGACGTTCCAGTTCCTGCGCATGGTGTCACCGTTGTCGTGGATGCCGCTCGCGGTCATGTCGTTCGGCATCGGCGACCGCGCGATCTACTTCCTGCTCGGGTTCGCCGCGCTGTGGCCGGTGCTGATGAGCACGGCCGCCGGCGTCACGCAGATCGACCGGCGCTGGCTGCAGCTCGGCGCGAGCCTCGCGGCCACCCGCCGCGAGTTGCTGGTCCATATCGTGCTGCCCGCGATCGCGGGGCCGCTGCTCAACGGCATCCGGCTCGCGATCGGCATTCTGTGGATCGTGCTGGTGCCGGCCGAGATGCTCGGCGTCAATGCGGGCCTCGGCTACCTGATCCTCGATACGCGCGACCGGCTCGCGTATTCTGAACTGACGGCGGTGATCGTCGTGATCGGCGCGCTCGGCTTCACGCTCGACGGCATCGCGCGGGTGTTGACCCGCGCGCTGCTGGCGTCCGACCGCTAGCACCGCCATGGAGACAGGCAGCGCTCGGGCGGACCGTTTGCCGTGGGCGGCTCAATTCCACGCATGCCGCGCCGGGCGGGCGCCGTTCAGGTAGTAGTTGCCGACGAGGTGATATTTCCAGCGCACCGGATCGTGCAGCGTATGCGTGCGCGCGTTGCGCCAATGCCGGTCGAGATTGTGCTCCGCGAGCGTCGACTGCGTGCCGGCCAGCTCGAACAGCTTCTCGCCGGCGAGCAGCGCGACCTCGGTCGTCAGCACCTTCGCTTCGCCGACCGCGACGGACGCCCGTGCGACGTCGTCCTCGGTCACGTCGCCCTTGGCCGTGATCTCGTCGAGCGTGCGCGCCGCACGTTCGAGCAACGCGTCGGCCGCATGCAGCTGGATGTGCAGGCGGCCGATTTCGCGAATCGTCAGCGGATCGTCGACCGCCCGCTCGACGCCGCTGTCGACCCACGGCCGCGTGCGGGTCCGCACGAACGCGAGCGTATCGTCGATGGCCGCCTTCGCGATGCCCGCGTCGATCGCCGCCTGGAGGATCTGCGACAGCGGGCCGTTGAGCGTCGGCACGTCCGACACGCGCTGCGCGGGCAGCACGTGCGACGCCGGGATGCGCACCGCGTCGAGCACGACCGTGCCGCTCGCGGTCGTGCGCTGGCCGAATCCCGACCAGTCGTCGATCACGGTCAGCCCCGGCGTCGGTTGCGGCACGTACGCGAGCCAGGCCTGCTGCGCGTCGTCGAGCCCGAGCACCGGCACGTAATGCGCGAACAGCGCGCCGGTCGAGTAGAACTTCGTGCCGTCGACCACATAGTCGTCGCCGTCGCGGCGCACGCGCGTCTTCAGGTCGAGCACGTGCTTCGTGCCCTTCTCCGAGAACCCGTTGCCGAACCGCTTGCCGCTCAGCACTTCGGCGAAGAAATGACGCTTTTGCGCATCGGTGCCGACGAGCGTGATCACGTCGATCAGCCCGAAATGATTCTGCGGAAGCTGCCCGAGCGACGCATCGGCCGCGGCGATGATCTTGATCACCTCGGTGAGCGTCACGTGCGACACGCCTGCGCCGCCGTATGCCTTCGGCACCGTGATCGTCCACAGCCCCGATTGCGAAAACCATTCGATTTCCTCGCGCGGCAGGCGGCGATCGCGATCGCGCTCGGCAGCCCCTTGCGCGAGGCGTTGCGCCAGCGCATGCGCGACCGCGATCGCTTCCGCATCGTCCGCGATCACGCGGGCCACCTGCGGTCGTGCATCGGCCGGCCGCTCCTGAATCGTCGCGCTCGTGTCTGACATCGGGCTCTCCTGTCGAATGGCGAAAGCATTCAATCTAGCAGCGCCGCGCGGGCCGGAAAACCGAGCGATTCTCGGAACGATATTCCTTTGGAGAACAAACGACGTCGATCCCGACGCAGGTGAATCGGCGTTTCGACGTCGCAACGGATGCATGAACGTCGATGCGTCCCCGCGCGGTTGCGGACGCAGTCTCGGTCGCAGCGCTGTAATACGCAGCGACGATAACGATCCGAGAATCCGTTATTGGAACGCTCGCGTCGCGCTTCCTATACTGGGCTCCCGGCGCACGCCCTTCGAGGAAACCCGCATGACTTCGTCGCACGCAGCTCCCGACCTTTCCACCGGTACCGATTACGATGCGCTCGCGAGCCGGTTCCGGCCGATCTTCGAGCGTATCGCCGCCGGCACCGCCGAGCGCGAACGCAACCGTGAACTCCCGCACGAGGCGATCGGCTGGCTGAAGTCGGCCGGCTTCGGCGCAATCCGGCTGCCGGCGAGCGCCGGCGGCGCGGGCGCATCGCTGCCGCAGTTGTTCCGGCTGCTGACCGAGCTGGCCGCCGCCGATTCCAATTTGCCGCAGGCGCTGCGTGGGCATTTCGCGTTCGTCGAGGATTGGCTGAACGCGCCGGCCGGGCCGCAGCGCACGACCTGGTTCGACCGCTTCGCGAGCGGCCAGCTCGTCGGCAATGCGTGGTCGGAAGCCGGCGACGTGCCGCTCGGCCAGACCGTTACCAAGGTGTCGGAGCAGAACGGCCGGCTCGTGCTGAACGGCCGGAAGTTCTACAGCACCGGCAGCCTGTTCGCCGACTGGATCGACGTGTTCGCGCAGCGCGCGCACGACGGCAGCGACGTGATCGTCGCCGTCGCGACCGCGCAGCCGGGCGTGATCCGTGAGGACGACTGGGACGGCTTCGGCCAGACCACCACCGGCAGCGGCACGACGCGTTTCGAGAATGCGACGATCGACGCGGACAACGTGATCGATTTCGCGCGCCGCTTCAAGTACCAGACCGCGTTCTACCAGCTGTTCCACGTCGCGACGCTGGCCGGCATCGGCCACGCGATCGTGCGCGACGCGGGCGAGCTCGTGCGCAATCGCACGCGCGTGTACAGCCACGGCAATGCGCCGCGTGCGGGTGACGATGCGCAGCTGCAGCAGGTGATCGGCGAGATCGCGTCATGGGCGTACGCGGCCGACGCGCTCGCACTGCGTGCCGCACAGCCGCTTCAGCACGCGTACGAAGCGCGCTTCGGCGGCGACGAAGCGGCCGAGCAGGCCGCGAACGTCGCGGCCGAAATCGAATCCGCGCAGAGCCAGCTCGTCGTGTCCGAACTCGTGCTGCGCGCGGCGACGCGCCTGTTCGACGCGCTCGGCGCGTCGGCCACCCGCAGCACGACCGCGCTCGATCGCCACTGGCGCAACGCGCGCACGGTGTCGTCGCACAATCCGCTCGTGTACAAGGCGCGCATCGTCGGTGACTGGATCATCAACGGCCGCACGCCGCCGTTCGTCTGGCGCGTCGGCAACGGGGCGGACGCCAACGCGGGTGCCGGTGCGGGAACGGGGGCCGCGCAATGAGCAAGACGATCCGCTTCAACGCATTCGAGATGAACTGCGTGGGCCACCAGTCGCCCGGCCTGTGGGCGCATCCGCGCGACCGCTCGTGGCAGTACAAGGATCTCGACTACTGGACCGACCTCGCGCGCGTGCTCGAACGCGGGATCTTCGATGCGATCTTCATCGCGGACGTGATCGGCTACTACGACGTGTACAAGGGCAGCAACTATCACGCGCTGCACCAGGCCGCACAGATTCCCGTCAACGATCCGCTGCAACTGGCCGCGCCGATCGCGATGGCGACCGAGCATCTCGGCATCGGCATCACCGCGTCGACGACGTTCGAGCACCCGTACACGTTTGCCCGCCGGCTATCGACCGCCGACCATCACACGAAGGGCCGGCTCGCGTGGAACATCGTCACGTCGTATCTGGAGAGCGGCGCGAAGAACGTCGGCGATCACGGGCTGCGCACGCACGACGACCGCTATGCGGTCGCGGCCGAATACGTCGAGGTGCTGTACAAGCTGTTCGAAGGTAGCTGGGAGGATGGCGCGGTGGTGCGCGATCGCGACGGCCGCGTGTTCACGCATCCGAAGAAAGTGCACGAGATCGGCCACAAGGGCCGCTTCTTCGACGTGCCCGGCTATCACCTGTGCGAGCCGTCGCCGCAGCGCACGCCGGTGCTGTTCCAGGCCGGCGCGTCGGGCCCCGGCAAGGCGTTCGCCGCGCAGCACGCTGAATGCGTGTTCGTCGCCGCGCCGACCCGCGACCAGCTCGCGCGCTACGTGGCCGACGTGCGCGCACAGGCCGCGGCCGCCGGGCGCGACCCGGCGAAGGTGCTGATCTACAACCTCGTGACGGTGATCGTCGACGAGACCGACGAGAAGGCGCAAGCGAAGTTCGACGAGTATCGGCGCTACGTGTCGTACGACGGCTCGCTGGTGTTCATGTCCGGCTGGACCGGCATCGACTTCGGCCAGTACGCGCCGACCGATCCCGTCAGGCGTGTCGAAACGAACGCGATCGTGTCGGCGGTCGAACACCTGTCGGGCGGCGACACCGCGTGGACGATCGAGGCGCTGGCGGCCTGGGGCGGCATCGGCGGGATGGGCCCGGTGTTCGTCGGGTCGGCGTCGACCGTCGCGGACATCCTGCAGGAATGGGTGGCCGCGACCGACGTGGACGGCTTCAATCTCGCGTATGCGGTCGCGCATGAAACCTTCGAGGACGTCGTGCGCCATCTCGTGCCGGAGCTGCAGCGCCGCGGCGTGTATCCGACCGCGTATGCGCCGGGCACGCTGCGCGAAAAACTCTTCGGCGGCTCGGCGCGGCTGCCGGATGAGCATCCGGCCGCGCAGTTTCGCGATATCGAACAGGTCAAGCGCGCGGCCGAGCGGGAAGCGGTCAGCGCGTAGCGTCGGGCAACGTCGAAGCCGGTCTGTCCGCATTCATGCGACGGCCGGCTTCAGTACAAACGGCTTCGTGCAGTCTGACGAAGCCGTTTGTATTTGCCGGGAAACAACGAGCGCTTCGCGTCGACAGTTACGCCACGCTTTCGTCGTCGACGTCGTTCGCCGTCGGCTCATAGCGAATGATCAGCAGAAACACGATCGGCGTGACCGCACTGATCGCGACGACCCAGAACATGTCGGTGCCGAGACGCGCCTGCAGGATCGGCAGCACGAACAGCGCGAGCGCCTGGCCGATGCCGCACAGCGACCGCCCGAAGCCGACGCCGGTGCCGCGGATCGCGGCCGGATACGACAGCGTCGGATAGATCATCATCTGCGCGCCCGGCCCGAAACCTTCGGCGAACAGCCAGGTACCGAGCATCAGCAGCACGACGCCGACCGCCAATGCACCGTGCGGATGCCCCGCCAGCGCCAGCGCGACGAGCGCGACCGTTTGCAACGCAAACCCCGCGATCGCGACATGCCGTGACGGATAGCGATACGCGAGGCGCATGCCGAGCAAGCCGCCGGTGAACGCGAACAGCACGTTCAATGCGAGCGACGCCGCGATCGTCTCGAACACGCCCGCGCCGAGGAATTGCGACAGGATCGACGGCAGGAAGAACGCGATCGCCGTGTATTCGAACGGGATGCACAGGTTCATCACGCTGGCGACGATCGTGCGCCCCAGATACGGACGCTGGAACAGCACGCGAATCCGCACCGGCGGCGGGCTCGGTTCGCGCCGCGCATCGTCCGCTTCGTGCGCGTGAATGCCGTACGACTCGCGCAGGATGCGCGCTGCGTTGGCCAGGTCGCCCTGATTCGCGGCCCACAGCGGCGATTCGTTCATGAAGCGGTTGCGGAACAGGATGATGACGAGCGCCGGCACCGCGCCGAAGATCAGCGAGGCGCGCCACAGCCAGCCCGCATGCTCGGCCGGCAGCAGGAAATACAGGCCGAAGATCAGCAGGAAGCACACCGACGACGCGACGTACCACATCGGGCACCACGCGGCGAGCCGCGACGCCTTGTTGCCGCGACCGTTGAACTTCGAGAATTCCGCGAGAAACGCCATCGCGACGGGCAGGTCGATGCCGACGCCGAGCCCCATCACGAAGCGGGCGCCGATCAGCACCCACACGTTCGGTGCGAGCCCGGCCGCGATCGCCGCGACCACGAAGAACAGCATGTCGGCCATGAACACCTGGTAGCGGCCGATCCGGTCGGTCAGCCAGCCGCCGATCAGGCTGCCGAAGATCGTGCCGATCATGATCGCCGAACCGACCAGCCCGGTCAGCGCGGGCGTCAGCCCGAATTCGCGCGCCACGTCGTCGATGCCGTACGACAGCGTCGTGAGGTCGTACGCATCGAGAAACACGCCGCCGAGCGCCAGCAGCACGATCATCCGTGCGTGGCTCACCGAACTGTCCACCGTATTGATCAGGCGCGCGACGTCGCTGGCCGAGCGGATGGGGGAAGAAACCGGCGTGACTGAGCCAAGATCGATCGAACTCATCGGATTCCTTAGTTTGATGCCGAATGCACGGCAAGGTGATCGTGAAGCCGGGGAACCGGTCAGGCGCCTTCGCGACCATCGCGGCGCCGAGCGCATGCGGCCCCGCTGCGGCCGGGTTCCGGCAGCGGAAATTCTGTTCCCTCGATCCGGCAATCCCAAGCGATATAAACCGATAAATTAATCGGCGTGCGTCATAAAGTTGCGCGGGCGGCGCTTAGCAGCCGCACGCATGTTCAAACGTGGATTTCTTCGTTAACGGATCGCTTGCGCTTCGTTACATTAGCCGGTCACCTGCCTGTTCGCGGCGCGTTGCCGCTCTTCCGGAGAATCCCCGATGAAGCCGTTCTGGTCCCGCGTGTGGCAATCCGCGGCCCTCGTCGTTGCCGCGCTTGCCGGCCTCATGTCCATGCAAGCGCAGGCGGCGACGCCTGCGGAAATCCGCGTCGACTACGCGTACTACTCGCCCGAGAGTCTCGTGATCCGCCACTTCGGCTGGCTCGACGATGCGTTCAAGGCCGACGGTACGTCGATTCGCTGGGTGCTGAGCCTCGGCAGCAACCGCGCGCTCGAATACCTGAACAGCGGCGCGGTCGATTTCGGCTCGGCCGCGGGGCTCGCGTCGGTGCTCGCCCGCGCGAACGGCAACCCGATCCACACGGTCTACGTGTTCTCGCGCCCCGAATGGACGGCGCTCGTGGTACGCAAGGATTCGCCGATCCGTTCGCTCGCCGATCTGAAGGGCAAGAAGATCGCCGCGACGCGCGGCACCGATCCGTTCCTGTTCACGCTGCGCGCGCTGCACACCGTTGGCCTGACGCGCGACGACGTCGAGATCGTCAACCTGCAGCATCCGGACGGCCGCACCGCGCTCGCGAACGGTCAGGTCGATGCGTGGGCCGGGCTCGATCCGCACATGGCCGCCGCCCAGCTCGACGATGGCGCGCGCCTGCTGTATCGCAACGTCGCGTTCAATACGTACGGGTTCCTGAATGTTCGCGACGCGTTCGCCAGCCAGTATCCGCAGGCGGTCGAGCGCGTGCTGAAGGTCTACGACCGCGCACGCCAGTGGATCGGCGCGCATCCGGCCGAAACCGCGCAGATCATTGCCGACGAATCGAAGGTGTCGCTGCCGGTCGCGAAGCTGCAGCTTCAGCGCAACGACTTCAGCGATCCGGTGCCGGGCGACACGCAGCGCGCGGCGCTGAAGGCCGCGGCGCCGGTGCTGACGGCCGAGCAGTTGACCAAACCGGGCGTCGATCCCGCGAAGATCGTCGATACGCTGATCGATCCGTCGTTCGCGCGCCCGATCGTCGCCGCGTCGCACTGAGACCGAGCGTGCCGCCGATGACGGACACCACCGCGCGCGGCGACGCGCTCGCGTCGCACCCGCCCGCTTCGCCGCCTCCTGGAGCCCGACGTGATCCGCTGCGCGCGTGGCGAATCGCTGGCCTCGCACTGCCGTTCGCCGCGCTCGTGCTGCTGGAGATCGTGGTGCGGCGCGGCTGGCTGCCCGATCATCTCGTGCCGGCGCCGAGCGAGATTCTCGATACGCTGGCGCGGATGGGCGTCATCCGGGTCGCACGTCACGTCGGCGCGAGCACGCTGCGCGTCGCGGCCGGGTTTGCGGCCGGCGCCGGGCTCGCGCTCGTCGTCGGCGCGGCGATGGGCCTGAGCCGCCGGATCGACGCGCTGTTCGAACCGACGTTCCAGGCACTGCGCGCGATTCCGTCGCTTGCGTGGGTGCCGGTGCTGCTGCTGTGGCTCGGCATCGATGAAGCACCGAAAATCACGCTGATCGCGATCGGCGCGTTCTTTCCGGTTCACCTCGCGGTGGTCGCCGGCATTCGCGACGTCGACCGCAAGCTCGTCGAGCTCGGCGCGGTGTACCGGCTCGGCCCGCTCGCGCTGTTCCGCCGCATCCTGCTGCCGGCCGCGCTGCCGCAGATCGTCACCGGCCTGCGCACCGGCCTCAGTCTCGCGTGGATGTTCATGGTCGCCGCGGAACTGATCGCGGCCACGCGCGGCCTCGGCTTCCTGCTGAGCGACGGTCGCGAAACCGGGCGGCCCGATCTCGTGTTCGGCGCGATCCTGCTGCTCGCGTTGCTCGGCAAGCTGACCGACGGCGCGATGCGCCGCATCGAGTCGCGCTGGCTCGGCTGGCGCGACGCGTTCGATGGCGCATCGCGCGAGGGCAGGAAATGAGCGCCTCCCCTTCCATCCGCCCGACAGCCGGCATCGCCCCGCCGCTGCTCGATCTGCGGATCGCCCGCAAGCTGTACGGCGATCGCACGATCCTTTCCGATATCGCGTTGCAGGTCGCACGCGGCGAAATCGTCTGCGTGGTCGGCCCGAGCGGCTGCGGCAAGAGCACGCTGCTGCGGATCGTCGCCGGCCTCGACCCGGATTTCCGCGGCAGCGTGACGCTCGACGGCAGCGCGCTGGCCGGGCCGTCCGCGCGCGTCGGCGTGATCTTTCAGGAGCCGCGGCTGCTGCCGTGGCTGTCGATCGCAGACAACGTCGGCTTCGCGTCCGGCGCGCGGGGCGGCCGCGACCCCAGCGTCGAGCGGTTGCTCGACGAGGTTGGGCTGGCCGGCGTCGCGCGGCAACTGCCGGCCACGTTGTCCGGCGGGATGGCGCAGCGCGCCGCGATCGCGCGCGGGCTGTTCGGCGAGCCGGATCTGCTGCTGCTCGACGAGCCGTTCAGCGCGGTCGACGCGATCACGCGGATGCGCTTGCAGACGCTGCTGCTCGACGTCGTCCACCGGCACCGGATGGCCGCGATCGTCGTCACGCACGATCTCGACGAGGCGCTGTATCTCGGCGATCGCGTGCTGATGCTCGCGCCGAACCCGGGCCGCGTCGACGACGAAATCCAGGTCGACGTCGCACGGCCGCGCGACCGGCGCGATCCGTCGCTGGCCGCGCAGCGCGCGCGGCTCATCGATGCGTTCCAGCGCTTTCACGATCGCGCGGCGGGCGACCCGGCAGGCATCCCGATCACGTCGGCCTGACCTCGCCACTTCACTGAGCAGCCGCCGACCGGACGAACGCGGCCAGATCGCGATTGAACCGTTCGGCTTCCTCGATGAACGGCGCGTGCCCGGATTCCGCGTACACCTTGCTGGCGATACGCGGATTCAGCTCAGCCGCGCGGGCCAGCGTCGCGTGCGTATCGACCAGCGCATCGCGACCGCCGTAGAGGAACAGCAACGGCACGCGCGCGTGGCCGAGCCCCGCGGCGGCGAATACCGACATCGTTGGAATGGCCTTTTGCATGTCCCACGACGCCATCGCGGCGTTCGCGAGCAAGCGCTCGAACGTGGCGGTGTCCGGCCGACGGTTGAAGCACAGGCCGACGAACGTGCGCTCGCCGTCGAGATGGGTTTTCAGATCCGGCACGTTCATGTCCCGATACACGTCCGGATGATCGACGATCTGGCCCGGCGCAAGCTCGACCACGCCGTCGACATACACGGCGCCCGCGATCGCGCGATCGCCGTACCTGGCGAGGTAGTTCGAGATCACCACGCCGCCGAGCGACCAGCCGACCACGACGGGTTTGCGCGCATGCGCGCCGTCGATGACCGCGGCGAGATCGTCGCCCCAGCGGGTTCCGTCGCGATACGGCTGCGCGCCGGACGGCTTGTCCGACAGCCCGTGGCCGCGCAGGTCGTACGTGATGATCCGGAAGCCGCGCAGTTCCGGGCTCTGGACTTGCGCGTCCCAGTTCAGGCGGCTGCCGAGCAGGCCGTGGATCAGGATGACCGGCACGCCGTCCGGGTCGCCGCTTTCCTGAACGGCCAGCTTCACGCCGTCCGTCGACGTCACGGTATAGGTCAGCGGCGCGGCGGCCGCATCGTACGCCAACGCGAACGGCGTCACCCACCAGATCACGGCGATCAGCCAGCGGATCAGCACTCGGGTAGTCATGGGTTCTTTCCTCCAGGCATGAACGGACGCTCAGTCTCAACCCTCACACTGATGTGAGAGTCAAGCGAATCGTGCTAACCTGCCCTTCATGAAAAATCCGCCTACCCAGCCGCTGCTGACCATCGGCAAACTCGCGCAGCTCACCGGCGCGAGCGTGCGCTCGATCCGGCACTACGACGAGCACGGCCTGCTCGCGTCGGTGCGCGCGGACAACGGCTATCGCCTGTTTCCCGACAAGGCTGTGACGCAGGTCAAGCAGATTCAGCGCATGATCGCGACCGGTTTCACCCTCGACGACATTCGCGGTTTTCCGGACTGCATGCTGCTGATCGAAGGTGCGCGTTCGTGCGATCAGATCACCGACGTCCAGCGCGAACGCCTCGAAGCGATCGACCGTCAGATCGCCGATCTCGAGAAGCGACGCGCAAGGCTCGTCAAAATGTTGCGGGATGGTGCGGTGCCGCCGCTCGATTGATCAGTGCGTCTTTCCCGCTACGGATGCGAGCCCATCCACGCGCATCGGGCACAATACGCGCCCTCACCTTTTTGCCCGTGGTCACACTCATGCGCGTCATCGTCGTCGGAACGAGCGGATCGGGAAAATCCACCTTCGCCAGCGCGCTGGCAACCGCCGCAGCGTGCCCATACATCGAACTCGATCGGCTCTACTGGGGCCCCGGCTGGACCGCCGTGCCGCCCGCGCAGTTCGAACATGCGGTGCTGGCGGCGACGACCGGCGACCGCTGGGTCGCCGACGGAAACTACAGCGCGGTGCGCGACGTGCTGTGGTCGCGGGCCACGCACGTCGTGTGGCTCAACTTCGGCCGATGGACGGTGTTTTCCCGTGTGCTGCGGCGCACGATCGGCCGCGGGCTCATGCGCACCCGGCTCTCTCACGGCAACCGGGAATCGCTGCGGATGGCGTTCTGTTCGCGCGACTCGGTGCTGCTGTGGTCGTACACGACGTTCACGAAAAACCGCGTCAAGTTCGCCGGCTTGCGCGACGACCCGAAATACGCGCATCTGCAATGGATGGAAATCACCGAGCCGTCGCATACCCGCGCAGTCATCGAGATGCTGGCCCGCACCGGCCTCTGCGACTGAACGCGGCACGACAACGGCCACCTCGCGTCAATCGTCGAAGGTACCCTGATATTCCGGCGCGGCATCCGCACGCGTATTCAGTTCGAACATCACGCCACCCGGCGCGCGGCAAAAGAAGCGCGAGCCGCGCCCGTTGTTGAACACGTCCGTCTCCATTGCAACGCCCTCTTCCTTGAAGCGCGCGAACAACGCGTGCACGGCATCGAGACTCGGCAGTTCGAAGCCGACGTGGAAATTGGTCGGCCATGCGGGCACGCCATCGCCGACGTGATCGATCACGACGTCGAAGCCCGGGCGCTTGAGAATCCAGGATTTGTCCCAGCTTCCCGCGATCGTGAAGCCGAGGTATCGCTCGAAGAATCGGGCCGTCGCCAGCGTATCGGCCGAGGGGAAGCTCAGGTGGTTGAGCTTCATCGTGGGTGTCGTTTCGGTCATGGTCATGGTCATGGTCGTGCTCTCCGATGCGGTGGTGGGCGGAGGCCCCATGCCGTGCCGCCCGAGGACTTCAGAATACGAGCGCGGGCTCACATTCAACAACTCGCATTGAACGTTGCGCCGGACGCGGGCGAAACCCTTGCGGGGCCGGTAGTCGAGCGATGAAGGCGATCTCGGCGGACGGCGCCACTCGCATTCGCGACAGGTGCCGTCGATGCGGGATGGCCGGTCAGATGAAGGCGCCAAACGACGACGGCCCGGGATTCGCAAACGAACCCCGGGCCACCGCTCGACCGCGGGTGCCGGGCATGACATGCATTGCCCGGCACCCGCGCATCGCTCAACGCTACGCGAGCTGCATCAGAACTGATAACCCGCGCCGACCACTGCGCCGAAGTCCGAGCGCGTGTTGCCCGTCACCGATGCCTTGACGACCCAGCGGTTGCTCTCCGTCACGTACGAGTAGCCGGCCGCGAAGCCTTGCTGGCCGTGATAGTTCGACGTCGCCGCCGACACCATCGAGCGCCCCGCGCCGGTCGGCTGCGGCAAGCCGGCCACCGCCATCGCCGACGCGACACCGCCGTACATGTCCTTCTTCAGGTCGTTGAACGAGTTGTACACCTGCCCGATGCGCTGGTCGGTATACCCCTTCGCCTGCGTCGACGCCGTCGCGAGGTTGTCGTTCAGCTGCTGCACGTTCACCGCGTCGGTCGGCGCCGTGCCGGCCGCGACGTTCGTGATCTGGCGCTCGCTGCCCTTCGCGCCGACCGAGAACGAGTTGTCGCGATCGGCGACGGAGCCCTGGCCAACGGCCACCGCATTCTTGCCGGTTGCGGTCGCCGTCGAGCCGATCGCCCCCGCATCGGCGCGCGCGATCCACGTGGTGTTCGCATCGGTCGCGGCCGCGCGGATCTTGTCGTTGGCCGCGACGTTCTGCAGCGCGGCGTTGAACTGGCCCACGTTGACCGCGTCGTTCGCGTTCACGCCCGCCGCGACGCCGGTCAGCACGCGGTCGCCCGCCGTACCGGAGAAGTTCACGCTGGTGCCGCCCGAATCCTTTCCGACCGTGATCGCGCCGTTCGGGTCCTGCTGCTGCACGAGGCCGGCCTTGCCGTTCGCGATGTTGGTCACGCTGCCTTGCAGGTTGGAAATGTCGGTGGTGTTCTTCGACACCTGCTGGTTGGTCGCATAGAGCTGCGAGCCATTCACCGCGTCGGTGCTGGTGGCGCTCAGCGTGCCGGCCTGCACGTTGGTGATGCGCGTGCCGCCCGCGCCGCCGAGCGTGATCGTGCTCTTCGAGCTGTCGTCGTACTGCACCGCGAGCGCGCCGAGCTGGTTCAGGTTCGACTGCACGTCCTTCAACTGCTTCACGTTCACCGCGTCGGTATCGCTGGTGCCCGCCGCGACGTTCTTCAGCACGACGGCCGAGGTGGCGTCGCCGCCGACGAGCGACACCGAATTCAGCCGGTTGCCGCTCGCGTCGACGTCGTACTTGACGACGTTCTTCACCGCTTCGCCGGCCTGGTTCGACACGTTGGTGATCTGCTGTTCGAGCGTGGTCTTCACGCCGGACAACTGGCCGCCGTTGACCGCATCCGTGCTGCCCGCGGCGACGTTGCCGTCGGCCACGTTGGTCAGCTTCGTCGGCGCACTGCCGCGCGCGGCGTTGAACGCGCCGAGCGTCGGGTCGAATTGCAGTGCATCCTGTTGCAGCCCGGCGATCGCCGCCGTGTTGCCCGCGATATTCGTTTCGGCATTGTCGATGCGCGTTTCGTGATTCGCGAGCGTCGTCGTGTTGCTGCCGACCCGGCCGTCGAGGTTCGTCAGCGCGTCGCCGACGTTGTTGAACGCACTGCCGCCGATCTTGTAGTTCGGTGCGCCGATCGAGCCGTCCGGGTTCGCCGTCGCGCCGCCGCCGAGCGCGGCCGCGGTGCCGTCGGTCGCGCGCCGCAGTTGCGCGCCGTTCACCGCGTCGGTACTGCCGGCCGCGACGTTGCCTGCCGCGACGTTGGTCACGCGCACCGGATTGCCGCCGTTGCCTGCACCGAGCGATACCTGCTGCTTGCTCGCATCGTCGTATTTCACGGCGAGCGCGTCGAGCTGGCTCGTGCCGTCGTGAATCGCCGCGTTCAATTGATCGACGTTGACCGCGTCGGTGCCGCTCTTGCCGGCCGCGACGTTGCTGATCAGCTGCGGGCCGTGGCCGCCGTGGCTCGCATCGTACGCGCCGAGGCCCGGGTTCCATTGCAGCGCGTCCTGCTGGAGCGCCGCGATGTTGCCGGTATTCGTCGTCACCTGGTTGCCGACGGTCGTGATCGACTGGTTGAGCGCGTCGGTCGCCTTGCCGAGCTGGCCGACGTTCACGGCATCGCCCGCCGCCACGCCATCCGCGACGTTGTGCAGGCCGACCGGCGCCGTTGCGCCCTTGCCGCCGAGCGTGACGCCGCCATGCGCATCGTCGTCGTACTGCACCGCATTCTTCGTCGCGTTGCCGATCTGGCTGGTGATCGACGTGCTCAGGTTGCCGAGCGTCGTGCTGAGGTTGTTCGTCACGCTCGTGCTGAGCGATGCAAGGCCGCCGTTCAACTGGCCGACGTTGACGGCGTCGTGCGCGTCCTTGCCGTCCGCGACGTTGTGCAGCGTCGTGCCGTTGGGGCCGGCGAACGTCACCGAGTCGAAGCCGCTCGCGCCGTCGTACTTGACGTTGCGCGTATCGGCCGCCTGCAGGCCGGCGATGTTCGAGGCCGCCGTGCTCAGCGAGCCGTTGATGCCGGTCACGCTGTTCTGCAGGTTCGTGATGTTCGACGCCGCCGTCGAAATGGACGTTTGCAGCGGCGTGAGGCTACCCTTCAACTGACCGACGTTGACCGCGTCGGTATCGGCCACGCCCGCTGCCACGCCGCCGATCGTCGTGCCGGCGGCGCCGTCGAGCGCGATCGCCGCATGCGAGTCGTCGGTGTATTTGACGACGTTCTTGGTGGCCGTGACGATGCTCGTGCTGAGGCTGTTGCCGACGCTGGTCACGCGCTGGTCGACGTTCGAGATCGTGGTTGACAGCGAATTGCCGACCGACGTCACGCGTGCATCGACGTTGCCGATGCCCGTGCTCAGCGTACTGTTCACGTTCTTCAGTTGCTGGACGTTGACGGCATCCGTATCGGCCGCGCCCGCCGCGACGTTCTTGAGCTGGCGTTCGCTGCCGAGCGCGCCGAACGACACCGCGCCGCCGACCGGTGCGGCCGTGCCGCCGAACACCGGCGTGCCGCCGTTGTTCGCGCCGACGCTGCCCGAGCCGATCGCCACCTGGTTGTTGTCGTTCGTCTGCGCGCCGGCGCCGATCGCCACCGACTGCGTGCCGCCGGCACGCGTCTGCGTCGCCGCGTCGTACGATGCGCCGGCCGATACGCCGTCGCTCGACGTCGGGTTCGCGCCGCCGATCGCGACCGAGCGGTCGCCGCTGGCGAGCGCCGAGTGGCCGAGCGCGATCGAACTCGTGCCGTGCGCATCCGCGACGTTGCCGAGCGCCATCGAGAAATCGCCGACCGCCGCCGACTGACGGCCGATTGCCAGCGCGGTATTACCCTGCGCGACCGCCACCGTGCCGATCGCGGTGGCCGAGTTCGCCAGCGCCTGCGAACCGACGCCGATCGCGATCGCGCCGCCGCTGCTGGTGCCGCCCTTGCTGCTCGCATTCGACTGGTCGCCGATCGCGATGCCGCTGGTGCCGGCCTTCGCATTGGTGCCCTGCGTCACGTTCGCGGTGCTGACCGCCACGTAACTGCCGTTCTTCGTTGCCACGCATAGCGGGTTGGTGCCGTCGATACACTGGCCGTTCAGCGCGTTGTCGGGGTTGCCGCGGTCGACGAAATTGTCCGCATGGGCGGCGCCGGCGATCAGCACACCCGCACCCGTGAACATCGCGGCGGCGAGCGCCGAAATCTGCTTCCTCTTCATGGTCTTCTGCTCCGTTGTGTAGCGTCTGGTTTGAATACGGACTACTTACTTTTATTGACAGCTTCGACTTCGATTACGGTTGAGACTTCTCTCGGAAGTGGATTCCACGGCCCGGACACAAGCCATGTCGAGACGACACGTATCGCGCACGCTCGTTTCGACAGGGCGTTCGAAAGCCCCGGGCATGTCGTCGGTTCGACGTCCCGTTCCGCTAATCCGGCTATTGCATTAGGAATACGTATTGATTCTTATGGACGAGTCTTCCCCCGGCTGAATCCGGAGATCCAACCCGTCGTCATGAACATCCCCGATTTGTCGTCGCGCCGACCGCGACCCACCACGCTTCTTTTATTTCATCCCCGGCAACCGGGTTCCATTTCCGTGCAGCAAGCATGTGCCTGGGCGAGCATCAATTGATGCGCAGGCCCCGGGTCTGAAAACGTCCGTCGCCGCTTTCGGCACTTCCGCTGCCCTGCTCCACCCGTCATTCAAAGTTCGGACGAATTATGAGACACGAGATTAAATTATTAAAGCCGACATTCTTTATAGATTGTAAAATCTAAAATATTCAACGACTTACGTAAAATATACTCATCTCGCAAACGATTTCGCACCCATGCCGTTATTCAAAATCTTTTACCGGGCGGATAAATACTTTGCCAAAGCGGATTCAATTAAAAAACTTTCCGAAAAAGGCGACCTCGAAACCGGCCGACTCGGCGCTTTTACGCCGGATATACGCGTAAACCACGAGCATTGACGCACATCGACGCTTCACGCTCCTGTCGCAAACCGCCATTTTCGATAATCGTGAAGGGTGAATCGTGCGAATAGGGCCGCCATGTCTGGCCGGATTCGAAATATGCTCCTACAATTCCGCTCGCACCGATTCCGGCAGTCGCGATCATTTCCACGCGAGCACGGCAATCCCTCGCGTGTCGACTGGCTTGGCGATCAAAACAACGAACGCCGTGCGATGCGCCGAGCGATTGCCTGCCGCGCGGTTCCGCCCTGTACGGATTCGATGCGAGCATGCGATGCAATGGATGCATCGCCACAGAGCGGCTTCCGACGTTTCCTCCGCACCGGGCAGGCCACCCGCGGAAACGCAGTCAACCGCCTTTTCACAACAGGTGCACGATGTCTTCATCGATCTCCGCATTGAGCGACGCGCATATCCTGATCGTCGACGATCAACCCGACCAGCTAAGGTTGCTGATCGACATCCTGCGCAGCACGGGATGCCGGATCAGCATCGCATTCGACGGCACGCAAGCGTGCCAGCGCGCGCAGGCACTGATGCCCGACCTGATCCTGATGGACGTGCGCATGCCGCGCATGGACGGCTTCACCGCATGCCGTCTGCTCGCCGCCGATCCGCTGACGTGCGCGATCCCGGTCATCTTCCTGACCGTGGCCGACGCATTGCACGAGCGGCTCGAAGGGCTCGAGATCGGCGGCGTCGACTATGTGGTGAAACCGTTCGAGCCGGCGGAAGTGATCGCGCGGATTCGCGTGCAGCTCTCGCGCACGAAACGCGAACGGCCGGCCGCGGCGCAACAGGTGCAAGGGCCGTCCGCGGGCGGCAAGGAGGACGACATCATCGTTCGCGCGGCGATCCGCCACTTGTCGCGCACGCTGAACGATCCGCCGACGGTGGAAGAACTGGCGCGTGCGGTCGGCACGCACGAAAAACGCTTGTCGCGTGCGTTTCGCGACAATCTCGGCCAGACGGTGTTCGAGTATCTCCGCTACGAGCGGCTGCGAATCGCGCAGGATCTGCTGGATTCCACCTCGCTCAGCATCGCCAGCATCGCGAAGGAAATCGGCTTTTCCACGCCGGCCAATTTCGCGACCGCCTTTCGCGAACGGTTCGGCATCACACCGACCGAATGGCGCCGCCAGGGCCACGCGGGTGCGCGCGCCGCGGCCCGGCAGCCGCAACGCCGCGCGTAGGCCGATGCAACGCGAGGGCGCTTACCAGTTGTATTTCGCGCTGGCCAGCACGGTCCGCTCGTTGCCGAACACGCACACCGCGTACGACTGGCAGCCGCTCACATAGCGCCGGTCGAACAGGTTCGCGACGTTCACCGCGAAACGCCAGCGCGGCAGGTCGTAATGGATCGCGAGGTCGTAAAGCGTCGCGCTCGGCACCGTCAGCGAATTGTCGGGCGCGCCCGCCGACGCGCTCTGGTAGCGCACGCCACCGCCGACGCCGAGGCCCGCCAGCGCGCCCGTATGCCAGGTCCAGTCGGCCCACATCGACGCCATCTGCCGCGGCAGCGGCACGGACACTGGCCAGTGACTCAGCGATACGTCGTTCGCCTGCACGTTCTTGACGTCCTGATACGCATACGACGCGACGATCGACAGCCCGTGCGTCACCTTGCCGACCGCGCTCAGCTCGATGCCGCGCGAGCGCACCTTGCCGGTCTGTACCGACGTCGTGGCGGTCGGGTCGAGATTGACCGGCGTCGGCGTCACGACGTTGGTCTGGTCGATCTGATACACGGCCGCGTTCAGCATCAGGTTCCGGCCGGCCGGCTGCCAGCGCAGCCCGGCCTCCGTCTGCGTGCCGCGGGTCGGTTTCGGCAAGCCGCCGCCGAACATCCGCACGCCGATGACGGGATCGAACGACGTCGAATAGCTGACGTAAGGCGACAATCCGGCGTCGCCGCGATAGGTGAGCCCGACCCGCCCGGAGAATGCACTGACGTCCTGCTGCGCATGCGTGCCGGCGGTGCGGTCGTCGAAGCGCGCATTCACGACATCCTCGCGGCCGCCGAGCGTCAGCGTCCAGCGCTGCCAGCGGATCTGGTCCTGCGCGTACACGCCGACACCGTTCATCGCGGTGTACTGATCGACGTGGCCGAGCGACGTCGGGCCGGAGAAGATCGCGGCCGTCACGGGCCGATAGACGGGGTGGTACAGGTCGAGCGACGGCGCGAGCGCGAGCCATACGCTGTTGGTCGTCGTCTGCCGGTCGAACTGCACGCCGAACAGCAGCGTGTGTTCGAGCGACCCCGTGCCGAAGCGCGCCTGCGCGTGGTTGTCGATGTCGAACCGGCTGTAGTTGAGCTGGAACAGCCCCGCGAAACGCATCATGTTCGTCGTGCTGCGGGGCGCGAGGCCGTTGCCGAACACCGTCGCATCGTCGAGCGACAGGTGCGACCAGCGCACGTCCTGGTGCAACGACCAGATCGCATTCACGCGGTGTTCCAGCGCGTAACCGAGCGACCATTGCTTCTTGCGATAGTCGTTGAACGACGGGTCGCCCATGTAGAGGTCCTGCGACAGGCGGCCGTTCGGGTTCGGCAGCACCGTGCCCGATGCGGGCAGGAAGTTCGACGAGATGTCGCCGCTGTCCTGCAGGAACGTCGCGGAAAGCGTCAGCGACGTGTCGGCGTTCGGCCGCCACCGGAACGACGGCGCGAGCGCGACGCGGCGGTCGCCGTTCGGGCCGGTCACCGCGTTGCCGTCGCGCGCGATGCCGACGAATCGGTAGGCATACTTTCCATCCGGATCAAGCCTGTCGCCGACGTCGAGCATGGCTTGCTTGCGCGCATCGTTGCCGATCTGCACGCCGGCTTCGCGCACGCGCTCGCCGTCGGCGAGTTTCGTATGTGCATCGACGATCGCACCCGGCTCGCCCGCGCCGTACAGCACCGACGTCGGCCCTCGCAGCACCGCGATCGAGTCGATCGTGTACGGATCGACGCGCCAGTTCGCGATCACGGCCGTGTTCGGCGCCGGCAGGCCGTCGACGTACAGCGTCGGCGTGAAGCCGCGCAGCGCCGCATACCAGTCGGTGCGGCTGTCGGCGCCGAACGTCGCGAAACCCGGCACGTAGCGCAACGCCTGGTTCAGGTCGGCCGCGCCGGTCATGTCGATCTGTTGCGCGGTCACGAGGTTGAGCGTTTGCGGAATCTCGTCGACCGGCGTGTCGGTCTTGGTGCCGGTGGCGGTGCGCCGCCCGACCAGTCCGACGGACGAAGCAGCATCGACCGGCCCTCGCACGTCGATGGCCGGCAGCACCGCCACCGCCGCGCCCGGCGCCGGTGCCTGCGCGTGCGCCGCGCCCGCGGCGGCCACGCACCACGCTCCGCCTGCCGCGATCGCCCGCGCGCGCCGCCCCGTCCCTGTCTCCATCCACATCGTTTCGATACTCCGTCGTGCTGGGTTGGCCCGTTCGGCCGGATCGGCGGACCGCGGGTCGCCGGGGTCCGTCCGGTGGTGTCGTGATTGCCGTGCTGGCGAAGGCAGTGAGGCGTGGAGCGTCGGGATGCACCGTCCGGTCGCGCCGTTCGCGAGCGCAGCGATCATACCGGCCGAACGTGGCGCGGTCTTTAAAAAAATCAAATCGACGAAGGCGGAGGCACGCAGATTGCTCGTCGCACGGACCGCACCAGGAACCCGGCGCAACCGGGCATCGACGTGACACGCACATCCGGCAGGATTCACATCGGCATTTCAGGCTGGCGCTACCCCGGCTGGCGAGGGACGTTCTATCCGGCCGACCTGAAACAGGCCAGCGAGCTGCAGTATGCATCGGGCCGCATGCAGACGATCGAGATCAACGGCACGCACTACAGCTTGCAAGCGCCTGACAGTTGGCGGCGCTGGTACGCCGACACACCGCCCGGGTTCGTGTTCAGCGTGAAAGGCTCGCGCTATCTGACGCACATGCTGCGCTTTCGCGGCGAAACGGCCACGACCGCGTGCGCGAATTTTTTCGCTCAGGGGCTGTTCGCGCTGAAGGACAAGCTGGGGCCGCTGCTGTGGCAATTTCCACCGTCGCTGCGTTTCGATCCGGCGCACATGGAACGCTTCCTGAGCCTGCTGCCGCCCGACACGGAAGCGGCGCTCGCGCTCGCCCGACGGCACGATGCGCGGGTGCGTGAACCGTATCTGCAGATCGACCGCAAGCGAGCGTTGCGTCATGCGGTGGAAGTGCGGCACGACAGCTTCGTGGACCCGGCGTTCGTGAAACTGCTGCGCCGCCACAAGGTCGCGCTCGTCGTGTCGGATTCGACCGAGGCGTGGCCGCAGTTCGAGGATCTGAGCGCACGCTTCGTCTACATCCGGCTGCACGGCACCGAAACGAAGTATTCGGGCGAATACGCCGATGCGGCACTCGAACGATGGGCGCGCAGAATCGAAGCGTGGAGCCGGGGCACGCAGCCGGACGATGCGCGTCTCGCCGCACCGGCGCTGCCACCGCCGCGCGCGGCGACGCGCGACGTGTACTGCTATTTCGACAACGACACGAAAACGCAAGCGCCGTTCGACGCCGGGCGGCTGATGGATCGGCTCGGGCTGCATGCGCACGATGCGGCGCCGCAATGAAACGCTCGGCAGGCTATGACCATCGGGAATGTCGTCCGCCGTCGCATGGGCAGGCGCGCAATATGCTCCTGCACTCGCGGATCGCGCCCTTCATCGCGCTCGCCGCGCGCCGGTAAATTTTGCAAGACCGGCAACCGGCATCATGGGCCAATACTGCAAGGAGAAAAACGATGACCCTGCTTATCTATCTGGTCGGATGGATCATCTTCATCGGCGGCGTCGCCTGGGGTTTGATGACGCTGCACGTCTCTCAGCACATCATCGAGATCGTGGCCGTCATCCTGTTCGGCATCGCGGTCATCACCGGCGCGACGCGCGCCCGGAATCGCGACCGGTCGTAGTGTCACGGCGCGTCGCGCGCCGGTAGTCGCTCGTTGCGTCGGGTTCGACGTGCGAGCGTCAATCCGATTCTTCGCATTCCTTACGCTTCTGGTCGATCTAGCGTGGGACGTCGTGCGTCATCGCTACGGTGGCGATCTGCAGTCGAATGCAAAGCGGCGCGTCAGCGAAACGAGCAAGCGGGAATCCCGAATCGTGATCCCGCCGTGCTTGTACGTGACGCGCCCGAATGTTCCCGGCCACCCATTGACTGCGGCGGCCGGGTGCTCACGTCGCTTACTTCCTCGGCAGCGGCGCGGTCAGCGAGCTGACGAGCGACGTCACCGGCGCCAGCAGACCGCCGCCTGCCCCGGCACTGCCCCCTTGCGCGGAATCGCTGTTCAGCGAAACCGCCAGCGCCGGGAGCACGCCGGCCACCGATCCGACAGCCGAACCGACCGAATGCACCGCCGCGTTGGCGATCGTCGCGCCGCCGGAGACGAGCGCGCCGACTGCATTGGTCGCGCCGCCGACCGCACCGGCCGCCGTGCCACCGTTGAGCGCGACACTCAGTGCCGGAAGCGTGCCTGCGATCGCGCCCGTCGTGCTGGTTACGGTGTTCGCCAGCGTACCCGTCAGGCCGGTCGTGACCGCCGCGAGGGAGCCGGCCGCGCCGGTTGCGCCCGTGAGAACGCCGGTTCCGGCGCCGGCGATGCCGCCTGCGCCGCTCGTGGCCGATCCGATCAATGACGTGACCGCCGATGCGAGCGGCGTGATCGCCGCCGTGCCGCTGCCGGCGACGCCGGTTACCGCGCCGGACACTGCGCCGATCGCGCCGGTGGCGGCACCAACCGGCAGCGATCCGCCGAGATTGCCGACGATGCTCGTGATCGGCGTGATCAGCGCGCCGCCGTTGCCCGCGACACCGGTGACGGCGTTGACGACACCCGTGCCGGTGTTGGCTACCGTGCCGACGATGCTGCCGAGACCGCCGGTCGCGCCACCGACACCGCCCAGTGTGCCAGTCAGTGTTCCGACTGCGCCGGTTGCCGTGTTCGCCACCGTACTGACGACGCCACCAAGACCACCGGTCCCGCCTCCAACACCACCCAGTGCGCCGGTCAGCGTTCCGACTGCGCCCGTGGCCGTGTTCGCCACCGTGCCGACGACGCCGCCGAGGCCGCCGGTCCCGCCACCGACGCCGCCCAGTGCGCCGGTCAGCGTTCCGACTGCGCCGGTCGCCGTGTTCGCCACCGTGCCGACGACGCCGCCGAGACCACCGGCCCCGCCTCCAACACCACCCAGTGCGCCAGTCAGCGTTCCGACTGCGCCCGTTGCCGTGTTTGCTACCGTGCCAACGACGCCACCGAGGCCGCCGGTCCCGCCTCCGACTCCACCCAGTGCGCCGGTCAGCGTTCCGACTGCGCCTGTTGCCGTGTTCGCTACCGTGCCGACGACGCCGCCAAGACCACCGGTCCCACCTCCAACACCACCCAGTGCGCCGGTCAGCGTTCCGACTGCGCCCGTTGCCGTGTTCGCTACCGTGCCGACGACGCCGCCGGTCCCGCCTCCGACGCCACCCAGTGCGCCGGTCAGCGTTCCGACTGCGCCCGTTGCCGTGTTTGCTACCGTGCCAACGACGCCACCGAGGCCGCCGGTCCCGCCGCCAACACCCCCCAGTGCGCCGGTCAGCGCTCCGACTGCGCCCGTTGCCGTGTTCGCCACCGTCCCGACGACACCGCCGAGACCGCCAGTCCCGCCTCCGATGCCACCCAGTGCGCCGGTCAGTGTTCCGACTGCGCCCGTTGCCGTGTTTGCTACCGTCCCGACGACACCGCCGAGACCACCAGTCCCGCCTCCGATGCCACCCAGTGCGCCGGTCAGCGTCCCGACTGCGCCCGTCGCTGTGTTTGCTACCGTGCCAACGATGCCGCCGAGACCACCAGTCCCGCCTCCGACGCCACCCAGTGCGCCGGTCAGCGTCCCGACTGCGCCCGTTGCCGTGTTGGCTACCGTGCCGACGACGCCACCGAGGCCGCCAGTCGGGTTGCCGCCACCGATACCACCCAGTGCACCGGTTACCGTGCCAACCACGCCACCAAGACTACCGGTCGGATCGCCAACACCGCCCAATGCACCAGTTACTGTGCCGACTGCACCGCTTGCCGCGTTGCCCACTGTCCCGACAACACCACCGAGACCACCGGCCCCGCCTCCAACACCGCCCAGTGCGCCAGTCAGCGTTCCGACTGCGCCCGTGGCCGTGTTCGCTACCGTGCCGACGACGCCACCGAGACCACCAGTCCCGCCTCCGACGCCACCCAGTGCGCCGGTTACCGTACCGACCACACCACCAAGACCACCAGTCCCACCACCGCCGACTCCGCCCAACGCACCCGTCACCGTGCCGACTGCGCCGCTTGCCGCGTTGCCCACTGTCCCGACGACGCCACCGAGACCGCCGGTCCCGCCTCCAACACCGCCCAGTGCGCCGGTCAGCGTTCCGACTGCGCCCGTGGCCGTGTTCGCTACCGTGCCGACAACGCCGCCGAGACCACCGGTCCCGCCACCGACACCACCCAGTGCGCCGGTCAGCGTTCCGACTGCGCCCGTGGCCGTATTCGCTACCGTGCCGACCACGCCACCAAGACCACCGGTCCCGCCACCGCCGACACCGCCCAATGCACCCGTTACCGTGCCGACTGCGCCGCTTGCCGCGTTGCCCACTGTGCCGACGACACCGCCGAGGCCGCCGGTCCCGCCACCGCCAACACCGCCCAGCGCCCCCGTCAGCGTTCCGACTGCACCCGTCGCCGTATTCGCTACCGTGCCCACAACGCCACCAAGGCCGCCAGTCGGATTGCCACCACCGATGCCACCCAGCGCACCAGTTACCGTACCAATCACGCCACCAAGACCACCAGTGCCACCACCGCCGACACCGCCCAACGCACCCGTCACCGTACCGACTGCGCCGCTTGCCGCGTTGCCCACTGTCCCGACAACACCACCGAGACCGCCGGCCCCGCCTCCGACACCGCCCAACGCACCCGTCAGCGTTCCGACTGCACCCGTCGCCGTACTCGCTACCGTGCCCACAACGCCACCAAGGCCGCCAGTCGGATTGCCACCACCGATGCCACCCAGCGCACCAGTTACCGTACCAATCACGCCACCAAGACCACCAGTGCCACCACCGCCGACACCGCCCAACGCACCCGTCACCGTACCGACTGCGCCGCTTGCCGCGTTGCCGACCGCTCCCACCACGCCGCCGAGACCACCGGCCCCGCCTCCAACACCGCCCAGCGCGCCAGTCAACGTTCCGACTGCGCCCGTTGCCGTGTTTGCCACCGTGCCGACAACACCGCCGAGGCCACCAGTCCCGCCACCGATACCACCCAGCGCACCGGTTACCGTGCCGACCACGCCACCAAGACCGCCGGTCCCACCGCCAACACCCCCCAGTGCGCCCGTCAGTGTCCCGACTGCGCCCGTTGCCGTGTTCGCCACCGTGCCGACGACGCCACCGAGACCGCCAGTCGGGTTGCCACCACCGATGCCGCCCAGCGCACCAGTTACCGTACCAACCACGCCACCAAGACCACCGGTCCCGCCACCGCCGACACCGCCCAATGCACCCGTTACCGTGCCGACTGCGCCGCTTGCTGCGTTGCCCACCGTCCCGACAATGCCGCCAAGACCACCGGTCCCGCCGCCAACACCGCCCAGCGCGCCCGTCAGCGTCCCGACTGCGCCCGTCGCCGTGTTCGCCACCGTGCCGACGACGCCACCGAGACCACCAGTCGGGTTGCCACCACCGATGCCACCCAGTGCACCGGTTACCGTGCCAATCACGCCACCAAGACCACCGGTCCCGCCACCGCCGACACCGCCCAATGCACCCGTTACCGTGCCGACTGCGCCGCTTGCCGCGTTGCCCACTGTCCCGACAACACCACCGAGACCACCGGCCCCGCCTCCAACACCGCCCAGTGCGCCAGTCAACGTCCCGACTGCGCCCGTTGCCGTGTTCGCCACCGTGCCGACGACGCCCCCGAGACCGCCAGTCGGATTGCCACCGCCGATGCCACCCAGCGCACCGGTCACCGTGCCAACGACGCCGCCGAGACCACCGCCGCTGCCACCAACACCACCCAACACGCCCGTCACGGCACCGACCGCGCCGGTGGCCGCGTTCGCCACCGTCCCGACGACACCACCAAGCCCGCCGGTCGTACCACCACTTCCGCCGAGACCACCCAGCGCACCCGTCACCGTACCGGCCACGCCCGCGACCGGCTCGAGCAATCCGCTACCGATACCAATGGCCGCGCTTCCCGTCCCCGTCCCGGCCAGCCCGATCGAGATACCGCCTGCATTCGGGTTGCCGACCGTCACCGCCCCATTCCCCCATCCCGTCACCGTGCCGATGAGTCCCCCGGGCGCCGGCGACGCGCCTTCGATGATCAAGCCGTCGGTGTTGCTGAGACTTCCCGGCACGGCGGTCACGACCACCGCCTGGGACGCCGTGGCGGCCAGGCTGAACACAGCCGCGACCGACAGGGCGATGCCCGTCAATTTCACGTTCATTTTCGTTTTCATGAGTAACCTCAGTTCGGTTGGACAACCGCGGAACAGCTCGAGCGATGACGCGTGGACCCTGTCGCCCGAAGGCGGCACGAATCGTTCGCGGATTGCCCGATACGGCAAAGCGTTGAAACAAGTTCGAACAGACCGATGCAACGGGATACCAAACACCGCGTGACGCGCTTCATGAAAACGATTCGCATCACGAAGTTTCTGAAATACGAACCTGAAAACAAACCACCACATAACCATCGATAAACGATCGGCCGCTCACGACGACTTCATCGCGAACGGCCGTCGCCCCTCCCTTTAGAACTTCCACAACAGATTGCCGTACAACGCGTGATCGCTGATGTGGCCGCCAAGCTGGCCGCTATACGACAGGCCGAGCGACAGGTTCTTGGTCACGGCCGCATCGACACCGACCTCGAGCACCGCGGCATCACGCGCGACCGGCACGCCGGTCACGCTGAACGGCGAACCGCCGCTCGCGAACGACAGCGTCGACGCCGGCTGCGTATTGCCGAATGCATGCCGCCATCCGACGGTGCCGAACGCCGTGACCTTGCCCTTCGTCGTGACCGCGACGTCGGTCGAGGCCCGCACGCCGAGCGTCGAGAAGCCGAGGCCCGTCGTGTCGGAATCGCCCTGCAGCGCCGCCGCGCCGCCGTTCTCCCTGAAGCCGCCGGTGTGCAGGCTCGCGAACGCAAGCCCGACAAACGGTTCGAGCGAGACGTTGCGAATGGCCGTCGAGTAGCCGATCTCGGTGAACACCTGCGTCGCGTTCGCGTCGTAGCTGGCGGTATCGTGGTCGGCGAAGCTGCCGAACGACGGATTGCGCTCGCTATGCACGCGGTACCACGACTGCGACACGCCACCGCGCACGTTCCACGCGTCGTATCGGCCGCTGGCGTACAGCGCGATCGTCCCGCCGTTGACCTTCGCCGACTCGTTCTGGTCGGTATTGAGCTGGCTGCGCGACGCGCCGCCCGCGATACCGACGCGCCAGTGGCTGCTGACTTCCGCATCCGTGCCGACGATGAAGCCATACAGGTTGCGATCGATCGACGCGACGCCGTCGCCGTTGAACCGGCTATGCGAGCCGTACAGTCGGCCCCACACCGCGGGCTTGTACGACTTGGCCGGCGTGCAGCCGTTTTCCGCGGCCATGCGCCGGTCGAGCGCCGCCGCATGGTCGTCCGCCGACACCGGCGCCTCGCATCCGCACAGCGCCCCGCCCGGCTGCGAACCGAGCCGCGCACGATCGAGCACCGCGTCGCGCACGTAGCGGCTGTCCGACAGCAGCACGCTACGCGTACTCGGATACAGATCGCCGGCCAGTTGCGTGAATGCGCGGTTCGCGGTCGTCGCATCCGACGTCAGCACCGTATCGAACAGCGGGTTGCCGGCGCCGAGCGTGCCGACCGCGCCCGCCACCGCTTGCCCGTCGGGCGTAGTCGCCACCGACGCGAACGGCGTGCCGTTCGGCGCCAGCGACATCAGTACCTGCGCCGGGTTGTACGTGAGCGTCGGCGTGAGGAACGCATACGTCGAGTTCACCGCGCTGAATTGCCCTTGCACGCCCGCGCCGGCATTCACGATGGTGTAGAGCTTGCCCGGCTGGTATTGCCCGGTCGCCGCGACGACCTGCACCGACCCACCGTTGAGCGTGGCGGAGCCGGTCACGTCGAGGCCGCCGCTCTGCTGCGGCGTGGCGCCGACCTGCAGCGTCGAGCCCGGCTGGAAGGTCGCGTTGCCCGCGACCTTCAGCGGCTGCCCCAGCTGGAGGACCGATGCAGTACCGCCGCCCGACACGACCAGGCCGCCGACCGTGCCCGTCCCGGTGACGGTCGCGCCGCTGCCGACGGTCACCGGCGAGCTGGCCAGCGAACCGGTGACGGCGAGCGTGCCGCCCGTCACGTTCGTCGGCCCGGACAGCGTGTTCGTCCCGCTCAGCACCTGCGCGCCCGTGCCGGCCAGCGTCAGCGGGCCGGTACCCGACAGCGTGCCCGCGAACGAGCTGGTGCCGGCGGTATTGACCGTCAGCGGCGTCGCGCCGAGATTCACGGTCGAACCCGTCGTACCCGACAGCGTGCCGATCGACTGCGGCGCGGCCGAGGCCGCCAGGTTCAGCGTCGCGCCGCTGCCCGCGAGGATCACCGGGCTCGTCGGCGCGAGGCTGCCTGCACCGGCGAGCGCGAGCATGCTGCCGCTGCCGATCGTCGTGCCGCCGGTGTACGTGTTGGCGCCGGTCAGCGTCTGCGTGCCGCCGCCCTGCACCGCGAAGCCGCCGGTGCCCGCGATCGTGCCGCCGAACGAACCGCCCGCCGGACCGGCCACGGTCAGCGTATTGCCGCCGAGATTCACGGTCGAACCGGCGGCGCCCGACAACGCGCTCGCCGTCTGCGGCGTCGTGGCCGCGCCGACGTCGAGCGTCGCGCCGTTGCCGGCCAGCGTCAGGGCGCTGCCCGCCGACAGGCTGCCGTTGCCGCCGATCGCCAGCGTGCTGCCGTTGCCGATCGTCGTGTTGCCCGTGTACACGTTCGCGCCGCCGAGGGTCGTCGTCGACGGGCCGCTCACCGCCAGGTTGCCCCCGCCCGAGATCGGGCCGCTCAGGCCGAGGTTGTTCACGCCGCCGACCGTCAGCGTCGAGCCCGTGCCGAGATTCACCGCGTTGCCGAGCGTCGTGCCCGCGACGCTGGCCCCGAGTGTGCCGCCGGTGCCGCCGACGCTCAGCGTGCCGCTGCCGAGTGCGGTCGGCGTGCCGGCCAGCAGCGTGCCGCCGCCGGTGACGCTCGTGCCGCCGGTGTAGGTGTTCGCCCCCGACAGCGTCGTCGTCGCCGGACCGTTGACCGCGAGCGTGCCGCTCCCCGAGATCGCGCCGGTCAGGCCGAGGCTGTTAGGGCCACTCACCGTCAGCGTCGCCCCCGTACCGAGGTTCACCGCATTGGCGAGCGTCGTGCCCGGCGTGCCAGCTGCCAGCGTGCCGCCCGCACCGCTCGCGTTGAGCGTGCCGGTACCGAGCGCCGTGTTGCTGCCCGCGACCAGCGTGCCGCCACCGGTCAGGTTCGTGCCGCCCGAATACGTGTTCGGACCGGTCAGCGTCTCGGTGCCCGTGCCCGACAACGTGAGGCTGCCGCCCGCGCCCGCGATCGTGCCGCCGAACGTGCCGCTGCCCGACCCGCCGAGCGTCAGGTTGTTGCCGCCCAGGTTCACCGTCGAACCGGCGACGCCCGACAGCGCCGTCGTCGTTTGCGGCGTCGTCGCGCCGCTGACGTCGAAGGTCGCGCCCGCACCGGTCAGGCTCAGCGGGCTGCTACCGGAGAGGCTGCCGCCCGCGCCGATCGCCAGCGTGCCGCTGTTGATCGTCGTCGCACCGGTGTACGAGTTGTTGCCCGTCAGCGTTTGCGTGCCGCTGCCCGACAACGTCAAGCCGCCCGTGCCGGCCACGGTGCCGCCGTACGTGCCGTTACCGGCACCGGCCAGCGTCAGCGTGTTGCTGCCGAGATTCACGGTCGAACCCGACACGCCCGACACGGCGCCCGTGGTCTGCGGCGTCGTGGCCGCGCTCAGATCCAGCGTGGCGCCCGTACCCGACAGATCGACCGCGCTGCCGGCCGACAGGCTGCCGCCCGCGCCGACCGCCAGCGTGCTGCCGTTGCCGATCGTCGTGTTGCCGGTGTACGTGCCCGCGCCGGTGAGCGTCGTCGTCGACGGACCGTTCACCGCGAGGTTGCCGCTGCCGCCGATCGCGCCGCCCAGGCCGAGATTGTTCGCACCGCCAACCGTCAGCGTCGAACCCGCGCCGAGATTCACCGCGTTGCCGAGCGTCGTGCCGGCCACGCTGGTGCCGAGCGCGCCGCCCGCGCCGCTCGTGTTCAGCGCGCCCGTGCCGAGCGCCGAACCACTGCCGGCGAGCAGCGTGCCGCCGCCGCTCAGGGTCGTGCCGCCCGTGTACGTGTTCGTCCCGTTGAGCGTTTCGGTACCCGTGCCCGCCAGCGTCAGGCTGCCGCCCGTGCCGGCGATCGTGCCGCCGTACGTGCCGCTGCCCGACCCGCCGAGCGTCAATGCGTTGCCGCCGAGGTTCACCGTCGAACCCGATACGCCCGACAACGCACCCGTCGACTGCGGCGACGTGGCCGCGCTCAGATCGAGCGTCGCACCTGCACCGGCCAGATCGACCGCGCTGCCGCCGGACAGGCTGCCGCCCGCGCCGACCGCCAGCGTGCTGCCGTTGCCGATCGTCGTGTTGCCGGTGTACGTGCCGACGCCGGTGAGCGTCGTCGTCGACGGGCCGTTCACCGCCAGATTGCCGCTGCCCGAGATCGTGCCGCCCAGGCCGAGATTGTTCGCACCGCCAACCGTCAGCGTCGACCCCGCGCCGAGGTTCACCGCGTTGCCGAGCGTCGTGCCGGCCACGCTCGTGCCGAGCGTGCCGCCCGCGCCGCTCGTGTTCAGCGCGCCCGTGCCCAGTGCCGAACCATTGCCCGCGATCAACGTGCCGCCACCGGTCAGGCTCGTGCCGCCCGTGTACGTGTTGACTCCGGTCAGCGTTTCGGTACCCGTGCCGCCCAGCGTCAGGCTGCCGCCCGCACCCGCGATCGTGCCGTCGTAAGTACCGCTACCCGAACCGCCGAGCGTCAGGTTGTTGCCGCCCAGGTTCACCGTCGAACCGGCCACGCCCGACAGCGTGCCGGTCGTCTGCGGCGTGGTCGCGCCGCTCAGGTCGAAGGTTGCGCCCGCACCCGTCAGGCTCACCGGCGTCGTCCCCGACAGGCTGCCGCCCGCGCCGATCGCCAGCGTGCCGCTGTTGATCGTCGTCGCGCCCGTGTACGTATTGCTGCCCGTCAGCGTTTCCGTGCCGGTGCCCGACATCGTCACGCCGCCGGTGCCGGCGATGTTGCCCGCATAGGTACCGCTGGCCGACCCGCCGAGCGTCAGGTTGTTGTTGCCCAGGTTCACCGTCGAGCCGGCCACACCCGAGATCGCGCCGGTCGATTGCGGCGACGCGGCGCCGCTCAGGTCGAGCGTCGCGCCGGCCGCCGTCAGGCTGACCGGGCTGCTCGACGACAGGCTGCCGTTGCCGCCGATCGCGAGCGTGCCGCTGTTGATCGTCGTCGCGCCGGTGTAGGTGTTGGTACCCGTCAGCGTTTCGGTGCCGGTGCCCGACAGCGTCAACCCGCCCGTGCCGCCGATCACGCCCCCGTACGTGCCGCTGCCCGCGCCGCCGAGCGTCAGCGTATTGCCGCCCAGGTTGACGTTCGTGCCCGCGCCGCCGGACAGCGCGCCGGTCGTCTGCGCGGAAGTCGCCGCGCTCAGGTCGAGCGTCGCACCCGTGCCCGACAGGTCGATCGCGCTGCCCGACGACAGGCTGCCGCCCGCGCCGACCGCCAGCGTGCTGCCGCCGCCGATCGTCGTGCTGCCGGTGTAGGTGTTCGCGCCCGACAGCGTCGTCGTCGAAGGACCATTGACCGCGAGGTTGCCGCTGCCGCCGATCGCGCCGCCCAGACCCAGATTGTTCGCACCGCCAACCGTCAGCGTCGAACCCGCGCCGAGATTCACCGCGTTGCCGAGCGTCGTGCCGGGCGTGCTCGCGGCCAGCGTGCCGCCTGCGCCGCTCGTGTTCAGCGCACCCGTGCCGAGCGCCGAGCCGTTGCCCGCCACCAGCGTGCCGCCGCCGCTCAGGGTCGTGCCGCCCGTGTACGTGTTGTTGCCGGTCAGCGTTTCGGTGCCCGTGCCCGACAACGTGAGACTGCCGCCCGCGCCCGCGATCGTGCCGCCGTACGTGCCGTTGCCCGTGCCGCCGAGCGTCAGGTTGTTGCCGCCGAGGTTCACCGTCGAACCGACGACGCCCGACAGCGTGCCCGTGGTCTGCGGCGTGGTCGCGCCGCTGACGTCGAAGGTCGCGCCCGCACCGGCCAGATTCACCGGGCTGCTGCCTGACAGGCTGCCGCCCGCGCCGATCGCCAGCGTGCCGCTGTTGATCGTCGTCGCACCGGTGTACGTGTTGGTCCCCGTCAACGTTTCCGTGCCGGTGCCCGACAGCGTCAAGCCGCCCGTGCCGCCGACCGTTCCGCCGAACGTGCCGTTGCCCGACCCGCCGAGCGTCAGCGTGTTGCCGCCGAGGTTCACCGCCGAACCGGCTGCGCCCGACAGCGTGCCCGTGGTCTGCGGCGACGTGGCCGCGCTCACGTCCAGGGTCGCGCCCGCGCCGGCCAGATCGATCGCGCTGCCCGACGACAGGCTGCCGCCCGCGCCGACCGCCAGCGTGCTGCCGTTGCCGATCGTCGTGTTGCCGGTGTACGTGCCCGCGCCGGTGAGCGTCGTCGTCGACGGACCATTCACCGCGAGGTTGCCGCTGCCCGAGATCGCGCCGCCGAGACCCAGGTTGTTCGCACCGCCAACCGTCAATGTCGAGCCCGAACCGAGATTGATCGCGTTGGTCAGCGTCGTACCGGCCACGCTGGTGCCGAGCGTGCCGCCCGCGCCGCTCGTGTTCAGCGCGCCCGTGCCGAGCGCCGAGCCGCTGCCCGCGATCAGCGTGCCGCCGCCGGTGAGATTCGTGCCACCCGTGTAGGTATTGTTGCCCGTCAGCGTTTCGGTACCCGTGCCCGACAACGTGAGGCTGCCGCCCGCGCCCGCGATCGTGCCGCCGTACGTGCCGCTGCCCGTGCCGCCGAGCGTCAGGTTGTTGCCCCCCAGGTTCACCGTCGAACCGGCCACGCCCGACAGCGTACCCGTGGTCTGCGGCGTGGTCGCGCCGCTGACGTCGAAGGTTGCCCCCGCACCCGCGAGATTCACCGGGCTGCTCGCCGACAGGCTGCCGCCCGCGCCGATCGCCAGCGTGCCGCTGTTGATCGTCGTCGCGCCGGTGTACGTGTTGGTGCCGGTCAGCGTTTCCGTTCCCGTACCGGCCATCGTCAGCCCGCCGGTGCCGCCGATCGTCCCCGCATAGCTGCCGTTGCCGGCGCCGGCCAGCGTCAGCGTGTTGCCGCCGAGGTTCACGTTCGTGCCCGCTACGCCGGACAGCATGCCGCTCGTCTGCGGCGTGGTCGCCGCGCTGATGTCGAGCGTCGCGCCCGCGCCGGCCAGGTCGAGCGCGCTGCCCGCCGACAGGCCGCCGCCCGCGCCCACCGCCAGCGTGCTGCCGCCGCCGATCGTCGTGTTGCCGGTGTAGGTGTTCACGCCCGTGAGCGTCGTCGTCGACGGGCCGCTGACCGACAGGCCGCCGCTGCCCGAAATCCCGCCGCCCAGCCCGAGATCGTTCGCACCGCCAACCGTCAGCGTCGAACCCGCGCCGAGATTCACCGCATTGCCGAGCGTCGTGCCGGCCACGCTCGTGCCGAGCGAGCCACCCGCGCCCGTCACGTTCAGCGCGCCGGAGCCCAGCGCGCTGCCGTTGCCCGCGATGAGCCCGCCGCCGCTCAACGTGGTGCCGCCGTCATAGGTGTTCGTGCCGGTGAGCGTCGTGGTGCCCGCGCCGGTCTGCGCAAGCCCGCCGCTGCCGGAAATCGTGCCGCTCAGGCCGAGATCGTTCGCGCCGTTCAGCCCGAGCGTCGCACCCGCGCCGAGCGTCACCGCGTTGCCGAGCGTCGTGCCGCTCACGCTGGCGTTCAGCGTGCCGTTGCCGGTCACGTTCAACGCGCCGGAACCGAGCGCCGTATTGCTGCCCACGCTCAGTCCGCCGCTGTTCAGCGTCGTCCCGCCGCCGTAGGTGTTCGCGCCGCCGAGCGTGGTCGTGCCCGCGCCGGACTGCACCACGCCGCCCGCGCCGGAAATCGTCCCGTTCAGGCCGAAGTCGAACGCGCCGCCGAGATGCAGCGTCGAGCCGATGCCCAGATCGACGGCGTTCGCCAGCAGCAGGTTAGCCGTGCTCGCACTGAGCGCGCCGCCGCTGCCGGTGACGGTGAGTGCGCCCGTGCCGAGCGCCGTATTGCTGCCGACCGACAGACCGCCGGCGCCGAGCGTCGTACCGCCCGTGTACGTGTTCGCGCCGGTGAGCGCGGTTGTTCCGCTGCCGGTTTGCGCGAGACTGCCGCCACCGGCGATGATGCCGCCGAGGCCCAGGTCGTTCGTGCCGCCGAGCGTCAGTGACGAACCGGCGCCGAGATTCACCGCGTTGTTCAGCGTCGTGCCGGCGATGCTCGCGGCCAGCGTGCCGCCGGCGCCGGCGACGTTCAACGCGCCCGTGCCGAGTGCCGCACCATTGCCGGCGACCAGCGTGCCGCCACCGGCGAGGTTCGTGCCGCCCGTGTACGTGTTGGCCCCGTTCAGCGTTTCGGTGCCCGTGCCCGACAGCGTCAGACTACCGCCTGCGCCCGCGATCGTGCCGCCGAACGTGCCGCTGCCGGCGCCGCCGAGCGTCAGGCCGTTGCCGCCGAGGTTCACCGTCGAACCGGCCACGCCCGACAGCGTGCCGATCACCTGCGGCAGCGCTGCACCGCTCAGGTCGAACGTCGCGCCGGCGCCGCCCAGGTTGACTGCGCCGCCTGCCGCCAGGCTGCCGCCCGCGCCGATCGCCAGCGTGCCGCTGTTGATCAGTGTGCCGCCGGTGTACGTGTTGGTGCCCGTCAACGTTTCCGTGCCGGTGCCGGCGAGCGTCAGCCCGCCCGCACCGCCGATCGTGCCGCCGAACGTGCCGTTACCGGAGCCGCCGAGCGTCAGCGTATTGCCGCCGAGATTCACCGCCGCGCCGGCCGTACCGACCAGCCCGCCCGTCGTCTGCGGCGATGTGGCCGCGCTCAGGTCGAGCGTCGCGCCCGCGCCGGTCAGATCGAACAGGCTGCCGCCCGACAGGCTGCCGCCGGCACCCACCGCGAGCGTGCTGCCGTTGCCGATCGTCGTGTTGCCGGTGTAGCTGCCCACCCCCGTGAGCGTCGTGATCGACGGGCCGCTGACCGACAGATTGCCGCCGCCCGAAATCGCACCGCCGAGGCCGAGATTGTTCGCGCCGCCGACCGTCAGCGTCGCGCCCGCGCCGAGATTCACCGCGTTGCCGAGCACCGTGCCGCCGACGTTCGTGCCGAGCGAGCCGCCCGCGCCGGCCACGTTCAGCGCGCCCGTGCCGAGCGCCGAGCCATTGCCGGCGATCAAGCCGCCACCGCTCAGCGTCGTGCCGCCCGAGAACGTGTTCGCCCCGAGCAGCGTCGTCGTGCCGCTGCCGGTTTGCGCGAGGCCGCCGTTGCCGGCAATCACGCCGCCGAGGCTCAGATCGGCCGCACCGTTCAGCCCGAGCGTCGCGCCCGCGCCGAGGTTCACCGCGTTGCCGAGCAAGGTACCGGCGACGTTCGTGGCGAGCGTGCCGCCCGCCCCGCTCACATTCAGCGCGCCTGTGCCGAGCGCCGCGCCGTTGCCGGCGATCAGTCCGCCGCCGCTCAGCGTGGTGCCGCCCGAGAACGTGTTCGCCCCGAGCAGCGTCGTCGTGCCGCTGCCGGTTTGCGCGAGCCCGCCGTTGCCGGCGATCGTGCCGCTCAGGCCGAGATCGTTCGCGCCGTTCAACCCCAGCGTGACGCCGGCGCCAAGATTGACCGCATTGCCGAGCGTCACGCCCGGCACGCTCGCGCCGAGCGACGCCGAGCCGTTGACGTCGAGTGCGCCGAGGCCGAGCGCCGCGCCGCTGCCGACGACCAGGCTGCCGCCCGTCAGCGCGGTGCCGCCCGCATACGTGTTGTTGCCGGTCAGCGCCTGCGAGCCGGTGCCGGCGAGCGTCAGCCCGCCCGCCCCGCCGATGTTGCCCGCGAAGACGCCGCTGCCGCTGCCCGCGAGCGTCAGGTGGTTCGCACCGAGATCGATCGTCGAACCGGCGACACCCGACAGCGTGCCGATCGACTGCGGCGTGGTCGCCCCGCTGATATTGAACTGCGCACCGGCGCCGGTCAGGTTGACGGGGCTCGACGCGGCAAGACTGCCGCCCGCGCCGATCGCGAGCGTGCCGCTGCCGATCGTGGTGCCGCCGGTAAACGTTTCGGCCGCAGTGAGCGTCGTTCTACCCGGGCCGTTCACGGACAGGCCGCCGCTACCGGAAATGATCCCGCCCAGCCCGAGATCGTTCGCACCCCCAACCGTCAGCGCCGCGCCTGCGCCGAGCTGGATCGCGTTGCCGAGCACCGTGCCGCCGACGGTCGTGCCGAGCGAGCCGCCCGCGCCGGTCACGTTCAGCGCGCCCGTGCCCAGTGCCGCGCCGTTGCCGGCGAGGATGCCGCCACCGCTCAGCGTCGTGCCGCCCGAGAACGTGTTCGCGCCGGTCAGCGTCGTGATGCCCGAGCCGATTTGCGCGAGACCGCCGCTACCGCCGATCACGCCGTTCAGGCCCAGATCGTTCGCGCCGGTCAATGCAAGTGTCGCGCCCGCGCCGAGGTTCATCGCGTTGCCCAGCGCGATGCCGTTCACGCTCGCGCCGAGCGCACCGCCCGCGCCGGCGACGTTGAGCGCGCCGCTGCCGAGCGCCGTATTGCTGCCGGCGAGCAGCGTGCCGGCGCTCAGCGTCGTGCCGCCGCCGAAGGTGTTCGCGCCGGACAGCGTCGTCGTCCCCGTGCCGCTCAGCACGAGACCGCCGCTGCCGCCGATCGCGCCGCTCAGGCCGAGGTCGTTCGCGCCATTCAGCGTCAGCGATGCGCCGTTCAAATTGACGTCGTTCGCGAGCGCCGCGCCGGCAGCCAGATCCGCGCTCAGCGAACCGCCGAGGCCGCTCACGTTCAACGCGCCGCCCACGCCGAGCGCCGTGTTGCCGCCGACGATCAGGCTCCCGCCGCCCGTCAGGCTCGCGCCGCCCGTAAACGTGTTCGCGCCGGACAGCGTCGTCGCGCCGGTACCGCCGAGCGCCAGGCCGCCCGCGCCCGAGATCGCGCCGTTCAGGCCGAGATCGGCGGCGCCGTTCAGGCCGAGCGTTGCGCCCGCACCCAGATTCACTGCATTGCCGAGCACCGTGCCGGCGACGTTCGTCGCGAGGGTGCCGCCCGTGCCGGATACGTTCAGCGCGCCCGTGCCGAGTGCCGCGCCGTTGCCGGCGATCAACCCGCCACCGCTCAGCGCCGTGCCGCCCGTGAACGTGTTCGCGCCGAGCAGCGTCGTCGTGCCGGCGCCGCTTTGCGCCAGGTGGCCGCTCCCGCCGATCACACCGCCGAGGCTCAGGTCGGCCGCACCGTTCAGGCCGAGCGTCGCGCCCGCGCCGAGGTTCACTGCATTGCCGAGCAGCGTGCCGCCGACGCTCGTCGCGAGGGTACCGCCCGCACCGGATACGTTCAGCGCGCCGGTGCCGAGCGCCGCGCCGTTGCCGGCGATCAACCCGCCGCCGCTCAGTGCCGTGCCGCCCGAAAACGTGTTCACGCCGAGCAGCGTCGTCGTGCCCGTGCCGCTTTGCGCGAGGCCGCCGTTACCGGCGATCGTGCCGCCGAGGCTCAGGCCGGCCGCGCCGTTCAGGCCCAGCGTGGCGCCTGCATCGAGATTCACCGCATTGCCGAGCAGCGTGCCGCCGACGTTGGTCGCCAGCGAGCCGCCCGCACCGGTCACATGCAGCGCGCCGGTGCCGAGCGCCGCGCCGGTGCCGGCGATCAGCCCGCCGCCGCTCAGCGCCGTGCCGCCCGAGAACGTGTTCGCGCCGAGCAGCGTCGTCGTCCCCGCGCCGGTTTGCGCAAGACCGCCATTGCCGGCGATCGTGCCGCTCAGGCCGAGGTTGGCCGAACCGTTCAGGCCCAGCGTCACGCCGGTGTCGATATTCACGGCATTGCCGAGCAACGTGCCGCCGATGCTGGTGCCGAGCGTGCCGCCCGCGCTGCTCACGTTCAGCGCACCCGTGCCGAGCGCCGTGCCGGTGCCGACGACGAGCCCCCCGCCGCCCGTCAGATTCGTTCCGCCCGTGAACGAATTGGCGCCGTTCAGCGTCAGCGTGCCGGTGCCGCTCGCGTTCAGCGCACCGCCGCCGCCGATCGTGCCCGACAACGCGAGCCCGTTCGCGCCGTCGACCGTCAGGCTCGTGCCGAGCGCCACGTTGTTGAGGAGGTTCACGCCGGCCGCGCCGGCCTCGAGCGTGCCGCCGCCGGCGACGATCGTGCCGGTGCCCAGGGCCCCGGCGCCGTGGACGATCGCGGTGCCGCCGGTCAGCGACGCGTTCGTCGCGGTCGATGCGCCGGTGAGGTCCCACGTGCCGCCCTGCACGCCGAGGTTGTTGAAATTGCCGTACGTATCGACTGCAATGGTGCCGTTCGCCGGGCTACCGACAGCCGTGTTCAGTTGCAGGTTGAGCGTGTTGTTGCCGCCCAGGCCGGCATCGACGCCGAGCCCGACCGACGACCCGGTCTGCGCATTGAACGTGTTCGACGTGCCGAGGGCCGCGCCCAGCGACACGTTGCCGGTGACGGTGCCGGCGTTGGTGAACGTGTTCCCCGCGCCCGGCGTCCCGCTGGGCGCGAGCACCACCGAACCGTTGATCGCGCCGCCGCTCGCGTTGGTGAAGTTGACCTGTGCGCCGCCCGACGTGGTCACGACCTGCGCGGTCGGGCCGGCGCTGAAGCCCAGCAAGCCGGTCGTACCGATCGTGCCGGCATTCGTGATGTTCGTCGTGCCGCCCGTGCCGTTGTATACCGTCAGCGCCGGCCCGTTGAGCAGCGAGCTCGTCGACCCCATCATCACGCCCGAGCTGGTGTTCGTGACGTTGACGGTGCTCGCCGACCCGACATTGCCGACCACCGTGCCGTTCGACACGAGGCTCAACCCGGACAACGCGGGGTCGATCCTGCCGTTGTTGGTCAGCGTGACGCCGCTGCCGGTCAGCGACAGCGCGGTGCCGCCGAGCAACGGCACCACGGATACGGTCGCGAGCGGCGCAACGGTCAGGTTGAGATTGTTGGTGCCGTTCGAATAGGACGTGGTGGCTCCGGTACAACTGACGATCGTCGTTCCGGTGCAGGCGGCCAGCGCGTCGACGGGGACGATCCCGGCACCGACCAGCGCGACCAGCATGCCGGTCGGGACGAGGAGTTTCGGACGTGCTTCCGCGCGCTTTTTGTTCGAGCCCATGCGCATACGCATAATCACACCTTCCCATAAGAGAATCGACGACACCGGGTATTGCCTCGACGCATTTAAAATGCCGAAGACAAATACTGGAATTCGCTATTCGATGTTTTTTAGAAAAACACCGCCCCGTCACCAATCCGAAGTGGTTGGCTGGATTAAAAACAAATAAGAATGAATCGATGAGAATTATTGAATCGGCATATTTTACTTTTAAGCCCCCTTCGTCACCCGGTAAGTTTTTCGCTAATCAGAAACAGTTGTTTTCATATAGCCGGAAGCACTGCCCGGGGGAGCACAGTCGAACCCCGTCCGTCCCTGCAGGCCAACACCGCCTCGCCGCCGAAATCCCGTATGTACGGAGCCTTCCGCCCGACAATCAAACGCCGGACCTGCCCGGTCGGACAACCGTACCGCCGTCGCCCCGCCTACCCGTTCGTCAGTACTTGCCGTCCGATTCTCATGTCTCCAGGCGTGATCGCGAGACAAATATAGGCTCGACTCGCAAACGTTTTCCATGGGCCGGATATTTTTTTGGCAAAACTCAACATTCTTTCATCCCGATTAACTCATTTACGCCCGAGATGAAAATGATTCTCTTTAAGTAAATCACGCAAATCATTAAGAAAGGCAAAAAAATCAAATTCCCGGATGCCGAATTTTTAGCGGATCTGCTTTAATTGATTCAGATCCGCCGCATTGCCTTTCCGATTCGCGGGCGATAACGAGGTGTCCAAGGGAGAACTTCACGATGGTGACGTTGAACATCAACAACCGGCCGGCCGAGATCGATGCCGATCCGTCGACGCCGGTGCTCTGGGTGCTGCGCGACAACCTCGGGCTGACCGGCACCAAGTTCGGCTGCGGCACCGGCGACTGCGGCGCCTGCACCGTTCATGTCGACGGCCGGGCGGCCCGAAGCTGCACGCTGGCGCTGTCGGCGGTCGGCAGTGCGCGCATCACGACGTCCGAACATCTCGCCGACGATGCGCTCGGCAAGGCCGTCCTCGACGCGTGGCTCCGGCACGACGTCGCGCAATGCGGCTACTGCCAGAGCGGTCAGATGATGAGCGCGGCCGCCCTGCTGCGCGGCAACAAGGCGCCGACCGACGCCGACATCGATCGCGCGATGGCCGGCAACCTGTGCCGCTGTGCGACCTACCAGCGCATCCGCGCCGCGATTCACGATGCGGCCAGCGCGCTTGCCTGAGCCTGCCGGGAGACTTTGACCATGCGTATTCGCACTGCCGGGCGCCCGGCGAGCACCGACGCCCCCCACCCCGACGCTTCGCCGGTCGCCGGAACAGGTTCTCCGTCGCTCGGCCGGCGCGGCTTCCTGAAACTCACGATGGCGGCGAGCGGCTGCCTTGCACTGGGCATCGCGCCGACCCGGGCCACGGCCGAAGCCGGCAAAGCCCTTCCGTCTTCGCCACCGCAAGCATTCCTGATCATCGCGCCGGACAACACGGTGACGATCGCCGTCAACCGGACGGAATCCGGCCAGGGCGTCAGCACCGCGCTGCCGATGGCGCTGGCCGACGAACTGGATGCCGACTGGCGCAACGTACGCACCGTGCTCGCACCGGCCGGCGAGCCGTACAAGGACCCGGTGACGGGCATCCAGATGACCGGCGGCGCGACGTCGGTCAATCACTCGTTCGCGCAATACCGCGAACTCGGCGCGTCCGCGCGCGCGATGCTCGTCGCCGCGGCCGCGCGGCGCTGGAACGTCGATCCCGCCGCGTGCCGCACCGCGAACGGTGTCGTGACGGCCGGCAACCGCAGCGCGACCTACGGCGAACTGGCGCCCGACGCGATGGCGATGCCGGTGCCGCAGCGGGTGCCGTTGAAATCGCCGGACCAGTTCCGCATCATCGGCAAGCCGACACCGCGCATCGACGCACGCGCGATGCTCGACGGCACGCTCAAGTACGGGATGGATTGGCGCCTGCCGGACATGAAGGTGGCCGTGATCGCGCGCCCGCCACGCTTCGGCGGGCAGGTCGCGAGCTACAACGCGGCCGCGGCCCGGGCGATCAAGGGCGTGGTGGAAGTCGTCGAGATCCCGGTCGACCGCGGCGGCACCGGCGTGGCCGTCATCGCCGATGGGTACTGGCCGGCCAAACTCGGGCGCGATGCGCTGCAGGTCACATGGAAGGACAGCGGGTCGAGCGTGTCGTCAGCGGAACAGATGCGCGCTTACAAGCAGCTCGCCGCCTCGCCCGGCACCGTGGTGCGGACAGCGTCGAGCGGCAGTGCGCCGCCACCGGCAACACGGATTCAGAAGGAATACGAATTTCCGTATCTCGCGCATGCGCCGATGGAGCCGCTCAGCTGTACGGTGGACGTCGGCCCGGCGAGCTGCGCGTGCGGGATCAAGATCTGGGGCGGATCGTCGCTGCAGACGGCCGATCGCGCCGCGGTCGCGAAGGCGCTCGGCGTGGCGCCGGCCAAGGTCCAGATCTTCACGTTGACGTCGGGCGGCGACTACGGCCGGCGTTCGACGCCGACGTCGGACTACGTGGTCGAAGCCGCGCGCGTATCCGCCGCCTATCTGGCGGCCGGCCACCTCGGCCCGGTCAAGACGATCTGGACGCGCGAGGACGATCTGCGCGGCGGCTATTACCGCCCGATGGTGCTGCATCGCGTCGACATCGGCGTGGACGGCAGCGGCACCGTGCGCGACTGGCAGCACGTCGTCGTCGGCCAGTCGGTGCTGAAGGGTTCGCCGCTCGAGCGCACGACGATTCGCAAGGGTGGCGTCGACCCCGCGCTGACCGAAGGCGTCGCCGACAGCCCGTACGGCTTTCCGATGCAGGTGTCGGTCCATCAGACGGACGCGGACGTGCCGGTCCAGTCGTGGCGCTCGGGCGGCCATACGCATACGGCATTCGTGATGGAGACGCTGGTCGACGAGCTCGCGCACGCGGCGCGACAGGACCCGGTCGCGTATCGGATGGCACGGCTGTCCGGTCCCGAGCACGCGCCCCATCGCCAGGCGCTCGCGCTCGCCGTCGACAAATCCGGCTACGGCACGCGCACGCTGCCTGCCGGGCACGCATGGGGCACGGCCATGCATGAATCGGCCGGGACGGTCGTGGCTTACGTGACGGAGGTCTCGATCGAAGCGCAGCAACCGCGCGTGCATCGCGTGACGGCCGGCGTGTATGCGGGCCGCATCGTCAACCCGACTGGCGCGGAAGCGCAGATCCAGGGCGGCGCGCTGTTCGGCCTCGCGACGACGAAGCCGGGCTTCGCGATCGACGTCGACCATGGCGCGGTGCGCAACGCCGGTTTCGCCGACTATCCACCCGTGCGCATGCAGGAAGCGCCGCCGGTGGATGTCTTCTTCGTTCCGTCGGACGCGCATCCGACCGGGTTGAGCGACGCCGGCGTGCCGCCGATCGCACCGGCGGTGGCCAACGGTGCGTTCGTCCTGACCGGCGAGCGGATGCATGCGTTGCCGTTCGCGCCGATGCTGGTCGCGGCAGCCGCCCCGGCGATGCCGGCGGCCCCCGCGGCAGCCGTCGACGACGATCCGTACGGCGACCTGGCGGCCGGCGGCTGCCGGATGCCGCGCAAGGCCAAGCCGGCCGCGTTGAAGCCCAGGACCGGTCAGAGCCAGGCAGGCGTCGGCCAGGCCCCGTCGATGCCGAAATTCCTGCGGCCGAAACGACGCGCCGGCATCCCGTGCATCGACGATCTGAAGAAAGGCACGGTGTGACGTAGACGATCCGGCCAGCGGCTGCGCCCGGCACGCCCGCCGGGCCAGGCGCAGCCGCATGGACCATCGCGACGGCGGGACAGCGCGCCCGCCGTCGCGTTCACCCTCGCACGCGCCGCATCCTGAGCGTCGCCGACGGCGATTCGCCGAACGCGCGCTTGTACTCGATCGCGAAGCGTCCGAGGTGCGCGAAACCCCATTTCAGCGCGATATCGGTGACCGACGCGAGCCCCGGCGTATCGTCGGCCAGCAGTTCGTCGCGCACATGTTGCAGCCGCAACTGCCGCACGAAGCCCATCGGCGTGATCCCGTGGCGATTGCGAAAGCCGGCGAACAGCGTGCTCGGGCTGACGCCGGCGAGATCGGCGAGCCGTTCGATCGTCAGCGGCTCGTCGAGATGCGCGCGAATGTATTCCTCGACGCGCCGCACGTAGAACGGCGCGAGCGCCGTCGGCAGGCGCCGCGTGCCGTCGCGTGCGCTGTTCGGGTGGCCGTGCAGCAGCAGGTTGAGCAGCGTCGATTCGAGCTGCTCGAACGCAAGCGGATGACGCAACGGATGCGCGTCCGTCGCGATCGCGCCGGCGAGCACCGGCAGCAATTGCGCGAGACAGGTGCCCTGCGGCGACGCCAGGCTGAATTCCGGTTCGAATTCGACGCTCGCACGCCGGTCGTCGCCGAAATGCCGCTGCGCGTGGCGCTCCATCACTTCACGCTCGATGCGCAGGATCACCTGCGGGCACGCATCGCCCCAGCGCATCTTCAACGGCAGCGTCGGCGAAAGCAGCGACGCGGTGCCCGGCGACGACACGAAGCGCGTCGCGCCGCATTCGATCTCGGCGTCGCCGCGCAGCGGAATCTGCAGCAGGAAGAAATGCTCGAGCGGCCCCGGCTCGATGCTGACGCCGCCACCGTAATCGAGCAGGTTCAACGACAGGTTGCCCCAGCGCGCATGGTGCATGCAGCTGTGCAGCGCACGCGATTCGCCGGTCGGCGTGAGCCGGTGCGGCTTGAACACATCGGCCACGCGTGCGCGCACCTCGTCGACGTCGTTCGACTGCAGCAGCAGCGTGTCGTGATTGAAACAGGCGGCATCGGCCAGCCAGCCGGTTTCGAAAAATTGCGCCATCGAAGTTCTCCCGTCGTGCTCGATCGCACTCGCGCCGTGCATGCATTCCCGCTATCGGGGAATCCGCCGCACGATCCGGACAGCGCCTGGAGTATCCGGACAGTCCGTCCTACGAAACACGCAAGTCCCGCGCAAGCCACGCAAGAAGCGGACCGTTCGCGCATCGTAGAAAACTGTGCGGGCCTTCCGCATCCGCACATACCCGCACTCGGCCCCGGCCCGCCGGCCTGCGGCAGCCGCTGCCGCAGGTTTCCGGAATTCGCGGATACCGGCCGAAGAAAGCGGATAGAAACGCCCATTTCGGCCGCCAATACTGGGCCGTCACCGAAACCAACCGCATGGAGGGACCCATGAACGGACGTCACATCGAGATTCCAGCGCCGGACGGCGGCGCGTTCCGCGCGTACCTGAGCACGCCGGCCGGCGGCACCGGGCCGGGCATCGTGCTCTGTCACGAGATCTTCGGCGCGAACGCGACGATGCGCGACGTGGCCGACTATTACGCCGAGGAAGGCTATACGGTGCTCGTGCCGGACCTGTTCTGGCGCCAGGCCCCGGGCATCGAGCTCGGTGATACGGCGGCCGATTTCGCGCGCGCGATGGCCCTTTATCGCGAATACGACGAAAACAAGGGCGTCGAGGACATCGGCGCCGCGCTGGCCGAGTTGCGCGAGCGGCCGGAATGCACGGGCGAGGCCGGCGTGCTCGGCTACTGCCTCGGCGGCAAGCTCGCGTATCTCGCCGCGTGCCGGCTGCCGGGCGTGGCCGCGGCGGTCAGTTACTACGGCGTGGGCATCGAGCATGCGCTGGACGAAGCCGCGCACCTGCACGGGCGGCTCGTGCTGCAGATCGCGGAGCTGGACCGCTTCTGCCCGCCCGACGCGCAGCAGCGCATCGCGGCTGCGCTGGCGGGCCGCGGCGGCGTCGAAGTCTACGTCTACCCCGGCGTCGATCATGCATTCGCCCGCGCCGGCGGCGATCATTTCGACAAGGCCGCCGCGGTCATGGCCCACCAGCGCGCGATCGCCGCGTTCCGCGCCGCGCTCGGCCCGCGCTACGACCTGTCCGCGCTGTGGGAAACGCACCTGAAGCACGAGTTCGACACGCGCAACGTCGACGCGACGATGGCCACGATGGTCGCCGAGCCGTACGTCAACCATATTCCGACACTGACGGGCGGCGTCGGCCACGACGAACTGAAGCGCTTCTACACGCATCACTTCGTGCATGCGAACCCGCCCGACACGACGATCACGCCGATCTCGCGCACGATCGCCGCGAGCCAGATCGTCGACGAGCTGCTGTTCCGCTTCACGCACACCACCGAGATCGACTGGATGCTGCCGGGCGTCGCGCCGACCGGCAAGCGTGTCGAGATTCCGCTCGTCGCGATCGTCAAGTTTCGCGGCGACAAGCTCTATCACGAACACATCTACTGGGACCAGGCGAGCGTGCTCGTGCAGATCGGCCTGCTCGATCCGGCCGGCCTGCCGGTCGCGGGCGTCGACACGGCCCGCAAGCTGCTCGACGAAACCGTCCCGTCGAACGGCCTGATGCGCCGCTGGCACGACAGCACGCCATCGACGGATGCGCACTGACGCGGCCCTTCCCTCACCCCACGATTCCCGGAGACACACCATGAATGCCCTTGCTGGCAAAGTCGCGCTCGTCACCGGCGGCGCCACGCTGATCGGCGCCGCGGTCGCGCAGGACCTGAGCCGCGCCGGTGCGTGCGTCGCGATCCTCGATCTCGATGCGGACAACGGCGCACGCGTGGCCGCGTCGCTCGGCGAACGGGCGCTGTTCATCGCGCTCGACATCACCGACGATCGTGCGATCGAGCGCGCGATCGCGACGATCGTCGAGCGGTTCGGCGCGATCGACGTGCTCGTCAATCTCGCGTGCAGCTATGTCGACGACGGCATCCATGCGACCCGGAACGACTGGCTCGCCGCGATGGACGTCAACGTCGTGTCGGCCGCGATGCTCGCGAAGGCCGTGCATCCGCACATGGCCCGGCGCGGCGGCGGCGCGATCGTGAACTTCAGCTCGATCTCCGCACAGTGCGCGCAAACCGGCCGCTGGCTGTATCCGACCTCGAAGGCCGCGATCCGCCAGCTCACGCGCAGCATGGCGATGGATCTCGCGCCCGATCGCATCCGCGTCAACTCGGTATCGCCGGGCTGGACCTGGTCGCGCGTGATGGACGAGATGACGCACGGCGACCGCGCGAAGACCGATCGCGTCGCCGCGCCGTTCCACCTGCTCGGACGCGTCGGCGATCCGTCGGAAGTCGCGCAGGTCGTCACGTTCCTGTGCAGCGACGCGGCGAGCTTCGTGACCGGCGCCGACTACGCGGTGGACGGCGGCTATGCCGCGATGGGCCCCGAACAGGCGGTGCCGGCCATTCCGCGGCTCGCGGAGTGACCGTGCCGCGTCGCCGCTTCCTCCAATCATGACGGCCGCTACGCAACCAACCAAGGACCTTCCCATGAGACGCATCGCTATCGTCGGCGCCGGCCAGTCCGGCCTGCAACTCGCCTTCGCCCTGCTCGACCAGGGCTACCACGTCACGCTCGCGACCAATCGTGACGCGGAGCAGATCCGCACGGGCAAGGTCATGTCGAGCCAGTGCATGTTCCACACGTCGTTGCAGATCGAGCGCGATCTCGGCCTGAATACGTGGGAGGAAGCGTGCCCGGCCGTCGAAGGCATCGGCATCGCGGTGCCGCACCCGGACGGCCACGGCCGCAAGGCGATCGACTGGTCGTCGCGCCTCACCCGCTACGCGCAGTCGGTCGACCAGCGCGTGAAGATGGCCGACTGGCTCGACGGCGTGCGCCGCCGCGGCGCGGACGTGCGCATCGCGGACATCGGCGTGCCCGAACTCGAGGCACTCGCGCGCAGCCACGACCTCGTGCTGCTCGCGGCCGGCAAGGGCGACATCGTCGGCCTGCTCGGCCGCGACGATGCGCGCAGCCCGTTCGACCGCCCGCAGCGCGCACTGGCTCTCACCTACGTGAAAGGGATGACGCCGAGCGAGCCGTATTCGCGCGTACGCTTCAACCTGCTGCCGGGCATCGGCGAGTATTTCGTGTTTCCCGCGCTGACCACCACGGGCCCATGCGAAATCATGGTGTTCGAAGGCATCCCCGGCGGCCCGCTCGACTGCTGGGCCGACGTGAAGACGCCCGAGCAGCATCTGGACCGCAGCCTGTCGTTCCTGCAACAGTACGTGCCATGGGAATTCGAACGCTGCCGCGACGTCGAACTCACCGATCCGAACGGCACGTTGGCCGGACGTTTCGCGCCGACCGTGCGCAAGCCGTTCTTCCGGCTGCCGTCGGGCCGCACCGTGTTCGGGATGGCCGATGCGGTGGTCGTCAACGATCCGATCACCGGCCAGGGCTCGAACAACGCCGCGAAATGCGCGAACGCGTATTTCGACGCGATCGTCGCGCGCGGCGCCGCGCCGTTCGGCGAAGACTGGATGCAGCAGACCTTCGAAGGCTATTGGGCCTATGCGCAGCATGTCGTGCGCTGGACGAACTCGCTGCTCACCCCGCCGCCACCGCACATCCTCGAACTGCTCGGCGCGGCCGGCCAGTCGCCGTCGCTCGCGAAAACGATCGTCGACGGCTTCGACGATCCGCGCCGGTTCGCGCCGTGGTGGTTCGAGCCGTCGGCGTGCGCGGCGCTGATCCGCGAACACAGTGTGCGTGCGGAGTAACCGCCATGGAAACGACCGTTACCGACCGCGCGGCCCTCGACCCGATGCAGTTGCGCGCCGCGTTCGGGCAGTTCCCGACCGGCGTCACCGTGATCACCACGTGCGCGGCCGACGGGCGCAAGGTGGGCCTCACCGCGAATTCGTTCTCGTCGCTGTCGCTCGATCCGCCGCTCGTGCTGTGGAGCCTGCGCAAGGTCGCGCCGAGCCGCCCGGATTTCGTCGCGGCCACGCACTTCGCGATCAACATCCTCGCGCACGACCAGATCGACCTGTCGCGGCGCTTCGCGACGCCCAGCGCCGACAAGTTCGACGGCGTGCCGCACGTGGCATCGGAGAGCGGCGGCGTGCCGTGTCTCGGCGGCGCGAGCGCGCGCTTCGTGTGCCGCAACGTCGGCCACTACGAAGGCGGCGACCACCTGCTCTTCATCGGCGAGATCGAACGGTTCGACGCATTCGGCAAGGCGCCGCTCGTGTTCCATGCCGGCCAGTATCGCGCGATCGCCGATCATCCCGATCTTTTACGTGCCATTTAATTAGTCATACAAACGAATAATCAGGAGGTGGTGAACATGAAACTCGGCTCTCGCCTGCTCGTCGCCGCAGGCTTCGCGATCGCCGGCCTCGCCAGCCACGCGCCGGCCCACGCGGCCGATCTGCCCGCGGTCAACCTCGGCATGACCAGTTTCCTCGACGGGATGCCGCCGGCCGGCGCCGGCTGGTACGGCACGCAGTACCTGCAGTACTACACGGCCGGCCGCGTCAACGACAATGCGGGCAACAAGGTCGGGTTGCCGAAGCAGGACATCGACCTGTTCGCCGGCTTGAGCCAGCTCGTCTATCAGTCGCCGCTGACGTTCGCGGGCATGCATCCGGGCCTCGACGTGATCCTGCCGTGGATTGCGTCCGCGCGCACCGACGACGGCATCGGCAACGTCGCGCTGAATGCGCGCGCCGGCTTCGGCGATCTGCTGATCGGCCCGTTCATCCAGTTCGACCCGGTGATGGGCACGCAGGGCCCGCGCTTCGCGCAGCGCGTCGAATTCCAGTTCATCGTGCCGACCGGCGCGTACGATCCGTCGCGCGCGATCAATCCCGGCAGCCATTTCTGGTCGTTCGATCCGTACTGGGCCGCGACGCTGTGGCTCACGCCGAAATGGACCGTGTCGTGGCGGCTGCACTATCTGTGGAACGCGACCAACCATCAGCCGGCCACGGCACTCGGCCCCGACGTGACGTCGACGCAGGCCGGTCAGGCGCTCCACGTGAACTTCGCGACCGAGTACGAAGTGCGGCCCGGCCTGCGGCTGGGGCTCAACGGCTACTGGCTGCGCCAGACCACCGACATGAAGGCCAACGGGCAGGACGTGCCGGGCGCGCGCGAAGCCGTGTTCGCGATCGGGCCGGGGGCGATGGTCAGCTTCTCGCCGCACGATCACCTGCTGTTCAACGCGTACTTCGAGACTTATGCGCGCAACCGGCCGCAGGGCACGCGGATGGTGCTGCGCTACGTGCATCACTTCCAGTGACGCGCGGCGCGCCGGCTGCCCCGCCACGGGGCACCGCCGCTTCAACGGGTTAGCAGTAGGGGGCAGCCGTGAAGGCGGTGGACTACGGCTTGTTCCATGACCGACCATGGGTCCAGGATGCACTGACGCCGCTATGGTCGACCTGTCTCGCGGCGCCGCCTGGGGAGGGAGCCTCCATGAAGCCTGTTGCCGTGCCGGCCGCCGGATGGCCACCGCGTGGCCCCGGGGCCGGCACATCCGGCCTTTATCGATGCGCGCGAAGCCGCATCCGCGCGCCGCTCACGGCGCGACGCCAACGAACGTCGGCAGCAGCACGCGATACACGTGAATCATCGCCGGGCCGAGCAGCACCATCATCAGCGCGGGAAAGATGCAGAAGATCAGCGGAAACAGCAGCTTCAGCGCGATCTTCGCCGCGCGTTCCTCCGCGCGCATCCGGCGCCGCGTGCGCAGCATGTCCGACAGCACGCGCAGCGATTCGCTGATGCTCGTGCCGAACCGGTCGGCCTGGATCAGCATCGCGCAGAACGATTCGATGTCCTCCACGCCGGTGCGCAGCGCGAGATTGCGCAGCGCCGTCTCCTTCGTGAAGCCGGAGCGCATCTCGAGCAGCAGCAGGTCGAGTTCGCTCGCGACCACCTCGCTGCGAAACCGCAGCTCCTCGCTCACCTTCATCAGCGCCGCGTCGAGCCCGAGGCCGGCTTCGACGCACACCGTCAGCAAGTCGAGCGCGTCCGGAAAATCCTCGAAGATCTTCCGCTGGCGCACCTTGACCCGCTGCGACAGCACGATGTTCGGAATGTAATAGCCGATGCCGGCGAGCGCGACGAGGATCAGCGACAGCAGCGCACGCTCGTCGCCGAGCGACGTGGTGATCAGCGCCAGCAGCGCGGCGCACGGCAGGCCGAGCGCGAGCATCGTCTTCGCGGTGAAGTACACCGCGGCCGCGCTCTGGTTGCGCCAGCCGGCATTCATCAGCCGGATGCGCAACGGCGAATTCTCCCAGCCCTCCTTCGGCACCGACAGCTTCGAGATCGGGCTGGACAGCTCGACCAGCTTCGCGACCCAGCGCGACGCCATGTCGTCGCCGTCGCCCGCGCCGGCGACGCCGCCCGCCCCGGTCCCGCCGGCCTGCTGGAGCCGGCGCTGGATGCCGCGCGGCGCGAACAGCAGCATCGCGACGAGCACGCCGCCGGCCACGAAGATGAACAAGCCGCCCAGCATCACGGCCTGGACCACGCTCAGGTTTTGCATGACAACCTCGCAACGGTTCGTTATTCGGCTCGCGCGTCAGACGCGAATGCGCACGATACGGCGAATCCAGAACAGGCCGAACAGCATCGACACCAGCATCGTGCCGACCATCCGGATCCCCGCCGGGTCCTCCCAGAGCACCGACAGGAATTCGCGGTTCAGCAGCGCCATCACCGCCGCGGTGCCGAACGGCAAGAGCCCGAGAATCCACGCCGACAGCCGCCCTTCCGCCGACAGCACGCGCACCTTGTCGAACAGCTTGAAGCGCTCGCGGATCAGCCCGGCGATGCTCTCGAGCAACTCGGCCAGGTTGCCGCCCGTCTCGCGCTGGATCAGCACCGCGATCACGAAGTAGCGCAGGTCCTGCACCGGCACGCGCGTCGCGAGGTTCGTCAGCGCGTCGTGCAGCGACACGCCGTAGTTGACCTCGTCGAACGTGACGCGGAATTCGCCGCCCATCGGCTCGGAAAACTCGTCGCCGACCATCCCGAGCGTGCTCGTGAACGAATGGCCGGAACGCAGCGCGCGCGCGATCATGTCGCAGATGTCCGGCAACTGCCGCTCGAGCTTGCGCATCCGCTTGGCGCGGCAGCGCAGCACGTACGTCATCGGCAGCCACCCGGCGACCAGCGCGACCGGCACCGCGGCGAGTTGCGGCAAGCGGGCGAAACTCGCCACGAACCACGCGAGGGCCGCGAACGTCGCGCTGAGCGTGATCAGCTTCGGCAGCGTCCAGTCGAGGCCCGACTGCTGGATCACGAGGTCGAGCGCATGCACGCGCGGCAGGCGCAGCAGCAGCCGGTCGAACGGCTTCGACTCGTCGAGCATGCGCTTCTTCAGGATCGACAGCCGCTCCTGCTGGACGTTGCCGCCGGCCGACATCGCGCGAATGCGCGACTCGATCCGGCGCGCGGCGGCGCCGTGCCGCGCGTTCCACCATTGATAGATGCCCTCGATCGACAGCACGACCGCGACGAAGGTAAGAATCACAAAACCGTAAAAGATCGCATTCATGAGGCCTCCCCGGCAGCGCACGGCGCCCTGGCGTCAGTCCGTCTCGTAATGCACGGACGGGTCGTACAGCGAATCCGGCAGGTTGATGCCGAACGCTTGCAGCCGCTCGGCGAACTTCGGCCGCACGCCGGTCGCGCAGAAGTGGCCGCGCACCGCGCCGTCGCGGTCCACGCCCGTGCGCTTGAACGTGAAGATCTCCTGCATGTTGATGATGTCGCCTTCCATCCCGGTCAGCTCCTGGATGCTGACGATCTTGCGCTTGCCATCGGTCAGGCGCGCCGCCTGCACGACCACCGAGATCGCCGACGCGATCTGCTGGCGCATCGTCTTCGGCGGCAGCGTCAGGCCGGACACGCTGACCATGTTCTCGAGGCGCGTCAGCGCGTCGCGCGGCGTATTCGCGTGGATCGTCGCGAGCGAGCCTTCGTGGCCGGTGTTCATCGCGTTGAGCATGTCGAGCGCTTCGGCGCCGCGCACTTCGCCGAGGATGATGCGGTCCGGGCGCATCCGCAGCGCGTTGCGCACCAGCGTGCGCTGCGTGATCTCGCCCTTGCCCTCGATGTTCGGCGGGCGCGTCTCGAGCCGCAGCACGTGCGGCTGCTGCAGTTGTAGCTCGGCGGCGTCCTCGATCGTCACGATCCGCTCGTTGCGCGGAATGAAGCCGGACAGGATGTTGAGCAGCGTCGTCTTGCCGCTGCCGGTGCCGCCCGACACCAGCACGTTCACCTTCGCGCGCGACAGCGCGTCGAGCAGCTCGGCCATCGGCGGCGTCAGGCTGTGGTAGCGCACCAGGTCGTCCATCTTCAGCGGGTTGACCGCGAAGCGCCGGATCGACATCAGCGGCCCGTCGATCGCGGACGGCGGGATGATCGCGTTCACGCGCGAACCGTCCGGCAGCCGGGCGTCGACCATCGGGCTCGATTCGTCGATGCGGCGCCCGACGCGCGACACGATCTTCTCGATCACCTTCATCAGGTGCGCGTCGTCGTAGAACGTCACGTCGGTCAGTTCGAGCTGGCCGCAGCGCTCGACGTAGACCTGCCGGTACGTGTTCACGAGGATGTCGGAAATGCCGGGGTCGCGCAGCAGCGCTTCGAGCGGGCCGAAGCCGAACATCTCGTCGTACACGTCGATCGCGAGCTGGCGCCGCTCGATGTCGTTCGCCGGCAGCCGCTCCTCGTCGAGGATGCGCGCGATCAGCGCGCCGATTTCCATGCGGATCTGATCCTGATGCAGCCGGGACAGGCGCTCGAGCTCGACGCGCTCGAGCACCGCCAGATGAATTTCGCGGCGCAGCTTCTGGTATGCGTCGCGCACCGACGAATGCGCCGGGCCGGCCGCGTCACTGGCCGCCAGCGGCTGGGCCCGGTGCAAGGACATCTGTTCGCGCAATGACATGATGGTTCCCCGAAAGAATTACATCGACTTGAGCTTCGGCGTGGCCTTGCGGCCGAACAGCCGGGACATCAACGGTTCGCTGTGCGTCGCGCCGCGTCCCGCGCGCACTTCGCCGTCGACGAGTTGCTTCGCACAGCCCTGCAACGCCCGTACGACCGCCGAGCCGCGCGCGAGCCGCGACACCGGATGGCCCTGGTTGATCGCTTCGAGCACGGTGTCGGCGTCGTCGGGAATCGTGCAGGCCGCGTGCAGGCCGAGCACTTCCTCGAGCGCGGCGCGGGTCCGCTCGCTCGCGCGGGTCGTGCGGTTCACGATCAGCCGCAACTGGTCGGTCGAGTAGCCGAGCGACACGAGAATTTCCAGCAGCCGGCGGCCGGCGCGCACGTGCGGCATCGCGGGCTGCAGCACGATCTGGATCTGGTCGCTGCGATCGAGCGCGACCATCGACAGCGGGTTGATGCCGACGCCGACGTCGAAGATCACGAAGTCGTAGCGCGGCGCGGCGACGCCGAGAATCCATTCGAGCGCGTCCTCGCGCATCTCGGCGGCCTTGACCGGGTCGCCGGCGCCCGCCAGCACGTGGAAGTTTTCCGTCACGTGCGCGACGCTCGCGTCGAGAAACGCGCCGTCGAGCCGCTCGATCTGCGCGCACAGCTGCGGCAGCGTCGACGGCGGCGTTTCGTCGCTGACGAGGAATGCCGCGTCGGCGAACTGCTGGTTCAGGTCGATCAGCAGCACGCGGCGCTTGAAGCCCTCCGCGATCTCGAACGCGATGTTGCCGGCCGCGAAGCTCGTGCCGACCCCGCCCTTGCACGACATGAACGACACGATCCGCGTGTCGTCGGTATCGCGCCGCGTGCTTTGCGCGGCCGCCCGCCCGAGCGCGTTGCCGAGCGCCTGCGGATCGAGCGGCCACTGCAGCACGTCGCGGGCGCCCGCGCGCATCGCGTCGAGCAGCACGTGCGGCGATGCGTCGGCCGTCACGAGGATGCAGGTCAGGCCCGCATGCGCACGGCAGATGCGCTCGATCGCCGACAGCTCGGACGGCTCCAGCGACGTGCCGTCGATCAGCAGGATGTCGAACGCATCGAGCCCGTCGGTGCGATGCTCGATCTGCGACGGGCGGCCGGTGGCGCGCGTCGTGCGATAGCGTCCGCAGTCGGCCACGAGACGCGCGATCTGCGTGAGCCGCGCGGTATCGTCGGAAGCTACGAGGATGTTGATCATGTCGTGTGCCTCGTCTTTTCGATTAGTTGCAGGCGGAACCGCCCGTCGCGGAATTCAGGCTTTCGCGCGGCAGCGTCGTCGTGAACGGCGGCATCCTGACCGTGACGTTCATGAACGGGATCATGGTCTTGACGGTGACGTTCGTGACGCTCACCGTCACGAACGAGCACGTGTTCACGTCGCAGCTCGACGGCGTGTAGTTGACCGACACGTTCGCGCTCGACAGCAGCGGCAGCAGCGATCGCACGCGTTTCACGACACCCGCGGCGTTCACGTCGCAAACCACCGCGGTGCGCGCGCCGAGGCGCACGGCCTCGCTCGCGGTGTTCCAGTAGAACAGCACGCGGCCGAACTCGAAGATGCCGATCAGCAGCATGATCAGCACCGACGCGATCAGCGCGAATTCGACGATCGCCACGCCGCGCTGCGCGCGCCGGCGTGACAGTGGAAAATGGCGCGCGTTCATGACACCTGCCTCATCACGGTGACGATGTTGCCGAAGGTGATCGACGGCAGCCACGGGTACGCGGGGATCGGCTGGTACTGGTAGCCCGAGATCTTCACTTCGACGACGTTGATCGCGCCCGTGGCCGTGCCGCTCGCCGCGTTGTTGTTCGAATCGTAGGTCGGCAGGTTCGCGAACTGCGACGGGTCGGACGCATCGCTGCAGCCGGTCGTGCGCTGTGCGTCGCAGATCGTGACCATCGACGTCGTGAGCCCGGGCACCAGCTCGGTGCCCGACGAGCCGCACGTCGTGCTGCCGTACACGACGAGACACTGCGCCTGCGACACCGGATACGCGCTGTCGGTCGGCAGCCAGACCGACAGGTAGCGTGCCGCATCGCGCGTGGCCTTGGTCAGCGTCTCGTACTGGTAGATCGCGCGACCGAACTCGGCCACGCCCGTCGCGAGCATGATCATCGGCATCAGCACGAGCGCGAACTCGACGGCGACGACGCCACGGGTGCGCGAACGACGAATCGGCGGCTTCTTCATGATCGTCTCTCCGCTATTGAACGAGCATCGGCACCTGGGTGCCCGACGCACTGCCGCTGCCGGGCAAGCCATGCGTCGCGCACGGGTTGTTGCCCGAGACCGACGAGCCGAGGTATTCGAGGTGCGCGACGACGGCGCCGCTGCCGGCGCTGAACGGGAGCGGATCGAGCATCAGCACGCAATCCCATTGCGTGACGTGCACCTTGCCGCTGCTGCCCTTCAGCGTCGAACAGTCGCCTTCCGGCGCGAGCGCGAGGCGCCGGTCGCTGCCGTACGTCGAGTAGTTGCTCGCCGTCGCCGTGCCGTTGGTGGCGATGCCACTGCCCGACGGCGGCGCGCCGTCGCCCTGGTAAGGCTTGAAGCTCGCACGGTCGGCCACGAACTGCGTGTATGCGTCACCCTTGATGCCCGCCGTTCCGGGCGGCCCGTAGTTCGGCCCGACGTATGCGTAGCCGGTGAAGTCGGGCTGGCCGCTCGAACCGTTCGCGCCGTTCGTATAGATGCCGAAGCGCGTATTCCACGCACGCTGCGACGCCGACTTCATGCCCGTGGTGGCCAGATCGGGCGGACTCGTGATGTTGCAGGTATTGCCCGACAGCTCGCTCGCGAGCGTCGTCTCGTTCGTCGAGCCGTCGAGCGCCGCCCAGCCGAAGTTGCCGGGCCCGTAGGTCGACGACGACCCGGACGGCGACGAGATCCAGTCGCCGACCTTGTAGGCCGGATCGGACGGGCCACGGCACACGAACACGGGAATCGCGCAGGTGGTCTGCCCGCCGCCGACGGTCGCGATCGCGCTCGCCGACACTTCCGCCGCATTCGCGAGCTTCGTGCCCGGCAGCACGTTCAGCACCTCGATGAACCAGTGCGCGATGTTGCTCAGCGTCGCGGTGCACTGCACGTACTTGATGTTCGCCGGCGTCGTGACCGCGTTCTTGGTCAGGAACGGGTTGGTCAGCGAATCGCTGAACGTGACGTTCGCGTTGGTCGACATCTGTACCGACGTCTTCTGGAAAAACACGAAATTCAGATGGCCGGCGGCGATGCCGTCGGCTTCGGCGACCGACAAGCTGATCGCCGACGTCAGGTCGCGCGCGGCGGACAGCGCGCAGGCATCGGCGCTGTTCTGCAGTTCGCTGCGCGTGACGTACAGCTTGCCGAGATCCAGCGCGAGCCCGACGAACCCGATCATCACCGCCAGTGCGAGACCGACGATGATCGCGACGGCACCGCGCTGGCGGTGCAGGCTGCGACGCGTGACTTTCGGATAGCGGGCTGCGCGGTTCATGGCGTTCTCCCTGAGCGTGCCGTCGTTACTGGGTCGACTTGCCGATGCCGATCACGAACGCATTGGTGGGCGGCTGGACCTGCTTGAACGACTTGTCGTAGTTGTCGAGCGCAGACGCGGCGGCGCCGCCGTCGACCCCCGGTGCCGATACCGGACGTTCGCCGGCATGCGGATCGATGATCTGGGCGTGCATCACGGTGCGGACCGAGTCGCCGAAGCGGCTGTCCCACACCGGGGTCGACGACATGCAGCCGGCAAGCGCGAACGCGAGCGGGGCGGCGAGCGCCGCGCGGCGCACGAATACGAGGTAGGCGGATTTCATGAGCTTCCCCTTGGACGGTTTCAACGATCGGTGGACTGGGGTTCCGCGCCGGCGCGCGCAATCTGCGCTTTCGGCGCCGCCGCGCTCCGGTGCTTCGGTCGCGCCGCCGGCTGGGCCGACGGTTCGGGGCCGGCGGCCGCGAGGCGCGCGGCGGCGGCTTCGATGCGCGCGACACGCGCCGCGGTGGCCGCGTCGGACTGCGGGGCGGCGGCCGCGACCGGCGCCGGCGCCTTCGGCGGCTCGGCCGGCACGGGCGGCTGCACGTCGGCGTCTTGCGGCGTGCGCGGTGCGGGCAGCGCGGCCGGCGCGACCGGTGCTTCCGACTTCGGCGCCGGAGCAGGTGCGGGCGCCTGGGCCGGCGTCTGCGGAGCGGCTGCGCCGTTCGCGGGTTGCATCGGCTGCGCGCCTGCCTTGCGCACGCCGCCACGGCCTTCCATGTTGCCGGTCGCAAAGACGTCGACTTCGTTCGGCTTCGAGAAGCTGTCGGTCGGCAGCGCGACGTCCGCGGTCTGCAGCGGCTTCACCAGGTGCGGCGTGATCAGGAAGATCAGCTCGGTGCGATCCTGCTGGAACGACGTGCTGCGGAACAGCGCGCCGAGCACCGGCACTTCGCCGACGCCGGGGATCGCCTTCAGCGCACCGCTCGCGTTGTCCTTGATCAGCCCGCCGATCGCGAACGATTCGCCGTCGCTCATCTGCACCGTCGTCGACGCGCGCCGCGTCGTGATCAGCGGCAGGATCGACGTGCCGCCGATGTTGGACGCGCTCAGCGTGACGCCCGTCTGCGACAGTTCCGACACTTCCGGCGCGACCTTCAGGCTGATCCGGCCGTTGGCCAGCACCGTCGGCGTGAACTTCAGCGCGACGCCGAATTCCTCTTCCTGCAGCGTGATCGACGAGACGCCGTTGCTGCCGCTCTGCGGGATCGGGATGAAGATCTTGCCGCCCGCGAGGAACGTCGCTTCCTGACCGCTGATCGTCACGAGGTTCGGCTCCGCGAGGATCTTGACGAGGTTGTCGGTGTTCTGCGCGTCGGCCGCGATGCTGAACGGCTTGTTGTTCGCCTTGTTGAACACGGCGCCGCTCGCGACGCCCGCGAGCAGGTTGCTGACCAGCGCGCCGCTCCACGAACCGAACCCGCCCTGGATGTTGAACGCGCTGCCCATCTGGTTGATCAGCGTCTTCGACACCTCGGCCACCTTCACCTCGAGCATCACCTGCTGCGGCGACGTGACGTTCAGCATGTTGAGCACGCCGCCGCCCTGCTTGCCGCCTGCCGCATCGCCCGCGCTGTCGCCGTACGCATGGGCGATCTGCACGGCCTGCTGCGCGGCCTGCGAGCTCGACACGGTGCCGGCCAGCACGATCGTGCCGGCCGCGGTCGACACATGGATGTCGCGCTCGTTCGGCATCAGTTGCAACAGCGACGCCTGCAGGCCGCCGGCGTCCGCGCCGACCGCGACGTCGATCACGCGGCATGCGCCGCTCCTGCCCTGCACGATCATGTTGGTCGTGCCGACCGCAAGCCCGAGGATGTACAGCGTCTGCGGCGACACCATCGTCGCCTGCGCGACGGCCGGGTTGCCGATCGTCCGATTGCGGACCGGCTCCGGCATCGGCACCAGCAGCGACTTGCCGAGCGGCACGGCGACGCTGGTCGATTCGCGCACGGCGCCGACGCAGTTCGGCCCGCGCAGCGGCCCCGCCGACGCGGCGGGCGCGGCGGCCGGCACCGGCGCCATGCTGATCGTCATCTGCATCGGCCCCTTGCCGACCGCGGCCGGCGCGCTGGCGCCGCCCTTCGTCAGCACCGCCGACTCGATGCCTTCCTGCGCGAGCGCGCCATACACGGTCAGCCATCCCGAACAGAGGATCGCGGCCATCATCGTGCCCCGTGCGACGCGTGTGCGCAGCGGGCCGGTACCTGTGCGTTGCGGTTTGATCTTCATTTCGTCTGATCCCCCGAGAGACCGGCGCCGTGCCGGTTATCGACTTCCAAGGCCGCCGCGCGATGACGGCGGCCGGTTTGTTGGTCTGGCTGTATGCATTCGTTTCAGAAACATTCGACGCTGCCCTTCACGCCCGTCAGCACGCCGACGCAGTCGCGCCGGACTTCCGGCGCCGCGTGCGACGCGACGTGCACGCGGACCGGCCGCACGTGGACGGGCGCCGGTGCCGCTTCCGGCACGGGTTCCTTGCCGAGCAGCGTCAGCTTGGTCGCGCCGCCGGTGGTCAGCGTCTTCTGGTCGACCTGGTTGCGCAGCACGAGCGACAGCGTGCCGACGCTGCGTGCGAGGTCGAGCCGTTCGGCCTGGTCGGGCGTGACTTCCAGCGTCACCGCGTTGACCACCTTCGGCGCCGTGTCGTCGCGGCTGACCTGCTGCGCGACGGCCAGCACGAGGATGTGCTCGAGCACGATCTTCGAGATGCTCTGCCCGTCGGTCTTGCCCTGCTGTTCCTGCGTGTTGACGATCACGTCGACGTAGTTGCCCGGCAGCGCGAAGCCCGCGACGCCGACCACGTCGTTCACGCGCACCGTGATCGCGCGGCTGCCGTCGGCGATCACCGCGGACAGCCCGCCCTTCGTCCCGACCGGCGCGAGCTTCGACTCGATCACCGGCTCGCCGCGCGCGAGGCTGGTGCGCACGACGCGCCCTTCGAGCGTTTTCGTATCGGTGAAGGCGCCGGTCGGCACGCTGCCGGCCGGCCAGCTGACCATGTGGATCTGGTTCGGCCCGAGCGGCTCGCCCAGGTTCAGGTCGGTGGTGGCCACCGCGACGGACGTGACCGAGCTCGTGGACGTCTGTACCAGCCAGCGGGACGCGAACACGACCGCGGCGAGACCCGCGACCATCGCGACGACCAGCATCATGAGCGCTCGACTGTTTTTCATGGCAATGCTCCTCGACGAATCGTGAAAGAAACGGCTCAACCGGTGATGAACGTGCGGCCTCCGCGCTCGACGGGCGGCGGATGACTGCCGTCCCGTTCAGGCGCCGCGCCGAAATAACTCGCCCACGCGTCGTACAGCGCGTCGTGCGTCACCTCGGGCGGATCGCCGCGGTAACGCGCGCCGGCGGCCACGAGGCGCAGCAGGTCCGCCGGAAAGCACGCGAGAAACGCCTTGCCGGTCGGCAGGTGCAGCCGATGCAGCAGGAAGTCGAAGGCATCGCTCGCCGACACGAGCCCGAGCGACGCGCAGGCCGCGTCGTACACCGCGCGGTAGTCGTCGATCGACATCGCGCCGACGTGCAGCTTCGAGCCGAGGCGGCGCATGAACGCGTCGTCGCAGAACTGCTCCGGCGCCAGGTTGCTCGAGAACACCGGCCACACGTCGAACGGCATCACGAAGCGGTTGCCGGACTCGAGCGTCATGAAATCGACGCCGCGATCGAGCGGCCGCAACCAGCGGTTGAGCAGGTCGCGCGGCTCGACGCGCTGGCGGCCGAGATCGTCGACGACGTACATGCCCATGTTCGCCTTCATGTGCGGCGGTGCCTGGTAGAAGCCGGCCGCTGCGTCGCGACGCAGGTCGAGCTCGTCGAGCGTCAGCTCGCCGCCCGACATCACGACCGGCCGTTCGCACAGCCGCCAGCGGCGATCGACCGACTGGCCGCCGGCCTGCGACCCGACGTCGACGTGCACGAGCGGGTCGTAGACCTCGATCACTTCGCCGGCCGCGCAGATCGCGTACGGGATCGGCACGCGGCCGTGCATCAGCGCGCCGAGCCGCTCGGCGAGAAAGGTCTTGCCGCTGCCGGCCGGGCCGTAGATCAGCAGCGGCCGGCCCGCGTTCAGCGCGGCGGCCGCCGCATCGAGCACCGCCGTGTCGATCACGATGCCTTCGAACGCCGCCCACACGTCGCTCTGGCCGATGTGCAGCTTGCGCACCGAATGCGCGGCCACGCTCGCGAGATACGCGTCGAGCGTCACCGGCGCGGGCCCGCTGTAGCCGCTGCGTTCCCGTTCCTCGAGCGCGAGCACGCGGCCCGCATCGGTCAGGCGGAACGTCACGTCGAGATCCGTCGCGCCGCGATGGGTCAGCTCGACGAGATGCTCGCGCACCAGGAACGCAAACACTTCGTCGAGTACCGCGAGCGGCAGGCAGTGCCGTTCGACCAGATCGCCGTACGACGGGCGGCCGAGCACCAGCGTCGACTTCAGCACGAGGCCGCCGACGAACGCCATGCTCAGGCCGGTTTCCGCGAGCGAGCGCGGCGCCGGCGGCAGCTGCGCGCCCGGCTTCGTATGGGCCTCCCGCGACGGCGGCGGATCGGGCAGGCGTGCCACCTGCGCATCGCGTCTCGGTTCGGTGTGGTTCGTGTTCATGATCGTTGCGTCCTCGTTGCGTTCTCGTTGCGGGTCCGCCGCGCTATGCGCACGACGCGAACAGCGTGCCCAGCGTGCCGACCGCGATCGCCACGCCGTACGGCAGCGTGCCGACCGATGCGATCTCGACGGGGCCGTCGTCGGCCTCGGCGCGCGCCGCCTGCGAGCGCCGCACGATCAGCGTGCGCACGTTCGTCCACATCTGGCGCATCCGCCCGCGCAGCAGCGCGTAGGCGATGGCGCCGATCCCGCCGGCCAGGAACGTGGCCAGCACGATGTAAAACGTCATTTCCGCGCCGACCCATGCGCCGATCGCGAGCATCAGCTTCACGTCACCCGCCGCCATGCCGCGCAACAGGTAGAACGGCAGCAGCAGGCCGAAGCCGGTCGCCGCGCCGGCGAGCCATCCGAGCACGCCCGCCGGCACGCCCTGCAGCAGGCACTGCGCGACCAGCGCGCCGGCCAGGCCGAGCAAGACGAGACGGTTCGGAATGCGACGGGTCGCGATGTCCGTGCTGGCCGCGGCGACCGCGAGCAGCGTCACGCACAACGGAACCGGGTAAGGCGGCGCAACGGGAAGCATGGCGAACCTCGCGTATCGAATCGGTGGATCAGGAAACCATGGACAACGCGGTGCTCACGGCGGCCGTCACGGCCGCGGCGATCATCTCGTACGCATCGCCGAGCGAGCCCTTCAGCGTGACGACGCTGCCCAGCACCGCGACGGCGAACATCGACGCGAGCAACGCATACTCGATCGACGTCACACCCTGTTCGTCGGCGATCCAGCCACGTGCGACACGCATGATGGTTTGCATGACGGTCTCCGGTTTCCGGTTGACGGAATCGCCGGGGACGGCTCGAACGCTGCACCAGCCGAGCCGTCCGCGGCACGGTCCATCAGATGGCTGCGACCGCCGAATCGAGGTCGTCCGCGATCGTGGTGAACACGGTCTTGAGGTCCTTGCCGACCGTCGACAGCGCGGCAATGATGCCGATGGCGATCAGCGCGGCGATCAGGCCGTATTCGATGGCCGTCACACCGTCTTCATCGCGGACGAAACGGCCGACTTGTTGAATGAACTTGGACATGATGATCTCCTTGCGTAGTCACTTTCGAAGCCTGGCGCGCCGGCTGGATCGGATGATCCGGCATCGATACGTCGAGGCAGGTTGTTGATGCCGTGTGGTGCCGACGAACAATCCGGAGGGTCGTTCGTCGTACCGTTCGTCAAATGGCTGCTACGACCGAATCCAGATCGTCGGCGACCGTGTTGAAGACGGTCTTCAGATCCGTACCGACCGTCGTCAGCGCACCGACGATGCCGATCGCGATCAGCGCGGCGATCAGGCCGTATTCGATGGCCGTCACACCGTCCTGATCCTCGACGAACCAGGCGATCTTTTCGATGATTCTCGACATGAGCACTCTCCTTTCGGACTGCTATGAAATACCCTTCGTCGGTCAGGACGTCGGGGGCTGGCACCACCGGCACTACTCTGGAAATCGGCAACCGACGATCAGTCGCGGAAACGGGGTGGACCACCCCGGTCCGTGCGAACGGATATCGGCGAGACGGAGCATGAGAGACGCGTGTACGGTTCGACCGGCCGGATGAACCGGGCGAGTCGAGCGACCGGAACGGCACGACTGCCGTTCGACGCATGGAATTCGGTTGAACGAGAGATGAACTCCCGGCAAAGCTGCAATGTGTCTTTAACGCGGCTTGCGATCCGCGATGTGCTGTGGTCGTTCATTTTTATTCCCCATGTACCGCCATGCCGATTTCTTATTGCCCGGAAGCTATCGGGTCTCGTTGGTCGTTCGACGACGGTTGCCGCGGTTGATCGACCTGGAGCGGCGTATTCCCCGACGCGCTCCAGCCCGTCTTTTCCGCAGGTGATTCGCGAGCCGGTTCCTCTGCTGTTTGCCTGAACCGCCCGGTCGTCACGTCGTCGACTGCCGTGCCAACGCTTACGCAAAGAGCGGACCATCCCGGGCGGAATCGAGGCGCACCAAGGGTTCCGGCGATCCACACGGCCGCCCGTCAAACGCCCGGCAGCCAAAATGTTTCAACTTTGATATATGCGGTGCCGGCGAATGCAGCCGGCATGAAACGCCGTCGCCGCGCTGCACAAAGGGCCTAAAAAATTTTCTCGGGATTTTCCCGAACCCCGCGAGCCGCTCGGGCGTCGCGGGTCCGGCGGCACGCACAGCCGGTAAAAATCGCGGAATGTTTCAGGCCAGAAACACGAATCCCGGTAATGGCGTTTTCTCATACCAGAAATGGCGGTTTTCACCCGAATCGCTGAACACATTCAATGTCGGCCGACCGTGCGCGGTTTGCATCACGCGATTTTTTCTTCAACAATGAATTCACGGACAACGCCATTTCAGAGCGATCGATCCGCAGGCACGACAACATCAAACGGCTGCGACAGACCACGCGGCCACACGACAGACGGGGCATCATGTACACAGCCAATCGTGGAACGCGCGATCGCGCAATACGCTGTGCTCAATGGCTAACGGCGGACCGGATCATTCCGTACAGCTGCATCATGCTGATGCTCTTCGCTGCGCTGGTGATCGTCTGGGGCGTCGTCACCAACGGCTTCACGTCGAACGCCACGGCCCGCCCCGGCACCGACTTCTCGGTCTTCTGGACCGCATCGCATCTCGTGTTGCAAGGCCATGCCGCATCGGCCTACGACGCTTCGTCATTCGTGCAGGCCGAGTTCGCGCACTTCGGTGCGTTTCTCCAACACCGGCCGCTTCCCTGGCTCTATCCGCCGACGATGCTGCTGTTCATCGCGCCGGTTGCCCTCGTGCCTTTCCTGCCCGCTTACTTCCTCTTTTTCGCGGGCAGTCTTTTATGCTACGCGCTCGCCGTCTCGCGGTTGTCGGGACTGCGTGCGCATCTTCCCGTGCCGCGCGCCGCGATGGTGGTCGTCATCGCGTATTCGGCGGTGTGCATGTCCGCGCTGTTCGGTCAGAACAGCATCCTGACCGCCGGCCTCGCGGCACTCGCGCTGCATCTGCTCGGCAAGCGTCCGGTGCTCGCGGGCGTGCTGATCGGGCTGCTCGCGATCAAGCCTCAGCTCGCGGTCGTGTTCCCGTTCGTGCTGATCGCGACGCGTGCGTGGCGCACCTTCGCGGCCGCGGCGATCAGCGCGACACTGTTCGCCGCGGCCGGCGTCGCCCTGGCCGGCCCGGCCGCGCTGCACGGGCTGGCTCGTGCGATGTCGACGGTACGCGAGCAGCATTTCATGCTCGCGTCGTACTGGCTCGCGTCGCCGACGCCGTTCGCGGCGCTGCGGCTCGCGGGCGCACCGGTCGCCGCCGCGCTTGCCGCCCAGGCCGCGGTCGCGCTGCTCGCGATCGCCGCGGCCGTCAGCGTGTGGCGCCGTACGCACGACATGCGCCTGCGCGGCGCGGTGCTGGCGGTCGCCACGCTTCTGACGACGCCGTATCTGTGGCACTACGAACTGACGTGGCTCGGCATCGCCATCTTCTGTCTGATCGCGCACGGTCTCGACGAAGGCTGGCTCCCCGGCGACCAGGGCATCCTCGTGATCGCATGGCTGCTGCCGATCTTCGAGATGTTCAATCGGTTGATGAAGCTGCCGCAGATCGGGCCCGTCGTGCTGCTCGCGGTGCTGTTCGTCGTCGTGCGTCGTACGGCACTGGCGTCGCGAGGCAAGCAATGAAAGCGCCTTCGTTCGCCCGCCACGCGCATTCCGCCATCGACGTGCATCCTGAACTCCCGATCGCGGGCCCGCGCCGCCATCCGCACTGGCTCAATCGCGACCGCGTGCGCGTCTATGCGGCCGCCGTGCTACTGACGGAACTGCTGTTCATCGGCCTCTACCTGATCCGCGTGATCCTGTCGAAGCACGGCGTACTCGAACCGCTGTCTCCCGATTTCTCGCCGATCTGGAGCGCCGCGTGGCTCGCCGCGCACGGGCACGGCGCCGACGCGTGGCATTACGCCACGCTGTTCGCGATCGAAAAATCGGCGGTTCCGACGATCACGCTCGCAAACGGCACGCAGCCGTGGCTCTATCCGCCGACGATGCTGCTGCTCGTGCTGCCGCTCGGCTGGCTGCCGTACACGCTGGCGCTGGTGCTGTGGCTCGGCATCACGTATGCGCTGTTCGCTGCAACGATTCACGCGACCGTGCAACGCGATGCCGCGTGGCTGTGCGCGCTGGCGTTCCCCGGCGCATTCCTCACGGTGATCGTCGGACAGACCAGCCTCTTCACCGCGACGCTCGCCGCCGTCGGCCTGCTCGCGCTGAACCGCCGCCCCGTCTGCGCCGGGATCTGCTTCGGGTTGCTGACGATGAAGCCGCAGCTTGCGGTACTGTTCCCGCTCGCGCTGCTGTGTGCAGGCCAATGGCGCGCGCTGGCCGCATGGGCCGCGACGATCGCGGTCAGCGCCCTGCTCGCGACACTCGCGTTCGGCGTCGGCCCGTGGGTCGCGTTCGCGCACGTGATCGCCGACGTCTACGCCATCGTCGGCACCGGCCGTGCACAGCTCGCGCGCATGCCGACCCTGTTCGCGCTCGCGACGATGGCCGGCTGGCCCGCGCTCGTCGCGCGCGGCCTTCAACTACTGTCGGCGGCGGTTGCCGCGATCGCGGTCGTCTACGCGTGGCGCGGCGCGTGCTCGTACGCACTGCGCGCCGCGACTCTCGCGTGCGCATGCCTGCTCGTCAGCCCCTATCTGTACGACTACGACCTGACCTGGTACGGCATCGTGATCGCGTGGTACGCGCGCTATGCGTTGACGCGCGGCTGGCGCCGCTTCGACCGCGAATGGCTGATGCTGCTGTGGCCGATGCCGCTCGCGGGCCTCGCGGTCGTGCCGCACCTGTCGTTCCAGTTCATGCCGCTCGTGACGCTCGCGTCGCTCGCGCTGCTCGTCAGCCGGATCGCGCAGGAACGACGCGACGTGCCGTCGATGCCCGACGCGCGCGATACCTCGACCGAGACCGGGTTCGCCCATCCGTCCCGAGCACACCACCGCCCGGCGCACGGCATGCGCCGCACCGGCCGCCCGACGCTCGGCGCCGGCCGGTAAGACGACATCACAAGGGGAATCATCATGCGGGAATCCATCTACACGCCGCTCGTCTCGCTGGTCGTGCCGTTCTACAACGAAGGCGAAGCCGTCGAGCGCTTCTTCGACGTCGTGATTCCGTTGCTGAGCGCGATCGATGCGATCCGCTTCGAGATCGTCTGCGTGAACGACGGCAGCCGCGACGATACGCTGGAACGCCTGGTCCGGATCGGCGCCGCCGAGCGGCGCGTGCGCGTGATCGACCTGACCCGCAACTTCGGCAAGGAGGCCGCGCTGACGGCCGGCCTCGACGAAGCCGCCGGCGACGCGGTGATCCCGCTCGACGCCGACCTGCAGGACCCGCCGAGCCTGATCCCGGTGATGATCGAGCACTGGCGCGACGGCGCGGAGGTCGTCGCGGCGAAACGCAGCAACCGCGCGTGCGATTCGTTCGCGAAGCGCACCGCCGCCGCGCTCTACTATCGCGTGCACAACCTGCTGTCGGACGTGAAGCTGCCGGAGAACGTCGGCGATTTCCGGTTGATGGACCGCAAGGTCGTGAACGCGCTGCGCAACCTGCCCGAGCGGCACCGCTTCATGAAAGGGCTGTTCGCGTGGGTCGGCTACAAGACCGTGATCGTCGAATACCAGCGCGATCCGCGCAGCGCCGGACACTCGAAATTCTCCGGCTGGAAGCTGTGGAATTTCGCGCTGGAAGGCATCACCAGCTTCAGCACCGTGCCGCTGCGCAGCTGGACCTACATCGGCGTCGGCATCGCGGCGCTCGCGTTCGTGTACGGCGCGTTCATCATCCTGCGCACGCTGCTGTTCGGCAACCCGGTGCTCGGCTACGCGTCGCTGATCTCGGTCACGCTGTTCATCGGCGGCATCGAGCTGATCGGAATCGGCGTCGTCGGCGAATACGTCGGGCGGATCTACGACGAATCGAAGCAACGGCCCGTCTACCTGATCCGCCGCCGCTACCAGGCGCACGGCAAGGTGATCGAACTGCCGGTCGCGCGCGACGCACGCCGGCAGCCGGCTCGCCGGCGCGCGCAGCCGGTCCGGGCGCGCATCGGCGCGCGCTGACCCGCGCTCGCCATGAGCACACTGCTCCAGGCCGAGCGCACGCGGCTCGTGCGCTTCGGCGTGTCCGGGCTCTGCTCGACCGCGATCCATGTGCTGGTCGCGACGGCGCTGTTCGCGCGCCTCGATGCGGCGCCGGTGACCGCGAACGCGATCGCATTCCTCTGCGCCACCGCATTCTCGTACCTGGCGAATACGCTGTGGAGCTTCTCGTCGACGGTGCGCACCCGCAACGCGATACGCTTTCTCGCGGTCATGCTCGCCGGGTTCGTCGAAACGATGCTCATCGCGCGCGCCGCCGAGGCGCTGGATGCACCGCGGGCAATGGGCGTCGTCGCGATCGCGCTGCTGATCCCGCCGACGACGTTCGTGCTGCACCGGCTCTGGACCTACCGGTAAGCGCCCCTTCTTCCGTCCCCGCACATCATCGGCCAATCAATTAACAGATTCAATTTCGTGATATTCATGTCACGCATCGAATCGATTGATTCCGATTTTAAAATTAACTCGATAAATCATTTTATCGACCTGTTTACCTTTACAGCTTCCACGTTTAACCAAACGGGATAATCTGCATTCGCCGTCGCTTCTGCATATGTCGATACCGGCGAAAAGCCTTGCAGCACAAGGCGATGGCCGCCGCACGAAGCAATTCGCGCAACGATAAGTCCCATTACTTCAAACGGGAGCTTCTATGTCACGCGTTACCGATGTGCTCGTTTCGTTCGATACCGAAACCATTCTCAAAAAATATCCGAATCCCAGCAAGAATCCGGCGGCGCCGACGCTGATCGACTGGCGCTACGTCTACATGGTGACCAACCAGGACAACGTCATTTCCGGGCAGGCGGGCGGCGAGCTCGACCTGAAGGCGCAGGTCGGCGACCTGATCCGCTGGCGCGAAACGAGCCTGTCGCTGGGCTTCGAAAACCAGGTGGTGTTCTACAAGTTCATCGGCAACGTCGGCAACGACCTGATCTCGACGCCGACGCCGCGGGTCGCGGAAGCGTCGATCCCGGTGCCGAACACCAGCAAGCCGGAAGTGCCGACGTGTCAGAAGGTCGCGAACTACTACTGGTCGTCGGAATGCCTGAAGGTCGGCCGCGTGACCTACCACTTCCAGTTCCAGATCATCGATCGCAATTGCCAGAGCCAGGGTTGCTTCTCGTGGGACCCGTTCATCTCGATCCATAACTGATCGCGGCATGCGGGCGGCCGCCCGACGGCTGCCCGCGCCGCTCCCTTGTTGCGGAGGAGGTGCTCATGTCTGGTGTTCGTTGCGATGCGCTCGCGATCGTCGACGCCGTCACGCTGCTGTCGGCCTACCCCGATGCGAGCCGGGACGCCGACGTGCCGACCGTGATCGACGGCCGGCACATCTACGTGTTGAGCCCCGGCGACGCCGGGCAGGTCAGCCACAACGACAACCGGCTCTTCGCCGGCCTGTCGCCGGGCGACCAGCTTCGTCTGCGCGAAACCGCGCTGGCGCTGCGTGCGGAGGTCACCGTGCTGTTCGTCCGGTTCGCGCTGAAGGAAGCGGGCATCGTCACGCCGCTCGAAGCGGAAATCCGTGACGCCGCCACGCCGGTGCCGGACGGCGATGACCTGCTGCATCCGTCGTGCCGGCCGATGAAGGACCATTTCTGGCACAGCGAGGTGCTGGCCCCGGGCACCACCACGTGCACGGCCGATTTCGCCGTGCTCGATCGCGACGGCGCCGTATCGGGCTACTTCCGCTGGGAAACGACGATCGAGATCGCCGGTAGCCGGCCGGACACGAAACGGCCCGACGTCAAACCGTAGCCGGATCGCAACCGCCGTTTCACGTTGCAGTGAAACAGTGGCCGTTCGCCCGAACCTCGCCATGTGCCGTCGTCAGGTGCGCGGCAGCCCCGGCGGATTGGTCTGCGAGCGCTCGATCGCCTCGGCATCCAGTTGCCAGTGATCCAGCGCCTTCCGGTAGCTGCCGTTCGCGATCAGCGCATTGATCGCGAGCGTCAGCGGATCGGCGAGGCCGCTGCCCTTGCGGGTCGTGATCGCGATATCCGCGGTGCGCGGCCAGCCGCCGCTGACGGTACCGATCAGTTTCGCATCGCCGCGCAGCGACGCCTGGTACGCGAGCATCGAATTCACGCTGAAGATCGTGTCGACCCGGCCCGACTGCAGCGCGACCCAGCGCTCGGCCGCATCCGCGTAATACTGGATCTCGACCGGCGCGAGGCCGCGCGCGACGTTCTGCCGGTTCCATTCGAGCAGGATCTTTTCCTGGTTCGTGCCCGAATCGGTCACGACGCGCAGCCCCGCGACGTCCTTCGGCTCGCGGATCGCGGCCAGCTTGCTGCCGGTCTTCACGTAGAAGCCGAGCTGGTCCTTCCGGTAAGTCGAGAAATCGAACTTCTCCTTGCGCTGCTCGGTCACCGTCACGTTCGAAATCACCGCATCGACCTTGCCGGACTGCAGCGCAAGCGGCCAGTCGGCCCACGCGAGCGGCACGATCTTCAGCTTGCGGCCGACGCTGTCCGCGATCAGTTGCGCGAGATCGGGATCGAAGCCGACCACCGTGCGTGCGTCGGTCGCATAGGTGCTGAGCGGCGGCAGGTTCGGCGCGATGCCGATCGTCAGCGTGTTCGCTTCGGCGAACCGGAAGCCGGCCGGCAGCGCCTGCTCGACGGCCGGGTTTACGGCGCCGCGCTGCCGGGCCGGCTGCTCGGGGCTCAGGTCGAACGATGCAGCGTGCGCGGCGACGGCGCTCCCGGCGATCAGCGCGGCGGCCAGCACACGGGCGATGCGTGTAACGGCAAAGGCGGGTCTGCTCATGTCTTGTGGAATCCTGTTTTTATTCGAGGATGCTTGGAGTGAGTGCGGGCAGCAGGCCAGCGCCGGCCGCTGCCCCACCGGGTCGATCACGCAGGCGTCGCTTCGAGTTCGACCGCGGCCGCACGTTGCGGCGCCGGTTGCACGACGGGCGACGGCTGCCTCGCCTGCACCGACTCGCCCGCATACAGCGCCTTCGGGTCGAACACACGCGCCTGCAGCGGCGTGAACGCGCGGAAATTCCACAGGCTGCGCGCGACGAACACGCGCTGCACCCAGCGAAACGCGCGGTCGTTCTCGTCGTACTGAGGATCGAAGCGGTCGCGCGAATGCAGCGTGAAGTGATTGTTGATCAGCACCAGCTTGCCCGGCGACACCTGCACGCCGAACGACACCTCGCGCACCGCGCGATACAGGTTGGCCAGCGCTTCCTGCGCGCGCGTGTTGACCGCCAGCACCATGTCCGGATAGAACGCGACCGTCACGCGCGGCGCATCGAGCGGCCCCGACAGCACGGCGCTCAGGTCGGTGTTGTCGCGCGGCGTGGGCGCCGCGCCGCGCCACCGGTACGGCACGCGGATGATGTAGTGCTCGCCGTAGAGTTGCGCGATGTCGTCCGGCGACAGCAGTTGCAGCGCACGGCGCGCATCGGCGAGCCGCGTGTACGGGCCGCCGCCGGCCTCGCTGCGTACGCCGAGCAGCAGCAGCGCGAACGGCGACGTGTCGCCTTCCGGCATGTGCGCCTGCGCGGCGTTCTCGATATGAAAGTCGAGCTCGACCTCCGAGCCGAGGCCCGTGTAGTCGCGCGCGGTCGCCTTGTGCGGCGTCAGGTTGTTCACCAGCTCGCGGCCCTCGTGTGCGATCGAATAGGGTTCGCCGGCCAGCGTGCTCAACGCGACCAGCACGTTCTCGCTCAGCACGCCGGCCTTGAACGAGCGGCCGGTTTCCTCGAACCGCGGGCTGCCCTTCACGTCGTCGTCGATCGGCAGGTTGTCGATCTCGATCGAGCCGTGCGCGTCCGCGGTCGGTGCCTTGGCACGATCGAATGCGTCGACGATCCGGTCGGGAAACGCGTTGTAGGCCAGCTTGCGGACTGCGCTGATATAGCCTGCGCCGCCGGCCGGGTCGTAGGCCAGCGCGCCGAGCGTCTGGCGAATGTGAGCGGATTCCGCTGCCGTCAAAGCGATGCGTGCATCTGCGAGATAGGTCATAGGTCTCTCGTATAAAGATCCGGTTCGAAGAGCGGCGTGGCACACCGCCGCGCTCCGCCGTCCTCGGGGCGAAGCGCTCGACAAGACTAGGAGACCGTCATTGCATTGCGAAATGATATTAATTCGATTGCAAACAAAAATTATCGATATAAGTTCAGCAATCCGCGCGGAACCGGTTCACGTCCCTGGCGTCATCCCTTAACACGAATACTTGTTAAAAAATCGCTGCTTATTATTTGTACTCGCCAACGGGTCGATGCTAGTTTTCTGTCGGATTCGACGATGCGGCCAGCGCCCGACGGGCAGCCGGCTTCCTTCATCCGCCATACGGAAACCGCCCGATGAATCGATACCGCCTGCCGCCGCATACCTGCCGCACGCCCCGGGAGCCACGATGAGCGACCGTGCCCCGACGCTCGACCGCATCGACCGCGGCGACCACATGCCGACCGCCGCCGCTGATTCACGCCGCACGTCGCTGCGCGCGATCTTCCCGACCGTCGCGGCCGCGAGCCTCGGCTTCGCGATCGTCCAGCTCGACGTGACCGTCGTCAACGTCGCGATTCCGAGCCTCGGCCACGCGTTCGGATCGAGCATCCACGGGCTGCAGTGGATCGTCGATGCGTACACGCTGTCGTTCGCCGCGCTGCTGCTGACCTCCGGCACGCTGGCCGACCGCTTCGGCAGCCGCCGGCTGTTCGCGTACGGCCTTGCGCTGTTCCTGCTCGCGTCGCTCGGTTGCGCGCTCGCGCCGTCGCTGGTCACGCTGGTCGCCGCGCGGGTCGCGCAGGGCGTCGGCGCCGCGATGATCCTGCCCACGTCGCTCGCGCTCATCACCCATGCCTGCGCCAACGATGCCGCCGCCCGCGTGCGAGCCGTCGCGTGGTGGAGCGCGACGGGCGGCGCGATCAGCGCGGCCGGGCCGACGCTCGGCGGCCTGCTGATCGATTCGCTCGGCTGGCGCGCGATCTTCTTCATCAACCTGCCGATCTGCGCGCTCGGACTGTGGCTCACGCTGCGCCACGTGCGGGATTCGGCCGCCGCGCGCACGCGGCTGTTCGATCCGGCCGGCCAGTTCGTCGCGGTGCTCGTGCTCGGGCTGCTGACGGGCGGGATCATCCGGGCCGGCGCGCATGGGTTGGGTGACCCGTATGCGGCCGGCGCGCTGATCGCGTCAGCCGTACTCGGCGTGTTGTTCGTCGCGATCGAACGGCGCGTGGCCGCGCCGATGCTGCAGCTCGCGTTGTTCCGGCTCCCGCGCGTGCCGGGCGTGCTCGCGATCGGCGCGGTCACGAATGCGGCGTTCTACGGGCTGATCTTCTCGCTCAGCGTCTATTTCCAGAACGCGTGCGGCTTCACGGCGACCGAATCGGGGCTCGCGCTCGCGCCGCTCACGATCATCATGCTCGCCAACATCGCAAGCGCGCGGCTCGCGGTCCGCTACGGCTTCCGCGCGACCGTCATCATCGGCCTCGCCGTCTCGCTCGCCGGCTACGTGTGGCTGTGGCAAACGCTCGCCGCGCACACACCGTACCTGCTGTTGGCGCCCGGGCTCGCGGCGATGGCGATCGGCGGCGGCATCGCGATTCCCGCGCTGACGTCGACGATGCTCGGCAGCGTCGAGGCCGGCCGTTCGGGCACCGCGTCCGCGATCCTCAATACCGCGCGCCAGGTGGGCGCCGCGATCGGCGTCGCGGCACTCGGCGCGCTGGTCGCCGGCCAGGGCGCGGCAATCGTGGCCGGTGCGGCACGTGCGTTTGTCATCGCGGCCGTGCTCGTCGCGATCTGTGTCGTGCTGGCGGTACGCTGGCCCCGCGACGCATCCGCTACCGGCACGCGGGCCTGAGCGCGCCGTCGCCCGACCTCCTTCAACCGATCCCCATCCGAGCGAGGAATCCATGCAGCATCGCTTCATCGATACCGTCCTGATCGTCGACGGCGCGTCGACCGCCGCCTACCTGGCCCCCGCGTTTCGTGCATACGGCATTCGTTGCGCGCATGTGATCAGCGACCCCGATCTGCCGGAAATCTACCGGAACCAGTTCGTGCCATCCGACTACATCCGCCAGGTCCAGCATCGCGGCGACATCGACGCGACACTCGCGCAACTGAGCGATCTGCGGATCGGCGCCGTGCTGCACGGCCTCGATGCGGCGCTGGAGCTGGCCGACACGCTGGCCGAGCGGCTCGACGTGCCGTCACGCAACCCGCTCGCGACCTCCGCCGCGCGGCGCGACAAGTTCGCGATGAACGAACGCATTCGCCAGGCCGGGCTGCGCGCGCCGGCGCACTTTCACAGCACGTCGGTCGATGAGGCGCTCGATTGGGCACGCGCGCACGGCACGCTGCCGCTCGTCGTGAAGCCGGCGCGCAGCGCGGGCGTGGCCGGCGTGAAGATCTGCCGGACGCTCGCGCAGGTCGAGGCCGCCGCGCGCGACGTGCTGGCCACCCGTTCGCTGTACAACCAGCCGAACGACGACATCGTGATCCAGAGCTATTCCGAGGGGCAGGAATACATCGTCGACTCGGTATCGTTCGAAGGCCGGCACCGCGTGGTCAGCCTGTGGGAAGTGCATCGCGACCGCACGCACGCGCCGCGGCTCGACAAGATGCTGGTGCTGAACCACGCCGACCCGCGCTACGCCCCGCTGCTCGACTACGCGGCCGACGTGCTCGACGCGCTCGACGTGCGTTTCGGGCCGACCCACCTGGAGCTGTTCGATACGGCCGACGGCCCGACGATCGTCGAGCTGAACGCCCGGCTGCACGGCAGCCTCGATCCGCGGCTGACGAGTGCGGTCAGCGGCGAGAATCACGTGTCGGCCGCCGTCGAAGCGGTGCTGCATCCGGAGCGGCTGTTCGGCGACGTCACCGCGCCGACGGATTTTCGCGGGTACTGCGGGCACGTGCTGCTGCTGTCGTCGCGCAACGGCGTGCTGCGGCAGGATTTCACGTGGCAGGCGATCCAGGCGCTGCCGTCGTTCGTCGGGCTCAAGCAGTGGATCAAGGTCGGCGACACGCTGCGCGTGACCACCGACCTGCAGACCGCGCTCGGCACGGTCGGCCTGTACAGCCCGACCTTCGAGCGGCTGCTCGAGGATTGCCGGCGGATTCGCGAGATCGAGGCCGATTTCTTCGCGGACGAAGGCGCGGTTGCGCCGGCCTAGGGCGTGTATCAGCGCGCGAGCAGCGCCCCCGCCTGCCGGCCGAGCACCGCGCGCAACGCGTCGAGCTCGGGCAAGGCAGGCGCTTCGTCGGGCGTGACGAGGTAGGTGGTCACGCTGTCGAGATCGTCGAACGCATGCGTGCGCACTTCCTTGCGCGCCACATGTTCGGTCGTGATCCGCTTCGGCAGGATCGCGACGCCCATCCCGGCCGCCACGCAGCCGAGGATCGCGCCGAACGTGCCGAACGACGACACCGATTCGATCGCGATGCCGCGCGCCTTCAGCCAGTGCTCCGCGACCGCGCGATACGGGCAGCCATCGTGAAACGCGAGCAAGCGCACCGTGTTGTCGGCCAGCAGTTGCCGGCGCGTGACGGTCGCCGCGCTCACCAGCACCATGTCTTCCGCGAACGCGGGCTCGTAACGCAACCCGGGCCGGACCACCGCCCGTGCGGTCAGCGCCGCGTCGATCCGGCCGCGCAGCAGCGCCTCGGCCAGATCCGGCTCGCTGCCGATCTGCACCGCGAGGCCGAGCGCCGGATCGCGTTCCTTCAGCGCGGCGGCCAGCGCCGGCAGCCGCGTGGCGGCCGTGCTTTCCATCGAACCGAGCCGGAAGCTGCGGGCAACCGGCGTTTCGCGCACCACCTGCGTCGCCTCGTCGACGAGGCGCAGGATGCGATCGCAATACGGAATCAGCCGGCGCCCGGCATCGTTCAGCACCAGCCGCTTGCCGTGCCGGTCGAACAGCGGCGCGTCCAGCGACTCCTCGAGCTGACGCAGCCGCGCGGTGACGTTCGATTGCGTGCAGCCGAGCCGTTCGGCCGCACGCAACGCGCTGCCTTCCTGCACGACGGCCCGGAAAGTTTCGAGCAGAGGGATGTTCATATCGATTTCTCTTGTTACTGATTCAGTTTATATCATTTTACTTCGCCCATCATCCGGATTAGCCTAGGGCATGTTCCGAGGAATCCGCATGCCATCTGCTGCCTGCTCCGGCTTTACGTCCGTTCGCCGCCCGCCCGAGGTTCGTCCGTGCGTGCACTGATCGCCGCGCTGGTGCGGCGCGGTCCGACCGTGCTCGCGTGCGGCGTCGGCCTCGGGCTGCTGGTGCCGCCACTCGCGGCGCTCGCGCGGCCGCTGATGCCCGTTACCGTGTTCGTGTTCGTGCTCGGCACGCTGCTGCGCGTCGAACCGAGCGCCGTGCGCGCGGTCGCGCGACGGCCCGCGGTGTCGCTGCTGCTGCCCGCGATGACGATGATCGCGTGCCCGGTCGCGCTCGGCATCGCCGCGCGGCTCGCCGGCCTGCCGTACGACTGGGTCGTGGCACTGGTGATCGCCTACTGCGCGCCGCCGTCGAGCGGCACGTCGACGATCGCGCGGATGCTGTCGCTCGACGCCAGTGTCGCGCTCGTCGCGACCCTCGCGTCGATGGTGTTCGTGCCGCTGACCGCGCCGCTGCTGACCGCCTGGTTCAGCCACGACGCGGCGGTGTCGATCTCGCCGTCGAGCCTCGCGCTGCGGCTCGCGCTGCTGATCGGCAGCGCCGAGGGCGTCGCGCTGCTCGTGCGGCGCTTTGCGGGCGCACGGCTCGCGCGCCATGCGACACCGATCGACGCCGTCGTCGTCGTCGCGCTGCTCATATTCGCGCTCGGCACGATGGCCGGCATGCAGCAGTCGATCATCGATGCCCCGCACCGCGCGTTGACCGCGATCGCCCTCGCGTTCGTCGTCAACGCGGGTTTTCAGCTCGTCGCGTACGGGCTCACGCCCGGCGACGTCCGCACGCGCCTGAACGTCGCGCTGATCGTCGCCAATCGCAACGTCGGGCTGATGTGGGCCGCGCTCGGACTGGCCGCGACACCGACCATGACGCTCGTGTTCGCGTGCGCGCAGTTGCCGATCTATACGCTGCCGCGCGTCGTCCAGCATCTGCTGCCGCGCCTCGAGGCGCAGCGCCTGCGCCGGCGCGCACGCTAGCCGGCTTCCCCCTTCCGCCCTCGATCAAGGATTCCTCATGAAGCGACTCATCGTGATCGGCGCACGCGCCACCGGCAGCAGCGTCGCGCTGGTGCGCGCCGCCGTCGCACGCCGGGTGGCCGTGACCGTCATCACCACGCCCGGCCATCGTCTCGACGGCGTGTTTCCCGACGACGTCGAGACGGTCAACCTCACGCCCGACGCCGGGCAGCTTGCCGGCTGGCTGCGCGCGCGCTTTCCGGACGAACTCGACACGCTGCGCGTGACAACCGCGCACGATACCTATGCGCGCACCGCGGCATGGGTCGCCGATGCGCTCGGGTTGCCCGGTCCCGATGCGCGGCACGTCGCGTATGCGGTGTCGAAGTCGAACCAGAAAGCGCTGCTCGCCGAGCACGGCATCCCGGCCGCGCAGTTCGTCGCGGGTACGCTGGCCGCGCCGGCGGCGCTCGCGGCGGCGGCTGCTCCGTTGCGCTTCCCGGTCGTCGTCAAGCCGTCGGAAGGCTCCGCGAGCGACGGCGTGCGCCGCTGCGAGGACATCGCCGCCGTGCGCGCACAGCTCGACACGCTCGCCGCCGCCGCGCAGGCCGACGCACCCGAGCTTGCGACCGAACGCGTCGTCATCGAGGAATTCCTGGCGGGCAGCGAATATTGCGTCGAGTATTTCGACGGCCGCTACGTCGGCGCGCTGCGCAAGCTGAAGCGGCATGGTGCCGGTTTTCTCGAGCGCGGGTATACGTCGGAACTCGATCTCGACGCCGACACGCTGCGCGCGCTGATCGACGTCGGCACGCGCGCGACGGCCGCCGCCGGGCTCACGTGGGGGCCCGTGCATCTCGACTGCATCGTGCATGATGGCGTGCCGCACGTGATCGAACTGAATCCGCGCATCGCGGGCAGCTTCATCTGCGACATCGTGCGCGACGGCTACGGTTTCAACGTGGTCGAAGCGTTGCTCGACAAGCTCGACGGAAAGGCGGTGACGATCCCCGAGCTGTTCGAGCCGCATGCGTATGCGCGCGCCGAATTCCTGCTCGACAGCGATCCCGGCGCGTGGCGTTTCGCGCGGGGCGGGGAGATCGACGACGGGGCGGTCAGGATCAGCTACGGGCCGCAAGTGCTGCCCGATCGCGAGCGGCGTGCATTTCTTTATGTGCGAGTTGCGTTGCCGGCAGCGCACGGTGCGGCGGACGACGCGGGGCCGGCGGCTGAGCGCCGCGAATTGAAGTCGACTACCGAGTCAGCCTGACTTCAGGTGAGCGTGGTTTGCTTGCGCCGGCGGGAGGCGTCCCGCGCCAGAAGAAAAACACGAGCGCGCCTGCGATCGCCTGCGCTACGACGACGAATGCGACGCAGCCCACCCAGCCCCACCGATTCCATGCGGGAACGGGCAGGATCGAGCCGAGACTGCCGCCAAAGTAATAGAAGGACAGGTAGACGCCGATCGCCGTCGATCTTGCACCCGGTGCCGCGCGCGAGATGAACGCATTGGCCGACGCCTGCTCGACGAACACCGCGGTCGAACTGAGCGCGAGACCGGTCAGGATCGCTGCGACACTGCCCGACAAGGTCAGCAATGCACCGACCATCGCGAGCCCGGTCGCCGCGAGCGCGAGATCGCGCGGGCCGCGTTTCGCCGCGACGCGGCCCGCGAGCGGCGTGACGACGACCGCGACGAGAAACACCGCATAGATCGCGCCGATCTCGACCGTATTGAAGCCAAATGGCGCGCGGGCCAGCCGCAGTCCGACGAAGGTGAACGTCGCGACCTGCGAGGCGAGCACGCATGCGCCGACCAGAAACGAGGCCAGCAGCGGGCCGCGCGTCAGGAGCTTCCAGCGCGGTATCGACGCTCCCTCGCCTTCCGGACGCGCGGCGCCGGACGACGGCAGGCACGCGTGGATCGCGAGGCCCGTTGCGAGACACAGGAACGCGATGAAATCGAGCGCGTGACGCCAGCCGAACCCGGACGTCAGCACGTTGGTCACGAAGCGTCCGGCGAAGCCGCCGAGTGTCGTGCCGGCGACGAAGAGTGCGCTGACCTCCGTCGCCGCGTCGTGGCTGAAGATCTCGCCGATGCAGGCGATCGAGATCGCGAAGATGAACGGCATCAGCATGCCCGCCGCAAAGCGGGCGGCGAGGAACGATGAGAAGCTCGCCGCGTGTGCCGACCACACGACGGGAAGCACACACGCCACGGCAGCCCACGAAATCACCGTTCGGCGATCGAAGCGGGCAGCCAGCGCACCGACGAACGGCGCGATAATGGCAACCGCCAACGTGGTGGCGCTGATGCCCTGGCCTGCTCGTTCCGCGCTCACGTTGAAGGCCGCGGCGAGTTCGTGCAGGATGCCCTGCGTCGAATAGAGATTGAGAAAAGCCGCGAAGCCGCACAGGAAAAATGCGAATCGGATGGTTCTGTTGCCCACTGGTGACGCCCTCTCTGATGTGGGTGACAGTCTGACGAGTGGACGACACGCGTGCCAATACTGATTTCGTGGCCATTGATACCGAAACGACAAGAATGCTCGACCTACGCCGCCTCCGCTATTTCGTGACCGTCGCCGAAGAATTGCACTTCGGACGCGCGGCGTTGCGTTTGCGTATCGCCCAGCCGCCGTTGACGCGCCATATCGCCGCGCTGGAAGCCGACCTCGATATCCGGCTGTTCGAACGATCGACACGTGCGGTGCAGCTCACGCCGGCAGGCGCGCTGTTCCTCGAACACGCGAGGAGCGTCATTCATGCAGTCGACGAGGCGGAGGCAACGGCGCGCAAGATGGCGCAAGGTATGGTCGGTCGCGTCGTGATCGGCTATGCGAGTTCCATTCCGATGTCCGACGCGTTTTCGGACATCATCCGCAATGCGAGCCGCAGCATGCCGGAAGTCGAGCTGGCGTTTCGGGAAGTATCGACCGCAACTCAGCGCCAGCAGATCGCCAACGGCACGATGGACGTCGGATTCGGCTGGTCAGCGAAGGCACCCGGGGAGCGCATCCGGTCCCTCGTCGTGTCGCGGGAGTCGCTCGTCGCCGCGGTTCCCGCCCGGAGCAAATACGCGGACAAGGCGACGATCGAGTTCCGTGAACTGGTCAAGGAGAACTTCGTCACGTTTCCCGCGGGTTACGGTTCCGCGCTGAACGCCGCGCTCGAGGATCTGTGCGCGCAAGAGGGCGTTACGCCGCGGACACGGCCGACCGCGTCGCAGATCACGACGCTGGTGTCGCTGGTGGCCGCGGAACGCGGCGTCGCCATCGTGCCCGGCTTCACGTCGACGTTGCAACGCTCGGGCGTCGCTTACGTGCCGCTGGCGAGGCCGCACGTTCTCGAATTGGTCGTTACGTGGTCCGAACCGTTCTCGTCGAGCTGCGTCGAGCAGTTCATCGAGTTTGCCAGGTCGATCACGCGCGGCTAGGTCCTGTTGACACAAGCCCCGATCACCCGAGCGGAAAATACGTGACATCCGGCGCGAACGGCGCATTCAACGCAATGGCGACCACGTCTCCGGCAAGCCGATCGTCGACGTCGCCCTTTCGATCTGTTCCGGACCGCCGGCCGGAGGCCACAGGCCCTCCGCGTAGTGCCGCTTTCGCAACGCCATGCGTTCTTCCAGGCTTGAGAATCCCCAAATGTGCGTGATGCGCGGCGGTCCATCGAGCGCGTACAGATTGCAAACGAGATGCGACGTATAGGCTTTGGCCGGGCCCACCGCGCGTTCCCACGCGGAAATGGTCGGCGCAATACCGCCGGCTTTCAGCCAGTAGCGGCGAATTTCATAGAAATCGCCCAATGCCGCCGGTTCGATGTCGGGTAGAAAAGGAAAAAGTGCATAGCTTTCCATCGTCAATCGAACGGACGCGCTTTCAATGCCGAAAGGTCGCTCGGCGCGCAATGCCCGATCGCGTTCATGCTGCAATGCATCCATCGTCTCGAAGCCACGCAGCACGACGACCCGCGATAGCTCACCGATTTCCGTGCGCCATGCGCCGAGCAGCCTCCCGTGCGCGTCGGCATCCGACACCCAGTGATGCGCACGGCGGGACACCCTGTCCTGGTCCAGCAGCGGACACGACAACGTCGTGAGTTCATACGGCATATCTGCTCTCCTTTCGCTCGTCTATCGCACTGTATTTCCAAACCGGTGGCCGATAAACGCGCCGCACCTTGAAACAGAATCCAGTAGCATTGCGTAATGGATCTCCTCAAGGCGATGGCCGTATTCGTCCGTATCGTGGAAACGGGTAGCCTGACGGCGGCCGCGCAAGCGTCCGATCTATCGCCGACCATGGTCGGCAACTACCTTCAGACTCTGGAAAGCCGGCTGGGCGCGGTTCTCGTGCACCGCACGACCCGCAAGCAGAAAGTCAGCGCGTTCGGCCACGCTTACTACGAGCGATGCGTCGAAATTCTCGGTCTGGTCGACGACACGGAACAGCTTGCGCTCGCTCACCTCAAGCAGCCACGAGGGCGTTTGCGCGTGACCGCGCCTGTCGTGTTTACGAACGAGTGCCTGATTCCCGCGCTCGCGGACTATTACCGGCGCTACCCCGAGATCAAGCTCGATATCGTCGCAACCGATTCGCTCGCCGATCTGTTCGACGAAGGCTTCGAGGCGGCCATTCGCATCGGCACGCTCGCCAACCCGGATGTGGTGGCGCGTCCGCTGGCGCCATATCGGCTGGTGCTGTGTGCGTCGCCCGCTTACGTTCACGAGCATGGCGCGCCGGCTACGCCGCACGCGCTAGGCGAGCATCATTGCCTGACCTATGCGTATCCGCCCCGAGCGGAATGGCACGCGGCGCAAACCCAATGGACGCTGGAAGGCCCGGATGGGCCGATGAGCCTGTCCGTGGACGGCAGACTGAAAATTGACAATGCGGACGCGTTGCGCCGGGCGGCGTTGAGAGGGCTGGGTATCGCGATGCTTCCTTCCATCTTGATACGCGACGACATTCGAGAGAAGCGCCTCATCGAGATCATGCCGGACTTCGCCGGCCCCGAACGGACGATGAACCTGCTTTATCTTCAGGAGAGGCAGCAATCACCGAAGCTTCGCAGCTTCACTGAATTCGTGGTCGACCGGTTCGGCGCCGAAACGGCCTGTCGGACGTGAGGCGATTGCCGCCGGTCGCGAAAGGCGTCGTACTTCATCGACACCTCGCGATTTCGACCCGATGTACGTTTCCGTCCTCACCCGCCGTGGTCGCTCATCTGCACCGACCCGCGACGGAATGGCGCCGAAGCGACGATGCTCAAGTCGGATCGCGCCACCTCCGCCGCCTGCAGGGCGTGGCCGTTAGCCGCGCGAATCGACCCAGTTGCGTGCCCAGCGTGCCGAGTGCGCGAGCGCCTGTGCCTCGCTCGTGAAGTAATCGAGCGAATAGAACTGATAGCGGCCTTCGTCGTGCGTGCTATCGGCGCGTTCGAGCAGGAGGTTGGATGAAAAACTACCGTCGGGCAAGCGATGCGCCGAGGGTTGGACGGCATAGCCGTTGTACTGTTGAATTCGTTTGTTGTGCATTTTAATTTTAATGATGTTCGAATGCGCGCGTGCCGTGCGAAATGCGCACGGGTAAGCCGATTCAAAGCCATTGCGGACTGAATCTGACGCAGTCGGAAAGCGAAAATAAGGCGTTGCGGCCGGAGGGGGAATGAAGTGCAACGAGACGTGTGACGCTCGGCCAGCTGAATCACTCGATACAGCTCAAGGCGATCGCGCCAACTTGGGGAGGCGAAGCTCCGTTGGGATGTCGCTGCGACCCGGCGTCCGTCGTGGGAGGCCGGGCCCTTCAAACTTTACAGCGGCTTGATGTTCGCCGCTTGCAGACCCTTCGGGCCTTGCTTCGTTTCGAAGCTCACTTTTTGATTTTCAGCCAGCGTCTTGAAGCCGTCGGCACGAATTTCGGAGAAGTGAGCGAACAGGTCGTCGCCGCCCTTGTCCGGAGTAATGAAGCCAAAGCCTTTGCTGTCGTTGAACCACTTGACGATACCGGTATCCATGAAGATTCCTTGAGAAAAAAAGGGAAATTTGCTCTGTTGAAAGAGCGCGTGAAGCGTCAAGGAGGGAGAGGACAACGAATACCGCTGGGGAGGAGCGAGCAATTGATGAACAGCAATCGGACTTCTTGGACTTCGGTGCATACACTAACGGCAGGTGCCGGCCGCGTCAACGACTATCTTGTAACTGTGTGACATCCAGCTCGACGCGCCGACATCGAGACGCCCTTCCGCATCGCAGACGTGACTCCCCGACCGCGGGCAGCGAAGCCGAAGGCTGTCGTCACGACTGGACCCACACCGCCCCGCTTCACGCCTTCGCGAAGGCGAGCAGCAGCTCGCCGAGTTTGCCCGGTTGCTCCTGCTGGATCCAGTGACCTGCGCCGTCGATCAGCTCGATGCCGCGCATGCTCGTCGCCGCCTTCGTTCTCATCAGATCGAGCGCGCCAGGCGCCGAATAGGTGCCCCAATCGCGCTTGCCGCCAATGAAGAGCGACGGGACGTCGATCGTCCTGCCCGAAAACAGGCGCAACTCGGCGTTCAGGTCGGGATCGGACAAGACACGATAAGCCTGAAGCGCGCCTTGAAACCCGGTACGGCCATACTCCGCCGTGTATACGCCCAGTTCCGCGTCGGTGAGCCATTTGCAGGCAAGGATTTCGGCGGCGGACGGCTGGAATGGCGCGACGGTCTCGGGCATCGTCTTGCCGAGATCCATCACGTAGTACGTGGGCATTTGCGCCAGTTCCGAGGCCGTGAGCGCCTTCAGCGGATGCGGCTTGTTGCCCGGCCAGTCGGCGCTCTTCACGTGGAAAAATGCCCGCAGAAACGCTGATAGACCTTGGGGCGGGTGCCACATGTCCCGGTTGGCGTTCCGTGTGCACAGGTATTGCTGGTAATACGCTCTCGGCGGATCGAGCGCGGCAAGCGCCGCCGCCAACTTCCGGCCTTCGCTGTTCGGTTGAGCCGACGATGTCTCGCTTCGCGCCGTGTCGAATGGGAGCGCCGGCGGACCAGGGAACGGCGCACTCATCAGCACCACTGACGGAAAGACGTCCGGTCGCGCCAGCGCGCAATACGCCGCCACAGGCGAGCCGAGGTCGTGCCCGACCAGCATCGACGTATGCCGATACCCCAACGCCGATACCAGTCCGAGGGCGTCGCGCGTCATATTCAGGAGGCTGAAGGGCCCGAGCGGAGCGTCATAGTCGTTCGCCCAACCGGTCGTGCGTCCATAACCGCGCTGGTCGGGCGCCACGACGTGGTATCCCGCGTCGGCCAGGATGGGCATGAGATGCCGCCAGCCGTAGGCCAGATCCGGAAAACCGTGCAAAAGCAACGCGAGCGGCCGGCCGGCGCTTTCATGACCGGCTTCGAGAATGTGAACATCGAGGCCGTTCACCCCATGGATCATGCGCGAGCGCACTCCTTTCGGAAGCGTTCCTGCACCGTATGTCGGCGTGGCCAAATCACTCTCTCCTGTCGGGGTTGCGCGGGCAGGACGAAGCAAGGCAGCAACCAGGCCGGCCGCGCCCATCGCCAGAACGGTTCGTCGCGGCGCCGATGGCTTGCTCTTGTCGACGGGCATCGTCGAACTCCGAAATATGGTGATCACCATAGTATGGCGATCGCCATAGACCGGTCAAGCGGAACGTGGTACTTTTCCCGCATGACACGCAAGACTGACGCGCGCGCTCGCGCGATTGCCACGGCCGAACGGCTGTTTCGCATCCAGGGCTACACGGCGACCGGGCTGACCCAGATTCTCGAGGAAAGCGGCGCGCCCAAAGGGTCGTTCTACTTTCACTTTCCTCGCGGCAAGGCCCAACTCGCCGAGGAAGCAATCGATAACTACGTCACCCATCGAATTGCCGTCTTGCGGAACATCTCGGCTGATACGACCGGTCATGCGCTGAATTTTGTTCGCCAGATCTTCAGCACGTTTGCGGCCGAAATGGTCGCCACCGATTTCCAGTACGGGTGTCTCATGCAAAACCTGGCAAACGAACTGCCCGCGCTCGACGCCGAGCTGACCCAGCGGGTGGCGCGGGGGTTTGCCGATTCGACCGAGGTGATTGCGGCGCATTTCAGGGGGTGCGGGTTCGCTGCCGCGCGCGCATCCTCGGCCGCGGCCGCATTGGTCGCCGCGCTCGAAGGCGCCCGCACGGTCGCGCGCCTGGAACGCTCGCCGGCCGTGTTCGACGCACTGGCAGATGTCAGCAGCCAGGGATGGGGCGCTTCCGAGGGGTGATCCGGCCCAATGTTCTCGTCATGCGTCGTGCCTTGCGCACATCACGGGGAAATTGCCCGTTGCCGTGATGCCGCACCGGTTCGGTATCCGTGAACGCACGACGTGCCGCGAATTCAATTCTCTCGACCGCGTTAGCTCGAACTGCGCAGCGGTAGCCTGGCAACGTGAACGCGTGGAAAACTGGCAGGCGGCCGGACGAGTACCCCGAATTCCGAAGCATGGCCAGGTCGATCAAGCACGACCTCGCCGCGCAGATCGTCTATCGGTGACCAGATTGCAAGCTCGGCCAGACCGGAAGTCGACGTACCGCAACCGCGAACGCTCCGGCCGCCATCGCGAACACCCAAACCGCAGGTCAATGCGAAGCACCGAACAGTCGAATCACGACGCCGCGCAACCACCGGTTGCCGGCCTCGTGGTGATAGCGCGCATGCCAATGCTGCCGCACCGCGAAGCCTTCGACCGGGATCGGGCATGCATGAACCGCCAGATCGTTGGCTTGGGCCAGCGTCTCGCCGATATGACGCGGTAGCGTCGTGATCAGGTCGGTCGTCTGAACGATCGCCCCCAGCCCCAGAAAGCCCGGCAATTCCAGCACCACGTCTCGCTCGATGCGCGCCTGCCGCAGCGCCTGTTCGAGGAGTTGCGCCCCCGTTCCCGCCGTAATGGCGACATGCCCTTCCGAACGATACTGCCTGGCCCCGAGCCGACCGCGAATCCTCGGGTGATGCCGATTCACCAGACAAATCCAGTCCTGGTCATACAGCTTCTGCTGATAAATGCCGCCGCCCAGCCACGGCACGTAGCCAATCGCGAGATCGGCTTCGCCGGATTCGAGCGCCCGCTCCGTATTGCCGTCGATCCGTGCGGCTTCCAGCCGGACGCCCGGCGCCTGCGCCCGGACATGGGCCAGCAGCCGCGGCAGCAGCGTGACGTGGCTCGCGTCGGTCATGCAGATGCGAAAGCGTCGCTGGGCGGTCGCGGGATCGAACGCGATCTCCCACGCCGTGAAGCGCCGCAGCGATTCGAGAATTTCCCGGCAGGGCCCGATCAGCGCGTCGGCTTGCGGTGTCGGCGCCATGCCGCCGGGCGTGCGGATGAACAGCGGATCGTGCAGGTGTTCCCGCAAATGCCCGAGCCAGATGCTGACGGTCGGCTGGCTCTGGCCGAGCTGCTCGGCGACGCGCGTGACGCTGCGCACGTCGTACAGGAGATCGAATAGCTGAAGCAGCTTCAGGTCCGGCAGATCAGCGGGCATCGTCGCATTATTGTCCATGGCAATGACGTCATTGTACTCATTGCATTGTCGGCATGAGCGGCGGCTCCTATCGTGAGGCCATACGTCAAGGAGACACCATTGAAAATCGCGATTCTAGGAGCCGGCGCACTGGGTTGTGCGATCGGCGCCACCCTCACCGAAGGCGGTCACGAGACCTGGTTGATCGACCGCTCGCCCGCACACGTCGATGCGATGCGTCGCGACGGCCTGCGGGTCGACGACGCCCGCGGCACCCGGCAGGTACGCGTGCACGCGACGACACAGGCGGCCGAAGTCGGCGCGGCCGACGTGGTCGTGGTGCTGGTCAAGTCGTTCCACACTGACGCGGCGATCCGCGGCGCCCTGTCGCTGGTCGGGCCCGATACCGTCGTGCTGTCGCTGCAGAACGGCCTCGGGCACGAGGACATCCTGAGCGACGCCGTCGGCCGCGAGCGCGTCCTCGCGGGCAAGACCTACGTCGGCGGCGTGCTGCGCGGGCCGGGTCATATCGAATCCGGCGTGATCGGCAAAAACACCTACATCGGCGAACTCGACGGCCGCATCACGCCGCGCGTGCAGGCGATCGCCGCCGCGTTCGATACCGCCGGCCTCGCGACGACGATCAGCGACAACATCGTCGGCACGATGTGGGACAAGCTGCTGGTGAATGTCGCGACGGGCGCGCTGACCGGCCTCACCGGCCTCACCTACGGGCAGCTCTACGACGAGCCGCTGCTGAAGGCGACGTCGCTCGCGGCGGTCGCCGAAGCGATCGCGGCGGCGCAGGCAGCCGGCGTCAAGCTGTCGATGACCGATCCCGAACAGGCCTGGACCCTCGCCGCCGAGGGGCTGCCCGCCGCCTTCAAGACCTCGATGCTGCAAAGCCTGGAGAAAGGCTCGATCACCGAGATCGACTTCATCAACGGTTCGGTCGTGCGCGCCGGGCAGCGCCATGGCGTGCCGACCCCGGTCAATGCCACGCTCGTCGCCTGCATCAAGGGGCTGGAGCGCGCGATGGCCGATCGCCAACGTGAGGAGGCCGCCGCATGAGCGCCACGAAAGCCTATCTCGAACACGTCGCGATCTGGGTGAAGGACATCCACTGGCACATCCGTTTCTTCGAGGACGTGCTCGGCATGACGCTGCGCGAAGTGGACGGCCCGCTCGACGCACCGCGACAGTACTGGACGCTCGGCGGCATGCAATTCATCCACGCGCCCGACCACAATGGCCCGGAAGGCCGGCTCGCCCATCTCGGCGTGATGTGCGAGGACCTGGAGGCCGCGCTGGCCGCCGCGCGGCGATTCGACGTGACGGAGATGCCGCAGGGGCGCAACTGGATTCGCCTACCCGACGGGCTTGCCGTCGAACTGATTCAGGCCAGGCCGGCTTCATGCGTCGCGCAAGCACTGGCGATCAACCCGCGCGCGGAGGCATGACCATGACGATCGTCGAGAAATACTGGGACGACGCCCGCGAGGGCGACACGTGCACGAGCCCGACCTACCTCGTGACCAAGGAACGCATTCTCGCGTACGCCGACCTCACCGGCGACCATACGCCCGTTCACGTGGACGAGGAATACGCGAACGCCAGCCATTTCGGCTGCCTCGTCGCGCACGGGCTGTTCGGCCTGTCCATTGCCGACGGCCTGAAGACGCAGAGCGACTATCGCTTCCTGCCGGGCATGTCGCTCGGCTGGACCTGGGATTTCCTGCTGCCGATCAAGGTCGGCGACGTGCTGCACGTGACGTTCCGCGTCGGTTCGATGCGGGCCAGCAAGAGCCGCCCGGACTGGGGCATCGTCGTGCTGCCGTCGGAACTGATCAATCAGGACGGACAGGTCGTTCAACGCGGCGAACATCGCCTGATGGTGCCGCGCCGTCCGGAGGCACTGTAATGCAGGCACGTCCCCTCGAAGGCATTCGCGTCGTCGACTACAGCCATTTCCTCGCCGGCCCGTATGTCGGACGCTGTCTCGCGGCGCTCGGCGCCGAAGTGATCAAGGTCGAGCGCCCGGGCGCCGGCGACGCCGGACGCCAGCACGCGACCGTGCTCGACGACCAGCAAAGCGGCTACTTCCTGCAGCTCAACATGGGCAAGCGCGGCGTGAGCGTGAACATGAAGGACGCGCGCGGCAAGGCGTTCATGCAGCGGCTGTGCGACTCCGCCGACGTCTTCATCGAGAACTATCGGCCGGGCGCGCTGGACAAGCTCGGGCTCGGCTATGAAGAACTGTCGGCGCGCAATCCGGGCCTCGTCTACTGCTCGATTTCGGCGTACGGTCACACTGGTCCCGACGCACATCGTGCCGGCTTCGGGCTGATCGCCGAAGCGAAGAGCGGGATCATGCAGATGGTCGGCACGCCCGGCGAGCGGCCGCCGCTGCTCCGCATATCGCTCGGCGACATGTACACCGGCATTCATGCGGTCGCGGCGATCAACGCCGCGCTGCTGGGGCGCGTGAAGAGCGGCCGCGGGCAACACGTCGACATGGCGCTGTACGACACGCTGGTGTCGATGCACGAATATGCGGTGCAGTGCTACACGCTGAAGGGCGTGCTGCCCGAGCAGACCGGTCACGACATGCCGACCTCGACACTCTATGGCGTGTTCCGTGCCGCCGATGGCGATCTCGTGATCGCCGCGCAAGTCGACGACGCGTGGAAGCGCTTTGCACAACTGATCGAAGCGCACGGCGGCCCGGCTGGCTTCGGTGCGGACTCCCGGTTTCACGACAGCACCGGGCGCAATGCGCATCGCGCGGCGATCCTGTCGGTGGTCGAACCGTGGGTGGCCGCGCGTTCCGTCGCGTCGGTACTGGACCTGCTGGACGGCATCGACGTTCCGTGCGCGAAGGTGCAGCGCATCGACGAGGTGTTGAACGATCCGCAGATCCAGGCCCGAGGCATGGTCGTCGAGCAGCAGCATCCACGCTACGGCACGCTGCGCCTGCCCAACCTGCCGTTCCGGTTTTCCGATTGCGATACGACGATTCGCGAGGTCGCGCCCGATCTCGGCCAGCACAACGCGGAAGTCGCACGGTCCCTCGGGTTCGATGCGGCCGAAATCGACGCGATGCAGGCCGACGGCGTCCTCTATTCAAAAGTGAGCCAATGATGACCGACCAATACGCGGTGATCGGCAATCCGATCGGACACACCAAATCCCCGCTGATTCACGGCCTCTTCGCGCAAGAGACGCAGCAGGACCTCCGCTACACGGCGATCGAGGGCCCGCTCGAGCCGGCAGGCGCTTTTGCTGCCACTGTTCGTGCGTTTTTCGACGGCGGCGGCAAGGGCATCAACGTCACCGCGCCGTTCAAGCTCGACGCATTCGCGATGTCGGACGAACGCAGCGAGCGGGCGCAGCTCGCGGGCGCGGCCAACGCGCTCAAGTTCGACGGCGGCCGCATCCTGGCGGACAACTTCGACGGCATCGGGCTGGTTCGCGATATCGAGGCGAACCTCAATCTGCCGATGGCCGGCAAGCGCGTGCTGGTGCTCGGTGCGGGCGGCGCAGCGCGCGGCGCGCTGCTGCCGTTTCTCGACGCCGGCCCGGCGGAACTCGTGATCGCGAATCGCGACGTCGACAAGGCGCGCTTGCTGGCCGCGCAGGTCGCCGGTCGCGGCCCTCTGGTTGCCGGCAGCTATGCCGACCTCGCGCGGATGGGACGTTTCGATCTGGTCGTCAACGCGACGTCGGCCAGTTTGACCGGCGATCTGCCGCCTGTCCCGCCGAGCGTGTTCAGTCCGACGGGAACCGCCTACGAACTCGCCTATGGCAAGCGGCTCACGCCGTTTCTCCGGCTCGCTAAAAACGCGGGCGTGCACGGGATCGCGGATGGTGTCGGCATGCTGGTCGAGCAAGCGGCCGAGGCGTTCGCATGGTGGCGCGGCGTGCGGCCCGCGACCAGCGCGGTGATCGACCGGCTGGCCGTGCCGTTCGACTGAACACGCGATGGGGATCGGCATGCAGGCGATCCCGATGCGCCAAGGCATCGATCGCGACAGTGTCGGCGGGCGCGATCCGGTAGACTCGGCGGGCGCGTCCATACGAACGAGCTGCGCCGAGCAATCTCGCATTACCGCTGTCCTCCGTCCACGCCCGATACCGTGCCGAACACCGTCATGCCGGACACCACGCGCCCCGCTCGCCTGAACTTCGCGCTCATGTTGCCGCTGCTGCTGGCGGCCCAGCCGGTGGCGACCGACAGTTATCTGCCGGCCCTGCCTGAAATCGCCGCGACACTGGGCTCCGCCAGCGTCAGTCTCACGGTTTTCGCATTGATATTCGGTGTCGGACAATTGCCGATGGGCGGTCTTTCCGACCGAATCGGCCGCCGCCCCGTCTTGCTGACCGGCCTTGCGCTCTATGCGCTGAGTGCATTGGCGGCGGCGCTCGCATCGAGCGCCGCGATGCTGGTGGCCGCGCGTGCGATGCAGGGCTTTGCGATGGCCGCGATCCTGGTATGCGCGCGTGCGACGGTACGCGACCGGTACTCGGCGGGCGACGGCCCGTACGTGATGGCGCGCGGTTTTATGGGAATGGGGATGATGGCGTTCCTTGCCCCGATTCTCGGCGCGTATGTCACGCAGCACGCGGGCTGGCGATGGGTACTCGCGGGGATGAGCCTGTATGCGTTCGGCTTGCTCGTCATGTGCTGGTACGGCTTCGAGGAAAGCGCCGCCAGAATCGCGCCGGGCCGGAACTCGACCGGGGACGTGCGCGAGATATTCGGCAATGCCCCGTTCAGGGTATGGACGCTGCTGGCCGCGTCGACGTACACCGGCATGTTCTGTTTTCTGCTGCTTTCTCCGACGATTTACATCCGGCAGCTCGGCATCTCGCCCCAGCGATACGGCTGGATTCCGGCGAGCGGGACGCTCGTCTATGTCCTCAGTACCGTTGGCTGCCGGCACTTGCTGCGACGTCAAAGCATGCTGCGAACGGTGCGGCAAGGCGCGACGCTGAGCCTGTCAGGCGCGGTGATCCAGGCATTGGGGTGCGCGCTGCTTCCCGGCAGCATCTGGCCGCTGCTCGTCGGGCACGGCGTGTATTGTCTCGGGCACGGAATCCATCAGCCATGCGGGCAGGCAGGCGCGGTCAGCGGCCTGCCTCATCTTGCCGGCCGCGCGGTATCGTGGTCCGGCTTCATCATGATGTTCTTCGCTTTCAGCGTGGGGCAGACGGCGGCGGTTTTCACCGATCCGCGCTATCAGTCGGGCGCGTGGCCAATGGTGGTGCCGATGCTTGGCGTCGGCGTTACGCTGGTTACGATCGCGTTTGTGTGGTTGCCGAGAATCGGTGGCGCGAATTTGGGCGCGGCAGCGGTTCCGGCGCGGGCGGTAGATGGTCGGTGAGTTGTGGTGGGAACTCGATGGAAAGCGGCGGGATGGGTGTCCAGCGCGTCTCTTGTGACCGCCAAATGGACTTGGTGAACGTGATGCTCGACAAGGACGCTGCGAGCGAGCATCTAGGCAGCAGTGGCCTGAACAAGACGCAGGCCCCATCCAGTTTGCAACGTACCGTCTTCGCCTTGCAGGGGCGCGAACGCCGACAACAGTTCACTTTTGAACTGCGCGCGCGCCGCTTCCGACATCCGGTCGGCATCGTAGGTGTCCAGCATGTCCAACCACAGCTGCTCGGGTGTAGGTGTCCAGTCGATTTCGATGTCTTCAAAAGACACATCAACAAAATCGGGCTTGAGTAGTTCTTGCCACCCCGCTTCACTGCGCGTGCGCGCATCACCGAGTCGCAACTCTGTGAGCCGATCCTTCGCGATTGGCTTGAAGATGTCCAAAAAAACTTCGCCGACCTTGCCAGTCAAAAAGCTCCGTCCGACGATAGCGGAAAAGCTGCCGCCGTCACACAATACCCGGCGAATCTCTCGAACAACTTGTTCGATATCGTCCATCAACATGAGAGCCATGTGCGACAGCACGTAGTCTACTGAGCCGCTATCGAGTGACATTGCTTGTGCACGCTCGTTGAGCAATCGTATTTCGTGCGGCAATATTCCCCGAGCCACGCTTAACTCGCCATCGCTCATGTCTATGCCAATTAGCTTCGTTGCTGCATGCCCCCTGTCGTTCAGAATTTGCAGCAATGGCCCGTCACCGCATGCCAGATCGAGCACAGTCCGCGACATCGCATCGTTCGGTACACGATTCGCCAGTGCGTGATAGGAGGACGGGTATGCTGCCTGCGCAGATCGTGCAGGCCGATTACCGTAGGCTCGACGCGTTACTCCTGCCCGGCGGCGGTGAAAATCTTTCAAATATATTTCTGCGTACGAGGTCATTCTCGCGCCATTCGATTGTTCGCTAGTTGGGAGCACTTGTGACTCTCGAGCCTGAGCCCCGAGCGGATTGTCGACGAACCAGATCACGATGTCGAACATCTCAAAATGACCGGCAGCCACCACCGGCGCCGCTCGACCGACAACTTCGGACCGTGGCTATACGGCTCGGCGTCCAGCTGTGTGACGGGACAGTCGATGTCGGCGGATGGCGTGCTCACCATGCGCTGAGCACGCTGCCCCCTCCCGACGTCGATCCAGCCCCACACGAACGGAGCCACACAACGCATCAACGCGACGTACCCTCGTCGCCCACGCCCCCCACCATCAGCACATCCGACAACTTCAACACCGGACAATGCGCTCCCGCGCCCGCAACGGCATCACGATACGTCTCCGTAACAGCCGCCGCGATCCCATGAGCCGCGTCGACACCTTCCGCCATCGCCGAGTAGTACGACAGGTCCTTGAGCGCGTTCGCCATATGGAACGGCAGCGCGGACGTGTCGCCGGTCTCCAGAAACGGACGCAGCCGGTTCAGCGCGGCGCCGCCGCCACCGCCGTTGGCGAGCACGTCGGCCAGCACCGCGACGTCCACGCCCGAGCGCTTCGCGCACGCGACGGCTTCCGACAGCAGCGCGATGGTCCCGAGCGAAACATAGTTGTGCAGCAGCTTCATGCTGTGGCCGGCCCCGACATCGCCGACACACGTGATGTTTTCCGCGAAGCACGCGAGCACCGGCCTGATCTCCGCGAACAACCCGGGCGGCGCACCGACCAGCAGGTTCAGCCGGCCCTCGTGCGCCTCCTTGGCGCCGCGCGTCATCGGCGCGTCGACGAAGCGCCCGCCTGCCGCTTCGACGAGCCGCGCCATTCTGACGGTCGATTCGGGAACGGCGGTCGAACAATCGACGACGATCGCGTTGTCCCTCAGGCCGGCCAACACGCCGTCGTCACCTGTGAGCACCGCTTCCACTTCGGGGGACCCCGTCACGCACAGGATGATGACGTCCGCTTGCGCAGCCAGTTCGCGCGCGGTCCGCACGGTCCGTACGCCGTCGCGCAGCAGCTCGTCGAGCGGCTGATTGCCCGGATGCTCGACGACCGTGAGCGGATAACCGTGCTTCAGCACGTTGCGCGCAATACCATGCCCCATCAAACCCACGCCGATCAGGCCAATCTGCTGTTTCATGTCGTTCCCGTCAAAAGATCGCAACGCGGTGCAGCACTGCGGCGAAATGGATAGTCGTTACCGGTCGACGAGCCGCGCCGGCAGCAGCATCGTGAGGACGATGCCCAGCAACAGGCACCCGACCATCACGAACAGCGGCGCGGCAAGACTGCCGGACGCCTGCTTCAGGTAGCCGACCGCATAGGGCCCGAAGAAGCCGCCGAGGTTCCCGAACGAGCTGATCACCGCGATGCCCATCGATACCGACGCGGTGCCGAGCGCCGCGGTCGGCATGCTCCAGAACAGCGGCGGAAACGAGATGAGCCCCGCGTTCGCGATGCAGAGGGCGAACATGCCGAGCCACAGCTGATCGTGCCAGACGACCGACAGCCCGAGCCCGGTCGCGCCCATCAGCAAAAGCGCGGCGACGTGCAGCCGCTGCCGGCCGCACCGGTCCGCGCTGCGTCCGAACAGGACCATCACGACCACGGCCACCGCATTCGGCAGCGCGGCGAGCAAGCCGATGACGAAATCGCTGCCGATGCCCATCTGCTTGATCATCGTCGGCGCCCAGAATGTATAGCCGTAAATCGCGAACACGTCGAGAAAGTAGATCACGCAGAACGCCCACACGAGCCAGTTCGAGAACAGGCCGCGGTGATTGACCGACTCGGTCGTCGCACGATCCTCCGCCAGCACGCGTGCCAGGACGGCGCGCTCCGCTTGCGAGAAACGCTCGCTGCGCGTGACGTCGTCGTCGAGGCCCTTCCATACATACAGCGCAGCCACGAATGCGGGCAGCGACTCGAGAATGAAGATCCATTTCCAGCCCGGGATCTGCATCGCCCCGTCGAAATACTGCAGGATGAAGCCGGTCAACGGCGAGCCGATCAACCCGGCCAGCGCGAGCGCCGCATAAAACATCGACAGGATTCGCGCGCGCCGCCGCCCCGGGAACGAACGGGCCATGTAGAGCACGATGGCCGGGATGAAGCCGGCCTCGGCGACGCCGAGCAGAAAGCGCATCACGTAGAACTGCATCGGCGTGGACACGAACGCCGTCAATCCCGACACGACGCCCCACGACACGACGATCCGCGTGATCCAGCGGCGCGGCCCGACGCGCACCAGCAGCATGTTGCTCGGCACCTCGAAGATCACGTAACCGAGAAAGAATATCCCTGCACCGAAGCCGAACACCGCGTCCGAAAAGCCCAGATGCTCGCTCATCTGCAATTTGGCGAAGCTGACGTTCACGCGATCGATGTACGACGTGACGTACGCGAACATCAGGATCGGGAGAATTTGCACGGCGAGCCGACGAAAGATCCGGTCCTCCTGGGCGAGATCGTGCGCCGATGCCGGGGCCGCGAGGTCGCCCGGGTTGCAGGCCGCGTCGATTTCCACGTTTGTCTCCGAAAGTTCATGGATGCCCCGCGTGCATGCTTGCGTCGTCACGCGTACAGTCGCTGTCGATATAGATGTGTGCGACAGGGGACGGTTCGAATCTACCGGCCGCCCCGCCCACCCGATATGCGAAATCCTTCAAGTGGCACTTCGAATATCTCGAACGCACGCGCGGGCCGCCATCGTACGGTGCAATGCACAAGCCAACGGAAAACGGATTCCGGCCGCCGATCGCGCGCACGGCACGGGCCTTCGCGGCGCGACGGCGGCGTTGCGGTGTGCGGCGCACCATTCGCGGCCGATCAGAGCGAGTCAGGGTTAGCACCACTTCGCCCAATACCGTCGCGCGCAGCGATGAATGACATACTTGCCGCAGTTTCAATCGGAGCCCGCGCTTGTTCGATCTCACGTCCCTCGCCCTGTTCGTCCGTGCAGCCGAGCTGGGCAGCCTGTCGCGCGCCGCGCAGCAGTCCCACATGTCGCTCTCCACCGCGAGCCGCCGGATCGCGCTGCTCGAGCATCATTTTCGCGTGGTGCTGCTGAACCGCACGGTGGCCGGCGTCGAACTCACACCCGCCGGCGAAGCGCTGTTGCGCCACGCGACCGACCTGCTGCTGCGCACCGATGCGATCTACAGCGAACTGTCCGACTATACGAAAGGCGCGGTCGGCCGCGTCCGCGTGTTCGCGAACATCTCGGCGATCAGCCAGGATCTGCCCGATCAGTTGCGCACCTTTTCGCAACGCTATCGCGACATCAAGCTGCAGATCAGCGAGCTGAGAAGTTCCGACATCCTGCAGGCACTGCGCGAAGGCCGCGCGGACGTCGGCATCGTCACGTCGCGCACCGCGCCCGAGGGCATCCACCTCGCGCCTTACTGCATGGATCGGGCCAGCGTGGTCGTCCCCGACGACTACCCACTCACCGGCGATTCGATCGATTTCAGCGCGTTGCTCGACCACGATCTGGTCGCGCTCGACGACCGCTCGGAACTCACGCGTGCGCTCGTCAGGGAAGCGGCGCTGCTCGGCAAGTCGGTCCGCTTCCGCGTGCAGGTGCAGAGCTTCGAAGCCATGTGCCGGCTGATCGCGGCAGGGCAAGGCATCGGTATCCTGCCCGAGCGCGCGGTCGCGCTGTTTCGCGAACCGATGCGCCTGCGCTTCATTCGCCTCAACGATCCGTGGGCCAATCGCGTCATGTCGGTCGGCATTCGCGCCGGCGCCGTGCCGCTGCCGACGCGCAAGCTGTTCGAGTTTCTCGCCTCGTTCGCACCGCCTTCGCTCGTCTCCGGTGAAGCCGGGCAATCGAACGACTGACTGCGCCGCCACGAGTGTGTGCGCGCCGGCGTGTTGCAGATTTTCGAAGGTCCCGTTCACGAATCCGCACTTCCTGCCGATGCCGGCGACGCAGTAGATTCGACGGACAGATTCAATAGTCCGCCGGTTACCGCAACGGAAGAGACACGGGAGACATGCCGACGCGATCCGAGGGGAATCGGATGCAGCGTTGCGTATCAAAGGCCGCCGCGCAGCAGTTCGACGCGGCCCGGCTCGCGCAGCTCCCCGTGTCTGCCCCTCCCGTGCGGGACGCCAGCTTCATCATGGAGGCTTCCCGCAACATGAAGAACCCGCACCGCATCGCGGTCATCGCCGGCGACGGCATCGGCAAGGAAGTGATGCCCGAAGGCCTGCGCGTGCTGCGCGCCGCCGCGGCCCGCTTCGACATTCCGCTGGCGTTCGACGAGTTCGGCGACTGGTGTACCGATCACTACGTTCGCCACGGCACGATGATGCCGGCCGACTGGGCACGGCAGATCGGCGCGCACGACGCCATTTTCTTCGGGGCCGTCGGCGCGCCCGATATCGTACCGGACCACGTCGCCGTGTGGGAATCGCTGATCAAGATCCGGCGCGAGTTCGATCAATACGTGAACCTGCGCCCGGTGCGCCTGATGCCGGGCGTGCCCGCGCCGCTCGCCGGGCGCCAACCGGGCGACATCGACTTCATCGTCGTGCGCGAGAACACGGAAGGCGAGTATTCGTCGGTGGGCGGCCGGATGTTCACCGGAACCGACCGCGAGATCGCCGTGCAGCAGTCGGTTTTCTCGCGCGTCGGCGTCGACCGCGTGCTCAGGTTCGCATTCGAACTCGCCCGCTCGCGCCCGCGCAAGCAGCTGACGGCGGCGACGAAATCCAACGGCATCTCGATCACCATGCCGTTCTGGGACGAACGCCTCGCGGAAATGGCCCGGTCGTTCCCGGACATCGAAACGCGCAAATATCACATCGACATACTGTGCGCGCACTTCGTCCAGAATCCGGATCGCTTCGACGTCGTCGTCGCCTCGAACCTGTTCGGCGACATCCTGTCCGACCTCGGCCCCGCGTGTACCGGCACGATCGGCATCGCGCCGTCGGCGAACCTGAACCCGGAGCGGCGCTTCCCTTCGCTGTTCGAGCCGGTGCACGGCTCGGCGCCCGACATCGCGGGCCGCGGCATCGCGAACCCGATCGGCCAGATCTGGTCGGCCGCGTTGCTGCTTCAACACCTCGGTCGCGGCGAATCGCGCTACGAAGCCGCGGCCGTCGAAATCGTCGCGGCGATCGAATCCGTGCTCATCGCCGGCCCGCGCACCCGCGACATGGGCGGCACGGCCAGCACCGAAGAACTGGGCGCCGCGATTGCACACACCATCGCGAATCCCGCATCGATCGAGGAATGACCCATGCAATTTGATCACTACATCGGCAACGCCCGCGTCGTACCGAATACCGGCGAGCGGATCGACGTCGTCGACCCGAGCACCGGCGAACCGTTCGCGACGATCGCGCGCGGCGATGCGACCGACGTGCAGCGCGCCGTTTCCGCCGCACAGCGCGCGATGGGCGACACGCTCGACGGCCCGTGGGCGAAGCTGTCGCCGGTCGAACGCAGCAACCTGCTGTTCGCGTACGCCGCGGCCGTCTCGCAGCATGCGGACGAACTCGCGCAGCTCGAAGCGCGCGACACGGGCAAGGCGCTGAACACCGCCCGTACCGATGCCGCGGTGCTCGCGCGCTACCTCCAGTACTACGCCGGATGCGTCGACAAGCTGCACGGCGACACACTGCCCTACACCGCCGGGTTCACGGTATTGACGGTGCGCGAACCGATCGGCGTGACCGGCCACATCATTCCGTGGAATTACCCGATGCAGATCTACGGTCGCTCGGTCGGCGCGTCGCTCGCCGCCGGCAATGCGTGCGTGGTCAAGCCGGCGGAGGACGCGAGCCTGTCCATTCTGCGGCTGGCGGAAATCGCGGCCGAGGTCGGCTTTCCGGCCGGCACCGTCAACGTCGTCACGGGGCTGGGCGGCGAAGCCGGCGCGGCCCTATCGGCCCATCCCGGCATTCGTCACATCTCGTTTACCGGATCGACGGGAACGGGCGCGCTGGTCGGCCGCGCGGCCGCCGAGCGTCACTGCCCGGCAGTGCTCGAGCTGGGCGGCAAGTCGCCGCAATTGCTGTTCGACGATGCCGATCTCGATCAGGCGCTGCCCGTCATCGTCAACGCGATCGTGCAGAACGCGGGGCAGACCTGCTCGGCCGGCAGCCGCCTGCTCGTCCAGCGCACCGTCTACGAACGCGTGCTCGATCGTCTCGCGCAGCAATTCGAGCGGCTGCGTTCGGGGCCGCCGTCGATGAATCTGGAGATGGGGCCGCTCGTCAATGCAAAGCAGCATGCACGGGTGCGGGCCATCGTCGAGCGCGCGCAGGCCGACGGCATTCGCGTGGCGGCGCGCGGCACCATCGCGGCCGGCGCATCGGGCGCAGGCTACTACCAGGAAGCGGTGCTGTTCCGCGACGTGCCGCCCGACAGCGAGCTCGCGCAGGAAGAGGTATTCGGCCCGGTGCTCGCGGCCATGCCGTTCGACGACGAAGACGCGGCGGTCGCCCTCGCGAACGGCACGCAGTATGGCCTCGTCGCGGGTGTCTGGACCCGCGACGGCGCCCGCGCGCTGCGGCTCGCGCGCAAGCTGCAGGCCGGACAGGTCTTCATCAACAACTACGGCGCGGGCGGCGGCGTGGAACTGCCGTTCGGCGGCGTGAAGGCAAGCGGGTATGGCCGCGAGAAAGGCTTCGAGGCATTGCTCGGCTTTACCGCGCTGAAGACCATCGCGATCCGGCACGATTGATCGCGGCCACGCTGCGACGGCCGTTCGGGCCGTCGCCGGAGAATCGCCATGTCCCGACTGACCATCGTGGGCGCCGGCCGCGTCGGCCAGACGCTCGGCAACCTGATCGTCGCGAACCGTGTCGTCGACGTGGGGCAAATCTACGCTCGTGACATCGCGCGCGCCGCCGTGGCATTCGTCGGCGCCGGCCGACCGGTCGATGATCTTGATCGGGCCGAGCCCGCCGACATCTGGCTGCTGTCCGTACCGGACACCCGGATACGATCCCCCCAAAAGCCATCAGCCCATCGTCTGCGCGAACGACTTCAGATACTTCATGCCCGTGTCGCACATGATCGTCACGATCGTGGCGTCCGGGCCGAGCCGTTCGGCGAGTCGCAATGCGCCGGTTACGTTGGCGCCGGTCGACGTACCGCAGAACAGCCCCTCCTCCGCGGCCAGTCGGAACGCCATGGCTCTTGCGTCCTCCGTCGAGACGCGCTCGAGTTCGTCGGCGATGCCGTCGCGCCAAAGCGGCACGACATAGCCCGCGCCGATCCCGTCGATCTTGTGCGCGCCGGTCGATCCACCCGACAGCACCGCCGATTCGGCCGGCTCGACACCGGCGATCCGGATGCGTGCGTCATGCTCGCGCAAGCGCCGCGAAATCCCGCGCAGCGACGCAGCCGTGCCGACGCTCTGGACGAAACCGTCGAGACGGCCGCCGGTCTGCTCCCAGATTTCGTCGGCCATCTTCGTATAGGCGTCGAGCTGATCGGTGTTTTCCATCTGCGCGGTGATGTATGCGCCCGTCTCGCCGGCAATCCGATGCGCCTCGCGAATCATGTCCTTCGTCAGCTTCCCGGTTTGCTTGCCGTTGTCGCTCGGGACGAGCGTCAGCTCCGCGCCAAGCAGGCGCATGTGATCGAGCTTCTCCTTCGAGAACGCATCCGACGAGACCAGATGCAGCGGATGCCGCTTGACGGCGCACACCAGCGCGAGCGACACGCCCGTGCTGCCACCGGTGTACTCGACCACCGCGCCGCCGGGCTTCAGACGCCCATCGCGCTCGGGCGCTTCGATCATCGCGAGCGCGATCCGGTCTTTCATGCTGCCGGTCGGATTCTGACTTTCGAGCTTGACGAACAGACGCGCGCCGTTCTTCGGGACAACGTGTCGTAACGGGACGAGCGACGTGTTGCCGATCGTGTCGAGGATGCTGCCGGGAGTCGATTTCATGTGGACCTCTGAAGTGAGCGAACGGGCAAGACCCGGCGGGTAGCCGTCAGGTCGCATGACCGAGCAGCGCGACAGCGAACGTGAGCGTTGCCGCGAAGCCGGTCAGGAAAGCGATCGTGCGAACAACCGGAATGCCAGCGGCGTAGACGACGTAGTGAACCAGCCGCGCCCCGAGATAGAGCCTGGCCGAGAACACCGTCGCCGGGCTGCTCGCACCCGTCATTGCGCACATCAATACGAGCGGGGCGAACACGGCAAGATTCTCGATCGCGTTCGCATGCGCACGCCGTGCGCGCTCCGCCCACGGTGGATCGGGCGGATGGGACGGATCGGGATTGCTCAAGGCCGCCATCAGGCCGCGTGTCATGATTCTGGCCAGCATGTAAGGAATCCACATCAGCAGCGTCGCGATCGCGGTCAGCGTCAGCAGGTGAAGTTCTGGCGAAAATGTCATCGGATTGGCCTCTGTCGGACTGAGCCGCAGGCGGGATCTGCGGATGCCGGAAATGCTTCGCAGTCTAGACTCGGGACGAGGCCGCTCGCCATAGTCATAAATGACATTAATAGCGACATTCACGACAGCCATTCGACATGAAAGCCACTATCCGTCCGACCGGAAAATCCGATGCATGGGCGGGGTAGCGCAAGCGCGCCACGCGCCGCCCGCTGCATTCAATCAGACCGTACGCGACACGAGCTCGCCCAGAACCGTGTCCAGTGCGACATGGCCGTGCAGGATTTCTTCAGGATCACTTTCGAAATCGATCCAGCCTTCGTTGAAGCCGTCCAGCATGCGCATGCGGGGGAGCGGATGCTTCATGCCCTGCGCGCGAAACAGCGCTTCCCACGTTCGTCTGTCGACGGCTTCCGCGCGCACGTCCCGGCCCAACACGCGAGCGAAGGCCAGCGCGAGATCGTTGGGGCTCACCCGGCACGGGCCTTCGAGCTCGACGACACGCACACCGTGCCACGTCTGCTGGAGCAGTTGCGCCGCCACGCGGCCGACGTCCGCGGTGGCGACCATCGGCACAGGCTTGTCGAGCGGCTGCAGGTAACTGGCGACGACGCCCTCGTCGCGCGCGGACGCGACATCCCACGCGGCGTTCTCCATGAACCAGCCGGGCCGCAGGAACGTCACCGGCATCGGCATCTCGCGCAGCGCCTGCTCCATCAGCGCGAGTTGCGTGAGCAGATTGGGCTCGTCGGCCTGCGCGCCGATCGTCGACAGGCACACGACCCTGTCGGGGCGCGCCTTCAGCAGCGCGGCGGACACGGCCTCGATCACTTTCCGCGCTTCGGGAAACCCCGGCGCCGGATCGAACACCGGCGGCAGCAGGATGAAAACGCCCGTCGCGCCGGCGAATGCGTCGGCGAGCAACGCCGGGGCTTCCATGAAAGCCGTTGCGATCTCGCACCCGCGCGCCGCCCATGCCGCTGCCCGCGTCGCGTCGCGCACGACCGCGCGCACGGGCCGACCCGAGGCCAGCAGTTCACGGGCCAGTGCGCCGCCGACCTTGCCGGTAATTCCTGTGATTGCATACATTGCTCGTTCTCCATGTGTGAATACGTGGGTCGCATTCTGGACAAACGCCGACCAAAACAAAACGACATGGATGGCATCAGATAAGTGACAACGCGTCATCAATTCGGCATGATCGACACGGACGCCCGGCGTGGCTACGCTGTGCGGCGTCGGCGTGTCGGCCTTCAGTGGGTCGTGCGCGATCCGCCACCCGTATTCAGTCGAACCACCATGAGATCCAGTAGCGAGAAGCTGTCAGGCAGCATCAGCGTGTTCGCCGCCGTCGTCGATGCCGGGACGTTTTCGGCTGCCGCCGACGTCATCGGCATGACGCCGCCGGGCGTCAGTCGAGCGATCGCGCGGCTGGAAAAAAGGCTGAACATCCGGCTGTTCAACCGAACGACGCGGTCGGTGTCGCTGACCGAAGAGGGCCGCCGCTTTTACGAGCAGGTCATGCCCCATCTCGCCGGGCTGGAGGAAGCCGCCGCGGCGGCCGCGGGCGGCGCCTCCGCGGTGCGCGGCAAGCTGCGAATCAATCTGGATCCGGTCGTCTACCGCGCCATTCTCGGGCCACGGCTCGATGCGTTCATGGACGCGCATCCCGAACTCGAAATCGAGCTCATCGCGCGAGACAGCCTGGGCGACCTCGTGATGGACGGCTTCGACCTCGCCGTGCGCTTCGGCGAACCGCGGGCATCCAGCCTGATCGCGAGAAAGCTGCTCGATACCGGCGTCGTGACGGTCGCGGCGCCCTCGTACATCGCGCGCCGGGGACGGCCGGCCAAACCCGAGGACCTCGAAGACCGGCACCACCGCTGCCTGGAATTTCGCAATCCGGAGACCGGCAAGCCGTTCGCGTGGGAATTCCATCGCAAGCGCAAACGCATCGTGGTCGACACTCGCGGACGCCTCACGGTCAACGATCCGGGCGCGCTGCTCAACGCGTGCCTCGCCGGCTCCGGCATTGCGCAGATGCTGCTGCTCGGTGCCGAGCCGCTGATCGCCGACGGCCGGTTGATCAACCTCTTTCCCGAATGGGCCGACGAGCGGTATCCGCTATACGCGTATTACCCGTCCCGGCATCACGTGCCGGCCAAGACCCGCGCATTCCTGGATTTCATCAGAATTTGCTCCGAGAAACCCCGCCATTGATGCCGGGAAGGAAAGGAGTGCTGTTGACAGACAGCTTCTTCCACGGGTTAGGATCACCTGCATGATCCTCGTCTACCGCTACCGCGTGAAGTCGCTCAACGGACTGCTTAACAAGCAGAGCCGCGCGGTGAACTACGTCTGGAACTTCTGCAACGACACGCAGAAGCACGCGCTCAAGTGGAGCAAGAAATGGCCGACCGGATTCAACCTGAACGTGCTGGCGACCGGCAGCAGCAAGGAACTCGGTATTCACTCCGGCACGGTCAACGCGACGTGCGAGCAATATGCGAAGTCGCGCAGTCAGCGCCGTCGGCCCTACCTGCGCTATCGCGGCAGGAAATCGTTGGGCTGGGTGCCGCTGAAGGGGCGTGACCTGAAGCGCGAGGGTGACGCGTTCCGTTTCGCCGGCAACACGTTTCGGGTGTTCAACAGTCGACCGCTTCCCGAAGGCAAGATCAAGGACGGCACCAACTTTGCGCAGGATGCACGCGGCAACTGGTTTCTCAACATCGTGATCGAGATGCCCGATGTGCAGGCCCGCCCGATCCGTTCCGGCGTCGGTATTGATCTCGGCCTGAAAGACTTCGCCACACTTTCGACCGGCGAGAAGCTGCCCAATGACCAGTTCGGTCGACGAGCGGCGGAAAAGCTGGCGAAAGCGCAACGGGCGCGAAAGCACAAGCGGCATATCGCGAAGCTGCACGCCAAGGTCGCGAATGCGCGTGCCGATTTCCAACACAAGCTCGCGCTCGATCTGGTGCGGCGCTTCGATTACATCGCGGTCGGCAACGTGTCGGCTGTCAAACTCGCCAGAACCAGGATGGCGAAGAGCGTCTACGACGCGTCCTGGTCGTCCTTCCGAAACAAACTCCGTTACAAAGCGGTCGCGCACGGGGCCACGTTCGAGGAAGTGGACGAAAGCGGTTCCACCCAGTCCTGTTCGTCGTGCGGGTCGAAAGACAGCTCGACGCGGCCGAAAGGTATCGCGGGACTGCGAGTAAGAGAATGGGCCTGCAGTGACTGTGGTGCCGAGCATGATCGTGATATCAACGCTGCGCTGAACATTCTCCGATGCGGACGTGCATCGCCAGGTGTGGGAATCCGCCGCCTTTAGGCGGTGGAGGACGTCAAGGTCGAACTGACGGGTATTCACGGGGGCGTCGGCGCACGCTAGTGGTGTTCGCTACCGATTGTCGGCACGCAACTCCCGCACCCCACGGCCGAGCCTGCGGCGCAACAAGGCCCGCAACGTCGCCGAATCCGCGTAACCCACTTCGCTTGCGATCGTCTCCAGGTCGTAACCCATCGACACGAGGTTCTGCGCCCGTTCGATTCGGAGATCCTGGAAGAACGCCAAGGGCGACTTCCCGAGTACCGCCTCGGTACGGCGCTGCAACGTGCGTGGTCCCACGGCCAATGCAGCCGCCGCTGTCTGAAGCGAGAAACCGAGGGAAAGATGCTCGCGGGCCCAGCGCTCGAATCGCGCGATCAATGGATCGGCGTGTGCAAGGTAATCCGGAATGATGTATTCGGCCTGCGACGAACGCTTGTCGATCAGCATGAAGCGGGCCACGAGCGTGGCCAGTTCGGGACTGGCCTGACGTAGCAACCACAGCGCCAGGTCGAGATGGCCCATGGCCGATCCTGCCGTGACCACGCGATCCGCGGCGACGACCATGCGCGAATCGTTCAGATCGACTGCCGGATAACGTTGACGGAAGAAAGGCGACAGCGACCAGGTGGTCGTCGCCTCGCGATGATCCAGCAGCCCGGCTTCGGCCAGCAAGAACGTACCGATACAAGCGGCGGCGACGCCGACGCCGTCGGCATGCCACGCACGAAGGTGCGCCATCGCATCGCACACGTCCCGACGCTGCAGCGTCTCGATCAGGCGCTCCGGCTCCCTGATACCGGGCGCGGGCACGGCCACCCAGTCCGGGCGACGCACGCTGCTGGCCGGTTCCACCAGCATCGACAGTCCATGCGCAGTGCGAACGCGTTTGCGCACGCCCGCCACCGTCACGTCGAAGGGCGGCGCGGCGAAGCCTTGGGCAGCAGCTAGTTCGTTGGCCATCGCGAAGGTATCCAGCAGTACCGTCAGCCCGGTGTCGAACAGACCCTCGAGGGCCAGGATCGTCAATCTCATGTCGTAAACATCTCTATTAATGTCATTTACGACTATAGCCCGGTTTCGGGGCAAAGCCTAGACTGCGTGGCAACGTGGTGAAGACATCAGCTGCCTCGGTTTTCAATGACATCACACGTTTCATCTCGACCGCATCGGAGCCGCACGTACGGATGCGGTTGCGGTCCTCTAACCTCATTGGCTGGGAAACACTCAACATGTCCAGAACCATTCTGATCACCGGCGCCAGCAGCGGCTTCGGCCGCGACACCGCGGAAACACTCTCACGTGCCGGGCACCGGGTATTCGCGTCGATGCGTGACGTCGCCGGCCGCAACCGGCCGCATGCCGATGCGCTGCGGGCGAGCGGCGTGCAGGTCGTCGAACTCGATGTGACGGACGATGCGTCCGTCGAGCGCGGCGTCGCCTCCGTGCTGGAACATGCCGGGCGTCTCGATGTCCTGATCAATAACGCTGGTATCGGGTCGGCCGGCGTTTCCGAGGCGTTCACGACGAAGCAGGTACAGGCACTCTTCGACGTGAATGTATTCGGCATCCAGCGCATGTCGAGAGCGGTATTGCCGACCTTCAGAAAGCAGGGCGAAGGCCTGATCGTGAACGTCGGCTCGATACTCGGCCGCGTGACGTTTCCGTTCTTCGGTCTCTATGGCGCATCGAAGTTCGCGATCGAAGCGTTGACCGACAGCTACCGCTACGAATTGTCGACGTTGGGCATCGACGTCGTTCTCGTTCAACCGAGCAACTATCCGACGAATATCTTCGGCAGCGCGCAGCGGCCCGCCGACGCCGCGCGCGTGCCCGGCTACGGTGAAGCCGGTGCGATTCCGGACAAGATGGTCGAGACGTTGATGACGTTGTTCGCGAGCGACCACGCGCCGGACCCGCACGACGTCGCCGAAGCCATCGCTCAACTCGTCGAGCAAGCACCGGGCACGCGCCCCGCGCGTTGGGTCGTGGGTCAGTCATTCGGCGCCGACGCCCTCAACGCTCAAGCAGCAGCGATTCAGGCGCAGACACTGGAGAGTCTCGGGCTCGCGCACCTCGCCGGGCCGCAAGGACAATCCGCGGCGGCGTGAAGATACGTTCGCGGCAGAAAACGTCCGTCGACGCGATGGTCCACCGACTACGCGTCGGACAACGATGACGGTGAACCGCACATCCGCGAACGCTCGCTGAGCAGCGTATCGCGGTCTCTCCCATACGACGCCCTATGCGCCGACCATGCCGACCGTCACACCCGTGGTCAATCGCGTTTCAGTGTCGACCTCAGAAACTGTCCCGCCACGAAGATGTCGCGCTCCACTGCGCGTCGCGCCGCGGCGGCATCCCGCCTGTCCAGCGCATCCATCAGGTCTTCGTGGGCGTCGTTCAACACGGCGGAGGCTTCGGACGTGTCGAAGAGGCGGTTCGAGATCGGGCCGGCCTTCAGCCACAGCGTATCGATCAGCTCGAACAGCAACGGCGAGCCGGCCGCCTTGTAGAGCAGGACATGGAAGTCTTCGTTGGCGGCGAGGTAATCGGTGGCTTGGTCGGCCTTCAACGAAACCGCGGGCTGCTTCAGCGTTGGTTTGTCTCCCGCGGACTTCCTGGCGCGAGCCGGCTGATCCGCAGGGTGTTTCAACGCCTTCGCCATGCGCTGGCAAAGCTTGCGCAGCGTGGCGAGTTCGGCCGGCTCCAGCCTCAGGCAGCCGCGCTCGGCGGCCTCGCCTTCGAGCAGCATGCGCATTTGCAGCAGGTCGTCGAACTCGGGCACCGTCAGCCTGGGGACGATCGTTCCGGCGTTGGGCACGTTCACCAGCGCACCTTCGGCAGCCAGACGCTGCAGCGCGGCGCGCACCGGCATCTGCCCCACCCCCATCTCGGCTGCCACGTTGCGGATCTTCAAGCGCTCGCCGGGAAGGAAGCGGCCTACGGTGACCCATTGCCGCAACGTGGCGTAGATCGTGTCTTGCTGAGTGGTGGTGGGTTCGATGTCGTGACTCATGAATCGGCAGCGGCGGTGAGCGAAGCCAGCACGGTGTCGAATGCGGCGAGCAGGCGCTGCACGTGCATCCGGGTCGTGTCAGGGCAGACGAGCATCATATTGTGAAAAGGCGTGATGAGTACGCCGCGGTTCAGCAACGCCAGATGCAGCGCGTGCTCCAGCTCGGCATCCATCACCGCCTCGGCCTGGCTGCCGTTGCGCGGCGGCTGCGGGCAGAACTGGAACTCCACCCGGGCGCCCACCTGGGTGACGCACCAGGGCAGGCCGTGGCGGGCGATGATCGTGCGCAGCCCGGCGGCCAGTTGCTCGGCCAGCGCGTGCATCGGGGCGAAGACCTCGGGCGTCATCAGATGCGTGAGCGTGGCGCGCATCGCCGCCATGGCCAGCAGGTTGGCGGTCAGCGTGGTGCCGATGCCCGAGTGGCCCGGCGGTGCCGTGCGCTTGGCGGCCTCGGCGCGCTCGGCCAGTGCGGCGCTGAAACCATAGGCTGCGCACGGCATGCCGCCGCCCAGTGCCTTGCCCACCACCACGGCATCGGGCTGCAGGCCGTGAGCGCACGCATAGCCGCCGGGGCCGCTGCTGAGCGTGTGGGTCTCGTCCAGTACCAGCAGGCTGCCGTGGCGGCGGATGAGGTCTTGCGCCTGCGCCCAGTAGCCCGGTTCGGGCAGCACCATGCCGATGTTGGTCATCACTGGCTCGGCCAGGACGCAGGCCACGTCGCCCGGGGCCAACGCGGCTTCCAGCGCGGCCAGGTCGTTGAATTCCACCACGCGCGTGGTGATGGTGAGATCGTGCACCTGGCCCAGCAGGCTGGCGCGTTGCGTGGGTTGGCCGTCCACCAGGTCGACGAAGACGTCATCGACCGTGCCGTGGTAGCAGCCGTTGAACACCAGCAAGGTACGCCGCCCGGTGGCGGCACGTACCCAGCGCAGCAAGAAACGGTTGGCGTCGCTGGCCGTCATCGCGAACTGCCATTTCGGCAGACCGAAATGCCGAGCCAGCAATTCACCCACGACGGATGCGTCCTCGTTGGGCAGCATGGTGGTGAGGCCCTGCCGTGCCTGGGTCGCCAGTGCCTCGGTCACGACGGCGGGCGAATGGCCGAACATGGCGCCCGTGTCACCCAGGCAGAAGTCGGCCAGCGTGTGACCGTCCACATCGGTGAGTTGTGCCCCCTGGGCCTGGGCCACGTGCAGCGCGAAAGGCGTCGACCAGTCGTTCATCCAGTGCAGCGGCACGCCGAACATCAGCTGCGGCGCGGCGCGTGCGGACATCACCTGCGACTTCGGGTTGCGTTGCGCGTACTCGGCGCGCTCATGGGCGAGCAAGGCCTGTACGCGTTCGTGCTCGATGCCGGTATGTGGAAGCGTGTGGTTCATGACGGACTCCTCAAACCAGCAGTAACAGGTGCTCTCGTTCCCACGAACTGATCACCCGGTTGTAGGTGGAAAATTCCAGTTCCTTCACCGCGCAGAACGCGTCGACGAAGGTTTCGCCCAGTACCTCCTTCATCGCATCGCAGGCACGCATGGCCTCGATGGCGTTTTCGAGATGGCGCGGCAGTTCGTGGGCGACGTTCCACGCGCTGCCTTCGGTGGGCTCGCTGGGGTGCAGCCGGTCGCGCATGCCGATGTAGCCGCAGGCCAGCGTGGCGGCCATGGCCAGATAGGGATTGGCGTCGACGCCGGGCACGCGGTTTTCAACCCGGCGGGCGCCGGGGCCGGACTTGGGGACGCGGATACCGCAAGTGCGGTTGTCCTGGCCCCAGCGCACGTTGATGGGTGCCGACATGTAGGGCGCCAGCCGCCGGTATGAATTGACGTAGGGCGCCAGCATCGGCATCACCTGCGGGATGTAGGTTTGCAGTCCGCCGATGAAGTGGTGGAAGTGTTCGCTGGCGGTGCCGTCGGTATTGCTGAAGATGTTGCGGCCTTCGCCGTCGTTGATGCTCTGATGAATGTGCATCGCGCTGCCGGGTTCGCCCTCCATGGGTTTGGCCATGAAAGTGGCAAATACGCCGTGGCGCAGCGCCGTCTCGCGCACCGTGCGCTTGAACAGGAAAACGCGGTCGGCCAGGTCGAGCGGTTCGCCGTGGCTGAAGTTGATCTCCATCTGCCCCGGGCCGGCCTCGTGGATAAGCGTTTCCACGCCTAGCTGGTGCTGGTCGCAGAAGGCGGACAGTTCCATGAAGAAGGGATCGAAATCGTTCACCGCGTCGATGGAGTAGCTCTGCCGCCCCACCTCGGGCTTTCCGGTGCGCCCCAGCGGCGGCTGCAGCGGCTCGTGCGGGTTCTGATTGCGCGCCACCAGGTAGAACTCCATCTCGGGTGCCACGACGGGCTGCCAGCCGCGTGCTTCGTACAGCGCCAGCACGCGGCGTAGTACGGCGCGGGGCGACAGTTGCACCGGCTGGCCGTCCCATTCCAGGCAGTCGTGGATGACCACGGCCACCGGTTCGGCTGCCCAGGGCACGATGCGCACGGTGGCGGCGTCGGGCTTGCAGACCATGTCGGGGTCGGTGTCGCCGACGAAGGGGCTGTTGTCGGGCTGTTGCCCGTTCACGGTGTTGAGCAGCACGCTCTTGGGGATGCGCATCTCGCCCGACGCCGTGAACAGATCGCGCGGCAGGATCTTGCCGCGCGCGATGCCCGTCATGTCGGGGATGACACACTCCACCTCGCGGATGCGGTGCCGGGTCAGGAAGTCGCTCAAAGCGTCGTTCATCGCATGTCACTCATGATGTGATCACAACATTGTGTGTTTATCGATGATATCTCGAAAATAATCATGTTTGTGATCACAAATTCATCCCAATGAACTACAGGACAACTCGCGACAGCGCGAACACCTCCGGTCGCAGGTCCATGAGCATCCCTTGGGTACGGTTGTGCTGACCGACCCTCTCCAGCCGTTTTCAGCGTCGAATAGCAAATGGCCGGTCTGAATGCAGAGCCGGCCATTGCTTTTTATCGGCCATTGATTGCCAAGGCCGAGGTCCGGAAAGGGACCTACCGTCGGATTTCCGAGTGGAGCAGTCGTTTGGCCGTCAGTTTCGGAGATGGAACTGCCGGCTGCTTCCGGCCGGCAACCGCCAGTCGATCCCCCCGCCGCTTCGCCGCCGAGCACGGTCGGCGGCACCGCGACGACACACACCGACGCGCTCGTGCCGGCACTGAAGGCGATCGACGCGACCGCATGCCCCCCGTCGCGCCGATCACCCCCGCTCAGATCTGCTGCTGGCCGCCATCGACGAACAATTCGATGCCGTTCACGAAGCTCGCGTCGTCCGACGCCAGGAACAGCGCCGCGCCCGCAATCTCGCCCGGCTCGCCGAGGCGCCCCATCGGAATCTGCGCCGCCAGATAATCGGCAAGCCCCTGCCGCTGACCCGCATCGTCGCCGGCGAGATCGAGCAGGCCGGGCGTGCGGGTCGCGCCCGGGCTGATCGTGTTCACGCGGATGCGTCGGTCCTTGAGGTCGAGAATCCAGCTACGCGCAAACGCACGCACCGCCGCCTTCGAAGCCGAATACACGCTGAACGCAGCGGTGCCCGCGCTACCCGCCGTCGAGCCGGTCAGGATCACCGATGCGCCATCGGCCAGCAGCGGCAGCGCCTTCTGCACGGTGAACAGCACGCCCTTCACGTTGCGGTCGAAGGTGTCGTCGTAGTGCGCTTCGGTGATGCTGCCCAGCGGCAGCATCGAACCGCCGCCGGCGTTCACGAATAGCACGTCCAGGCGCCCCTGTTCTTCCTTGATTTGCGCATACAGCGCGTCGAGCTCATCGAGCTTCGTGGAATCGGAACGCACGCCGGTGGCCGTGCCGCCGGCTTCACGGATACCCGCCACGGCGGCATCGAGTTCGGCCTGACGGCGGCCCGTGAGATAGACGTGCGCCCCTTCAGCGGCGAAGCGTTGGGCGGTGGCCAGGCCGATGCCGCTGGTGGCGCCGGTGACGAGTGCGATCTTGTTGTCGAGCTTGCGTGCCATGGTATTGCTCCTTTCGTTTGATCAGTGGGTGTTTCGGTTGGGTGTTACGTGCTGCGATGTGAGGAGAATATCGACGGCTCGATCTTTTCGAAATAGAATCAATCGAAATCCAACGTTGCATAAATGAAAAGATGAGGGGAAATGGCGCACCTGCCTGATTTCGAAGGGTTGGCGATGTTCGCGAAGGTGGCCGAGCACGGGTCGTTTGCCGCTGCGGCGCGCTCGACCGGCGTGTCGGTCGCCACCGTCTCCCGCGGGGTGGCACGTCTGGAGGACCGGCTCGGCGCGCGGCTGTTCAATCGCACGTCGCGGCAGCTCTCGCTGACCGAGTTCGGCCGGACGATCAGCGAGAAGGCCGGCGAGATCTACCGTCAGGCCGAGGAAGCGGAAAGCTCGGCGCGCGAGATGTCGGTGCAGCCGCGCGGGCTGGTGCGTCTGGCCGTGCCGATGTCGTTCGGGCTGCGCTGGGTCGCGCCGCTACTGCCGGGCTTTTTTCGCGCGTATCCGGAGGTGTCGATCGACCTGCATTTATCGGATGCGTCGGTCGATCTGATTGCCGATGGGTTCGACGCGGCGCTGCGTATCGCCGCGCTGCCGGATTCGTCGCTGGTCGCGCGTCGGCTGTGTGCGGTCACGCAATTCGTGGTGGCGGCGCCGGAATATCTGAGGCGCGAAGGGCGCCCCACGCATCCGCTCGAATTGGCGGATCGCCCTTGCCTCCCGTACGCGTATCGCGCGCGGAGTGCCGTATGGCGCTTCACGAACGACGCAGGCGATGAGGAGTCGGTGATGCCGACGGGCCCGCTACGCGTCACCAACGCCGATGCGCTGTTGCCGACGCTGCTCGATGGGCTTGCGATCGCCGAACTGCCGGAGTTCATCGCGGGCGAATATCTGGCTGATGGCCGTCTCGAAGCCATTCTCCCCGACTGGTCGCTGACGACGGGCGGGCTTTATTTCGTTACGCCGTCGGCGCGGGCGCGACCCGCGAAGGTGACGGCGTTGTCCGACTACTTCGCCGAACATCTGGGCAATCCCGTCTGGCGATGGCCAAAATGATGTTTCGGTGAGCGGTCGAATCAAGCACTCTCGTGCCCTATGACGACGCTGCCCCCCCGGATGCCCTTGCCTCTCTCCATCAGACCGCGACCGCCCGATAAACGATCGCCGCCACTCCCGAACGCGGCCGCACGTTACGTCGACTTCCCTCTTCGCACCCTGTGCGAAGGACACTGGCCAAGGAGTTCGACCAGCCGCGTCTCGCATCCGGAAAACGCGTATCCGCGCCGCTGCGAGACCATGAACGTGAGGGGCCGCATGTGCCACGCGCGCCGCTGGAGCTCGACGAGCGTGCCCTTCGCGAGGTCCGCGTCGACCATATGGCGCGGCATGCGCCCCCAGCACAGGCTCCCCCTGAGCAGGTCGTGCTTCGCGCCGAGATCGTCCACCCACCACTGGCGCTCACTGGCGACCCCTTGCTGGGTCTTTTCCGCATCGGGCTGATTGTCGGTGACGACGAGCTGGATGTGCCGGCCCACATACGGTCACCATTTGCGAGTCGAATGGACGGTTGCCGTTCCCAGCCGGGCGGCGACCTATCCTGTCGGCGAGACGGCTGGATCGATCTCGCGATCGGTCAGCCCGAATCTCGCCATGCGCGCGCGATGGTCCGGCGAGCCGACATACGCGCGCAGTTGCCGATTGAACGCCGTCAGGAGATCCCGGTTTTCCCGGTTGAATGAAAACGCGCCCAGCGGAGGCGTCCGCTGGCTGCCGTCGCCATCCGGCTCGTGCGCGACGGCCTCGATCATCGCGCTGCCTATGCGGCCCGCCACGATGCGATTCCCCAAAGCGGTGCTCGCATAGGCGTCGATCACGCCGGAGAGCACGGCCGCGATCGCGTCGGCTTGCTGTTCGAAGACGACGATTTGCCGCCGGCTCACGCCTGCCGCCATCGCGGAATCATGCTGTACCTGTCCGGCGATGATGCCGAGGCGCGCATCGGGACGTTCGGCGATCGACGCATAACGCCTGAGCGCCTTCGGGTTGCCGGGCCGCACCAGGAAACCGTCCTCGATTCCCCACACCGGCACGCTGAACGCAACGGTATGGGCCCGCTGCGGTGTCACGAAGAGCGGCACGTTCATGTCCCAGTGCCCCGATGCGACGCCGGGCAGCAATTCGCTGAACGTCGTCGGGCAATACTCGACGCGGGTGACGCCTATCTGCCGGAGGATCGTCGCCGCGAGCTCGAGATCGGCACCTCTCGCGGTGCCATCCGCTTCGGTCCATCCAAACGGAGGTTCCTCGATGTACGCAATGGTTACCTTCATCGCTTTCTCTCGCAAGCCGAAGAATCGATCAGGAATGCATCAGCTTACCGTGGGAAGTCGAGGTCCACTACGAATGGACAAAATTAATCCGGGTGTAATCAAGTTGACGACATTATTTTGGTGCGGCTGTCAGTGAAGTCGTCAACTCGAGCAGCAGGGTCCGGTACGACATGGATCGCGGCGTGACGGAATGAATCGGCTCCACGCTATTCGACGCTATTCGACGTTATCAGCCACGTCCGTCATCCGGATCATGTGCGGCTTGATGCCGTCGTCCTCGGCAGTCGCGGCCTCCTTCGGGTGAATCAGCGCTTCGAGACGCGCCTTCGTCGCGACGAACTCCGGCGTATTGACCTGCGAATAATCGCGCGGCCGCGGCACCGGCACCTCGATCAGCTCCTGCACCCCGCCCGGGTTCGCCTTCAGCACCAGAATCCGGTCGGCCAGAAAGATCGCCTCGTCGAGGTCGTGCGTGATGAACAGGATCGTCACGTCGATGTTGCGCCAGATGTCGAGCAGATGCGTCTGCATCCTGGCCCGCGTCTGGGCGTCCAGCGCGCCGAACGGTTCGTCCATCAGCAGGATGCGCGGACGGTTCGCGAGCGCGCGGGCAATCGCCACGCGCTGCTTCATGCCGCCCGACAGCTGGTGCGGATACACGTCGGCGAAACGCGTCAGCCCGACGAGATCGAGCCACTGCAGCGCCTCACGCTCGGCCACGCCGCTGCTGCTGCCGTTCATGCGCAGGCCGAACATCACGTTCTTCTTCACCGTGAGCCACGGAAACAGCGTATAGCCCTGGAACACCATTCCGCGATCGGCGCCCGGCCCGTCGACCGGCTTGCCGTCCAGCAGCACGTCGCCGCTCGTCTGCGCGTCGAGCCCGGCGAGAATCCGGATCAACGTCGACTTGCCGCAGCCGGACGGGCCGATCACGCACACGAACTCGCGCCGGTGCGTGCGGAAACTGATGTCGTCGAGCGCGACGCACTCGCCCTGCGGCGTCGTGAAACGCTTGCCGACGTGTCGCACGTCGAGTATCACGTCGCGGGCCTTCAGCCGCGCGAAGCGCTCGCGCACCGCGTCGGATTGAATCAGGTAATCGGGAACGGCTTGCGGGTTCTGCATGATGCCCTCTGCGGAAATCGGTCGATGGGGACGTGCGGGCGGCGCTCACGCTTTCAGCGTGCGGTCCCACGGAAAGAGCCGGCGGCCGAGCAGCCCGAGCACGATGTCGGTGCCGAGGCCGATGATCCCGATCATCAGGATCGCCGCATATACGTTGTCGAAATGCTGATAGCGCGCCTGCTGGCTGATGTACCACGTGATGCCCGAGCTCGTGCCGACCAGCTCGGCGACGATCAGGTAAGTCCACGCCCAGCCGAGCAGGATGCGCTGATCGCGATACAGGTCCGGCAGCACGCCCGGAATCACGACGTGCGTGAGCAGCTTCAGCTTCTTCGTGCCGAGCGTCATCGCGGCCTCGAACAGCCCGTATTCGAGCTTGCGCGTGGTGTTCGCGATGATCAGCACCTGCTGGAACAGCGTACCGATCACGATGATCGCGATCTTCGGCGCGTCATAGATGCCGAGAATCGCGACCATCAGCGCGCCGAACGCCGGCGCCGGCAGGTAGCGGAAGAACTCCAGGAACGGCTCCTGCAGCCGCGCGAGCGCACTGAAGGTGCCGCAGACGATGCCGAGCGGCACGCCGATCGCGGACGAAATCACGAAGCCCCAGAAGATGATGCGGATGCTGTGCCACAGGCTTTCGTGCAGCCACACGCCATCGCGCGACGCGGGCGGTGTCGTGAACGCCGTGTAGAACGCGCGCAAGACCTGGTGCGGCGCCGGCAGGTAGACCGGATTCGCGCGCTCGCCCTCGGGCACCGCCGCGTGCGTCGCACGCGCATGCGCGAGCTCGTCGTCGAACACGTCGCGGTCGATCTGCATCCCGGTCTGGAAATAGTCGACGCTGCCCGGGTTCGTGATGCGCATCTGCGGATGCCAGACGAACGGCACATAACTGATCAGGCACCAGACGGCGAACGGCAGCAGGAAGGACGCCAGCGCGAGCGTCCATTTGCCGCGCGTCGTCAGCTCGCGGCGCACGGCGAGCCAGCCGGTCGTGTTGCGGGTCGTTGTCATCGGAATCTCCGTATCGTTTCAGGTGCCGGTCGCGCGATGCCGCGGCATCGCGCGACCGTGCGTTCATTGCAATGCGCCGCTGGCGGCCTGCGCGCGGTAAGCGCGCCAGCCGCCGAAGCGCGTGATGTCCTGCGCATCGTCGAGCGCCACGCTTTCGCACAGGAAGCCCTGCACGCGCGCACCGTCGGCGAGGGTCAGCGTGCCGATGCCGAGCGGCGCCGCGATACCGGCGACGAAGCTGCCGTACGCGTCGACCGGCATCTCCCAGACCTCGACCGCGATCGGCGCGCCATCGTTCGGCACACGCACGAGCCCCGGTTTGGCGACACCGCCGCTTGCTTCCGCGGACAGCGCGTAGAGGCGATAGGCCGGCGCGGTGGTGGTCGCGGTGACGAATCGCGCGCCGCGCTGCGTGAGCTGCCCGTTCAACGGTTCGCCGCGCAGATGCGCGCCGACGACGGCCACGCGCACGACCCCCGCGGCGGCGGCACGCGCCGACATCGCGGCCGCGGGCGGCCGAACGTCGTCGACGGCGGCGGCGCCATCGCCCCACGCCTGTGCGAGATCCAGCAGCCGCGCATCGTCGTGCGCACGCCCGACGAACGTGATCCCGAACGGCAAGCCCGCATGCGGCCCGGTCGAGCACGTGCCCGCCGGCACCGCGATCGCTGACAGGTCGAGCAGGTTCACGAAGTTCGTGTAGTAGCCGAAGCGCGAATTGATCGCGATCGGATCGGCTTCGAGCGCATCGACGGTCGCGGTCGTCGCCGAGGTCGGCATCACGATCGCGTCGAGGCCGTCCCACGCGCGGGCCGCGTCGACGCGCAGCGCCGCCAGCCGGTCGAAGGCGGCGAACGCGTCGGCGGCGCTGAAGCGCGACGCCCCCCCGACGATTTCGCGGATCACCGGATGCAGCGCATCGGGCTCGCGCGCGGCGAATGCGCCGATCGCGGCCAGCCGCTCGGCGACCCACGGGCCGTCGTACAGCAGCCGCGCGGCGGCCAGGAACGGTTCGAAGTCGATCTCGACGACCTGCGCGCCGGTCGCGCGCAGCCGTTCGAGCGCCGCGCCCCAGGCCGCGCGATACGATGCGTCGCCGAAGAATTCGAGCTGATCGGCACGCGGCGTGCCGAAGCGCAATTGCGCGAGCGGGCGTGCCGGCTGCACACGCAATCCGTCCGCACCCAACAGCGGCTGCCAGGCCCGCCCGTACGGATCGCCGTCCATCACGCCGTGCGCGGCGGCGAACACGGTGCGCGCGTCGTCCGCCGAACGCGCGAACACCGACACGCAATCGAGCGACCGGCAGGCCGGCACCACGCCGAGCGTGCTGAGCACGCCGCGTGTCGGCTTGAGCCCGACGAGCCCGTGGAATGCGGCCGGCACGCGCCCGGAGCCGGCCGTATCGGTGCCGAGCGAGAACGTCGCGACGCCGAGCGCGACGGCCACCGCCGACCCGGAACTCGAGCCACCCGACGCATAGCGCGAGTCGAGCGCATTGCGGCACGCACCGTAAGGCGAGCGCTGCCCCGAGAGCCCGGTCGCGAACTGGTCGAGATTGGTCTTGCCGACGGGAATCGCGCCGGCCGCGATCAACCGCTCGATCACCGGCGCGCTGCGTGCCGGCGTGTATGCGTAGGCGGGGCAGCCTGCCGTCGTCGGGATGCCGGCGAGGTCGATGTTGTCCTTGATCGCGAACGGCACGCCGTACAGCGGCAACGACGCGATGTCGCGTCCGGCCAGCGCGTCGGCATACGACATCATCTCGTCGCGCGTCAGCGGCCTGATCCACGCATGGTGCGGGTCGCCCGCGTCGAAATGCGCGGCGATCGCGTCGACGAGCGCATGCGGCGTCAGGTCGCCCGCCGCATAGCGGGCACGCAGCGCGGCAATCGAGCGCAGCCCGGGCAGAACCGGGCGGTCCGTCGTGCTCATGCGACCTCCTCGGCGGCGCCCGCCTTCATCACCATCAGCCGCTGGCCGGCCACCACCGCCGCGCCTGGCGCGCAATCGATCGTCTCGATCGTGCCGTCTTCCGTTGCCGTCACCGCCACCTCCATCTTCATCGATTCGACGATCGCGACGACCTGCCCTTCGGTCACGCGCTCGCCGGCGTCCACCAGCACCTTCCATACGCTGCCCGACACGTCGGCGGCAATCGCCCGCTGCGTGTCGTCGAGCGCGCCCGCTACCCGGTCCGCTTGCGCGTCGCCCGGCTCCGCGTCGCCGACGTATTCCGCGTGGCCCGCCGCGCGCCAGCGCTCGCGCTCCGCGTCGAACGCGGCCTGCTGCGTCGCCTTGAACGCGGCGATCGACTCCGCCTCGTCGTGCAGGAAGCGGTTGTAGGCGCGCAGATCGAACACCGATTCCTCGATCTTCAGCGTCGCGCGACCCGCGATGAAATCCGCACGCAACGCAGTCAGTTCGGCCTCGCTGACTTCATAGAAGCGGATCTCGTCGAAGAAGCGCAGCAGCCACGGCTTGCCGGCCTCGAATTCACGCGTGGTGCGGTGGCGGTTCCACATCTGCACGGTGCGGCCGACGAACTGATAGCCGCCCGGCCCTTCCATCCCGTACACGCACAGGTACGCGCCGCCGATGCCGACCGCGTTCTCCGGCGTCCAGGTGCGCGCGGGGTTGTATTTCGTCGTCACGAGCCGGTGCCGCGGATCGAGCGGCGTCGCGACGGGCGCGCCGAGGTAGACGTCGCCGAGGCCCATCACCAGATAGCGCGCGTCGAACACGATGCGCTTCACGTCGTCGATGCTCGCCAGGCCGTTGATGCGCCGGATGAACTCGATATTGCTCGGGCACCACGGCGCATCGGGCCGCACCGACTGCATGTAGCGCTCGATCGCGACGCGCGTCGACGGGTCGTCCCACGACAGCGGCAGATGCACGATGCGGTTCGGCACACGCAGGTCCGCCACGTCGGCCAGTTCGCGCTCGGCGGCCTGCAGATGCGCGAGCAGCGCGTCGAGCGGCAGCGTCCGCGCGTCGAACTGCACCTGGAGCGAGCGGATGCCCGGCGTCAGGTCGAGCATGCCGGGCAACCGGTGCGCGTCGAGCCAGCCCATCAGGGCGTGCACGCGAAAGCGCAGGTTCAGGTCAAGCACGAGCGGCCCGTATTCGACCAGCACGTTGCGGTCGCCCGAGCGCCGGTAGACGACGCCGATGCCGCCGCCGGCCGACGGGTCGCGATGCAGCACGCAATCGTCGAAGGAGGCGGATGCGCCGGATGCGGCAGCGGCAACGTCACGCGTCGCATCCACGACCGCAGCAGTCGATACCCCGGCCGACACGCCCGCGCGCACGAACTGCACGGTATCGCCCGGCCCCAACTGCCCGAGCTTCCACAACTCGTCGCGCACGACCGTCACCGGGCACACGAAGCCGCCGAGGCTCGGCCCGTCCGGGCCGAGAATCACCGGCATGTCGCCGGTGAAATCGACGGCGCCGATCGCATACGCGTTGTCGTGGATGTTCGATGGATGCAGGCCCGCCTCGCCACCGTCCGCACGCGCCCATTGCGGCTTCGGGCCGATCAGCCGCACGCCGGTGCGGCTGGAGTTGTAATGGACGGTCCACTGTGTGCCGTAGAGCATCGCGATGTCGTCCGGCGTGAAGAAATCCGGTGCGCCATGCGGACCGTCGAGCACGCCGAGCGTCCATGCATGCGTCAGCGCGGGAATCTCGGCCGCGGCCAGCATCGCACCGGCGTCGCCGCGCCCGGCGTCCGCGTGCAGATGCAGCACGTCGCCCTTGCGCAGCGCGCGGCCGGCATGGCCGCCGAACTGGCCGAGCGTGAAGGTCGCCTTGCTGCCGAGATAGTCGGGCACCTGCAGCCCACCCTTGACGGCGAGACACGCGCGCACGCCCGCGCCGGTCACGCCGCCCAGTTTCAATACTGCGCCCGGTCGGGCTCGCACGACCTGCCAGAACGGCACCGCTTCACCGTCGAGCGTGGCCGCGAGCGGCGCGCCGCCGAGCACGAACAGCGTCGCGGTATTGAAGCGCAGCGTCGCGCCGACCATCGTGAATTCCAGCCCGGCCGCGTCGCGCGCGTTGCCGAGCAGCGCGTTCGCGAGATCGAATGCGCGATCGTCCATCGGCCCCGACGGCGGCACGCCGACGCTCCAGTAGCCGACGCGCCCGGGCGCCTGCTGCACGGTGGTCTGCACGCCGCCGTCGAGCACGTCGATCGTGTGCGGCGCGAACGCGAAGCGCGACAGGAAGGCAGTGGTCGGCGCGCCGCGCGCGAACGTGTCGGAGCCGACGACGGCACGCAGGTAGTCGAGGTTGGTCTCGATCCCGTACAGCTCGGTCTGGTCGAGCGCGGCCCGCAGCGCGGCCAGCGCGTCGCGCCGCGTGTCGCCGCGCACGATCAGCTTCGCGAGCAGCGGATCGTAATGCGCGCTGATCTCCGTGCCTGCCTCGATCCAGCCGTCGACCCGCACGTCGTCGGGAAACGCAACGTGCGTGAGCAGCCCGGCGCTCGGCTGGAACTGCTTGTTCGGGTCCTCCGCATAGAGCCGCACCTGGATGCTCGCGCCGCGCGGTACGACGGCGAGCGTGTCGAGCGGCGGCAGGTCGCCTTCGGCCTGCAGGATCATCCATTCCACGAGATCGACGCCCGTCACGGCCTCGGTCACGCAATGCTCGACCTGCAGCCGCGTGTTCACCTCGAGGAAATAGAATTGCCGCGTGCTCGCGTCGAACACGAATTCGACCGTGCCGGCCGACGCGTAGCCCACCGCGCGCGCGAGCCGCACCGCGCTCGCGTGCAGCGCGTCGCGCTCGGCGGCGCTCAGGTCGGGCGCGGGCGTTTCCTCGATCACCTTCTGGTTACGCCGCTGCACCGAGCAATCGCGTTCGCCGAGCGCGATCGCGCCGCCGCGGCCGTCGCCGAAGATCTGCACTTCGATGTGCCGCGCGTGTTCGACGAACTTCTCGAGATAGACACCCGCATGCGCGAAGTTCGCGGCGCCGAGCCGCACGACGGATTCGAACGCTGCGCCGAGCTGCGCCGCATCGCGGCACAGCGACATGCCGATGCCGCCGCCGCCCGCGGTGCTTTTCAGCATCACCGGATAGCCGATCGCGTCGGCTTCGGCGAGCGCCGTCGCGACGTCGTCGAGCAGCCCGGTGCCGGGCAGCAGCGCGACGCCGTGCGCGGCCGCGAGTTCGCGCGCGGTGTGCTTGAGGCCGAACGCGCGCATGTGATCGCCGCGCGGCCCGATGAAGCGCAGGCCCGCCGCTTCGCACGCGTCGGCGAAGCCAGCGTGCTCGGACAGGAAACCGTAGCCGGGATGCACGGCCTGCGCGCCGGTTTCGCGCGCGGCGGCGAGGATCGCCGCGACGTTCAGATAGCTGTCGGCCGCCGGGGCGGGCCCGACCCGCACGGCTTCATCGGCGAGCGCTACGTGGCGCGCGTCGCGGTCGGCATCCGAATAGATCGCGACCGACGCGATGCCGAGGCGCTTCAGCGTGCGGATCACGCGGCACGCAATTTCGCCGCGGTTCGCGACGAGGACTTTGGCGAATCTCATGTTGCCTCCCGCAGCGAACGTGTCGGCCCGGAGTAGCGCTTCAGCGCGTACTCCGGCCCCATGCAAAGCAAGCGAGCGTGGAGGCCGTTCATTCCGCCTCCCAGATCATGAGGCGCACGGGCGTCGGGTTGTAGCCGTTGCACGGATTGTTGAGTTGCGGGCAGTTCGAGATCAGCACCGTGACGTCCATCTCCGCACGCATCTCGACGTACTTGCCGGGCGCCGAGATGCCGTCCTCGAACGTGAGCCCGCCGAGCGGCGTGACGGGCACGTTCATGAAGAAGTTGACGTTGCCGACCAGGTCGCGCTTGGTAAGCCGCGCGCCGGCGCCGCACGTGCAGTGCGAGATCGCGTTGAGGAAGCTGTCGCGGCAGTTGTGCATGTAGCGCTTGTCGAGCGCATAGCGCACCGTGTTGCTCTCGGCCGCGCACGCGCCGCCGAGCGTGTCGTGACGGCCGCACGTATCGGCGACGATCGTCGCCATCGGGTTGCCGCGGCTCGACATGAGCACGCTGCCGGCGCTCAGGTACAGGTTGCGCTGCGAGCGGATCGTGTCCTGCGCGCTGTAGCGCTCTTCGGGATCGTCGGTGCGGTAGAACAGCGTGTCGACGGCCTGGTTGCCTTCGAGGTCGAGAATGCGGAAGGTCTGCCCGCGCTTCAGGTCGTGCAGCCACGGGTCGCCCGCGCTCAGCGTGACGTCGTGGATCGCGTCGCGCGGGTCGAGACGGCTTTCGATGATCGGCATGGTCTCGCTCCTCATGCGAACAGACGGTCGGTGTTGGCGAAGCCGCGCATGTTCTCCGCGCATGCGCGCCGGCACGGGTCGTCGTCGGGCGCCGCGCCGTCGGCCGGATACGCGCGGTACGCGATCAGCTTCACGGCTTTCGGCGCATAGTCCGGGCGCGGATCGAGCGGATGCGGCGCGGTCGAGAACGCCGCGAGCGTGTTCATCTCGAAGCGCAGGTCGAACGCGCTGCCGGCCGGCGAATGTCCGGCGACGAACTCGAGCGCGCCGTCGTCGCGTGCATCCAGCTTGCTGAAGAAGTTGACGTTCGCGGCGAGGTCGCGCGCCGACAGTCCGTATTTGGCGAGTTCGAGCACGAGGCTGTCGCGGCCGTTGCGGATCATTGCGTTGCGATCGGCCTGGTACGACGACGTGCCGTACTTGTGCGCGAACAGCCGCGCATCGCCGACGCCGCCGAGCGGGTCGTGCCAGCCGAGCGTGTCGGCCGTGATCGACGCGATCACGCGGCCCATGTCCGTATACAGCGCATGGCCGCGCGTCAGATGCGCGGTGTGCTGCGCCTTCAGCGTGTCGGCCATGTTGTAGCGTTCGAGCAGGTCTTCCTGGCGATGAAAGACAGCGGACAGGTTCGCGCCGCCGTCGACGTCGACGATGCGCAGCGCGAGGCCGCGGCGCAGGATGCCGGACCAGTGGGTTCCGGCGGGAATCAGCGTTTCCCACGCGACGTGCGGCGGCGGGGCAAGAATGGCTTGGGGGCTCGGCGACATGGCGGCTCCGGGATCGGTTGGACAAAAGGCGTGAGAGGGCGACCGAACGACATCGCGACCTCCCGGGCTTTTATCCCTCCGTGGAGCCTCGCCGTTTCCTCTCGTCGAGGCGAAGGCAAGACCGGATTGCTCTCGGACCAGGCATCGCGCGGCACACGCCGCACGACCGGAACCCTAGCGATCCTGAAGATGATGCAAATTGCTTCGCACCTCTCGGGCATCGAATAAGCGAGTTGCGTGCCAGCCGCCGCTCGATGACCGCACGACGCGGCCCGGCGGCGCGATGCCGCGCGACATCCGAATGACCGACGCATTCGCTTGCCCTCGCGGCGGGCGCGCGGCGCACCATGCGCACGCAAGCGCGCACCGGTGCAGTGCGCGTCGCGTGCTCGCCCACCGGCCGATGCGTGATGGCATGGGCATTGCTGAACCCATGCACCGTCACCTCATATCCGATCCTTCATGAACAAGCTCGACCTGCTCCGGCGCGTACTGCACGCGCTGTTCGCCGCCCGCTTCATCGAACTTCAGCGCGCCACCCGCCGCCGTTGAATCGCCTTGCCGCGCGCCGTTGGCACGCTTCTCGCTCGGCATGACGCCGAGAGGTGCGGCGGCGTCGCATCTTAGGGGTGCTAGGGTTCCGGTTCATCATCGAACGTCTGGTCCAAGAGCAGCCCGGCGCGAGTTCGTCCGGTCGCAAGACCGGATGCACGCGTGCTACACGGCGGGACAAAAGCCCGGGAGATTGGCGATGGCAACGGCCGTCGCGCCTCTCCGTGGCCGCTCGTCCGTTCCGCATCCGCAGGAACCGGTCACGCAGCCGGACCATGTGCTCGCGCACGGTCCGTATCGACGATCCCGATCCCGGTCTCCTGGAGAACAACGATGACCCGTCCCGCCCCGGCGCTTCGCCACCTGCCGTCCTTCCGTTTCATCCGTCATGCATTGGGCGCCGCCGTCGCGGCCGCCACGCTATGGGCGGCGCCTGCCGTGCACGCTGCCGCACCGCTGAAGATCGGCTACAGCGACTGGCCCGGCTGGGTCGCGTTCCAGGTCGCGCTCGACAAGGGCTGGTTCAAGGAGGCCGGCGTCGACGTCGATTTCGAATGGTTCGATTATTCGGCGTCGCTCGACGCGTTTTCCGCGGGCAAGCTCGATGCGGTCGCGGCGACCAACGGCGATGCGCTGGTAACGGGCGCGTCCGGCGCGAAGAACGTGATGATCCTGCTGACCGACTACTCGGCCGGCAACGACATGATCGTCGCGAAGCCGCCGCTGCGCACCGTCGAGGCGCTGAAGGGCAAGAAAATCGGCGTCGAGCTCGGCCTGGTCGACCATCTGCTGCTCGAAACCGCGCTGCAGAAGCACGGACTCAAGGACGGCGACGTCACGCTCGTGAATGCGAAAACCAACGAGCTGCCGCAGGTACTCGGTTCGTCGGCCGACATCGCCGCGGTGGCCGCATGGCAGCCGAACGCCGGCGAGGCGTTGAAGCGCGCGCCGGGCGCACGGGCGATCTTCACGTCGGCGGATGCGCCGGGGCTGATCTACGATGCGATCACTGTCGCGCCGGCGAGTCTCGCCGCGCGTCGCGCCGACTGGGCGAAGGTGATCAAGGTCTGGTATCGCTGCGTCGCGTACATCAACGATCCGAAGACGCAGGCCGATGCGGTCAAGATCATGTCGGCGCGTGTCGGGCTCGCGCCGGCGCAATATCTTCCGCTGCTGAAGGGCACGCATCTGCTCGACGAGGCGGCCGCGAAGCGTGCGTTCCGCAAGGGCGACGGGCTCGATTCGATCTACGGCTCGACGCGCAACGCGAATGCGTTCAACGTGCGTAACGCCGTGTACAAGCAGTCGCAGGACGTCGACGCGTATATCGATCCGCGGCTCGTCGATGCGCATTGAGGGCGGAAAGCCTGCCGGCGCGGCAATGCGCTGCGCCGGTGGGCGACTCTGATGAGCTCACGTGCTCCGAGGTCGCAAGCGGTCATTGCCCGTCCATGCCGTGCCGATGCCTCGTACGTCATCGACCGCCATGTGTTGACGGGGCGCTTACGCGAAAGGGAACGGGCCCTCGAAGTGCCCCACGTAACACAAGTGGGAAACCGCTGGCTGACCTCGACCTGCCCAGCGATGCAGCATGTATGCAGGGGGTTCGAGAAAGGAAGCGGGCTGCGCGTCCGCTTCAACGCGCAGCGCAATCTGAGTGGTCGTGCTCGGGCAGGTGAGTACCGGAACGCGTCCAAGACGTGTCTGCATCGACCGGTGGACGTGCCCGGCAAGAATGCGATCTACGTTGTCGTGGCGCGCCAGAACCGCGGCAAAGGCCTCGGCATTTCGCAATCCGTAGATGTCCAGATAAGGAATGCCGGTCATGAACGGTGGATGGTGCATGACGATAACCACGGTCCGATTGCGATGCTCGGCAAGTTCAGTGTCGAGCCACGCCAGGGTTTCGGCGTCCAGGTCACCGTGATGTAGCCCTGGAACGGAGGTGTCCAACGCCACGAGGCGTAGTTCGCCCACGTCCAGCGCGAACGAGAGTGCGCCCTCGTCCGGAAGCCACGCGTGATCCGGGAACGCGGCTCGCAGATTGCCACGGTCGTCGTGATTGCCCGGCAGAACCACGAACGGTCGCCTCAACTCCACGAGCAGTTCACGAAGTTTTCGATACTCGTCTTCGGTGCCCTCGTCCGTCAGGTCGCCGGAGATGACGACCAGGTCTGGCTCAGGTCGAATGCGGTTCAGCGAATCGACGGCCGCCGAAAACATGACGTTGGAATCCACGGCGTCTTGATACAGGACGCCGTGAGGCCGGACATGAATATCGGAAAGTTGTGCGATGACCGTCACTCGGCGCTCCATCGGTTTTGACCCGCCCGTACATCGATCGAGAGGATTTTAGGCCGGACAAAATTCGCCCATCGACAGAAGCTTTCGGTGACAACGGTCGGGCGCCATGCGCGCTCAATCGTGCGTCAGCGTGGCTGATTCGGGATGACAAGTAGACGCACACGCCGGGTGGCGAAGCACGAAAGGCGGCTTCTGGCCGAACGCGGCCGGCCGCCGCCCCGTGACGCGCGACCGGCGCAGATCGACCCGGTACGGTCAGCTCATGCGGCGAAGCTGAGGGCTTTGACCAGCTCGTTAGCCACGACGTAGGCAATCAGAACGTAACAACGAAAACTGCAGGAGATCATGATAGGCACCACGCCAGTACCCGGCTTGACGCTGATACCCTTCACGGACAAAGCCCAGCGTCTCCAGCACTTGTATAGAGGATGCGTTCTGAGGGTGGACCTGGGCTTCGATACGGTTTATCTGCATCGTGTCGAAACCGTAATCGATCGCGGCAGAAAGCGCTTCGTTCATGTATCCCTTGCCACGCGCAAACGTAGCTAGCTCATAGCCAACGGCGCAGCTTCGCCAATTTCGATTCCATCGGAAGAGGCCGCACGTACCAAGTAAATGGCCGTCCGAAAGTCTCTCGACAGCCCAACGGACGCCAGAGCCACTGCGCCGCCAGTCGGCAAATACCTGAATCAACTTGTCAGCCTCGCCTATATCGGTCATCGGATCGGTACCGAACCAGCGCATACCCTCAGCGTCACCGTGCATCGCGAACAGCGATGGTGCGTCGCTGGGCAAAAGCTCCCGCAATGACAGCCGGGAAGTTGTCAGCGTTGGGAAGGTGCTTTCCGTTTCGCCCCGATTGATGGACACCAGCGCCCCCTGTGTCGATGTTTCACTTGGTTTCAATAGATTGTCGCCGATTCAGTCCCGCCGATCCAATGTCCGGTGTTGGGTGCGGATTCAACTCGACGCGATGGGCTACCGCCGACCCACACGAGACAGTCACATGGTCCGAAAGCGGCCCCTCATGAAGGTGGCAACGTCCGCATCCTGATGCCCGAAGCTTCGCGGAAGTTGTTCGGGTACTCGGGGCACTCGCTTGTGGTTGCGCCTGTGAATACGCGTGGCCCTGAGCGCTAGTCCGAACGGGATGTCGCCCTGGCGGTAGCACGCCGCACCGCCGGTTTCGTGGCGAGTTCATCCAGTGTGGTGGAGAATTCGAAGCCCTTTTCGTTTTCACGAGTCACCACAAACCCAAGCTTGCGATGGAACGCGATAGACAACCGGTTGGTCTTGTAGACATGGCTTCGTAGCTCACCGATCCGTCGTTCGCTCGCCAGCGTCGCAATCTTCGCGAACAGTTCATTTACTACGGTATACGTCCGATGCAAGGGATGAGTACCAAACGCACCAACGAACCAGCACGCTCCTGCTTCCGGCCGAAGCATTGCATAAGCCACGAGTTTGCCGTCCCGTCGCACGTAGCACAGCTCATTGATCTCCAAGGATTTGCACAATTTCGCCCGATGCTCGTCTACGTCGAAGGCGTCGCCGGCTCGCTCAGTGTGCTCACGTAACGTCAGTACATCAAGTGCGAGAAGTTCGTCAACAGAAGGTGACATAGGTGGAGGTAAGGACGATGGAGAAGCGCACTGCAACAATACTTCGGATCAAAACTTTCGCGAATTCATACTGCCTCGCTGACTGACCGCTTCTGGCCGAATCTGGCAGCACGTGAAACCGCAACGGCATCCGCTGTGATCTTAGAAAGGGAGAAACAAGTCGTCCTTCGGATACGGGAGCGCCAGTTCCGGCATGTCATGCCTTCCAAAATATCGAGTTGACGTGGTTTCAGGATCGCTTGGTATCCCTGAGCCATCAATGATTTTGCATTGGAACAAAGTCACTACGTATTCGACGCGGTCGCCACTTGGATACGTGTATCGAAACAGTCGTCCGCCAAACACGCCGAGAATGCCGTGAATGCGGATTACATATCCGGTTTCCTCCATGACCTCGCGGAAGATGGCCTCTTGCGGGCTTTCGCCCAGTTCAACTCCACCAGCGGGAAGACTCCACGCCTCTCCAGACGACTTCTCCTGAAGCAGCAATTTGCCTTCATGGTCGTGAATCACAGCTGCAACGGACGGACTCAAAATCAGATCGCTTCCAACCTTCTTTCTCAGCCGACTCATGTAGCTTTCGTTATCGATCTGCAGTGACACCTTCCCCCCACAATGAGATTGGGCCGGTCCGATTGTCTGGGATCCCAGCAACTTTGTCGAATGTCTCAAAATGGCCGCCTCGCGCCCGACGCATGAGCGCGACGAACATCGCTGGGCGGCCGCGCGATGCAACAGGCGTAACACGACCCGGAGCGGACGGTCGGTTTTCTAGAAAGCGGCCATTCGTTTCAGGTGGGCCAGACGCCTAGTGCCATGGAACTGTCCATACCGGACTGCGGTCGATCGTCACTATACGCAGACATTTGGAAGATCAATCAGGTGCATCTTCCTCCAGCGACCCGACGAGTTTTCCAGCAGAGCGACCGAGCTACAGCACGTCCGAATCGCGTCCCGCGCAGACAGACGATGCTCGAGCTCGACGGCAGCCAAATGCGCTGTCGCAGCATCGCCATGCGCGACAGTCAGATGCGGAACGATGCCATCGTGTGCGCCACCATAGGGACGAAACATGGGGAAGCGCTCGACCAACGCAGCCGTCAAGGCGACGAACGGTTCTGGCGGATCGGGAGCAAGATAAGTGGTGACCGCAAACCGCTCGACCTTCCTCAACATAAATTCGAACGGTTGCACAACACTCAACGCGCTTTGCGCCTGACGAAGGACATCGGGCGTAATTTCGTCAGGCGGCATGAAGGGAAACAGAACCGTGATATGCGCCGGCACGCCGAGATCAGAGGTAGCATCAAACCGGCTCCGAAGGTCGGCTACTGTTGATTCGGCTGCGGGAACATCAACGACGAACGCTGTTGTGGGCATTCGGGAATCCTCTCGCGTCGATTGACCATCTATGGTCGATTTCCGTCGGTAACACGCCCCTTGACTGCCTGCGGCATTTCTAAACGATGATGGTCACACGGGGCCAGCGGTCCTTGTATCTTTTCTGCTGGATTCGCCGAAGATAGGTATCAATGCTGACACGCGCAGGATTGCGTCGTACCACCATGGAAAAAAGGTCGTCGAGTCCGTATGGTGCGCAGACATCAATTGTCCCGTCACCGAGCAAAGTCAATCCTACCGTCGTCGCGTACTCCGGCCACGACGCAACGGCTTGGGTCAGTGAACTGAAGGGGGGCACCGGATGCCCAAAGGCGCTCTCGAACCAGAGATGAACAGCGGCCTGATTCGTGACCTCCCACGGAATTTCGGGACATTGCGCCGTGAGGCTGTGCTGGATTTCGGCATCGCGAATCGACGACAAATCGGACGGGTCGAAATAGGCCAAATCGACGTCGGCTGGGCGTGTCGGAGTCACATATCCGTGAAGCGAGTCCCAGACCAAATTACGAATGGCCCCTGCGCCAATGCACCAGGATTTCAGGCCCATTGCACGTGCGGCCGACAGCGCAGACATACACCAAGACGACTGGCGGGCTATTTCGACTAATCTTTCGTTGAGATTCATCGCGGGTCTACGTGCCTAAACGAGCAGAACGGCTGATTGTCACCAAATCCGGCCGCACCGTCGAGTGACCGAAACTGGCCGAACATGGCCGGCCAATGCTCTGCAATGTGCGACCATCGCAGTTCGATCCGCTGCAGCCATTGGATGCCTCGGCAACTCAACGGCAAGGTTCAGTGCCAAGCTGATCTTCGGCTGTCCAACTGCATGCACCGGCGAAGATCCTCGGACATTAGCACTGATGGGCTGTTACGCCGCGCTTTAGTAACGGACTGCGCAAGTGGCCGTCCCGGGCTGCCCTTTACTCTCTTGACGCGGCGTCAAGAGCCGTTCAAGCAGATCGGTGCTGTCTAGTTGCGCAATCCACCAGTTTAAAGCGTTCCCTACCTTGTCCTCGCGCCAAGCGAGGTAGCCATTCGTGAACTCGCGCACACCCACAATGCGACGCGCGACCAGCCTGCCTTCGTGTATCGGTTCTTTCGCTACGAAATCAGGCAGCATCCCGACAGCGATACCTTCACACAGTGCTTGCAGTTTAGCTGCGAGCGTCGGCACGATGACCAGTGGCTGTCCGTCACGGGTGGCCACAGATTGCCGTTGCAGTTCGCGAGAAGTGTCACTGATGACAACACCTCGATATCCTGCGATCGTTTCGCTCTCCAACGGCTCGGGGATGCGGGCGAGTGGATGGTCCGGAGCCACGACAAAAACGTGCCGGAGGGTTCCGATTGGCCGGGCCGCAATATTGGCGGCATGCGGCGGCTCGCCGAACGCCCCTATCGCGAGATCGGCACGCCGCGTAACCAGGGCATCCCACACGCCCCCAAGCACCTCGGTGGAAAGACTTAGCTGGGTATTCATCTCCAGGTCGTAGAAGGCATGGACATACGGCCACAAGGACTGGATTGGCAAGATTGCATCGACGCATAGTCGAAGCTCCGATTCCCAACTGTCTCGAATGCCTTTTGCTTTGGCCTCCAGGTGTCGAGCCGCGTCTAAAAGTCGACGCCCATCTTCCACAACAGCACGACCCGCTTCCGTGAGTCTCGTCCGTCTGCCGCTGCGATCGAACAGTTCGACATCCATGTCGCTTTCCAGCTTTTGCACAAGGTAAGTGAGCGTGGACGGAACTCTATGCAACAACTCGGCCGCCTCGGCGAATGTACCGGTCCGGTCAATTGCATCCAAAACTTCGAGAACTTCAAATGACAGCTTGGTCGCCATACAGCATCCTTGGATACTTCTATCGTTCACAGGCTTCACCGCGACGGCCGAGCGGCTTTGCCGCAGCAACGCTTCCATGCGGTTGCCCAACCTTTCGGGACTCGCTCGGATGCTGATCAAATGGACAAAGGCGATGTCGTCCCTGACTCGGATGCTCTCGTTGACCGCCTCCGGCCACTCGATGGTCATTGCGGCAAGAGTCTAGGGTACACGCTGCCGTTTGTCTGCTCGTGGCGTGACGCACAGTCAGCCAGGCGCATGATTCTGCTCGCGTCAATTTAGTTGTCGCCCGCCAGCGCAGCCACGGGCCGTTTATCGGTAGCGGCGAGCGGCGACCGAGTCGCATTCCGGGTCAAGCGCCACGGCATCGACCGGTGTCCGGTGTGCGTGTCCCAAGACGATCGGACACGCCCATATTCGCGCCTTCGCGTTCAGGGCGTGGCGTGCCGCGACGGATACGATTGGCACGCGTGTGTCCTTTGGCAAGGTACAGTCGACGTTCGAATGGCTGCTTGAGAGCGATTGCCTACGACTGTCGAGGCCGACTGCTGCCCGACATGGGCGGCAACAGCCGACCCAGGACGGCCCTTCAGACTTATCCAAAGCGGCCAATCGTTGTGACCTGCGGCGGGATTTTATAGCCTCGCTCGATGAGTATCTTGGCCTCGGCGCGACTGCGGAATCATTCCCGATTAAATCGCTTCTCCCGCAGCGTGCCGTTGGAACCTTCAACGGAGTCGTTCTGCCAAGGGCGGCAAGAACGGACACAGCGTGTACGATCTGGTCTTCAAGAAAACCATCCAAGGAGAGAGGAATGAATCCGGAACAGGCCCGAGCCGAAGAAACCCAGGCGATGGAGCGCATGGTGGCCGCCACGCTGCGCGTGCAGAGTACGTTCGCCTCGATGCAGAAGCAATTTCCGCCGCAAGGCAGCGGCGAGCCTTCGCCGTTCGCGCTGCAAACCTTTGATGCCGCCCTGCAGGAACTTGAAGACGCACAGGCCGCGTTCGATGCGCTGCTGAACGATCTGATCGACGGTAACCGCTAAAGGCTACGCCCTTATCCGCACCGATTGCCGACGATCTAAAAAGCTGTGTCGGACGGCCGTTCGTGGCCGGTAGCGGCCTCTCGCCACCGCCGACCGCAAGCCCGACGGCGAATCATCCCCCGGCCCGCGCTCCCCGCTTCATACACCTCTCGGCAGCCGCACCGCGAACACGGTTTCCGTCTGATCGGACCGCGCGTCGATCCGGCCGCGATGCGCCTTGGCGATTTCCCGCGCGATGAACAAGCCGAGCCCCAAGCCGGCATCGTCACCCTTCCTTCCCTGACGCGCTTCCCCGCGCTCGAGCGGATCGAAAATGCGGTCGAGCGTGCGCGGATCGATCGCTGGCCCGCTGTTGCCGACCTCGACGAACACTTCATCGCCGGTCGTCGTGGCCACCACCCGCACCGGTGTATCGCGCGCGCCATACTTGATGGCATTGCTCACCAGGTTGCTCAGCAACTGCTGCATTCGCTGGTCGTCCCACTCACCCCGGAGATCGCCGCGCATATCGACGGTAATTTCGCGATCCGGATGACCGGCCCGCAACTCGTCCACCACATTGTCGAGCACATGTGCGAGATCGATATTGCGGGGAACGACGTTGATGCCCAGCCCGAGCTGGGTGCGATTGAAATCGCAGAGGTCATCGAGAAGGCCCTGCATGCGGCCGCCGCTTCTGATCAGCCGAGCGGCGGCCTCCGATACTTCCTCACCCGCATTGAGGGCGGCAAGATACGACGCCGTGAGCTGGATGGTCTGCAGCGGCGTGCGCATGTCGTGACTCAGCATGCCGAGAAGCAGGTTGCGCGCCTGTTCGACCTGTTCGGTAAAAAAAGAGACTGATTCGGCCAGCGCTTGATCGATCGCTTCGTTGAACCGGATCATGTCGTCCATGTCAGGCGCCCCCGGCTGACACGCGTCGATCCACAGCCGCAGCACACTGGCACGCAGCGCCCGATACTCGGCTGCCAGCTGGTTGATGTTGAAGCCCCGCCGGGCGCGCAGAACGGCATGCGTCTGGGCGGCCGTCTCGCTGGCGTTCGCCGGCTCGGGGGCGCGCCCCAGCGATTTTTCGTGTTGCGCTTCCCGCGTTTGCGGGGTCGCGATGTCCTTGGCGACGGCGGTCAGGATCTCGCGCGCGTGGTCGCGTAGCCCCTGCGAGTTCATGTGCCTCGCGGCCGGTAACAACGTGGCGGCAAACGCTTCCCACTGCACCAGGATCGTTTCCATGTTCCGTACGATGAAATCAGCAAGACGCATATCGCCCCTCACAACGGAATGAACGTTGGACGCTTCTGTCGAACCGCACGATATCACTGAATAACGGCGTTATCCGACGATTCGATCGCCGCCGTCGTCATTTCCGACTGCGCGGGCGGTGAACGCCCGGCGGCCAGGGCCCGGCGGACCGGACGATTCCGGATGCACCATGGTCCTTTTCAGGGCCGAAGTAGGCTTCGATTCGCACGCCCGTCACGTCGGGCGGCTAGCATCGCCGATAATCGATGCGCGTCACCCCCGTTCCGCCGGGCGCCGCCTTTCGGTTGCCGCGGCACCGGCAGCACGAACCTTGCTTCGCGCCCGTTCGACTTCCATCCGACGGTGGAGTCGGCCGCCTCTTCCCGTCACGGCCGGCCGCCGGCACGAAACTGCACATGCCCAGGAAGAAATCCAGCCTCTGGCTGCGGCATCTCGAACTGTTTTCCATCGCGACCGGTGCGCGGCCGAAGAAGCGCGCCGGCAAGCCGCGACCGGCCGCCCCAAAAGCCGCCAAGAAGGTCGTTCAACGCACCATCAAGCCGGCCGTCGCCGCCCCTGCCGCCAAACGAACGGGCGCCGCGCCCGCCGCACGCGCGCCATCGGTCGAGCCGCCCGGCACCTGGCTGCGCTCGTTTCATTCCGCCGGCCCGAGCGCCGGCCGGCTCGTGAACCATCTTGCGTACGCGCTGTATCTTCCCGCCGCACCTGCCAAAACAGCGGGCATGCCGGCGGTCGTCATGCTGCACGGCTGCAAGCAGACCGCCGAATCGTTCGCCGCGGGCACGCGCATCTGCCGTCTGGCCGAGCGCGCGGGGTTCGCCGTGCTGTTTCCCGAACAGGCCAAGACGACCCATGCGCACCGCTGCTGGCACTGGCATGGCGACGCGACCGAGTCCGAAGCCGCGGCCGTCGCGTCGCTGGTCGACGCCATCGTGCGGCGCCACGGCTTCGATCGCGACCGGATCTACGTGGCCGGCCTGTCCGCCGGCGCCGGGCTCGCCGCGGCGCTGGCGCTCCGGTATCCCGACCGTTTCGCGGCCGTCGGCCTGCACTCCGGCCCGGCCATCGCGCCGCCGTCGTCGACGATGGCCGCGATGAGCCTGATGCGTCGCGGGCTCCGCGACGATCCGGTCGCCGCGCTCGACGCGTGCGCCGACGTCGCGTCCTATCCCGGCATGCCGGCCCTCGTCATCCATGGCGCGCTCGATACGGTCGTGACCGACCGGAACGCGACGCAGCTCGGCATCGCGTTCGCGCGGCTCAACCGGCTCGTCGACGAACACGGGGCGATCCGCATCGGCGAGCAACGCAGCTACGCGCAGGACGATGCGGACTACATCGATTATCTGAAGGGCGGCCGGCTGGTCGTCAGGGTGTGCATCGTCCGCCGGCTGCCGCATGCGTGGAGCGGCGGAGACCCGAGCGAGCCGTTCCATTCCGCCAAGGGGCCGGACGCGACCGCGATGTTCTGGCATTTCTTTCGTCGTCAGCGCCGCAAGCGATTGGCGTGACGCACGACGCTCGCAGCGGCCGCTCGCGAGCGTCCGCCGTCATGACGTCATGCCCGCTGCTCCAGCGCTGCCGCGCTCGCGCGGTCGCCGGCACGCCGAACCGGCAACCGTATCCGGAAGGTCGTGCCGCGCCCCGGCTCGCTGGTCACGTCGATGGTGCCGCGATGACGCTCGACGATGCCGTGCGATACCGACAGCCCGAGCCCCGTGCCCTGCCCGACCGGTTTCGTCGTGAAGAACGGATCGAAGATCCGCCGGACGACGTCGGGCGTCATGCCGGCGCCGGTATCGCTGATCGCGATCGACACCTGATCGCCGTCGCTCGACGTACGGATCGTGATCACGCCGCGCTCCGGAATCGCCTGCGCCGCGTTGACCAGCAGGTTCATGAAGACCTGGTTCAATTGCGACGGCAGGCATTCGACGTGCGGGACGTCGCCGTAATCGCGCACGATGTCGGCCTTGTACTTGAGCTCGTTGTGGACGACGTTGAGCGTGCTCTCGAGGCCCGCATGCAGATCGACCACGCTCCATTCGTCGCTGGCCGGGCGGGAAAAATCGCGCAGGTCCTGCACGATGCGCCGCACGCGCAGCGCGCCGTCGATCGACTCGTCGATCAGCATCGCGATCTCGTCGCGGACGTAGTCGAGATCCACCGCGCGGTGCACGGCCGTCAACGCGTCGCGGGTGGCCGGATCGAGCTGCGGCAGCGCGGCTTCATGCGCGGCGACCACGTCGAGCAGGCTGCGCACCCACGTCTTCAACGTATTGAGGTTCGCGCTGACGAAGCCGATCGGATTGTTGATCTCGTGCGCGACGCCGGCGGCGAGCTGGCCGATCGACGCGAGTTTTTCCGACTGCAGCAACTGCTCGTGGGTTTCCTCGAGCGCATGCAGCAGGCGCCGCTGTTCGTCCTTCTCCTGTTCGAGCAGCGCGTGCGCGGCCTTGCGCTCGTCGATCTCGGCCGCCATGTTCTCGCGCGTGCGTTGCAGCATCCGTGTCGTTTGCTCGTAGCTGTACAGCGCGCGTTCGAGTTCGCCGGTTCGCACCCGCACGAGCCGTTCGAGCGTGTCGGTCATCCCGCGCAGGAAAGTTGTGCGCGCATCGAAACGGCACACCAGCAGCGTGACGACCAGCGTCGCCATCGTAAACAACGCGACGGTGGTCGCGAGCCACGGCGCGTCGACGCCGTTCGCGGCGCCGCACCGCGCATCCGGCGCGAAATGCGCGGCCGCCATCGCCGTGTAGTGCATGCCGGTAATCGCGAGGCCCATGATGACGGCCGCGCCGATACGTTGCGCGGTCGCGTGGCGCGCCTGCTGCATGCGCAACGCCTGTGCAATCCACAACGCGGCCGTCGATGCGATCACCGCGATGCCGATCGACGCGGCGAACAGCGCGGCATCGTAGCGAATGCCGGGCTGCATGTGCATCGCGGCCATCCCCGTGTAGTGCATGCCGGCGATCCCGCCGCCCATCAGCACACCGCCCATGCACAGCCGCCGCCAGCCCAGCCGTGCGCGCGTGACGACGTTCAGCGCGAAATACGATACGAGCACCGCGATCGCCAGCGACGCGCCCGTTTCCTGCCACGCATAGCCGAGCGGCACCGGCAACGAAAACGCGAGCATGCCGACGAAATGCATCGACCAGATTCCGGTGCCCATCGCCGCCGCGCCGCCGCCGAGCCACGCGCGCTTGAGCTTCGGATCGTCGAGCAGCGAGATGAACGCGGCGAGGTCGAGCGTCGTATACGACGCCAGCGTCGCGATCGCGAGCGACAGCACGACGAGCGGAAGGTTGTAGATGCCATGCATGATCGGGCGCCCGCAACGGGTTGAGTGCATCGCCGCGGCGGGGGCAAGCGCCCGTCCCGCGGCCATCAGGCCGACGTTCGATGTCAGGCCGGCGGCACGCCTGCGTTGGGTGCATGCGCCTGTGCAGCCGGCCCGGCCAGCACGAGAATGTCGAACGGCGTGCCCTCCCGCGTTTCGAAGCGACGCACGAGCTCGATCTGATGCGCGGACATCACGCTGCCTTTCGTCATCAGCAACACGCCGCGATGCGTGCGCAGATCGTCGGCAAGCTCCATCCCTTCGCGCAGTTGCGCCGACCGGATTTCCGCGACGGACGCCGCGATGCCGAGGCTCGCCGGGTCCCGCATCAACTCGATGAAGCCTGCAACCAGTTGCGGGTCGTAACGCACGCTCGCCTGCGAGCGCAACACGTCGATCGCCTGCTCGATCGAATGCGGCGCACCGATTTCGCCGTGGCGCAACCCTTCGAAGTCGCGCGCGATCGCGACGATCCGCGACCCGATCGGGATCGCATCGCCGACCAGCCCGTCCGGCGTGCCGCGGCCGTTGAAGCGCTCGTACTGGTGCAGCACGATCGATGCAACCTTGTGCAACTGGGCGACCGGCGTCAGCACCATCTGCGCACGCAACGGATGCTCCTGAAACACGCGATGCTCGTCCGTCGTCATCCGCGCGAGCGGCTTGTGCAGCAATTCGTCCGGCAGCGACAGCTTGCCGATGCCGTGCAACAGCCCCGCGAAGTAGACGTCCTGCGCATGCAGTTCGCTCATCCCCGACGCCAGCGCGAGCCGGCGCGCGATCTCGCCCACCCGCATCGCGTGCCCGCTCGCGGCCCCGCAGCGCAGCTCGATCATGCTTGCGCACACCTGAACCATCGCCGTGAAACTACTTTTCAGGTCGCTTTGCGCCGCTTCGAGAAACATCACCGTCTGGCCGAGTTCCTCGGTGCGTGCGCGAACCTGCGTTTCGAGGTCCGTATTGAAACGGCGCAGTGCTTCGTTCTGCGCCTCCGTCAGCGCCGCCAGCCGGGCCGCTTCGCGACGCAGACGGCGCTGTTCCAGCGCCTGCTCGATGGTCAGCAGCAGGTCGTGATCGTCCCACGGCTTGTTCAGGTAGCGATACACGCCGCCTTCGTTGACGGCCTGCACGACCGACGCGAGCTCCGCATAGCCGGTCAGCAAGATGCGCATCGTGTCCGGGTACAGCGCCCGTGCACGCGCCAGGAATTCCGCGCCGCTCATGTGCGGCATCCGCATGTCGGACACGATCAGGTCGATGTCGGTCGACGCCAGGATCTCGAGCGCCGTCTCGCCACTGTCGGCAGTCACGATGTCGTAGCCGGCGGGCCGGAATACGCGCCGGAGCGCCGACACCACGTTCGGTTCGTCGTCGACCAGCAGGATCGACGGGACGCGGGGCACTTCAACGGATGCGGATGCGGCTGCGGTGTCGGACGTTTCGGGCGCCACGGCATTCACGCCGTTTGTTGCAGATGTCGTCATAATCGGCCTCGGATCAATTATTTACGCCCTCTCTGCAACATCGGCCGACGCCGCGTTTTCCACATGGGTGAAAACGCTAATACGTGCGTGCCGATTTCAACCGGAATGCATCACGCGAACGCTACGTCGCTGCCGTGCCCGGTTCGCGCCGATAGTAGATGTCCCATTCCGCTTCATCGGTTCGCACGAAGCCGTGCCGTTCGTAGAAGCGGTTCGAGTCGCTGCCGCGCAATGCGCCGACGCGAACGGGCATCCGTCGTTCGTCGGCGGCAGCAAATATCTCGCGCAGCACGGCGGCGCCAATACCCTTGCCCTGATGCGCGGGCACGATATACAGGTGGTCGAGCAACCAGTGATCCGCCATCGGGCGGAGCGTATAGAAACCCGCACGCGAATGGCCGGCTTCGATGAAGCGGCAGAGCGCCGGGTCGAACGACGCGAGAAACCGGTCGCGCGCACGCTGCGGATCGAAACGGCCGATGCGCTCGAGGCTGTCGCGCATCGCGGCGATGCGGATCGCGACGAGGGCGTCGGCGTCGGCTTGCGTGACGGGGAGGAAGGTCAGGGTCGTTGTCATCGAGCGGCGGGATTCGTGCGGGAGCGCGTACCCGGCGTGGCGCGGCGGCGCCAGCCGGGTTTCGACGGGGACTTCGGTGCAGCACGTCACGCCCCCGATCCGTGAGCATGACGCAAGCGAGCCGATGCAATCGGCTCAAGGAATAAAAAGCGCTGGCCGATGCCCTGGCCAGCAAAACGGTTCTGGCGATCCGAGGTTGGTGTGTGCCAGAACCACATGCATTGAACGGCGTACGCCCGACAATCTGTGATCGCAGTTTAGGCCAGGCTAAGCGATGCGATCAGGTCTGCGCCCGCGCCCGTCGACCTGAACGCATCGTCGGGCTTCGGTACTTCCCATGTTGCGATCATCTCGTCAGTCGGAAGATAGTCGGGATCGGCCGACGCGACGCCAACCCACACGCCTTGGGATACCTGCCTGCCATGGAGATAAAAGTGCAGCTCCCGGCCAGCGCGTTCGCACGTACACCTGATTCGCTCCACCGACTGACCCAGTCTTCTGATCCGCGCGACCTGGTTGCGATCCAGTTCGAACATGGCACTCATCACGCCGTCGCAATCGCCGATGCCGAGCATGTTGCTGTCGTCAGTGAATGCCCACGAAGGATGCGGCGTGCCTAGGCGCAGCATGAAAAAAGCTGCGGACTCTGAACCAATCATCATGTTTCTCCGGCAAAAAATACGTCGCTCCACCCACTGAAACTTGATAAGAACGTACGTTCATCCCATCCTGCTTTTCCCGCCTGCCTCAAGGTTCGAATAGACGTACGCCAGCGCCTGATAATGGGCAGGCGCGACATTGAAACGCGCACCGCCCGTCGCTTCCGAAGCCCCTACACGCTTGCCTGCCGGGGTACGGTTTCCGCGGCGATACTGTCTGAACCGGACAGCCTCACCGCAACTGCGGCGGCGGCCGTGCTCCCGTAGACGTTCAGGGCGGTCCGCCCCATGTCGAAAAAGGCATCGACGCCCAGCAGCAGCAGCACCGCATCGGCCGGCAACCCGATCGACGTGAGAACGATGGTGATGGCGACGATCGCCCCGGAGGGCACATTGGCCGCGCCGTCGATGGTGATGATCGTCAAGATCAGGATCGTGATCACCAGCGGCCAGGACCAGACGAGATGATAGGCATCGGCCAGGTAGCCGACCGCAAGGGCCGTGTAAAGTACCGCGCCGTCGCGATTGAAAATGTAGGCCAGCGGCAAGATCGTGGACGCCACGCCGTAGGGCACGCCCAATTCAACCAGCTTCTTCAGGTGCAACGGGTAGGTAATTTCGGACGAACGCGTCGTGAAACCCAGGATCAGCGGCTCCTTCACCTTCCTGAGAACGGCGAGCGGCGACTGACCGGCGACGCGAATGACGATGGTGAGGACGACCGCCAGAATCGCCATGCCGAGATAGGCGACGCCCAGAAGCTCGACAAGCGAGTGCGCGCCGGTGAACCCCTTGGCCGACAACAGCTGCGCGATCGCGGCAAAGATCGCGAGCGGCGACCATGCGATCACCCACTGGACCATCTTGAACAGTCCCGACAGCAGCGCCTCGAAAACGGCAATCGCGGGCTCGGCACGCTCCGGCGCGGCCGCCAGGGCCGCCCCGAAAATCACCCCGAAAACCAGCACGGGGAGCGAATTCCCCGCGGCGAGCGCAGCGACGATGTTGGCGGGGATCAGATCGACGAGGAATTTCGTCCAGTCGATACTGGACGCAAGCGCGGCGGGCATCGATCCGGACTGAACCATGCTCGCCCCGAGACCCGGTCGAAATGCAAAGTTGAGCAGCAGGCCAAGCGAGGCGGCCAGACCCGTCATCAACACGAAGAAGCCGATACTCGACAGTGCGACCTTGCCGAGCCGCTCGCGAAGCCGGCCCGCACGAAAGACCCCGACCGTGACCGACAGGAAAATCAGCGGCATGACGACCATCTTGATCGCGTGGCCGAACATCGCGCTCAGAAAGCCCAGCTTCGCGGCAAAGCCTGGAGCAAATACGCCGCAAGCGGCGCCCAGGACAAGCCCGCCAAGCATTTGCATCGGGAGGGAAAGCCCTTTATTTTTCGTGTTCATGCCGTGCCTTTAGCAGTTTGATCCGTGCCGGCGTACCGTCAACGATGTGATTCCACATATGCTGACGCGCCAGCTCGCCGTCGTTCGCTTCGATTGCGTGAAAGATGTGCAGGTGTTCGATCGTGCCGCGCCGAACGGTTTCAGCGTCGCCACGCGGGAGTTCGTTCAGGGCCAGGGTCTGGGCTCGCAATAGACCATACGCCGATGAGATACGCACGTTCCGTGCGGCGGCGAACAACTCCTGATGAAACACCCAGCCGATACGTTGCTCGAGCATGATGTCCGCGACGTCCCGGTCAAGCAGTTCCTGCATTTTTGCTGCCGCGTCGCGAAGGCCTGCCGTCACGCCCGACCTCGCTGCAAGAAACGCCGCGGTACTCTCCAGGGCCAGCCGCATTTCGAAAATTTCGCGGAGATCGCTGGTAGTCGGCGACGCAACATAGGTGCCACTCTTTTCGATGACGACGACCAACCCTTCGGATTCGAGCAAATGCAATGCGCTGCGCACGGGCATTTGGCCGAAGCCGAGTTCGTCGGACAGGCCCCGGTGGGATACTTTCTGCCCGGGCGCAAAGCGGCCGTCAAAGATCCTCGCTCGGATCTCCTCGTAGGCAAGCTCTGCATCTGTCGAGACTTTCGACGTCATCTGTGATCGCAGTTAGCGTATGATTGTAAAAGAAGTGACGGATAGGAAATTACCCTTACTGGTAACGCACGGCAACTGCTAATTTTGCGAGTGGGTATACCGAAAGAAAACTGGAAGAAAATCTGCGTCACGAAGAGAGCCGATAATTATATGACTTCACAAGGTGTGCGCTTTACCATCTGTGCCGTCCGTGCGGAAGAAACCTATCCCCTCAGGGCCGCGATCCTGATGGCGGGAGATGAAGAGGGAAGCGCTTTACACGGAGATCACGCGCCAACCACCCTGCATTTTGCCGTTCGTGACAACGACACTATTGTCGCCGTGGCATCCGTATGTAAAGAAGGACAATCCGGCGTGCCGAACGCGGAAGCCTGGCGCCTGCGCGGCATGGCCGTCCATCCGTCGGTCCGCGGTCTGGGGTTCGGCCGTCTGCTGGTCAATCTGTCCATTCGCCACGTGCGCGAACAGCGCGGCACGCTGCTGTGGTGCACGGCACGCGAGTCGGCCTACCAGTTCTATGAAATGCTCGGCTTTAATCGCGATCCGATTCCGATTTCGCTGCATGGCCGCGACGACATGAAATTCTATCTAATGCAGCGCCCGATCGAATGCTGAGTTTCGTCCACGACTGACGTTCGTTCGAACGCAATTCGGGGGCCGATGTCACGCAGTTGGCTACCGGCCCGAAAAACCCGTTCAACCGGCGCCCGCCTGAGCCGGTTCGCCCGCGCGAAGATCGAGATCGCTTGCGGCGCCTTTTCCCCACAGAAGAATCACCCGAAGCTATCCGCCGCTGTATCACATGCGGAAAGCGCTTACGACTTATACGGTCACGCATTAATCAATCGCGCCTTTCATTTCGATTATCGCAATCCGAAAGCAAATGGAACGGTAACCACCGGTACTGCCGGATTGTTGCTCGCGATGGCTGTTCCGTGCAGTCGATTGTCGTCCCCGCACGACCCCACCTGAATTCGCTTGGCGACGTCGGGCGCATCAGCGTGATGACGCGGACTTCGATAACACATCGCCTACGTGCGGGTTCTTATAGGGGAAACCCCGTAAAGCGCGCGGCCATCAAACGAGATTAACTTATACCAAACAAATTTTGACGGGAATTTATGTTCCTGATATGGTTTTTGCACCTGCAAAGTGCGGCCACGCAGGGGGTGCAGAACAGATCGAGCAGTACGAGCAGTACGACGTTCCCCATACAAAATTGTAAGGATCACGAAATGAGCGAAGCCGGCATGCCGATGTGGCAAATATGACGCCGGCCGCTGCGACCGTGACGATGCGCAGGCCGCGCGCCGTCACCTGCATTCGAATACGACACAAGCCGTTTCAACCCATCCCGAAACCACTCCTGACAGTGAAATGCAGATGAAAAACAAGAAGATCAACATCAGCGTTATCGCTGTTGCCGCCTTCGCAGCATCCTCGGCAGCAATGGCACAGTCGTCGGTCACCCTATATGGCATGCTCGATGCGGGCATCGGCTATACGTCGAACATCAATGGCCACAGCCGGTTCGGCCTCGATGGCGGCGCCGCGGGCTCGAACAAGTGGGGCCTTCGAGGGCAAGAGGACCTCGGTGGCGGCCTCCAGGCGGTATTCAAGATCGAGAATGGTTTCAACATCGCGACAGGCGGCATCGGCGGCCAAGGGCCGATCGGTACCACGCGTTCGCTGTTCAACCGTCAGGCCTACGTGGGTCTCGCATCCAGTCAGTACGGCGCGTTGCGCATGGGGCGCCAGCTCGACGCCGTGACGGAAATGGTTCAGGTCCTGACGGGTGACGCCATTTCCGCGTCGACCTTCTCGACGCCGGGTGACGTCGACAACAACGACAACACGACGAACCAGAACAACGCGGTGAAGTACATCTCGCCGATCATCCACGGCTTCCAGGCTGAAGCCGCGTACTCGTTCGGCGGCGTGGCCGGTTCAACGGGGTCGGGTCAATCGTGGTCGGCGGCCGCGACCTACGCTCAAGGCGGCCTGACGGTCGCCGGCGGCTACTTCCGTGCGGCCAACCAGGGCGAGAACGGATGGACGAACGCAACGGCGCAACCGAGCTTCGGCGGCGCACTGGGCTATCCGAGTTCGGGCTACAACGGCGGCAATGCGTTCAAGAGCGCGGGCATCGCGCAAGTCGCCGCGCAATACGAGGTGGGGCCGTACACGGCCGGCTTGCGCTACTCGAACGCCCAGTACAAGGGTAACGACGGCCAGCCGTCGATCCACTTCAACGTGCTGGGTGCGCTCCTGCAGTACCGGGTCACGCCGGCACTGTCGCTGGCGACGGGTTACACGTACGTCTACGGCTCCGCGGCCACGCCCACGCAAGCAGCCGAAGGACGCACGATGGCCTCGATCAACCAGGTGTCGCTGGGTGCGACGTACTCGCTGTCGAAGAGTACCGCGCTGTACGCGATGGGTGCCTACGTGCATGCCAAGGGCGCGCAGGCTTCGGCTGCCGACTTCGGCAACACCTCGTCGGGCGGCAACCAGGTTCAGGTCAACATCGGCATGTTCCACGGCTTCTGATCGCCGACTCGCAAGCCGGGGTAGTGTCCGCACTACTCCGGCGTCGTGCCGCCCTGCCGGCTCGCCATGCCTTCCATCCATTCCTCGAACGCGGACACCGCGGCATCGTCGGCACGATCGGCGTTCGTCACCAGCATGTAGTCGTCAGCGCGCCATACGGGCGATGCGATGGGACACACGAGGCGCCCCTCGGCGAGATCGCGCCCGATCAGCGGCAGCGACGCCAGCGCGACGCCAAGCCCCTCGATGGCCGCGCCAAGCTGAAGATTCACGTGATCGAATTCGACATGGCGCGCGGCCCGCAGATCGGACGCGCCCGCCTCCTTCAACCAGTGCGACCAGGCAGAGCGCGTCGTGGCCGAATGCAGCAGCGTGTGATGGCGCAGGTCGGCCACGCTCTGGATCGGATGCTGGCGCAGCAACGCGGGATTGCAGGCCGGCACGCGCAGGTCGGGCATCAACGGGCGCGAGACGACGCCCGCGCCTTGCTCGGGACCGGAGCGGACACCGATATCGAAAGCGTCGGCGACATAGCGCAGCTTGCGCGATGTCGTCGACACCCTGACGTCGATGTCGGGGTACCGCGAATGGAAATCGGCGAGCCGCGGCAGCAGCCAGCAAAACGCAAAGCTCATCGGCACGTTCACCCGCACGACGCCTGAGATCCGGTGCGTGAACGTGTTGTGGCGCAGCCGCACCACCGCAGTACCGAGGCGCTCGAACGCGTGGCTGACGTCGTTCAGCAACGCCGCCCCTTCGTCGGTCAACGCGACACCGCGCGGACGACGGTCGAACAACGGCAGGCCGAACCAGTCCTCCAGCAACCTGATCTGCTTTCCGACGGCCCAGTGGGTCACATGCAGCTCGGCCGCGGCACCCGCGAAGCTGCCGTGTCGCGCGACCGCATCGAACGCGCGCAGCGCATTGAGCGGGGGTAACTCGCCCCGGTGCTTCGCAACATCCCGGCTTTCGCTCATGACGTGACTTTTTCTCTCCATTGATGCGATTTTAGCTCAATTGAAATGACGATCCTCTCAGCCATAAAATCGACACATCGAGGCTGAAAGCGATACCACGAGCGGCTTCCCTTCACCGCTCGCACGGAGCGAATAACGATGCGCCTGCCGGTTTTTTCCCCTCCCGTCACGCGGGAAACCGCGCCACCCCGACGGCGCGCGCTGTGGCTATCGTGCGTTGCACACGCCATGCACGATGGCTACACGGACATGATCTACGCGTTGCTACCCGTGTGGCAGTCGGAATTCGGGCTCGACTTCGCAGCCCTGGCCATCCTGCGCGGCGTCTATGCCGGCACGATGGCGACGCTGCAGTTGTCCGCCGGGCGTCTCGCGCAACGCCTGGGCAGCCGCGCGACGCTCGCACTCGGTACGCTGCTCGCCGCGCTCGGCTATGCGCTCGCGGGCATGTCGGGTGGCCTGCTCGGGTTGGGCGTCGCGCTGGCGATTTCGGGCGGCGGCTCCAGCACGCAGCATCCGATCGCATCGGGCGCCGTCTCCCGCTTCTATGGGCGCGACGCAAGAGGCCCGCTGAGCATCTACAACTTTTCCGGCGACCTCGGGAAATCGGCGCTGCCGGCCGCCATTTCGCTGCTCGTGACCCTGATGCCATGGCGTCATGCGCTATGGATCGTCGCCGGGCTGGGCTGCGTCGTGGCCGCCGTCATCGCGCTCTGGTTTCCCGCCGTGCCGCGCGGCGGCGCGAACACGACGGCGAAAGAGCATGCGTCCGCGCAACGCGGCGGCACGGGAAAAAGCGGATTCTCCGCGCTGTTCTCCATCGGCGTGCTCGATACGGCCGTACGCATGGGACTGCTTACCTTTCTGCCTTTCCTGCTGAAGGCAAAGGGCGTCTCGCCTCAACTGCTGGGAACGGCCCTCGCACTCGTTTTCATTGGCGGTGCGGCCGGCAAGTTCATGTGCGGCTGGCTCGGCGCGCGCCTGGGTATGGTGAGGACGGTGCTGCTCACGGAGGGCGGGACAGCAGCGTGCATCATCGCGGTGATGTATCTCCCGTTGGCGCCGAGCATGGTGCTGCTGCCGATTCTGGGTATGATGCTCAACGGCACTTCGTCGGTGCTGTACGGAACCGTCCCCGAGCTGTCCGCACCCGAGCGCACCGAGCGCGCATTCGCGATTTTCTATACGGGGACGATCGCATCGGGCGCGCTATCGCCCGTTCTCTACGGTTTCCTGGGCGACCGGATCGGTGTGCACGGCGCCACCTATGCGACCGCGTTGACCGCCCTCGCGATTTTTCCGCTCGCCCTCGCACTGCGCCCGCATCTGGCGGATGACCCGACAGGAGGAACACCATGACGAAATCCGGCTACCCGTCCGTCGCGCTCGTCGGTCCGGGCGCAATCGGCACGACCGTCGCCGCGGCCCTTCACGAAGCCGGCCGCACGCCGGTGATCTGCGGCCGCTCGGCGCACGCGGAATTGAAATTGCGCTTCGATGGCGGCGAGATCGTCGTGCCCGGGCCGGTCCTGACCGACCCGCAAGCGGTCAAGGAAACGGTCGATCTCGTGTTCGTTGCGGTCAAGTCGACGCAGACGGCGAGCGCGGCACCGTGGGTCGCCGCGCTATGCGATGCGAATACCGTCATCTGCGTGCTGCAAAACGGCGTCGAGCAAAAAGCCGCTTTCGCACCGTATGCGGCCGGCGCCGCGATCGTGCCGTCGGTCGTCTGGTTTCCGGCTCAACGCGAATCGGGCGCGTCGGTGTGGCTGCGGGCCAAGCCTCGCCTCACCCTGCCCGATACGCCGGCGAGCAACGTGGTGGTGTCGGCCTTGCGCGGCACGCGCTGCGCGCCCGAGGTGGCGGAGGATTTCATCTCGCTCGCATGGCGCAAGCTGTTGCAGAACGCCGTGGCCGGGCTCATGGTGCTGACCGGTCGTCGCGCCGGCATGTTCTCGCGAAGCGACATCACCGAACTGTCGCTCGCCTACCTGAAGGAATGTCTCGCGGTCGCGCGTGCGGAAGGCGCGAAGCTCGGCGATGAAGTGCCTCAGGAGATCGTCGACGCATTCCATGGCTTTCCGCCGGATTTGGGTACGTCGATTCTTGCCGACCGGCAGGGCAACCATCCGCTCGAATGGGACTGCCGGAATGGCGTCGTGCAGCGATACGGACGAACGCACGGCATTCCGACGCCGATCAGCGATCTGGTCGTGCCGCTGCTCGCGGCAGCGAGCGACGGGCCCGGCTAATAGCGGGACATGCTCTATCCCGCCCGGCCAGCGTGAATCCGCGCGGGAGACGACCCGGGTGAGAAACGCGACGGCGGCTTAGCGGCTCGCCGCCCCTGGCTCATTGCGATGGCGGCTCGCCGTGTCCTGTCGCGCTACCGCAAGTAGGGCTTGATGTTCGTCAGCGCGCGGGAAACATACTCGTCCTTCTCCCCGACCGGCGCGACATAGTGCAGCGCGCCCCGCGCGGCGTCCTCCCCTTCGAGACGTGCAATGAGCCACGCGGCCAGATACGGCGAAGCAAGGCAGCCGCCCGCCGTGGCGACGTTACCTCGAGCGAAGAAGGGTTGATTCAGGACGTCGACGCCAGCCTCGATCACCCAGGGTTTGGTCGTGAGATCGGTGCAGGCCGGGATCGTGCCGAGCAACCCGAGCTTCGCCAGAATCAACGTGCCCGAACATTGCGCGCCGATCAGCTGCCGGGCAGGGTCGAACCTGAGCTGCGCCATCAGTGCCGCGTCGTTGACGACGTCCCGCGTTTGAATACCGCTGCCGATGATGACGGCATCGGCCGTGCAGGCGTCCGCCAACGTCGATTGCGCGTGTACGGTTATCCCGTTCATCGACGTGACGGAAGGCTCCGGGCAAGCAAGGGTGACGCGCCAGCCGGGCTTCCTGATTCGATTGAGCACGCCGAGCGCAATGAGGGAGTCGAGCTCGTTGAAGCCCTGGAAGGTTACGATCGCGATGTGCATGGGGGCACCCTGTCTCCAGTCAGTCGACGCATCTTGCCAGATTGCCGCCACCCGCGGCCCTGCTTTGCCGACAACTCAGTGTTACAGCCAGCAAGCCTCCCGCCCTCACCGTCAACTTCATACTCGTCCATTCGAGCCGCAGGCGAACTCGCGCCGCCAAAGCAATTTCTTGGCGTCACTGAGCGCCCCGTGTCGCAAGCAACGCTAACGTATGACAAAAGAGCTTCCTCCCGCTCGGTACGAAGCAATCTCCCTCACCACCCGCGGCGCGCTCAAAACAACCCGAATCCGGTAAAGATTTACCGATCGAACAAATTGTTACGGCCCGTTTCAAAGATGTTCAAATAGTAGGCTGCGGCCCCGCTATTCTTCCGTCACCCACAATAACGATCCCAATGGGGGGTGACATATGAACAACATCATCAAGAGCGCCCTGTGCGCCGCCTTCGTACCATTCGTCCTCGCTGGTTGCGGCGGCGGCGACGACGGTGGCGGCACGCAAACCGGTACGCTGCACGTCGCGATGACCGATGCGCCATCGTGCGGTTTCGACCATGTGTACGTCACCGTCTCGCAAGTCCGCGTCAACGCCAACGCGAACGCCGCCGACAACGACGCCGGCTGGTCGACCGTTTCCCTCGCGACGCCGCAGAAGATCGACCTGCTGTCGCTGACCAACGGTGTGCTCGCCGATCTCGGCCAGACCGCGCTGCCTGCCGGCCAGTATCAGCAAGTTCGGCTGGTCCTCGCGCAGAATCAAGGTAACAACCTCGCAAACTCGGTCGTCCCGACCGGCGGCGTGGAGCAGGCGCTCGCCACCCCGAGTGCGACGCAAAGCGGCTACAAGATCATCCAGCCGTTCACGGTCCAGCCCAACACGCTCGTCGATCTCGTGCTCGACTTCAACGCGTGCAAGTCGATCGTGCAGCGCGGCAACGGCTCGTATGCGCTGAAACCCGTCGTCACCGCGATCCCGACCGTCGTGAGCGGCGCGATCTCCGGCTACGTCGCCTCGGCCGAAGCCGGCGCGACCGTTTATGCCGAACAAGGCGGCAAGGTCGTTCGCGGCACGGTGGCCGACAGTTCCGGGAAGTTCGTGCTGTCGCCGCTGATCCAGAGCTCGACGCAGGGCAACTACGATGTCGTGATCGTGCAGAACAACTTCGCGTCGGGCATCGTCCGCTCGGTGCCCGTGGTCGTGAACACGACCACGGCGGTGTCGGCCTCGACCGCACCGATCACGCTGCCTGCGTCGACGACGAGCACCGTCAGCGGTACGGTGACGGCCAGCGTGAACGCATTCGTGCGGGCGCTGCAGACGGTCGATGCGAACGCGTACGAGATCACGTCGATCAACGCGAACATGGACACCGGCGCCTATTCGCTGTCGGTGCCCGCGGCGGCGCCGATCGTCGGCACTTACTCGGGTTCGCTGCCGGTCGCACTGGCCGCGGCGCCGGCCGCCGCCGGTCAATATACGATCGAGGCCGACGCGGCATCGGGCGCGACCCAATCGGCAAACGTCAACGCAACGACCAGTCAGTCCAACGTCAACTTCAGTTTCTGACGCGCTGACGGCATCATCGAAAGGGCCGAACGGCCCTTTCCTCTCAACGGGAGAACGAAGTGAAAAAAGGGGTTATCGCATTGCTCGCAGCGGCGAGCATGGTGGGTGCGCTCAGCGGGTGCGTCGCCTACGTTCCGGGCCCGCCGGTCGTGGTCGCGCCGCAAGGCGGGCCGGGGAATGGATTCTGTCCGCCGGGACAGGCCAAGAAAGGCAACTGTTGACGCCATGCCCGCGCCTCGCGGGCATTTTTTCATCCGTCGAGGGCGCCGGACGGTTCGACGAATTCCCCGTTCTCCGCGTCGTCACTCCGCCATCTTCGGCGGCCACGCATGGCCTTCGGCCTGGCAATGCCGGCACCACGCATACAGCGCGTCGTACATGACGAGACCATGCTCGAGCATGTCGTGATCGTCGGAAAACATGTCCGACAGCCCGAGCGAAATCGCATACAGCCCGCTGGATTGCGGCGTCAGATCGAGCCGCGACGTATCCGCGCCGCGAATGATACGGGCCATGTGCTGCAGCGCCCGATCGTCGGCCAGACCATACTTGTCGAGAAACGCATCGAAACTGCATTGCTCGCCGACATGCGTCAATTCCACGCCCGGAATGTCGTACGGAATCGCACCGGTCTCGTTGGCGATCCGCAGCACGTCGCCCGGCGGGACGTACAGAAATTCGGGCGTCTCGTCGATAAAACGGGCAATGAGCCAGGGGCAGGCAACCCGGTCGATTTTGGGGCGTTGTCGCGTAATCCATTGCATGGCGGCCTCCACGATCAGTGATGCAGCAGCGGGTACACGATCAGGCCGATCACGGCGGCCCCGCCCACGACCACCGGCTCCGACAGCTTCTTGAACCTGACCAGCAGCACGATCGCCGCGAGCGCCATCAAGGCGGTGGGCACATCGACGATCGAACGTCGGGCCAGCACGATCACCGACCCCGTGATCGCGCCGACGGCCGCGGCCGTCACGCCGTCGACGAATGCCAGGATCGCCGGCAGCCTGCCGTACTTCTTGAAGTACGGGGCCGGCAACACGGTGAACAGGTAGCACGGAAGGAACGTGCCGGCCGCCGCCACGCATGCGCCCGGCAGCCCCGCCACCAGATAGCCGATGAAGCCCACCGTGATGACGACCGGGCCCGGCGTGATCATCGCGACGGCCACGGCATCGACGAACTGCTTCTCGTTGAGCCAATGGTGCTCGGTGACCACGCCGCCATAGAGGAACGGCACGATCGCGAGCCCCGAGCCGAACACGAAGGCGCCGGCCTTCGCAAAGAACGCGGCGAGTTGCGCGAGCTGCGGCCAGTCGACGATACCGAGCCATGCGCCGGTGGCGGAGACGGGCAACGCCATCACCGCATTGACGCGCCGCTGGCGCAACCACTTCGGCGGCGCGCGCGTGAACCAGACGACCAGGCCCGCCGCGAGAAACAGCCACGCCACTTCCGATTCGGTGATCACCGTCACCGCAACCAGCGCGAGATAGATCGCCCACAGCAGCTTGTCGTGACCGATGCTTTTCGCGGTCAGCTTGCGCGCGCTGATCGCGATGATGCCGATCACCGCCGCGCCGACGCCGTAGAACACCGACTGCATCCACGTCAGGCCGCCGAATTGCGTGTATGCATAGCCGAGCAGCACCACCATCAGAAACGAAGGCAGCACGAACGCGATCCCGACCAGCGTGGCGCCGACGATGCGGTAATGCACGTAGCCGAGATAGATCGCCAGTTGCGCGGCAAGCGGGCCCGGCGCGAGCTGCGCGAGCGCCAGGCCCTCCTTGTAGTCCGCGTCCGCGATCCATCCGCGCGTGTCCACGAGATCCCGATGCATGTAGCCGGCGAGCGCGACCGGGCCGCCGAAACCGGTCGCGCCGAGCCACGCGAAGTACCGGGTCAGTTGCCACAGCGTATAGGCCGGGCGGTCGCGATGTGTATTCATGTCGAGGCGGGCAGCAAGGTCAGGGGTTTCGATTGCCACGGAAATGCACGTACAACGAATCGAGTACGGCGCCGATCTCCATCAGGAGCGCATCGTCGTCGGCAAGACGCTTGCGGGCGCCCGCGAGAATGGCCTCGAATCCGCCGGCTTCCGGCACGGTGGCGCCGCCCACGTCCAGCGCATGCACCATGGCGCCCAACCGGACGAGGCCCGCGTTGTCGTCGAGTCCAAAGCTCGCGATCAGCACCTCGAACGACACGCGATCGCCCACATGCGTGAACGGGGCGCCGTCGAAATCGAAGCCCAGCGCGTCAGCCGGACAATCGGCGAGGTTGTCCAGCCACACGAAGCGCGCATGCGGATCGATGAAACGCCGAATCAGCCACGCACTGGCGACGCGATCCACCCACAGGTGACGGCGCGTCGCCCACAGCCTGCCCTGATATTGCGCGGGGTCGCGACGCGGGATGCCGCGTTGAGCGGCGTGCGGCTCGCCGGGAGAGCGCAACGCTTCGATCGCGGCGGTGAAATCCCGCCATTGCGCCTGCGCGCGCAGCGAGGTTTCGCCGGGAAAGAAATCGATGCTTCGGATGGCCTCGTACGTGCGAGCGTGGCGGCGTTGCAGGCGATTGAGATCGGCTGCCGTCAGATCCGGCAGCGTCTGGCGGGCCTCCGAAAGCTCGGCAAGCCACGCTGCGTAGTCGCCCGCGCGATCGAACAGCCGTTTGTACGCGTCTTCGTCGGCAGGATCGTCCGCACGGACATCCAGCAACCACGCCTGCCCGTCGCCGTTACGGGCCTCGTCGGCGAGCTCACGCAACTGCGCCGCCTGCTCGGCATGCGCCGGCAACAGGTAGGCACCGTCCCGCAGCGCTCCACAGCCCAGCGCCTTGACGGTACGCCAGATGCGCATGCGGGCAGTCGCACCGGAGGTCGGCAGACTGACGATCAACAGCAGCCAGGAAGTCGGGACGGGATTCATGACGGCAGCATAGTGGGTCGTCACGAACACTGCAATTCAGTAGAGATCGCTACAACTTTTTGGCGGTAGACGGCTCCGCTCGATGCGTGGAGCAGGAACACGGCAATGACGACAATCAAAACTCCAGCGCCATCCGGATCGATATATCGGGGAAATGGGCAGAACGTCCGGTATCACGTGAGCGCCCAAGTCGCGCGCGACGACATCGGAGCCCGCGCATCAAGCCGTCATCGAGCGCGTGACCGACGCCGCAGCAGATGGTTACGATATTCTGCGAATCGAGCGGTTCAACGCATACACTGAAAGCACGCCACGGCGAACTCCCGTCGATCCGTCGCACGCTTTCCCCGACACCGTTCCGAATGCAGCTGGACGGCAAACGCAGGCCCGCCCACGAAACCGCTCCAATGACAATCGATCCCGGCTCCATTCCTTACTATCTGGTCCTTCGTGCGGGCTGGCCACCGTACGTGCTGAATTCGGATCGTCAGGTGCTCCGCCGTCAGGCGAGCCCGCTCTTGCTGGCGTTCGCGCGCACGCGCGGAGCGATCGCACATGTCGACGACAGCGCGTGGAACGGCTTCTCCGACAGCGAAGGGCTCACGGTAGTCGAGCGTCGCGAAACCGGGTTCTTCTCGCTGGTCGCCGGGAACGAGACTGAACGTCAGTTGCAATTGCTGACGACCCTCTGACGTCGCCGCCCGCGCCGCGCCTGCGATCTGACCACTCGTCCATCGCATCGTGTACCGTGTGCCGGTGCGTGCTTGCGCCAACCCGGAATAAATCGACCGCTCGGCAAACGATGCGCGTATGATGGGTTCATTCGAGCGATCAGCCGTTCTTTGAGCGTTCGCCCCTCCACCCGCCCGCTTGCTGCATCGCCCCTCCCTCGCGCTGCAACGTTGTCCCCTTCACCCATCGGCCCGCCCCTCGACGGGAATACTGGCCGGATGTGTTCGCCCATGCGACTCGTCGTGGCCGAACGCCAGGAGTTCGTCATGAGCATGCACGTCTATCGTGGATTCGAGATTTATCCATTGATCTACCCTCACGTGGCTGCGCCGCAGGGCTGCCCGCACAACTACGACGCCGGGTTCGACGCGGCGGTCAAGATTTGCCTGCGCGGCACCACCGATACGCTGACGCAGAGCCAGACTTTCCGGTTGCGCGACACCGCCCCGTTCGACAATGCCGGTGACGCCCGTCGTGCGTCAGTGCGCTATGCCGAGAACATCATCGACGACAATCGCGGCAAACAGGGGTTCTTTTCGAGCGCGGGCTGACACGTGCTCGCCGGTGCAACGCAATTTTTCGGCATTTTGGAGGACGAAATGATCATCGACGAACTGCTCGGCTTGATCAGACGAAATGAAGTCACCCGGATCGACACCGTCGTACCCGCCAGAATCGCCGATTCAGCGATGTGCCATCAACCCGAGCTGCACATGTTCATGGCGGTACGCGCGCTATCGATCGGAGCGGGATATTCGGAATTCGAATCCGACGAGATAGCAAGCGCCGTCATGACGCGGCTCGGCTAGCTTTCCGTTGCAACCTTTCCTGACAGGATCTACATGACGACAATTACGCTGAAGCTCAACGAACCGATCGACGTCGCGCTGCGGCGATTCCGGCGTGACATCGAGAAAACCGGGCTGATTCGCGAGTTGCGCGCTCGCACCGGCTACGAGAAGCCCACGACGGAGCGCAAGCGGAAAAAGGCCAGCGCCGTGGCCAGGCAGCGCCTGCAAGCGAAGCGCCTGCTGCCGCCCCGAAAAATGTACTAGCAGGCTGTTGAAAAGCGCCTCGCTTTGACGGCCGGGGCAGTGTTTAAAAGGGTTTCGTATGCGATTGGCCGCTGAGTTGCAGATGGATCGTGCCGGACGTCTCGCTGGCGAGCGGCCGGCCGG